>Ga0308159_1002232_pt1 | contig 23096 bp, 17 predicted proteins | sample PhyCR1_FD_201040 | JGI IMG/M metagenome (GOLD analysis project Ga0308159, IMG submission 201040) | Phyllosphere microbial communities from UC Gill Tract Community Farm, Albany, California, United States - DLSLC.R1 | ecosystem: Host-associated > Plants > Phyllosphere > Unclassified | place: USA... | reverse complement strand
CTTCACCCGCGCCAAGGCCGCCGCCAAGATCCAATACGCCACCTTCTCCACCTCGCCGCAGGGCGTGCTCAACCGTGACCTGCAGTTCTACCAGCGGGGCGGCGACGCCCGCTTCGCCACGCCCACGCCCGAGCAGATCGAGGCGACCACGCCCGAAGGCTTCAAGCGGGTGTGGAGCAAGGCGCTGAACCAGGGCCCGGTCGAAGTGCAGATCTTCGGCGATTTCGACAAGACCGCCGCGATCGCCGCGCTGGAGAAGACCTTCGGCGCGCTCAAGGCCCGCCAGCCCTATCCGCAGACCCCCGCCTCGGCGCTGGTCGACGTGCCCAAGCCGTCGGACAAGCCGGTCACGCTGGTCCATCACGGCGACCCGGACCAGGCGGCGGCGGTGATTTCGTGGCCAACCGGCGGCGGCGTCATGGGCATCCGCGAATCGCGCCAGCTGGAAATCCTCACGCAGCTGTTCACCAACCGCCTGATGGACGCGGTGCGCGAGAAGCTGGGCGTGTCCTACGCACCCTACGTCTATTCGTCGTGGCCGGTGGACCTTGCCGCCGGCGGTTCGATCACGGCGGTGGCGCAGCTCGATCCCAAGTCGGTCGGCGTGTTCTTCCAGACCGCCGACGAGATCGCGCAGGACCTCATCAACAACCCGCCCACCGCCGACGAACTCGCCCTGGTGGTCGAACCGCTGCGCCAGCAGGTGACGCGCGCCGCGTCGAGCACCTCGTTCTTCATGAGCCAGCTCGAAGGTGCCACCAGCGACCCCTCGCGCATCGGCACCGTGCGCACGGTGCTCAGCGACTACACCATCACCACCCCCCAGGCGATGCAGGCCCTCGCCGCGCGCTACCTGGGCAAGAACAACTCCTGGCGGCTGGAAGTCATGCCCGAAGGCAAGGAAGCCACCGTCGCGGCGAAGTAAGGGCCCACCCACCTCGCGCCGAAACGCCGCGTCGCAGTGGCCCGGCGCGAGGTTTCGCCTCAAGAGTACACCACGGTCCCGGATCAAGTCCGGGATGACGGGAGTTTTGCAAAGGCCCGCCGTCATCCCGGGCTCGACCCGGGACCTTGGGCAAGGGCCCACCCACCTCGCGCCGAAACGCCGCGGCGCAGTGGCCCGGCGCGAGGTTTCGCCTGAAGGATTGCCCACGGTCCCGGATCAAGTCCGGGATGACGAACGGGGGTTTAACCCCTCACGCAATCGATCACGCTGATCGGGCAAACCATCTTTGCAAAAATTGCCCGCAGGCGCTATGGGCCGCCCCTTGTTCGCGCCGTGCATGACAAAAGGCGGCGCTGGAAACGGTCCGGGCATGGTGCCTTGGACACCGGGAGTGAATAACGTGGCGAGCAACTGGACACCGGACGGCTGGAAGGCGCACGAAGCGCGCCACCTGCCGGTCTATGGCGACGAGGCGAAACTGGGCGAAGTCGAGGCTTCGCTGGCCAAGTTCCCGCCGCTGGTCTTTGCCGGCGAGGCGCGCGCGCTCAAGGCCGACCTTGCCGAAGTGGCCGCCGGCCGCGGTTTCCTGCTCCAGGGCGGCGACTGCGCCGAGAGCTTCGCCGAATTCAGCGCCGACAACATCCGCGACAGCTTCCGCGTGCTGCTGCAGATGGCGGTGGTGCTGACTTTCGCCAGCAAGCAGCCGGTGGTGAAGCTGGGCCGCATGGCGGGCCAGTTCGCCAAGCCGCGCTCGGCCCCTACCGAGGTGGTCGGCGGCGTCGAGATGCCCAGCTACTTCGGCGACATCATCAACGGCATCGAGGCCACCCCCGAGGCGCGCCGCAACGATCCCGAGCGCATGCTGCGCGCCTATGGCCAGTCGTCCTCGACGCTGAACCTGCTGCGCGCCTTCGCGCACGGCGGTTATGCGAACCTGCGCCAGGTGCACCAGTGGACGATGGAGCACATCGGCCGCAGCCCCTGGGGCGAGAAGTTCTCGCAGATGGCCGACCGCATCAGCGAGGCGCTCGACTTCATGGCGGCCTGCGGCATCGACCCGATGACCGTGCCGCAGCTGCAGGGCACCGACTTCTACACCAGCCACGAAGCGCTGCTGCTGCCTTACGAGCAGGCGCTGACCCGGCGCGATTCGCTCACCGGCGACTGGTACGACTGCTCGGCCCACATGCTGTGGATCGGCGACCGCACCCGCTTCGAAGGCTCGGCCCATGTCGAGTTCCTGCGCGGCGTCGGCAACCCGATCGGCATGAAGTGCGGTCCCAGCCTGGAGCCGGACGCGCTGCTGCGCATGCTCGACACGCTGAACCCGGGCCGTGAGCCCGGCCGCATGACGCTGATCAGCCGCTACGGCCACGACAAGGTCGAGGCGGGCCTGCCCAAGCTGGTGCGCGCCGTGAAGCGCGAGGGCCATCCGGTGGTGTGGTCGTGCGATCCGATGCACGGTAACGTCATCAAGGCCGAAAGCGGCTTCAAGACGCGTCCTTACGAGCGCATCCTGAGCGAAGTGCGCGGCTTCTTCGCCGTCCACCGCGCCGAGGGCACGCATGCCGGCGGCATCCACATCGAGATGACCGGCCAGGACGTGACCGAATGCACCGGCGGCGCCATCGCCATCACCGACGAGGCGCTGAAGGACCGCTACCACACCCACTGCGACCCGCGCCTCAACGGCGCGCAGTCGATCGAGCTGGCATTCGAGATGGCGGACCTGCTGAACCTCGAAGCCACCGAGCGGCAGAAGCAGGCGGCCTGACGCCGGCTTCGGCTCCGACGGAATGACGAAGGCGCGGGGAGCATGCTTCCCGCGCCTTTTTCGTGCGCCGCCGGGAATTAAATTCCGGCGGCGCATCATACTCTTGCCCGGCGACCGGCCGAGCAGCGCCAAAAGCGAGTGGACTTCGCGAAATGGCAGTATTATGCGGATAACCCCTCGATTCATGTAACTAATGGATCGAGTCGATTGTGTAACAAGAAATAAAATCACGGGAGAGGCGCCAAAGCCTTGAAGTCAGGCCATGGGCGCTGCTTCAGGAGGTTCTCGATATGAAGCATCTGTTTCTTGTCGCCGCCGCCGTGGCGAGCGTACCGTTGTCCGGCGCTGCCCTTGCGGGCTCGGTGCGGATGCCCGACGACGATATCGTCGTCACCGCCCCCACGCTGGAAAACTGGTCGGACCGTGTGTTCAAGGACGTGGCGCGCAACTTGCGCTATCCCGAACTCATGCCGGGCTGGCCGGCGCACACGGGCGTCGTCGCGGTGAAGTTCAACTGCAGCGACGACGGCTCCCCGGCCGACGTCGCCGTGCAGAAGTCGTCGGGCCACCGCGACCTCGACCAGGCGACGGTGCGCGCGGTCAGGCGGGTCGGCACGCTCCACCCCTTGCCGCAGGACATTTCCGGCGAGCAGCAGTTCATCGTCAAGGTGCTGTTCTCGAATTCGCCCGACGCCGAAAGGAAAGCGGCGGAGATGAGGGCCGAAGCGGCGCGCCACAACGCCAGGGTACTGGCCGACCGAACGAACGTGGCCGCGCTCGAGATCGCGCCGCGGGGCAGCTGATCGCGGCCTTCGCAAACACCCGTCATCCCGCCGCATGCCGGGACCGTGGGCAAGTCTTTAGGCGATAGCTTGCGTTAAGGCGCTTCAACGCGACGTTGCTTCTAAAGACTTGCCCACGGTCCCGGCATGCGCCGGGATGACGAGGTTTGGCGCCTCTTGACCCGTCCGCCCCATCACGGCACCCATGGCGCATGCACACGCACCCCCGGATCGCCGCGAGCCTGGCGCTGACTTCGCTCGCTTTCGCCACCATCGCCGCGCCGCTGGCCGCGCAGGCGCCTACCGACACCATGATGAACGAGCAGGTGAAGGCCTATGACTGGGTGCGCCCCCAGGCCGACTACGTGCGCCGCACCGTGATGATCCCGATGCGCGACGGGACGAAGCTGTTCACCGTCATCGTCTTCCGCAAGGGCACCACCGACGGCCCGATCCTGCTCAGCCGCACGCCCTACAACGCCGACAAGATGACCAGCCGCAACCGCAGCCAGAAGATCGAGGAGGTCCTCCCCGTCGCCGATGCGGAATTCGTCAACGACGGCTATATCCGCGTCTACCAGGACGTGCGCGGGCTCGACGGGTCCGAGGGCGACTACGTGATGAACCGGCCACTGCGCGGGCCGCTCAACAAGACCAAGGTGGACCACGCCACCGACGCCTACGACACCATCGACTGGCTGGTGAAGAACGTGAAGGAAAGCAACGGCCGCGTCGGCATCACCGGCTCGTCGTACCTGGGGTTCACCTCGCTGATGGCGCTGGTCGATCCGCACCCGGCGCTCAAGGCCGCCGTGCCGCAGAGCCCGATGGTCGACGGCTGGATGGGCGACGACTGGTTCCACAACGGCGCCTTCCGCACTTTCGGCTTCGACTACGATCTGGGCCAGACGGTGAAGAAGGGCGGCGGCTCGGTGCCGCGCGGTTCGGGCGACGATTACACCGCCTATCTCGAAGGCGGTTCGGCGGGGGACTATGCCCGGGCCTACGGGCTGACCGACCTGCCGGTGGTGCGCAAGGTCCTCGAACATCCCAGCTATGACGCATGGTGGCAGGGGCAGGCGGTGGACAAGCTGCTGGCGCAGCGCAAGCTGACCGTGCCGACCATGCTGGTGGTGGGCCAGTGGGACCAGGAGGACAGCTACGGCGCCCCGGCGGTGTACCAGGCGCTGAAAGCGGCGGGCACGCCGGGCAGCATGGTCAGCCTGGTGATCGGGCCGTGGCGACACAGCCAGGTCAACTACGAGGCGCGCCAGCTCGGCCCGCTCAAGTGGGAGGGCGACACCGGCCTGCAGTTCCGCACGCGCTGGATGAAGCCGTTCCTCGACTGCCACCTGAAGACCGGCGCGCCCGCCTGCGACACGCCGCCGGTGCTGACCTACACCACCGGCCGCAACTTGTGGAACGTCCAGCAGGGCTGGCCGGCGGGGACCTATACGCCGCTGTACCTGGGCGCGGGCAACGGCCTGTCGTGGAGCAAGCCGCAGGCCGGCAGCGACGCCTACGTGTCCGACCCGGCCAAGCCGGTGCCGATGCTGCCGCGCCCCATCCACATGAAGGACGAGGAGTGGAAGACCTGGCTGGTCCAGGACCAGCGCTTCGCCGACGGCCGCACCGACGTGCTCAGCTACTCCACCGGCACGCTCGACAAGCCGGTGCACATCATGGGCGCGCCCAAGGTCGACCTGCACGCCGCCACCACCGGGCGCGACGGCGATTTCGTGGTCAAGCTGATCGACGTCTACCCGCAGGAGAACAGCGCCGACCCGGCGATGGCCGGCTACCAGCTACCCATCGGCATCGAGATCTTCCGCGGCCGCTACGTCAACGGCTTCGACAAGCCGCAGCCGCTGGAGCCGGGCAAGGCCTACGACTTCAAGTGGTCGCTGCCCAATGTCGACCACGTGTTCCTGCCCGGGCACAAGATCATGGTGCAGGTGCAGTCCAGCCTGTTCCCCCTCTACGACCGCAATCCGCAGAGCTGGGTGCCCTCTATCATGGAGGCCAAACCGTCGGACTACGTGGCGGCGACCGAGACGATCCACTGGGGCGGCGACGCGGCCAGCGCGGTGTGGCTGCCGGTGGCGCGGGATTGAGGGGGGCGTAAACACCGGCCGTCATCCCGGACTTGATCCGGGACCGTGGGCAGTTCTTTAGGCGCAGCCGTGCGCCGGGGCGCATCAACGCGAGCTATCTCCTAAAGATATGCCCACGGTCCCGGATCAAGTCCGGGATGACGAGGTGGGGGTATGATGACGAGGTTGCGTTCCGCGCCCGCCCTCACGTCTCCCCGAACAGCGCGCGCTGCGAGGCTTCTATCTCCTCGAAGTAGCGCCGCCGCGCGTGGCGTTCGGTGACGACGCCGACCACGGTGCCCACCCCGTCGACCACCGCCAGTTCGTCCGCCACCGCCAGGTCGAAGGCCTTGATGATGGCGCGGATGTCGGTGACGGGCGAGAGCGTGTTGCCCGCCAGCGTGGCGAGAGTGCCGACCACGGCGCCGGGCGCCAGTTCGGGGTTGTAGGCGGCGGCGGTGGTGACGATGCCGGCGTAGTGGCCGGCTTCGTCGAGCAGGATCGCCTTGCTCGCCGAGCCCAGCGGCACCGCCGCGCGGAACTGTTCGATGGTGAGGCCGGCGGGCGCGCCCACCCAGTCCTTGCGCATGATCCGCCCGGCGGTGAGGCTGAGCATCCAGCCGATGTCGCGCGGGGACCGGATGATCGAGCCGCGCACGTGCAGGCGCCAGGTGGAGAACGAATAGCCGAAGGTCTCGCGCGTCAGGGCGCTCGATACCAGCGACGCGGTCAGCACCACGCCCATCAGCGCGAAGTCGTGGGTGGTCTCCAGGATCAGCATGGCCAGCGTCATCGGGCCGCCCACCACCGAGACCGCCAGCGCGCTCATCCCCACCAGCGCGGCGTCGGTGACGTCGAGCTTGATGCCCAGCGGCAGCATGCCCACGACGGCCGCGAAGATCAGCCCGACCAGCGAGCCCAGGAACATCGAGGCGAAGAACAGCCCGCCGCGAAAGCCGAAGCTGAGCGAGATGACCGAGGCCGCGATCTTGAGCACCAGGACCATCGCCAGGAACTGCAGCGCCGGCTGCACCGCCAGGTTCAGGTGCATCGCGCCGTGGCCGGCGGACAGCGTCTGCGGCGTGATGAAGGCCAGCGGCATCAGCAACAGCCCGCCGATCAGCGGCCTCCAGCGCGATATCCGGCCGAGGCGCTGGACGTGGCCTTCCGCGAACGTCACCAGCCGCATCAGCAGGATGCCCACCAGCGCGCAGGCCAGGCCGAGCAGGGTATAGATGAAATAGTCGCCGGTGGTCAGCACGCGCTCGGCGCTGGTGGCGATCAGGTAGGGTTCGACCCCCAGCGAGCGGGTGATGAACGCCGCTCCCAGCGCGGCCGCCACCACCGGCGCGACGGCGGCGGGGGTGTAAGTGCCGATGACGATCTCGAAGGCATAGAACGCGCCCGCCAGCGGCGCGCCGAAGGCCGCGCCCACCGCCGCGCCGGCGCCGGCGCCGACCAGCGTGCGCATGTCGGCGCGGCGCAGCTTGAACCACTGCCCCAGCACCGAGGCGACCCCGCCGCCCATCTGCGCATAGGCCGCCTCCAGCCCGACCGAGGCGCCGGTTCCGTTCGAAACGATGGTCTGGGCCGAAATGATCAGGTTGTCGACGAAGGGGATGCGCCCGCTGTGCAGGGCGTTGGCCTCGACGACGTCGATCGGGGCACGGCGGCGGCGGCGCAGCAGATGCCCCATCGCCACCAGCGCCAGGCCCCCGGCCGGCAGCGCCAGCAGCCGCCAGGGGTGGCGGATCTCGCCCAGCGCGCTCAGCCGGTTGGTTTCCACCCCGTAGAGCACGCTCTGCATGGCATGGGCGACGAAGCCCTGGAGATTGGTCAGCCAGCCCGCCACCAGCCCCGCCACGAGGGCGAGGACGATGAACGCCATCTCGCTTTCGCGCAGCCGCTGTCGCTGGCGGATGACCAGGGCCTTCAGCGCATGTGTCCCGATCCGTCGCATCGCGCCGATTGGGCCGGGCAGGGCGCGGGAGTCAAGGGCTGCCACCCCGTCATCATACCCCCACCCCCGTCATCCCGGACTTGATCCGGGACCGTGGGCCATACTTTAGGCGATAGCCCGCGTTGAAGCGCCCCAACGCAAGGCCGCGCCTAAAGAACTGCCCAAGGTCCCGGATCAGGTCCGGGATGACGGGGTGGCGTCAGCAGCACTTCCCCCCGCCGGCGCCGCTGAAGCGGGCGTTCTCGCGGTTGCGGAAGAATTGCACGGCCGTCATCGGCGTCGCCTCCGGGTGATGCCGCGCCATGTGGGCGAGATATGCCTCATACGGCGGCTGGCCGACCATCAGCCGTGCCATGTCGCGCAGCCACGTCATGACGCCGGGACCATCCGCGCCGGCGCCTCGTTCACCGTCGGCCGGTCCTCGCGCAGCGCGGCGAGACAGGTGCGCGCGGTGAAGAACATCAGCGAGACGACCACTGCCAGGAACAGCGCGCACAGCCCCGCGTCGACGCGGTCGTTGAAGACGATGGCCTCCATCTGCGCCATCGACCTGGCGGGTGCCAGCACGGTGCCGGCATCGATCGCCGCGCCGAACTTCGCGGCGTGGGCGAGGAAGCCGACGGCCGGATCGCCCGAGAGCAGCTTGAGGCCCCCGGCGCCCAGCGTGCAGACCAGCAGCCAGGCGGTGGGCAGCGCCGTCACCCAGGCATAGCGCTGCTGCTTCATGCGGAACAGCACCGCGGTCGACAGCATCAGCGCCACGGCGGCGAGCATCTGGTTGGAGATGCCGAACACCGGCCACAGCGTGTTCACCCCGCCCAGCGGGTCGGTGACGCCCTGGTAGAGGAAGAAGCCCCAGCTCGCCACGCACAGCCCCGTCGCCACCACGCCCGGCAGGAACGAGGTGCCCGCGCGGAACGAGGGGACCGCCAGGCCGATCAGGTCCTGCAGCATGAAGCGCCCGGCGCGGGTGCCGGCGTCGACGGCGGTGAGGATGAACAGGGCCTCGAACAGGATCGCGAAGTGATACCAGAACGCCTTCATCGCGGTGCCGCCGGCCACGTGGGAGAAGATCTCGGCCATGGCGACCGCCAGCGTCGGCGCGCCGCCGGTGCGCGAGACGATGGTATGTTCGCCCACGTCGCGCGCGGTCTGTAGCAGCAGGTCGGCGCTGACCGGAAAGCCCATCGCGGTGACGGCATGGGCGGCGCTGGCGGCGTCGGTTCCCAGCACGGCGGCGGGGCTGTTCATCGCGAAGTAGATGCCCGGATCGAGGATCGAGGCGCCCACCAGCGCCATGATCGCCACGAAGGCCTCCATCAGCATCGCGCCGTAGCCGATGAAGGGCGCGTCGGTCTCGGTGGCGATGAGCTTGGGGGTGGTGCCGCTGGCGATGAGGGCGTGGAAGCCCGAGACCGCGCCGCAGGCGATGGTGATGAACAGGAACGGGAACAGCGCGCCCGACCACGCCGGGCCGCCGCCGCCCACGAACTGCGTCAGCGGCGGCATCCGCAGCGGCGGCGCCATGACGACGATACCGACGGCGAGCGCGGTGATCGCGCCGATCTTGAGGAAGGTGGAAAGATAGTCGCGCGGGGCCAGCAGCAGCCACACCGGCAGCAGCGAGGCGAGGGCGCCGTAGCCGATCAGGATCCAGCACAGCTGTCCGGGCGTGAAGGTGAACAGCGGTCCCCACACCGGCGAGGCGGCGATCGCCTGCCCGTAGACGATGGCGAGGATCAGACCGATGAAGCCCAGGATCGAAACCTCGCCCACGCGGCCGGGCCTTATCCAGCGGGTATAGGCGCCCATGATCAGCGCCAGCGGGATCGTGGCGGCGACGGTGAACGTGCCCCAGGGGCTTTCCGCCAGCGCCCGCACCACGATCAGCGCCAGCACCGCCAGGATGATGACCATGATCAGGAAGGCGCCCGCCAGCGCGATGGTGCCCGCGACCGGGCCCATCTCCATGCGCACCAGTTCGCCCAGCGACTTGCCGTCGCGCCGCATCGAGATGAACAGGACCATGAAGTCCTGCACCGCGCCCGCCAGCACGACGCCGCAGATGATCCACAAGGTGCCCGGCAGATAGCCCATCTGCGCCGCCAGCACGGGCCCGACCAGCGGCCCGGCTCCGGCGATGGCGGCGAAGTGGTGGCCGAACAGGACGCGCCGGTCGGTGGGCACGTAGTCCAGCCCGTCGCCGCGCGTGATCGCGGGGGTGGCGCGGGCGCCGTCGAGGCCCATGACGTGGCGGGCGATGAACAGCGCATAGGAGCGATAGGCGACGAGGAACGTGCTGACCGCCGCGACGACGATCCACAGCGCGTTGATCGGTTCGCCGCGCGAGACCGCCAGCACCGCCAGGCACGCCGCGCCCACCAGCGCCAGGATGATCCAGGGGATATGCTTCAAGTCGGGCTCTCCGGTCATTCTCGTTTCTGGCGGCGCGCTTCCACCTGCCACGAACGCCGCGCGGATGCCACCCGCGACCTGCCCTCTCGTCGCGGCGCTTCGGGCTTGCTATGGGGCGCGCCATGTCGACTGCCATCTTCCAGCCTGAACCCGAGCCCGATTTCGTCGTCGTCGATGTGGAGACCGCCTGTTCGCGGGTCAGCAGCATCTGCCAGATCGGCATCGTCGGCTTTCGCGACGGGCGCGAGGTCTTCGCCTATGAAACGCTGGTCGACCCGCGTGACGAGTTCTCGCCCTTCAACACGCGGATCCACGGCATTTCGCCGGGCGACGTCGAAGGCCACCCGACGTTCGGCGACATCCATCAGGCGGTCGCGGGGCACCTGACGGGACGGATCACGGTCGCCCATTCCTATTTCGACAAGGGCGCGCTGGCAGCGGCGTGCCGTATCGGCGAGCTGACCCCGATCGAGACGCGCTGGCTCGACAGCGTGGGCGTGGCGAAGCGTGCCTGGCCCGAACTGGAAAGCCACCGCCTCAACGTCCTCAGCCGGTTCCTGGGCATCGAGCACCGCCACCACGACGCGCTGAGCGACGCGCGGGCGGCGGGCATGGTGATCGTCCGGGCGATCGAGCGCACCGGCATCGACCTGCAGGGCTGGCTGGTGAAGCCTTCAAAGCAGTCGCCCCCGGCCGCTCCCAAGGCGGCGGAGTCGGGCCCGCTCAGGGGGCAACGCATCGCCATCCTGGGCGAATCGCGCGCCGGGCCGCTGGCGCACTTCCTGGCGGGAGCGGGCGCGCGGGTGGTCTCTGCGGTCGGCGCCACCACGACGATGCTGGTCGTCTCGTCGAGCCAGCCCTACGGCCGCTGGTTCACCGCCGAGGCGAAATACCGCAGCGCGCGCGCACTGGTCGAGGCCGGCCGCGCCATCGAGATCGTCACCGAGGAAGAACTGCGCCTGCGCCTGAGCCTGAGCTAGGCGGCGTGGACAAATTCGATCATGATTGATCGAGAGCTTTTTCCGCTCGTTTCGTATCGCATTACTGTCCCGCTCCCCTGGCACATGGCGGGAAATCCCCCGAACAAGCGGGGCCCCCGCGTTCGCGGGGGCGACGGGGCATGGGATCGTGCGCCCGTTCAGTCGCGTGGGACAATGCAGATGCGTCCGGGTGCCAAAAACTGCATTCCCGGGAATTTGTCCACGCGGCCTAGTCTGGGCGAGGTGGAGAAATTCCCGGCAATGCAATGTCCCGTCGCCCTCGCGAATGCGGGGGCCCCGCTTGTTTGCGCGATATCCCCCGGCACGAGGATGGCGGGCCCCCCGCATCCCCGAGGGCGACGAGGATAAATTGCGAAACAAACGGGAAATCGCCCTCCCGGCCCGGCGGGTATCGTCGATCGGCGCAGAAAAAATGCGCCATATGATAACCTTAGGGCCGCGTTAACCAACGGCGGCTTACCAGCATGGAACAACCCTGGGGGCTTTTGTTCGATGTTCGACGTTCTGCTGTGCATCCACGACCAGCATAACGGGTGGTTCGTGCTGCTTGCCGCAGCGATCTGCCTCATCTCGGCGATGAGCGCGGTGCAGTTGCTGCGTCATGCGCGGCACCTGTCCGGCGGCGAGGCGGCGCGCTGGATCGCGGGGGCGGGGGTGGCCATCGGCTTCGGCATCTGGGCCACGCATTTCGTGGCGATGCTGGGGTACGATCCGGGCGTGGTCGCGGGATACCAGGTCGGTCCCACCATCACCTCGCTGGTCATCGCCGTCGTCATGACGACGTTCTCCTTCCGCATCGCGCTGTCCCATCCCGGAGTGCGCGGACTGGCGATCGCCGGCGCGCTGGGCGGCGGCGGCATCGCGGCGATGCACTACATCGGCATGTCGGCGCTGGAGCTTCCCGTCCGCATCCGCTGGGACTCCGCTTACGTCGCGGTCTCGCTGCTGCTGGCGGTGCTGCCGATCTATCCGGCGCTGGCGCTGGCGGTGGGCGGACGTTCGGTCGGCAGCGGCCTGGTCGCGGGGCTGTGCATTACGCTGTCGGTGGGGCTGGTGCATTTCGTCGGCATGGCGGGCGTCCACCTCGTCCCCGGACCGCCGGACCTGCGCACCGGCGTCCTGCTTTCTCGCGGGAACATCGCGCTGGTGATCGCGGCCGGCTCGTTCAGCCTGCTCACCATCTGCATCGCCGTGCTGGCGGTGGCCCGCCACGCCCGCCTGGCGATCCACGCCAGCGAGCGCGACATGAGCATCCTGGTGAAAGGCATCACCGACTGCGCCATCTACATGCTGGATCGCACCGGCACGGTCGCCAACTGGAACGCGGGCGCGCAGCGGCTCAAGGGTTACGGCGCCAACGAGGCGGTGGGCCTGCCGCTCGCGGCGTTCTACACCGACGAGGACCGCGCGCAGCAGCTGCCGCGCCGCGCGCTGGCGGCGGCCGCGCTGACCGGCAAGTTCAGTGGCGAAGGCTGGCGCGTGCGCCGTGACGGCACCCGGTTCTGGGCCCACGTCACGATCGAGAAGATCGCTGACGAGAACGGCGACCATGTCGGCTTCGCCAAGATCACCCGCGACATGACCCGCTTCAAGGAAGACGAGGACCGCCTGCGCGAACTGGCCGGGCACCTCGACGCGGCGCTCGGCAACATGCACCAGGGCCTGTGCCTGTTCGGTCCCGACGACCGCCTGCTGGTGGTCAACCGCCGCTTCGCCCGGATCTGGGGCATCGCGTCGGACGCCTGCCGCCCCGGCATGACGATCGACGAGGTCGCCGGCGCCGTGCTGCGGGCGCGCGCTTGCCCGGCGTCCGCCGCCGACCATGTCGAGGGGCTGCGCCGCCAGCTCGTCCAGGCCCCGGCCGAGGCCAGTTCCTCGCCCGAGATCCTCGAGTTCGGCGACACGCTGGTGGTCTCGATGATCAGCCGCGCGATGCCGGGCGGCGGGCGCGTCACCACGTTCGAGGACGTGACCGAACGCCGCCGCTCCGACGCCAAGATCGCATACATGGCGATGCACGACAGCCTCACCGGCCTGCCCAACCGCGCCAGCTTCGCGCACTGGGTCGATGCCGAGATGGAGCAGGCGCGCCATTTCGGGCACCAGCTGGCGGCGGTGGTGATCGACCTCGACCGCTTCAAGGAAATCAACGACACGCGCGGCCACGGCGCCGGCGACGCGGCGCTGCAGCACCTCTCCCGCCGCCTGCTCGACGTGCTGGCCGAGGGCGAGGTGGTGGCGCGCCTCGGCGGCGACGAGTTCGCGGCCGCGAAGCGCTTTCGCGACAAGGCCGAACTGGCCGCCTTCCTCCAGCGCCTCGAAGGCTGCTTCGCCACGCCCTTCGGCCCGCAGGACAACAGCTTCCACCTCGGCGCCAGCATCGGCGTCGCGGTCTATCCGCACGACGCCGACCAGCGCGAGCAACTGCTCAACAATGCCGACCTCGCGATGTACCGCGCCAAGGCCGGCGTGGGCGAACACCTCGCCTATTACGAGCCGGAAATGGACGAGACCGCGCGCGCCCGCCGCCAGATCGCCAACGACCTGCGCCAGGCGATCGACCGCAGCGAACTGACCGTGCTGTACCAGCCGCAGCACTGCCTCGCGGACGGCGCGCTCAGCGGGTACGAGGCGCTGCTGCGCTGGCGTCATCCAACCAGGGGCCCGATCCCGCCCGACGAATTCATCCCCATCGCCGAGGAGACCGGCGAGATATTCCGCATCGGCGAATGGGTGCTGCGCGAGGCCTGCCGCGAGGCCCGGGCCTGGCCCGCGCATCTCAAGGTGGCGGTCAACCTCTCGGCGGTGCAGCTGTCGCAGGGGGACCTGGTCGACGTCGTCAAGGACATCCTGGTCGAGACCGGGCTATCGCCGCGCCGCCTCGAGCTGGAGATCACCGAAAGCGCGATCATCAGCGACAAGCTGCGCGCGCTGCACCTGCTGCGCCAGATCAAGGGGCTGGGGGTCAGCATCGCGATCGACGATTTCGGCACCGGCTATTCCTCGCTCGACACGCTCCATTCGTTCCCGTTCGACAAGATCAAGATCGACAAGTCCTTCCTGCTGCGCTCGCAGGCCAGCGCGCAGGCACGCGCGATCATCAAGGCGGTGCTGGCGCTCGGACAGAGCCTGAACGTGCCGGTCCTGGCCGAAGGCGTGGAAACGATCGACCATGTGGCCCTGCTCAAGGACCATGGCTGCGACGAGGCGCAGGGCTATTATTTCGGCCGCCCCGCCGTGCCGCCCAGCCTTGCGGCGATGCTGAACGCCGGCACCGCGCAGATGCTCCACGTGATGTGAACGGCCGGCGCCGCAGGACCGCGCCGGGGTGCGAAACAACCGGGAAAGGGCCCTGGACCGGACGCCATGGCCCTCGGCCGATCCCGCACCCTAGTTGAGCATCCCCGCCGCGCCTTCCCAGGTCTCGACGATCGCATTGAGCAGGCCCAGGCACATGACGGCACAGACACGCGGCAGCACGATCTCGTTCTTGCTGCCATCCGCCAGCTCTTCGCTGAGATGCTGGGACACGGACCTGGCGATTTCGAGTGGCGGCGGAAAATCATCCATGATTGGCGTCCCGTTTCCTTGCTTGTCACGGGGACGTTAACATGGATCAGGCAGGGACCGCCACGGCGCTGTGAACGCCGGCCCAGCCTGGCACGATTTGGCGCTGCGGGATGGTGCCGGCTGCAGGAATCGAACCCGCGACCCCCTGATTACAAATCAGGTGCTCTACCAACTGAGCTAAGCCGGCTAACCGGGCGCCCTTACCGCGAGCGGGGGGCGCCGGTCCAGTCAGAAAACGCCGACATCAGAAAACGCCGGCATCAGAAAACGGCGTGCGCGGCGGGTTCCTGCATCATCAGCTGGCGGACCAGCGGGATCGGCGGGCCGCCGTGGTTCAGGAACTCGTCGTGGAATGCCTTCCACGCGGCGGTGCCGCCGCGCGTTGCTGTCCAGTCCTCGCGCAGCTTGCGGATCATCAGCTTGCCCAGCGTGTAGTTGAGGTAGGCCGCATCGTAAGTGCCGCGCGCGGCCTGCTGCTCGGCGGTGCCCTCGTCCTGGTAGCATTCCTTGATGAACAGCGCCTTGGACTGCGCCTGCGTCATGCCGCGCGCATGCAGGCCGATGGCGGAGAGGTAGCGGCAGTTGCGCAGCAGCGCGTTGGAGAGCTGGCCCACCTGCACCCCGGGATCGCCCGCGCCGAGCCCGGCTTCGACCATCATCTCCTCGGCATAGTGCGCCCAGCCCTCGGCGAAGGCGTAGCCGACGAACAGCTTGCCCACCATCGAGGGCGCCTGGTTGGAATGGAGGAACTGCAGGTAATGGCCGGGCATCACCTCGTGCACGGTGGCGAACAGCAGGTCGGCCTTGCCGGGGATGTAGTCCATCTGCATCTGCTTCGACCAGGCCGGGTCCGGCGGCGAGATGTAGTAGATGGACGAACCGCCGTTCTCCAGCGGTCCCGGCGGGTCGATATAGGCCGAGTTGGCGCGGTTATAGGGCGGGCTTTCCTCAACCTGCGCCATCTTCGTGCCGGGGATCGTGGCGACGCCGTGGCTGCGCACGAAATCGACGAGCAGCGGGATTTCGCGGCGGGCTTCGGCGACGGGGCCGTCGGCGGGCTTGTCGGCGCGCATCTTGTCGAAGCATTGCGGCACCGTCTTGCCGGGCGCGAACTTCGCGCAGGCGGCCTTCAGCGCCTGCTGGTTGCGCAGGAGATCGGCGCGGCCGACCGCTTCCAGCCGGTCCAGCGGGGCGTCGACCGCCTCGGTGGCGGCGAGCATGCGCGAGAACCTGTCCGCGCCCATCGCGAAGGCCTGCGTCGGCGTGGCCTTGGCGACCTGGTCTGCGGCCGCCTTCATGGCGATGGCCGCCGCTTCGGACGAGGCCTTGAAATCGGCCTGCAGCGCCGGGTCCGCCACGTCGGCGAAGGCGGCGCGGGCATCGCCGCGATAGTAGTCGGCGAGGCCGCCGAACCCGTCCGTGCCCAGCTTGATGAAGCTGGCGGGCAGGGCGGCGGGCAGGTTGGCGCGGATCTGCGCAGCGGCGGCGGGGACGGCCTTGAAGAAGGCGATCATCGCCTTCATCCGCGTGGCCTTGTCGGCATAGTCGCGGCTGACGTAGACGTTCGGGTCGAGGCCGCCGTTGATGTAGAAGGCCGGGTTGGTGTGCGGCTGGTCGGCGTCCTCCAGCCAGAACAGCTGGCCCCTGGCGACCTGCACCATGTAGTCGCGCTCGAAGCGGTCGGCTTCGGACAGGCCGGTGAAAGCGCCCGCCCGGTCGATCACCGAATGGAGGAACGCGGCGCGCGCCTTGAGGCCGGCGTCGCTCCAGTCGGGCAGCTTGCCGTCGTACTGGTGCGCTCCTTCGTAGATGGCGAAGGAAGGGTCGACGGCGAACCACTGCTCGATGGAGCTGTCGACGAAGGACTTCCACGTCGCCTGCGCATCGGCGGCCGCGGGGGCCGCGAGGGGAGCGGTTTGCGCGGCGGGCGGCGGCGCGGCGGCGGCGCAGGCGGCCAGCGAGAGGCAGGCCATACCTGCCAGCAGAACGGTCTTCATGGGTGGGGGCTCCCTGTTTATGACGCAGGTTGTGCGTCAGGGCGCGCCGAAGGTCCAGCCCTCGGTTGCGGCGAGTTCCGGCGTGAGTCCAGCGGGTTGCCACAGGTCGGCGCGGTGGGCGGCGGTGCGCAGCCAGGCGGCGGTGACGAGCGCGTCGGCGCTGTGGTCGTCGATTGCGCCGCTGCCGCCGAGGGGCTGCGAGCCTAGCGCGGCCAGCGCGGCATCGAGGGCGCCGTGGTCGGTCATCTTGGCGCGGCCCGGCGTGCGCCCGGCGGCGACGGCGGCGAGGGTGGTGTAGATCTCGGCGACCACCGGGCCCGAGGACGGCAGCGGGTCGACCGGCCAGACCGGCAGCCGCCCGCCCAGCCGGTGCAGCAGCCGCATGCCGGTCAGGCTGGACTTGCCGACCTGCGCCGCGCCGACGAGGTTGAAGTTCGAATAGGGCTTGCACCCGGCGCGCGCCTGCGCCTCCTCCGTCACGCGCATCCGCCCTCGCTTGTGCAAGGCGCCGGGCAAGTGGAAATACGCCCCCTCGCGCGCGCCGTGGCGGCGGAAATAGGCGCTGAGGTCCGGGTGGTCGACCAGGCTGGCGGCGGACAGGTGCGGGTCGTCGGCGCACAGTTCGTCGACCATGGCCCACAGCGCGCGGGCACCGGGCGGGCTTCGGGCCCAGCCGGGAAAGAACGCACCGGCGTCGGCGAAGGGCAGGGAGATGCCCAGGTCCATGCCGACCAGCGTGTCCGGCGGCAGGCGGCGCAGCAGCAGGTCCAGCACCTCGGCCCGCGACCAGCGCGCGTGGCCCGGCGGATGCAGCAGGCGCGGCGCGGCGTCACCTTCGGCGCACAGGGCGAGGGCGATGCCCTTGTGCCGCTCCCCCAGCGCGCCGGACCAGTCGATGGCGAGAAAATGGCGAAAGTGCATCGGCTCCATGATCCGTCGTCATCCCGGCGTATGCCGGGACTGTGCGCGTTCGTCATCCCGGCGTATGCCGGGAGCGTGGGCAAGGCTTTAGGCGATGGTCTGTCGGCGAGGTGTTTCGGCGCGAGGTTTCGCCCCAAGGAACGCCCACGGTCCCGGCATGCGCCGGGATGACGCGCGCGCGTGTAATCAAGCCTCGCGCCGCTCGGCCCGCTTTCTGTCCCACCACTCCAGTCGCTTCTTCACCTCGCGCTCGAAGCCGCGTTCCACCGGCTCGTAGTAGACCTGGGGGCCGATCTCGTCGGGCCAGTAGTTGTCGCCGGAAAAGCCGTCGGGCGCGTCGTGGTCGTAGGCGTAGTCCTTGCCGTAGCCGATGTCCTTCATCAGCTTGGTCGGCGCGTTGAGGATGTTCGCCGGAGGGCTGAGCGAGCCGGTCTCGCGCGCGGCCTTGAACGAGGACTTGAACGCCGCATAGGCCGCGTTCGATTTCGGCGCGGTGGCGAGGTAGAGGCAGGCCTGGACGATCGCCAGCTCGCCCTCGGGAGAGCCGAGGAATTCGTAGGCGTCCTTGGCCGCAAGGCACTGCACCAGCGCCTGCGGATCGGCGAGGCCGACATCCTCGCTGGCGAAGCGCACCAGCCGGCGCAGGACGTAGAGCGGCTCCTCCCCGGCGGTCAGCATGCGCGCCATGTAGTAGAGCGCGGCCTGCGGATCGGACCCGCGCAGCGATTTGTGCAGCGCGCTGATGAGGTTGTAGTGCCCGTCGCGGTCCTTGTCGTAGACCGCCACGCGCCGCTGGAGGAACTGGCCGAGGCCGGCCGGATCGAGCGGCTCGGCTATCTTCGCGGCGTAGAGCGTCTCGGCCTGGTTGAGCAGGAAGCGCCCGTCGCCGTCGGCCGAGGCGACCAGCGCCTCGCGCGCGTCGGGGGTCAGGGGCAGCGGGCCTTCGAGGTCTTCGGCCTTGGCCAGCAGCGCCGAGAGCGCGGCGGCGTCCAGCCGGTGCAGGATCAGCACTTGCGCGCGGCTGAGCAGAGCGGCGTTGAGCGCGAAGCTGGGGTTTTCCGTCGTCGCGCCGACGAGGGTGACGGTGCCGCGTTCGACGAAGGGCAGGAAGCCGTCCTGCTGGGCGCGGTTGAAGCGGTGGATTTCGTCCACGAACAGCAGCGTGCGCTGGCCGGCGCGGGCCGCCATGTCGGCCTCGGCGAAGGCCTTCTTGAGATCGGCGACGCCCGAGAAGACGGCGGAGACCGCGTGGAAGCGCATGCCCACGGCGGCGGCGAGCAGGCGCGCGATGCTGGTCTTGCCGGTGCCGGGCGGGCCCCACAGGATCATCGAGGACAGCCGCCCCGCCGCCACCATGCGCCCGATCGCGCCTTCGGGGCCGGTCAGGTGCTCCTGCCCGACGACATCGGAAAGGTCGCGCGGGCGCAGGCGGTCGGCGAGGGGGGCATCCTCGCGCACGTCGTCGGGCTCGGAAGCCGGGGGGAGGTCATCGGCGAAAAGGTCGGCCATGAGGGCTATCTAGCGACCTTTGCGCGCAATTGCATCGCCTGTGCGGCGGGAGTAGGATCGCGGGGCGCAGAAAAAGGGCGGCAAAGGCAATGATCGCAGATCCCGCTGTAAGAAGGCCGGGCTGGCCGTACTGGCTGATCGCCGCGCTGGCGCTGCTGTGGAACGCCTTCGGGTGCCTGGACTTCACGATGACGGCGGCGCGCAACCCCGACTATCTCGCCCAGGTCCCGCCCGAGGTGATCGACTGGATCGACGGCGCGCCCACCTGGACGATGGCCGCCTGGGCGCTGGGCGTAGGCGGCGGCCTGCTCGGCGCGCTGTGCCTGCTGGGCCGCCTGCGCTGGGCGGTGGCGGCCTACGTCGCCTCGCTGCTGGGGCTGGCGGCGAACCATGCCTGGCAGTTCGCCTCGGGCATGCCGGCAAGCATGAAGACGCCCGGCAGCCTGACGCTGATGGCGTGCATCTGGATCGCGGCGCTGGCGCAGCTCTGGTACGCGGTGAAGAAGCGCCGCGAAGGGGTGCTGCGCTGAAGGCCGGCGCGGGCGCTCAGCCGCGCGCCTTCTGCCGGATCAGCCTGAGGTAGGTGTCGGCGACGGCCTGGTTGATGCGGTCCCAGCTGAACTCGGCGGCACGCGCGGTCCCGGCATCGCCGTGGGCACGGCGTAGCTGCGGGTCCTCGACATAGGCCTTGAGGGCCTCGGCGAACTGGTGGACGGCGCCGGGCGGGATGAGGCGCCCCGAAACCCGGTCGTCGACGAGGCTCTGGCTGCCGGTGGCGGCCGCCGCGACGACGGGCAGGCCGCAGGCCATCGCCTCGAGCGTGACGTTGCCGAACGTCTCGGTGACGGAAGGGTTGAACAGCACGTCCATCGAGGCGACGGCGCGGCCCAGGTCCGCGCCCATCTGCAGGCCGACGAAGACGCCGCCGGGGAGCCGCTCCTCGAACCACTCGCGCGCGGGGCCCTCGCCGATGACCAGCACCTTGTGGGCGATCCCGCGCCGGCGCAGCTCGTCGAGCGTGTCGGAGAAGACGTCGAGGCCCTTTTCCATGACCAGTCGGCCCAGGAAGCCGATCGCGACCTCGTGGTCGGCGATGCCGTGGCTGCGTCGCCATTCGAGGTCGCGGCAGGCGGGGTTGAACATTTCGTGGTCGACGCCGCGCGACCAGATCGACACGTCGTAGTTCATCCGCTGCTCGCGCAGGACCTGCGCCATGCTTTCGGAAGGCGCGACGAGGGCGTCGCAGCGGCGGTAGAAGCGGCGCAGCATCGCCTCGATCAGCGGCTCGCCCCAGGCCATGTTGTAATAGCGCAGGTATGTCTCGAACCGGGTGTGTACCGAGGACAGCACCGGCAGCTTGCGCCGGCGGGCCCAGGTCACGGCCTGGTGGCCGACCGGATCGGGCGAGGAGACGTGGACGACGTTGGGGGCGAAATCGATGATGTCGCGCCGGGCCTTGCCGAGGAAGGTCAGCGGCATCCGGTATTCCGGTCGATTGGGGAAGGGTACGGAGTAGACGCTCACCAGGTCGCCGGTCGGCTCGAAGGCGGGCTGGGCGACGGTGGGCGCGTAGACGCGTACTTGTGCGCCCTGGCGCAGCAGATAGCCTACCAGGCGGTTGAGAGCCTGATTGGCGCCGTCACGAACGTAGTTGTAGTTGCCCGAGAACAGGGCGATGCGCAGGTCGGCGATTTCCATGGTGGAGAGGCCCATAGCCTCCCCCGCAGCACTTGGCGAGGGTGCTTCCGGAGCTCCCGGCCCAGACGCCGGAAAGTGCGGCTCGCGGGCAACTATGGTCCGATCGGACCAGTCGTCCGCCCGCGAGTGCACTGTCGTTAACGCCGGGTCTTAGCGGCGATAGTCACGGTAGCGGCGGTCGTCGTGCCGGTAGTCGCGGCGGCCATCGCCGCGGCGGTCCCAGCGGCCCCCGCCGCGCCTGTCGTCCCAGCGGTCGTGGCCACGGCCCCAGCGGTCGCCCCGGCCATAATGCTCGCGGTAGTACGGCGCGTAATAGCGGTCGTAGTAGCGGTCACGGTAATAGCGGTTCGGGGCGCCGTCGTAATAGTAGTAGTACCCCGGCCGGTCGCGGACGGTGACGTAGCGGCGCGACTGGTAATAACCACGGTCGTAATAGCGGCGATCCCCGCGATCGGCGATCGCGGCGCCCACGGCCAGGCCGATGACACCCGCGCCGATGGCGATGGCGGCATCGTTGTTGCCCCGGTCGTAATAGCGGTCGCGGGCCTGGGCGGGCGCGGCCGCCATCAGCACCGAGGCCGCGAGCGCGGCGCCCAGGGCGAATTTCTTTCCGAAGGTATTCAACTTGGTATTCATCTCTTGAACTCCCTTTCCGGGCCAACCGGGTAACGGCGGTTGCGGTGGGCGCGTTGCATCCTGAAATGGTACCGGCGGACTGAACGGCGAGTGAATTTGTCGCCAGTGGCGCCAGGCTTGCGACGAAGCGATGGCCATCGTCGCCCGCCTGAAATACGCAGGCAAAACAGACGCAAACGCGAAGACGCCCGGCCACCGATGGGACCGGGCGTCTCGTGGGCCGGGCGAGGGGGACTACCCGGCCGCAGTCTTGTCGAAGTCAGTAGCCGCGGCGATAGTCGCCCCGGTCGTGATCGTGGCCCCGGCCATAGTCGCCGCGGTTGTAGTCACCCCGGCCACGGCGCTGGTATTCGTCGCGGCCATGGCGGCCACCGTCGCGGTCCCAGTAGTAGCCGTCGCGGTAGGACCAGTCGGACACGTAGGCCGGGCCGGCATAACGGTCGTCATAATAGCGGTCATTGTGGTTGCTCGACGATGCGGCGATGGCGCCGACCGCGAGGCCCAGGATGCCCGCGCCGATGGCGACGGCGGCGGTGTTGTCGTTGCCCCGGTGATAATCGCGCGCCATGGCCGGCGTGGTGCTGGCGAGGGCGGTGGCGGCAAGGCCGGCGGCGATGGCGGTCTTCTTGAAAAGGTTCATGGTCCAGTCTCCTTTGGGGGGCGGATCAAGGTACCGTTTGTCCCCGTGTTGAAAGTGTTCTAGACCTTCCTGGCTGAACCCGGACGGAGCGAACCTGGCAGATTCGGTTCACGATTGTACGTAATTGTATGAATGATGTCGGCGCCGGGCGAAGGGCAACACTTCGTCACAGTCAGGCCCGAAAGCCGACACGTGCGGTCCCCAATCTGAAATCATCAAATTCAGATTGGAGAATACCCATGATTTCCGCCGCTCTTCTCGCCCTGGTTTCGTTTGCCGCTCCCGCCGCTCCGGCCACCGCCGCCTATGCGGGCGAGACCATCGCCGCCATGAAGGGCCACGCCACTCCGGCCCGGGGCGCCGTCGCCGCGAAGTCCGCCGCCCCCGTCGCCTGCCACCCCGAACCCTCGAAGGGCCGCGCCTGCCGCCACAACATCGTCCAGGCCGAGCAGGCCGACCGCGCGGGCCTGGCCGAAGCGGACGCCAAGGCCGCCTCGGAAATCGCCAGCCGCTGAGCGACTGCGCCGCCGCGGGGCGACGAACCCCGCGCGGCGATGTTCGCGATGTTCGCGTGACGGGGCTTCGCGTGGCGGGCCTCGCCTAACCGCTCTTCCTCCCCGACTTGCGGTTTTTCCGGCCAGTGCGGCTTCCCAGGCCGCACTGGTTCCCTATATGGCAGCAGGAACAAGCACAGCACGATGACGGTCGCTCCCCGCTACAGGCTTTCCCAAGACACCATGACCACACCCCCCACAATCCTGCTCGTCGAGGATGACGGTGCCCTTCGCACCCTGACCGCCCGCGCCTTGCGGCAAAGCGGTTTCAACGTCCTCACCGCCGCCACCGGCGCGGAGATGTGGGTGACGCTGCGCGAAACGACGGTCCATCTCGTCGTCCTCGACATCATGCTGCCGGGCACCAGCGGCTTCGACCTGTTCCGCCGCCTGCGCCGCGAAAGCGACGTGCCGATCATCTTCGTCAGCGCGCGCGGCAGCGAGGAGGACCGTGTCCTCGGACTGGAACTGGGCGCGGACGACTATCTCGCCAAGCCGTTCAGCACGCGCGAACTGGCCGCCCGCGTCAGCGCCGTCCTGCGCCGGGGCGGTGGTCTCGATTCGGGCAGCGAGCCGATGCCCGACGCGCGCGGGCAGGAC
>Ga0308159_1002230_pt1 | contig 23115 bp, 28 predicted proteins | sample PhyCR1_FD_201040 | JGI IMG/M metagenome (GOLD analysis project Ga0308159, IMG submission 201040) | Phyllosphere microbial communities from UC Gill Tract Community Farm, Albany, California, United States - DLSLC.R1 | ecosystem: Host-associated > Plants > Phyllosphere > Unclassified | place: USA... | reverse complement strand
GGTCGTGGCCGTGCTCGCCGCCGTCGCCGCGCCGTCGATGCGTGCCCGCCGCGCAGCGGCGGCCGCCCGTGGGATCGACGACCTCGAGGAGGTCGCCGAGTAGGGCCGTGGGCCCGACCACCCGGGAGGCCCGTCCAGCGTCGACGACGCGGGGCGGGCCTCCCGTCCGTTGCGCAACCTGGGAACGCACCGGGCGCACGCGAGTCAGCGTGACGATCATCGGACCGGTCGCGTCCTGTCAGGGGACGCGGACCGCCGCGCCCGGACAGGAGACCCCATGAGCAGCACCGACCACGACGACACCACCGCTCCCGGACGGCCGTCGTTCCGCGACACCGTGACCGCCGGACTCGTGCAGAAGGCCCTCGAGCCGGTGCTGCGCGCCGTGCGCGAGGAGGTCGCCTCGGCGCGGCGCGAGATCGGCGAGCGCGCGAGCGGTGCGAAGACCGGGCTGGTGCTCACCGGTGTCGCTGTCGGGTTCGCCCTGACGACCCTGGTCGCGCTGGCCGGCTTCGCGGTGGCGCTGCTCGCCCTCGCGCTGCCGCTGTGGGCGGCGACCGGGATCACCTTCGTCGTGTTCGCGATCGTGACCGCGATCCTGTTCGTCGTCGGCCTGCGCGGGATCCGGCGGGGTGTGCCGCCGGTGCCGAAGGACACGATCCAGGCGGCGAAGCAGCGGGTGACGCACGCGGCGGACGCCCCGACGGACAGCGCCGCGCGCGACTGACGGACCCGACGGACCGGCTGCGGGGGCAGCGACCGCCAGCGCGCGCTCCGCTACATCGCCAGGGTCATGCCCACCACGGCGACGGTCATCGCAAAGACCTCGCCGCTGCGGACGGCCCGCCGGTCCTCGCGGCCCCACTCGTACCGGAGCAGCCAGCCGCTGAACGCGCAGTAGCCGATCACGCCGGCGCCGAGCACCGCGGACAGGGCGATGCCGTGCCCCGCGTGGTCGCCGGTGACGCCCGAGGCGTGGCCCATCAGCAGCATCCCCGCCATCACGACGGCGGAGAGCGCGCGGTGGACGTCCATCGGCTCCGCGCGGCGACCGTCGGCGCGGCGGCGACGCATCACGGGCAACGGCGCGAGCAGGAGCAGGAGGGTCGCGGCGAACAGGGTCCACACCGCTCCGGCGTCGACGACGGGCATGAGCATCGCGACGAGCATCACGCCCGCCGGCACGATCACGCCCGGGCGCGGTCGGTAGCGGTCACCGACGATGCAGCACACCGACGCGAACTGCGGCACGACGAGCATGGCGTCGGCGACGGTCTCGTGCACGTGGGACGTCCTCGGTGCGGCGGAGTGGTGCGGGGTGGGGTCAGTCCTCGGCGCGGGCAGCGGCCTTGGCGGCGCGCTCCTGCTTCACGCGGGCGTTCTCGGCGTGCACGGCGGCCTGCGTCGCACGCTCGCGGACGAGCCACTCGGGCTTCTGCTCGAGCAGCGTCTTGATGTCCGCCGTCGTCAGAGCGTCGTCGATCCCCGCACGGCTCAGGCCGGAGATGGAGATGCCGAGCTTCTGCGCGACGACCGGTCGCGGGTGCGGGCCGTCGCGTCGGAGGTCCTCGAGCCAGGTCGGGGGTTCGGTGCGGAGCTCGTCGAAGGCGGTCCGCGTGAGGGGAGCGCTCTGGAAGGACTCCGGAGCCGCCGTCAGCAAGATGCCGAGCTTCTTCGCAGCCGTCTCGGGCTTCATGGTCTGTTCCTGCGCCATGAGGACAAGGGTACGGCCCCTATGCTCGTCTGCATGACCGCGGCTCTCACCATCGCCTTCGTGCCGGGGGTCTCCCCCGCAAAGTGGGCCCGTGTCTGGCGGGAACGCTTCCCCTCCATCGAGCTCCGGCTGCGGCCGATCGGCGCCGATGACGTCGACGACACGCTGGCCGGCGAGGCCGACATGGTCTTCGCACGCATGCCCGTGTCCGAGCAGCACAACGCCATCCCGCTCTGGACCGAGACGGCCGTCGTCGCGATGCCCAAGGACTCCCCCCTCGCTGAACTCGCCGAGGTCGACCTCGCCGACGCCGAGGTCCACGTGATCGACGCCGGCCCGGTGCCGGCCGACATCGACGGATCGCTCGACCTGGTCGAGGCGAACGTCGGCGTCGTCGTGCTCCCCCAGTCGCTGTTCCGAGCCGCCAGCCGCAAGGACCTGGTGGGTCGTCCGCTCATGGACGCCGAGGGCACGCGCATCGCGCTGGTCTGGCGGGACGAGGACGCCACCGAGACCACCGAGGAGTTCATCGGCGTGGTGCGCGGGCGGACCGCCAACAGTTCGCGCCAGCCAGGAGGCCCGGATCGCGACGCCGACGACGACTCGCGTCCGGCTCGTGGCGGCACCAAGGCCGGGTCGGGTGCCAAGGGTTCGTCCGGTGGGTCGGGTGGGTCCGGCGGGTCGGGTGCGTCGGGTTCCAAGGGCGGCGCCGCGGGCGCCGGCGGCAAGGCCAAGGCCAAGTCGCCCGGCAGCGGCAAGTCCGGCGCCGGCAAGAAGTCGAACACCGGCAAGGGGCCGACACCCGGACGCGGCAAGATGCGCGGCAAGCCGAGCCGGGGTTCCAAGGGCAACCGATGACGGACACGCGGCTGGCACTGATGCCGGCCACGCGCCTCCCGGCCTGGCTCCAGCGCACGATGGCCGAGTACGTCGCGTCGCGGATGCAGGCGGGCGAGACCCGCGAACAGGCCGAGGCGAACGAGCAGCAGTCACGGGACCGCTGGTTCCCGGGCGGGTCCCCCGCCGACGGGCACCTCGTGTGGGACGTCACCGACCAGGACGACACCGTCATCGGGTACCTGTGGATCGGACCGCTCACGCCGGGCAGCACCGACTGGTGGGTGTTCAACGTCGAGATCGACGAGGCACACCGGCGCCGCGGGCACGCACGGCGGGCGCTCGAGCTCGGGCACCGCGCCGCTGCGGAGCACGGTGCGACGAGCATCGGGCTGAACGTGTTCGGCTACAACACCGGGGCGCAGGAGCTCTACGCGGCGCTCGGGTACCAGGTGACGTCGGCGCAGATGCGGAAGCCGCTGGTCTAGCGCAGGACGGCTGCGGCGGCGCGGGTCACCCTCGCGCCGCGCGACTCCTCGGCTGCTGCGCGGGCCCGGGTGACGACGACGGCGTCGGCGCGCTCGGCCGATCCGTGGTCGAACGGCGGATGCGGGTCGTACTCGATCTGCAACTGGATCGCCTCGGCAGCGGGCCGTCCGGCGAGCTCGGCGGCGAGCCACAGCGCCATGTCGATTCCCGCGCTCACCCCGGCGGCGGTGACGACGACACCGTCCTGGATGATCCGGGCGTCCACCGGCTGCGCGCCGAAGGCCTCGAGCATCGGCTTCGAGGCCCAGTGGGTGGTCGCGCGTCTGCCGGCGAGCAGCCCCGCGGCGCCGAGCACGAAGGCACCGGTGCACACCGAGGTGATCCACGTCGCGTGCTCGGCCTGGCGCCGCACGAAGGCCACGACGTCCGGGTCGAGCATCGCGTCGAAGGCACCGTCACCACCGGGTACCACGAGCACGTCCGCCGCTCGGGCTTCGCTCATCGTGGTCGTCGGGACGAGTGACAGGCCACAGTCGCTCGGCACCGGGTCGAGCGTCGCCGCCACGTACTCGACGCGTGCGCCGGACACGCGGCTGAGGACCTGCGCCGGACCGGTCAGGTCGAGCTGGGTCAGGTGTGGGAACAGCAGGAACGCGATCCGGATGTCGTCGGCCATGTCGCGACCATAGTCCCGGCGTTCCCGTTCCCGTTCTCGCTGGCTTGCCCGTCAGCTCCAGACGCCGGAGGTCCCGCGCCGGTGGCTACCCATCAGGTGGGTGTCGACGATGCCGAGCGCTTCCATCAGGGCGTACATCGTGGTCGGTCCGACGAAGGCGAAGCCGCGCTTCCGCAGCGCCTTCGACAGGGCGAGGGACTCGTCCGACTTCGTCGGGACCTCGGCGGAGGACCGAGGCTCGGGCGTGGTCGCCGGCCCGAACGACCACACGAAGTCGGCGAGCCCGCCGTCCTGCCGCAGGGCGATCGTGGCGTTCGCGTTGGTGATCGTCGCGAGGATCTTCGCGCGGTTCCGGACGATCCCGGCGTCGGCCATCAGCCGTGCGACGTCGTCCTCGCCGAAGGCCGCGACGGTGTCGGCGTCGAAGTCTGCGAAGGCGGCCCGGAACGCCGGTCGTTTCGCGAGGATCGTGCGCCACGACAGACCGGACTGGAACGCCTCGAGCGAGAGCCGCTCGAACACCCCGCGTTCGTCGCGGACGGGCATGCCCCACTCGGTGTCGTAGTACTCGCGCAGGAGCTCGTCCGACGACGCCCAGACAGGCCGGGCCAGGCCGTCGTCACCGGTGACGAGGTCGGGCACGGGCGGGGCGTCGACGGGCTCGGTGCTCATGCGACCATCCTGGCGGGCGCCGCCGACAGCGCCTGACTCACTCGGCGGGCGGGCCGTCCTGCGTCGCCTGCTCGTCCATCCACACGTACTCCCAGCGGTGTCCGTCCGGATCGGTGAAGCTCCGCTGGTACATGAAGCCGAGGTCCATCTCCGGGCGGTCCTCGGTGCCGCCGGCAGCAACCGCGGCGTCGACGATGCGGTGGACATCCTCCTTCGACGGGGCGCTGAGCGAGTTGATGACCTCGATCGTGTCGGTGTCGGCGATCGTCTTGTCGGTGAACTCGGCGAACTTCGCCGTCGTCAGGATCATCACGGAGATCGTGTCGGACACCACCACGCACGCCGCGGTGTCGTCGCTGAACGCCGGGTTGATCGAGTACCCGAGTGCCTCGTAGAACGCCTTCGAGCGCTCGAGGTCCGTGACGGGCAGGTTGATGAAGACCATCGTGTCCATGGCGGTTCCTTTCGTCACGCTCAACCTGGACCCACCCGGTCCAGCGCGCAACCGTTTCGTGGGGGAACCAACCGGTACACAATATGCTGGCCGGATGCGGGCGTACGTGGACGAGTCAGAACCCGGTGGTGGATGGGACCACACTGCGTACGTCCTCGCTGCGGTGATCATGCGGATCAACGGCGAGGACGACGCTCGCGAGGCGGTTCGACGGGCGACCCCTCGGCGGATGCGGAAGCTGCACTGGTACGAGGCGCTCGGGGAACAGCGCCTCTCCTGGCTCGACCTCCTGCGACATGCCGTCGCCATCGTCGTCGTCCGTTACACCGGTCGACCGGCCCGGACGGAAGGCCGTCGCAGGCGGTGCCTGGAGCGTCTCGCTTGGGAGCTCGATCAGCGAGGAGTCAGTCGTGTGGTCTTCGAGTCGCGCGGGCCAGCACGGGACGCTGGGGATGCGTCGATGATGGAGTCGCTCCGCGCTCGGGGCCTCGGCGCCGAGTTGCAGTACGAACACGTCCGAGGCGGTCTGGAGCCGCTGTTGTCACTCGCCGACATCGCCTGCGGGATGCACGTGCACGGGGCCGAAAGCGAGCACGTGCGATTGGAGGTCGTGCGGGCCGAATGACCGCCCGGACAGCGCAAAACCCCGGTCCCGCGCTGGCTGCAGGATGCTCCGGGGCTCACTTTCGACCGAGCAGCACCCGATCGACATATCAATGCTACCCGCCATGCTCGGCCCCGGTCAAGGCGCCGGCCTCCGCGGCCGGAAACGACGAAGTCGCTGTCGTCCGACAGCGACTTCGTCGTTCAGCGTCAGGCCGGGGACGCCCGACCCGAGCGGCCTCAGGCCAGCTCGCGCCCCTCGCCCGCGGCACGCTGGTGCGACTCGGCCTCGGCCTGGCCGATGATGTCCTCGGCGGGTACCGGGTTCAGGCGGTCCCAGAGGAAGAACAGGCCGCCGCCGACGAGCAGCGAGATCCCGACCCACAGGTTGATGTGGATCCCGCCGGTCTTCTCGGGGTCGGTGTTCCAGTGCACGATCCCGACGATGGTCGTGATCACGCCGTAGAGCACGAACAGGCCGCCGAGGATGCGGCGCAGGTCGAGTCGGCGGGTGGAACGGACGAGGGCTGCCTTCTGCTCCTCGGTCATCGCGCCGGGGGTGGTGGTGTCACTCATGAGAAGTGGTCTCCTTCGCGGATCAGAGGAACGGGAGGTACAGGACGACGCACAGGACGAGCGCGACGGTGCCGAGCAGGGCAGGCGAGCGGTACCAGGCGGTGTCCGTCGCGACCGAGTCGCCGTGCAGGTCGATCTTGCCCACGCCGTAGACGAGTCCACCGAGCTCCTTCTCGTCCTTCGGCTTGGTGAGCATCGAGACGACGAAGCCGACGACCAGCACGGTGACGAACGAGATGATCGCGCCGTACAGGGTCTCCGCGGTCGCGGTGGCGAACAGGTCCGGGTTGACCAGGTAGGCGATCCAGGTGATCGTCGGGGTCACGATGCCGAGGACGTACCCCCAGAGCGCACCCTGCGTCGTCATGCGCTTCCACAGCAGGCCGAGGATGAACACGGCGAACAGCGGTGCATTGAAGAACGAGAACAGCGTCTGCATGTACGTCATGATGTTCGACGCCTGGGCCGCGATGAACGCGGTCGCGATGCCGACCACGACGCCGACGACGGTGACCCAGCGGCCCGTCTTCAGGTAGTGCAGGTCGGGCATGTTCGGGCGGATGTAACGCTGCCAGATGTCGTAGGTGAAGACGGTGTTGAACGACGAGACATTCGCCGCCATGCCGGCCATGAAGGACGCCAGCAGACCGGTCACCGCGATGCCGAGCACACCGGTCGGCAGGTACATCTGGATGAGCTTCGGGATCGCGTCGTTGTAGGTCAGCGTGCCGTCGGCGAACTGGTTGCCCACCACTGCCGCGGCGATGAGGCCGGGGATGACGACGATGGCCGGGATGAAGAGCTTCGGGATCGCGGCGATGAGCGGGGTGCGGCGGGCCGCGGACATGTTCTTCGCCGAGAACGCCCGCTGCACCTCGGTGAAGTTCGTGGTCCAGTAGCCGAACCCGAGCACGAAGCCCAGGCCGAGCACGATGGCGAGCCAGTTGGCGCCGATCGGGTTGGTGACGTCGCCGAAGCCGGTGCCGGCCCAGGCCTGCAGGTGCTGCACGCCCTGGGTCTCGGTGATGGCCTTCGACAGACCGTCCCAGCCGCCGACGCGGTGCAGACCGACGATCGTCAGCGGGATGAGCCCGGCGATGATCACGAAGAACTGCATGACCTCGTTGTAGATCGCGCTCGAGAGCCCGCCGAGGGTGATGTAGACGAGCACGAAGCCGGCGGAGACGATGATCGCCAGCCACTCCGGCCAGCCGAGCATGGCCTCGATGACGATGGCCATCGCGTAGAGGTTGATGCCCGCGATGAGCACGTTCGACACCGCGAACGCGATCGCGTTCACCAGGTGCGGCGCCTTGCCGAAGCGGCGCAGCATGAACTCCGGCACGGAGCGGACCTTCGAGCCGTAGTAGAACGGCATCATCACGAGGCCGAGGAACACCATCGCGGGCACGGCGCCGACGAGGTAGTAGTGCAGGGTGGCCATGCCGATCTGGGCACCGTTGGCCGCCATGCCGAGGATCTCGGTGGCGCCGAGGTTCGCGGACACGAACGCCAGGCCCGTGATCCACGCCGGCATCGAGCGGCCGGACAGGAAGAAGTCCATGCTCGTCCGGACCTGCTTGCGGGCGGTGAACCCGATCCCGATGACGACCGCGAAGTACACGATGATCATCAGGTAGTCGACCCAGCCCAAGTCGAGCCGGATCCCTTCGTTCGCTGCAGCGAGAACCATTCACATCTCCACGTCAGTGTGTTGCAGTCGACAACTCTGCCGACCCGGACGGAGACGTTACACCGATTTGTGACCGTTCACATAGCCAGCGCATGCATCGTCCGAGCCGCGCAGCGCTCCCCCGGTTCGCTACGCTCGGCCCATGACCGACGCGTCGCGCATCCTCGTCCTCAACGGCCCGAACCTCGACATCCTCGGGCGCCGCGACCCGGAGCAGTACGGCACCGTGACGCTCGCCGAGATCGAGGCGATCGTCCACACCGAGGCGGCCGTGCACGGGCTCGAGGCCGACTTCCGCCAGACGAACCGCGAGGGCGAGCTGGTCGAGTGGCTGCACGAGGCCCTCGACGACTTCGCCGCGGTCGTCATCAACCCCGCCGCCTACGCGCACACCTCGGTCGCGCTGCACGACGCGGTGGAGGCCCTGTGGGTCCCCGTCGTCGAGGTGCACCTGTCGAACACGTGGAAGCGCGAGCCGTTCCGCCACGTCGACCACGTCGCCACCGCCGCGACGGCGGTCATCGCCGGCGCGGGCGCCGACGGCTACCGCCTGGCGGTCGCACACGTCGCGTCCCTGCTCGGCTGAGCCAACCACCGGAAGGGAGGCCCGTGGCGGCGTCGCCACGGGCCTCCCGTCCGCCATCTGGTCACGCTGGGTCGCGCCCGTTCCTTCCCATGGCACGCGCGATGCCTGGTGGTTCCGGGCGCCCCTGATGAGAAGTTCTGACCAGGGACGCCCGGAAGCACCCGGGACGCCCGAAAGAGCCGGTCGCGCGCACGCGGATCAGAACTCGGCGGGGCGCCGCACGTCGGTCAGGCCCGCGGTGGCGAAGCCGCCGCGGATGAGCGGCACGGCCCGTCGCACGGCCTGGTCGATGCGGAGCTCCAGGTCGACGCTCGCGATGTCGTAGCCGCCCTCGCGCTTGGTGAAGTCGCGCTCGTTCCCGAACACCCCGAGCGGCAGGGTCGTGGACTGGAAGAACCCGAACAGCGGGCGCATCTGGTGCTCGACGAGCAGGGCGTGCCGGTCGCTGCCGCCGGTGGCGGTCAGGAGCACCGGGGTGTCGACGAGGTCGTACTGCCCGACCCAGTCGAAGAAGAGCTTGAAGGCGCCGGAGTAGGCCGCCCGGAAGGCCGGGCTGCCCACGACGAGCACGTCCGCGGCCTCCACCGTCTCGAGGGCCCGGCGGGTGCGGTCGGACATCGTCTCGCGACCCGACGCCGCTCCGAGGTCGGCGAGCAGCGGTCCGATCTCGATCGTCTCGGTCCGGGCACCGTCGATCTCCTCGGCCAACCGGGCCACCGTCGCCGCGACCAGGGTCGAGGTCCGCGAGGGGTCCGATGGGCTGCCACTGACGCCGACGACCAGTTCTCCGCTCATGCGGTCGATGCTCACACGCTGCCGGGGTGGGCGGCACGTTCGTGACGACATGTGTCGGGTGCCAGTCGGTCGGGGTAGCGTCCGCGCCATGCAGACGTTCCTGCCGTACGCCGACTTCCGGGCATCCGCCGAGGTCCTCGACGACCGGCGGCTCGGCAAGCAGCGGGTCGAGACCCTGCAGGTGATGCGCGCGCTGACGCTCCCCGACTACGGCTGGCAGCACCACCCGGTGACGGCGATGTGGCGCGGCTACCGTCCGGCGCTGATGGCGTACCAAGAGGCCACGTGCCGCGTCTGGGCGGAGCGCGGGTACGCCGACACCTGTCTCGAGAAGACCCTGCTCGACCTGGGCCGTGTGCCGGAGGACCTGGCGGCGTACGAGCGCGGCGACGTGCCGGTCCCGCCGTGGAACGACGACGAGGCCCTGCACGTCTCGCACCGGTCGAAGCTCGTGCAGAAGGCGCCGGAGCACTACCGGGAGCTGTTCCCGGACGTGCCGGACGACCTGGACTACGTCTGGCCGGGGACCCCGGAACCGGCGACGCACACCGCCTGACCGTCAGGCGACCGCCCGGCTGTCAGGCGACCGGGATCCAGCGACCCCCCTCGCGCCGGGTGACGACGTCGGAGCGGATCTCGACCACGTCCCGCAGCCCGTCGACGGCGGCGTCGCGGACGGCCGCGGCGGCACGGTCGTCCTCGGCCTCGAAGCGCACGACGGCACAGGGGACTCCACGGAGCAGCCGGACGTCCTCGGCCTCGACGACGGCGTGTTCGCGCACGAGGGCGGCCGCGGCGGGCAGGACGGCGTCCGGGGCGGTGCCGGGCGCGAGGGCACCGATCGCCAGGGTCGCGCGGTACGAGGGCATGCGACGACGCTACCGGGGAACCGGATCCCGCCGTGGGCTGCAGGGGAACCGACGCCGCTCAGGGGTGCGGACGTCGACCCACGGCGGGATCGCGGTGTACGGCGGGACACGACGACAGGGGGAACGTCGCGCCCCGCGCCGGACATCGATCAGGGGGTCGACATCCGGTCTGGGTCCACCGCGCGGCTCGGTTCAGGGGAACCGCACGGTGGTGGACCTCAAGGGTGTTCGGTGTCCTCTCGGTACCGGTCCGTCTCGGTCGGTGCGGGCATCGACCGGTGGGCGGCGGCTGGCCGGACCATCGGGAGCAGGGCACTCCCGGCGGTCGCGAGCGCTCCGACCACGGCGATGATCCCGAGCGGGGCCGTGCCGAGGTCGTGCTGCGCTGCCAGGGCGAGCGCGACGAGGGTGGCCGGCGCCGGCAGGAGCTGCACCGCTCGGAAGCGGTCGTCCCGTCGTGTCCGGGTCATCATCGCGTTTGCCATGACGACACTCTGACGCAGATCGGTTGTCCGCAGAAGGGGGGACACGTACCCAGAGATGGAGTAGAACGTCTAGTACACCTCAGCCGAGGGCGCGAACGGTCGCCACGGCGTCGGCCACGGCCCCGACGACGACCGGGACGTCGTCGGCCGTGAGCGCCGCGTCGAACGTCAGACGGAGCGCGGTGCGCGCCACGTCCTCGGGGATCCCGAGCGCCGTGAGCACGTGGGAGGCCTCGGTGCTGCCCGCAGCACAGGCACTGCCCGACGACGACACCACGTCGCGCTGCTCGAGCTCGAGCAGGACGGTCTCGCCGTTGACGCCCGGGAAGCAGAACGACGCGTGCCCGGGCAGCCGGTGCTCCCGCGACCCGGTGACGAACGCGCCGGGGACCGCGGCGAGCACGCCGTCGAGCACCGCGTCGCGCACGGTGGTCGCGGTGCCCTGCCCCGACCGCACCGTCTCCGCCGCCAGCCCGAGGGCGGTCGCCACCGCCACTGCACCGGCCACGTCCTCGGTACCGGACCGCCGCCCCCGTTCCTGTCCCCCGCCGTGCAGCAGCGGCTCGAGCGGGACGCCGGCGCGCACGGCGAGCACGCCGGTGCCCTTCGGGGCGCCGAGCTTGTGCCCGGACAACGACAGCGCGTCGACGCCCAGCACCCCGAGACCGATCGGCAGCCAGGGCGCGGACTGCACGGCGTCGGTGTGGAACCGCGCCCCGACCTCGTGCGCCACCGCCGCGAGCGCGGGGACGTCCTGCACGGTGCCGATCTCGTTGTCGGCGTGCGCGATCGAGACGAGTGTGGTGTCCGGGCGGAGTGCCGCGCGCAGCACCGCCGGGTCGACGCGGCCGTCCGGGCCGACGGGCAGCACGGTGACGTCGAAGTCGTGGAACCGGGCGAGGTACGCGCAGCTCTCCAGCACGGCCTCGTGCTCGATGGCGCTCGTGACGACGTGCCGACCGCGGGGCGCGGCGAGGGCGATCCCCTTGATCGCGGTGTTCGCCCCCTCGGTGCCGCCGGTGGTGAAGACGACCTCGGCGGGCCGGCACCCGAGCACCCCGGCGACGGCGGACCGTGCAGCGGTGAGTCCCCGCGCGGCCTCGTCCCCGACCCCGTGCGTCGACGAGGGGTTGCCGAACACCCCCGTCAGGTACGGCCACATCGCCTCGAGCACCTCGCGGCGGACCGGGGTGGTGGCGGCGCGGTCCAGGTAGAACACGACTAGTCCCGCACGGGCACCGCGACGTGCTCGGGCACCGCGACGTCGATGTCGAGTCCGAGGTCGAGCGCCCGCGCCGAGTGGGTCAGTGCCCCGACCGAGATGACGTCGACGCCGGTCGCCGCGATCGCCGCGACGGTGTCGAGCGACACGCCGCCCGAGGCCTCGACGAGCGCGCGGCCGGCGACGATGCCGACCCCGGTCACGAGTTCGTCCGGGGTGAAGTTGTCGAGCATGATCGTGTCGACCCCGGCCGCGACGACGGGTTCGATCTGGTCGATGCGGTCCACCTCGACCTCCACGTGCACGGTGTGCCCGAGCCGCTGGCGGGCCTGGGCGATCGCGTCGCCGATGCCGATCCCGCCGGCCAGGAGCACCGCCAGGTGGTTGTCCTTGGCGAGCACGGCGTCGGACAGTGAGGTGCGGTGGTTGTGTCCGCCGCCGCACCGGACGGCGTACCGCTCGAGTGCTCGGAGGCCCGGCGTCGTCTTCCGGGTGTCGACGATCCGCGCCGAGGTGCCAGCGGCGGCCGCGACGTGCGCCGCGGTGGTCGTCGCGATGCCCGACATCCGCTGCACCAGGTTGAGGGCGACCCGTTCGGCCCGGAGCACGGCCCGCGCCGACCCGGTCACGGTCGCGAGGACGTCGCCCGCGACGAAGCGCGTGCCGTCGGCGACGTGCACGACGGCGTGGATCGCCGGGTCGACGGCGTGCATCACGGCGACGAACACCGCCCCGCCGCTCAGCACGCCGGGCTCGCGCGCGCCGAGGTTCGCGGTCGCAGTCGCCTCGGCGGGGATCAGGGTCTCGCTGGTGACGTCGCCCCAGGGTGCGTCCTCCTCGAGCGCGGTCTCGATCACGCGACGGAGCGCGTGCGGCGGGATGGTGCCGGGGTCGGTGGTCATGCGGGTACCTCCTGCGGGACGGCTGCGGAGCCGTCCGTGCGTTCATCCGTGTGCTCGTCGGGGTGTGCGTCGGTGTGGTCGGCGACCCAGGCGTACGAGGCCGGGGCGGTGGGGTCGGTGTCGGGGTGGTCGGTGCGGGCGTGCGCCCCGCGGGACTCGGTGCGGGCCTCGGCGGCGAGCGCGACGAGTCGCGCCAGGTCGAGCAGCGCACGGTCCTCGTGCTCGCGCACGCCCCCGCCGGTCGGCGCGGTCAGCGCGTCGAGGTCGCGGCGCGCGCTGGCCAGCCCGACGGCGTCACGGAGCAGCCCGACGCGGTCCGTCATGACGGACTGGACCGCCTGCCGGACGGCACCCACGTCGGCGAGGTGGGTCGCGCCTCCAGGCAGGGTCGAACGGGAGGCGCGGATCGCGTCGGCCGCTCGGGGCACGCTGGTGACGTGGAGACCGGCGTCCCCGCGCAGGCGGAGCAGGCCGGGTCGCGGTGCGGCGACCGCGTCCGCTGCGCGGACCGCGAAGACGAGTCCCTCGAGCAGGGAGTTCGAGGCGAGCCGGTTGGCGCCGTGGACACCGGTGCAGGCGGCTTCACCGACGGCGAGGAGTCCGGGCAGGCTGGTGCGGCCCTCGGCGTCGGTCGCGATGCCGCCCATCGAGTAGTGCGCGGCCGGTGCGACCGGGACGCCCTCGCGGGTCCAGTCGAAGCCGGCGGCGCGGGTGGCCCGGGTGAGTCCGGGGAACCGCGTGACCAGGAACCCGGCGTCGAGGCCGGTGGCGTCGAGGAGCACGGGTGCGCCGCCCTGGTCGCGCACCGCGGCGGCGATCCCCCGGGCGACGACGTCACGCGGGGCGAGTTCGGCGTCCGGGTGCACGTCGGTCATGAAGCGGTGTCCGGTGGCGTCGCGGAGGACGGCGCCCTCACCGCGGACGGCTTCGGACACCAGGCCGCCGCCGGGGACGGCCAGCCGTGTCGGGTGGAACTGGACGAACTCCAGGTCGGCGAGGACGGCACCGGCGCGCCAGGCGGCGGCGACCCCGTCGCCGGTGGCGACCAGGGGGTTCGTCGTCTCGCGGTACAGGTGTCCGGCTCCCCCGGACGCGATGACGACGGCGTCCGCGTCGAGCCGGCGGGGTTCCCCGAGCAGGTCGAGGACGTCGACGCCGACGACCACGCCGCCGCGGACGACGAGGTCGGTCAGGCTCGTGCGCTCGAGGATCGTGACGTGCCGTCGGTGCAGTGCCGCGATGAGAGTGCGTTCGATGGCGGCTCCGGTCGCGTCACCGTCGGCGTGCACGACGCGCCACCGGCCGTGCGCGGCCTCACGACCGCGGGCGAGGTCGTCGCCGTACCGGTCGAGGGTCGCCGGGTCCGACGACCGGTCGAAGGGCACCCCGAGGGCGAGCAGGTCGCGGACGCGGGCCGGCCCGTCGGTGCACAGGACCTCGACGGCCCGGGCGTCGGCGCTGCCCGCCGCGGCGACGTGGGTGTCAGCCTGGTGCAGTGCCGCGGAGTCGTCGGCACCGAGCGCCACCGCGATGCCGCCCTGGGCGTACGCGGTGGCGCTGTCGGCGAGCGCCCCCTTCGTCACCAGGGTGACGTCGTGCAGGGCACTGGCGCGGATCGCTGCGGTCAGGCCGGCGATGCCGGACCCGACGATGACGACGTGCACGGTGGTCTCCCTCGTTCGGTCGGGTCCGCGTCTCAGCCGCGGGGCTTGGCCGCGAGCATGCGCTCGAGCGCGACCTTGGCGTCGGCCTGCACGTCGGCGGGGACGACGATCTCGTTGAGGACCTCGCCGCGGACGAGTGCCTCGAGCACCCAGGCGAGGTAGCCCGGGTGGATCCGGTACATCGTCGAGCAGGGGCAGACGACCGGGTCGAGGCAGAAGATCGTGTGCTGCGGGTACTCGGCGGCGAGCCGGTTCACCATGTTGATCTCGGTGCCGATCGCGAACGTCGTCGGCTCGGTGGCCGCGGCGACGGTCTTCCGGATCAGGTCGGTGCTGCCGGCGTGGTCGGCGGCGTCGACGACGGCCATCGGGCACTCCGGGTGCACGATGACCTGCACGCCCGGGTGCTCGCGGCGGGCTTGGTCGATCTGGTCGACGGTGAAGCGGCGGTGCACCGAGCAGAAGCCGTGCCAGAGGATGACCTTCGCCGTTTCGAGGTCGCTCGTCTCGTTGCCGCCGAGGGGCTTCCGGGGGTTCCACATCGGCATCAGGTCGGTGCTGATGCCCATCGCCTTCGCGGTGTTGCGGCCGAGGTGCTGGTCGGGGAAGAACAGGACGCGCTGCCCACGCTCGAAGGCCCACTCGAGCACGGTCGCGGCGTTCGACGAGGTGCACACGATGCCGCCGTTGCGACCGCAGAAGGCCTTGAGGTCGGCGGCGGAGTTCATGTAGGTGACCGGGATCACGGGGACGCGGCCGTCGGCGTCGGGCTCGGTGCCGTACACCGCGGTGAGCTCCGCCCACGCGGCCTCGACGCTGTCGATGTCGGCCATGTCGGCCATCGAGCAGCCGGCAGCCAGGTTCGGCAGGATCACGCGCTGGTCGTCGCGCGCCAGGATGTCGGCGGTCTCGGCCATGAAGTGCACGCCGCAGAACACGATCGCCTCGGCGTCGGGCTTCGTCAGGGCGGCGTTCGCGAGCTGGAACGAGTCGCCGAGGAAGTCCGCGTGCCGGACGACCTCGTCGCGCTGGTAGAAGTGCCCGAGGACGACGACCCGGTCGCCGAGGGTGGCCTTCGCCCGCTCGATGCGCTCGTGGAGCTCGTCGATCGGGGCCGTCTTGTACTCGTCGGGCAGGACGCCCTGGCGCGGGGCGCTCGTCGGGATGACGTCGGACATCGACGACCCCGGGCCGTACCCGGGGCGGGAGTCGAAGTCCCACGTCGGCACCGCGAGGTCGGGCGTGCAGGTGCTGCCGCCGGCCTTGCCGTTGGAGATGAGTTCGATCGTCGTGGCGATGGACACGGGGCTTCCTATCGGTTCCGCTGCTGGTGCTGATCGGCCCCGGTCTGCAGCGGGCCGTTGTCCGCGTAGGCCAGGTCGGGGTTCGAGCGGTACAGCCGGGCCGGACGGTGCCGGCCCCCGCTCGTGGTCTCGTCGGTCGGCAGGACCGCGTCGGTCTTCTCGACCTGCCGACGGAAGTTCGCGGGGTCGAGTGCTCGGCCGAGCACCGCCTCGTACACGCCGCGGAGTTCGGCGAGGGTGAAGCGGTCACCGAGGAACGCCTGCGCGATCCGCGAGTACGACATCTTGTTGCGCAGCCGCCACAGGGCGTACTCGACGATGCGGTCGTGGTCGAAGGCGAGCGGCGGGTGCTCGTCGGCCAGGAACCACCGGACGTTCCAGTCATCGGGCACGACGTTCGCCTCGTCCGGGTGCACGAGTGCCCAGTACACGATCGACACCACGCGGCTCGGGGAGCGTCCGACGTCACCGAACGCGTAGAGCTGCTCGAGGTACCGCGGCTGGACGTTCGTCGTCTCGCGCAGTCGGGCGGCCGCGGAGTCCTCGAGCCCCTCGTCGTCACCGACCCAGCCGCCGGGGAGCGCCCAGGAACCCTCGAACGGTTCGGCGACGCGACGGACGAGCGGCATCCACAGCGCCGGGGCCCCGGTGTCGGGGTGCGGGCGCAGTGCGACGATCACGGTGGAGACCGCGACGCGGATGCCTGCTTCGTCCATGGTGAAGATAGTGTCAATCTGACTCGAAGTGTTCAGGTTGGGATGACACTATCACTGTCGCCGCGGCGCGCTCGTCACGAGCCGGAAACAGATCGTCACGGGGCCGAAAACTCCCGGGGTGCCGCCGCGGTTAGCGTGGAGGACATGACGACGGTGACGAGGGTGCATGCCGTGGTGTCGGGGACGGTCCAGGGGGTCGGCTTCCGGTACTGGACCGCTCGGAAGGCGGACGGGCTCGACCTCGTCGGCTACGCGAGGAACCTCTGGGACGGCACGGTGGAGGTCGAGGCAGAGGGACCCTCGGTCGCCGTGGACTCGCTGGTCGAGTGCCTGCGCACCGGGCCGCCGTCGGCGACCGTGACGGACGTCAGCCTGCGGTCGGTGGTGCCGCACGGGGACGCCGACGGGTTCGCGATCCTGCACTGAGCGGACGTGCGTGGGAGCTGCGCCGACGACCGGCGTGCTCGGCACTGATCGTTCACCTGCGGATGTCGGAGCGAAGCGGAATAATCGCATCCACTCAGGGAGTTGGCCTGTCTGCGCGTCCTGCGCCACACCCGTTCCACCCGTCGTGACCCACCAGGAGCACCCGCATGACCCAGGCCGTCGATTCCGCCCCCCGCACGGGAAGCGTCTCGCAGCCGTCCGCTGCCGAGACCCGACTCGTGATCGGGCTGCTGCTCGTCTCCGCGTTCGTCGTCATCCTCAACGAGACCATCATGGGCGTGGCCCTGCCCCGGCTCATGGACGACCTGGACATCAGCGCCGCGACCGGCCAGTGGCTGACCACCGGCTTCCTGCTCACCATGGCGGTCGTCATCCCGATCACCGGGTTCCTGCTGCAGCGCTTCAACACCCGACCGGTGTTCGTCTGGGCGATGGGCCTGTTCTCGGTCGGCACGCTGATCGCCCTGCTCGCGCCGGGCTTCACCGTCCTGCTCGTCGGCCGCATCGTGCAGGCCAGCGGCACCGCGATCATGATGCCGCTGCTGATGACGACGGTCCTGACGCTCGTCGACCCCGCACACCGTGGCCGCATCATGGGCAACATCTCGATCGTCATCTCGGTCGCTCCGGCCATCGGCCCGACGATCTCCGGCCTGATCCTCAACGCGTTCTCGTGGCGCTGGCTGTTCGGCTTCGTGCTGCCCATCGCGATCGCGGCGCTCATCCTCGGCATGGTCAAGGTGCAGAACGTCTCGACGCCGCGCAAGGCACCGATCGACGTCGTCTCGGTCATCCTCTCCGCCTTCGCGTTCGGCGGCATCGTCTACGGCCTGTCCAGCATCGGTGAAGCCGGCACGACCGGACCGCTCGTCCCGGTGACCGCCCTGGTCGTCGGTGCCGTCGCCCTCGCGGTGTTCATCGTCCGGCAGACGCGCCTGCAGCGCACCGACAGCGCCCTGCTCGACCTCCGTACCTTCCGCACCCGTGGCTTCACGGTGCCGATCGTCGCGATGGGCCTGAGCTTCATGGCGATGTTCGGCACGCTCATCCTGCTGCCCATCTACCTGGAGCGCGTCCTCGGCCTCGAGGTCCTGCAGGTCGGCCTGCTGCTGCTCCCCGGTGGCCTGCTGATGGGCCTGCTCTCCCCCATCGTCGGTCGCATCTACGACCGCCGTGGCCCGCGTGTGCTGCTCATCCCCGGATCGATCATCGTCAGCGCCGTGCTCTGGGCGCTCTCCACCGTGGGTGTCGACACCAGTGTGTGGTTCGTCCTCGGTGCGCACGTGGTGCTGAGCATCGGCCTGGCCCTGACCTTCACGCCGCTGTTCACCGCGGCGCTCGGTGGGCTGCCCCCGAAGCTGTACTCGCACGGCAGCGCGGTGCTCGGCACGGCGCAGCAGCTCGCCGGTGCGGCGGGCACGGCCCTGTTCGTCACGCTGCTGACGATCGGTGCGGCCACCGCTGTCGAGGGCTCCGGTGCCCGCGGGGTCCAGGTGGCCACCGCGTCGGGCGTCGGCACCGCCTTCATGGTCGGCGCGATCATCTCGCTGTTCGGCATCCTGGCGTCGGTGTTCGTCCGCCGGCCAGAGGTGCCCGAGGGCGCGCCGACGCCCCCGCCCGTGCACTGACCGACGAGCCTCGCGCACCGACCGACGAGCCGGGCCGGACGCCGAACCCGTGACGGGACCGGCGCCCGGCCCGCGCCCGTCTCCGGACCGCGTGGCAGGGTGGGCGCCATGCGGTCGACGACGAGCGAGCTCAACTGGTCCGGCACGGTCACGTACACGGCCGAACGGGTCGTCCGCCCGTCGTCGATCGACGAGGCCGCCCAGGTCGTGGCCGACGCCGATCGGGTGCACGGCCTCGGTACCCGGCACTCGTTCAACGACGTCGCCGACACCCCGGGCACCCTGCTCGACCTGACCGGGATCCCCACCGACCTGGTCGTCGACGCCGAGCACCGCACCGTGACGCTCGGGGCCGGCACCCGGTACGGCGACGTCGCGGCCGACATCGACCGTGCCGGGTTCGCCCTGCACAACACGGGTTCTCTGCCGCACATCTCCATCGGGGGTGCGGTCGCGACCGGCACCCACGGTTCCGGCACGACACTGGGCTCGCTCGCCACCGCGGTGCGCGCGTTCGAGGTGCTCGCTCCGGACGGCTCCGGCCGGACGATCGACCGGACGGACCCCGCGTTCGACGGTGCCGTGCTGCACCTCGGCCTGCTCGGCATCGTGACCCGGGTGACCCTCGACGTCGAACCGTCCTACCGGATGCGTCAGGACGTCTACGGCGCGATCCCCTGGGACACCTTCACGGCGAACGTCGCCGAGGTGCACGCCACCGCGTACTCGGTGTGCGCCTACACGGTGTTCGGCGACGCGATCACCGAGGTCCTGGTGAAGTCGCGCGTGCCCGAGGGCGCCGAGGACGTGCCGGTCCCGGAGACCCTGGCCGGCGCACACCGCCTGCCCGGCACACCCGGCGACGACCACCGGACCGCGCGCGACGGCTCGGTCGGCCCGTGGTGGGACCGCCTGCCGCACTTCCCGATCGGGTCCGTCCCGAGCCACGGGTCCGAGGTGCAGAGCGAGCACTTCGTCCCGCTCCGGCACGCGGCGGCAGCCCTCGACGCGCTCCGCGGGCTCGCCGACCGGATCCAGCCGCACCTGCACGTCTGCGAGCTCCGGACGATGGCCGCGGACGACCTCTGGCTCAGCCCGACCCAGGGCGAGGACGTCCTCTGCATCGCGTTCACCTGGAAGAAGCACCCGACCGAGGTCGCCGCGCTCCTGCCCGACCTGGAGGCCCGGCTCGCGGCCTTCGACGGCCGACCGCACTGGGGCAAGATGAGCTCGCTCGACCACGCGGCGATCGCCGGGCTGTACCCGCGGCTGGCGGACTTCCGCGACCTCGTCGCCCGGGCCGACCCGGAGCGGACGTTCGCATCCGCGTTCGGCGAGCGCGCGCTCGGGACCTGACCCGGGCCTCCCGGCCGTGCCCCGCTAGTCGGTCGTGAACGCGAGCGGCGTGATCGTCCGCGTCTCGCCGTCCCAGTGCCGCACGCCGCCGACGTCGAGCGTCTCCGGCAGCGGCACGGCGCGCAGCGCAGCGACGGCGCGCGGCAGGTCCTCGTCGCGCACCCGACGAGCCAGCGTGACGTGCGGCGACCAGTGCCCGGGCACCGACGTCTCGACGCCGCCGGGCGCGACCGCGTGCACCTCGCCGTGGAAGGCCGTGAGCGCCGCGTCGAGGACCACTGCGCGCACGAGGACCGACCGACCGGCACCCGCGGGGAAGAGCAGCAGTCCGCCGAGCCGGATCGCGGTCGGGACCGACGTGCGGAACCCCGCCGGCACGGGCAGCGAGTCGCCGGCGGCCAGGGTGACGTGCGGGGCGTTCGACGGCGACGGGTGCCGACCGAGGCTCGGCAGGTCGGCGTCGATCAGGGCCTGCCAAGCGGACCGCACGGCGGCGTCCGACTCCGGGCCGAGGACGAGTTCGATGCTGCGCACGATCCGAGTCAACCAAGTCGTGTCGGGACGCGTGCTCCGACGCAGGCGGCACGGATCGAGTGCTGCGTAACACGACGGAACGGAACTCGCACCGGGGGTGGACCGCACGTCACACTCGTCTCCACGCCGCGGACCACCGCGGCGCCCCCACACGCACTGCCCACGAGGAGCACCAGCATGTCCGCAGCCCCCGCACTGCCCGAGAAGCCGAAGGGCAAGCGCCCGATCGGCTGGATCGTCGCGGCCGCGATCGTCGTCGTCGCGATCGTCGTCGCCGTCGTCGTCGGAGCCCTCCGTTCCGGCAGCAACGACGCCGGTGCCGCCGGTGACGCCGCCCCGAAGACCGTCACGATCGGTGTCTCGGACAAGTCGCTCGGCTACTGGAGCACGTACACGAAGCTCGCGAAGGACAAGCTCAACGTCACCGTCAAGCTGACGAACTTCTCGGACTACTCGCTGCCGAACCCCGCCCTCAAGGACGGCCAGCTGGACATCAACCAGTTCCAGCACATCCAGTACCTGGCGGACTACAACGTCACCTCGAACGACGACCTGCAGCCGATCGGCTCGACCGCCGTGTACCCGCTGCCGCTCTACGCGACGAAGTACGACAAGCCGTCCGAGCTGCCCGCGAACGCGAAGGTCGCGATCCCGAACGACTCGATCAACCAGGCCCGTGCGCTCCTCATCCTGCAGGCGGCCGACCTGATCACCCTGAAGGACGGCGGCTCGGCGTTCTCCACCGCGGACGACATCGAGACGAAGAAGGTCGACGTCCAGCCCCTCGACGCCTCGCAGACCGCGAACGCGCTGCAGCAGGGCTCCGTCGCCGCGGCCGTCGTGAACAACAACTTCGCCACCGCCGCCGGCCTGCCGATCTCGGACGCGATCTACCAGGACGACCCCTCGAGCGCGAGCGCCGCCCCGTACGTGAACGTGTTTGCCGTCCGCGACGAGGACAAGGGCAACAAGACCTACCTCGAGCTGGCCGAGCTGTTCCAGGACGACGCCGTGCAGAAGGCCTTCGCGAAGGACCTGCCCGAGGCCGTCGCCCGCGACGAGAGCGCCTCGAAGCTGCAGGACGAGCTCGCCCAGGTCGAGCAGGACGCGAAGGCGGCCAAGCAGTAGTGCCGGTCCTCGTCGAACTCCGCGGCGTCTCGAAGCACTACCGCCGCGCCGACACCGGCGAGACCGTGGTGGCCGTCGAGGACGTCTCCCTGGACGTGCACCAGGGAGAGGTCCTCGGCGTCATCGGGTACTCCGGTGCCGGAAAGTCCACCCTGGTCCGCCTGGTCAACGCGCTGGAGCTGCCGAGTTCCGGCACGGTGACCGTCGCGGGCCGCGAGCTGACGGCGATCCCCGAGCGGGACCGCCGTCTGGCCCGTCGCAACATCGGGATGATCTTCCAGCAGTTCAACCTGTTCCGGTCCCGCACGATCGCCGGCAACGTCGCGTACCCGCTCAAGGTCGCCGGTGTGCCGAAGGCCGAGCGGAACCGTCGCGTCGCCGAGCTGCTCGACTTCGTCGGTCTGCTCGAGCGCGCCCACGCCTACCCGGAGCAGCTGTCCGGCGGCCAGAAGCAGCGCGTCGGCATCGCCCGCGCCCTCGCCGCGTCGCCCGACCTGCTGCTCGCCGACGAGGCGACCAGTGCCCTCGACCCGGAGACCACGTCCGAGGTGCTCGCGCTGCTCCGCCGGGTCAACCGGGAGCTCGGCGTCACCATCATCGTCATCACGCACGAGATGGACGCCGTCCGGCAGATCGCCGACCGGGTCGCCGTGATGGAGCAGGGGCGGGTCGTCGAGGTCGGGGACGTCTACGACGTGTTCTCGACCCCGAAGACCGGTGCCGCGCAGCGCTTCGTCCGCACCGCGCTGCACGACCGGCCCTCCCCCGAGACGCTCCGGCGCCTGCGGGACCGCCACCCGGGTCGGCTCGTCACGGTGCAGATCACCGACGAGGCCGGGCTGCAGAACCGCATCGACGCCGCGTTCCGCGCCGCCGGGGTCACCGCCGAGCTCGTCTACGGCGGGGTCGGCGAGATCCGGGAGCGCCGGATCGGGTCGCTCACCTACGAACTGAGCGCGCCCGGCGCCGAGCCCGACGCCATCGATCGCGCGATCGCCGCACTCCGCGCCGACGGCGTCACGACCGACGAGGAGGCCGCCGCGTGAACAACAACTCGTTCCAGAGCGTGATCGACACGTTCGACGTCTTCCTCGCCGCCATCCGCGACACCATCGTGATGTCGCTGATCTCGCTGGTCATCGCCGGGGTCATCGGCCTCGCGCTCGGCCTGCTGCTCTACGCGACCCGGCCGGGCAACGTCCTCGGCAACCGCACCGCGTACACGGTGCTCAACGTGTTCGTGAACCTGATCCGCCCGATCCCGTTCGTGATCTTCCTCGCCGCGATCGCGCCGCTGTCGCGGGTCGTCGTGCAGACCACGATCGGTGTTCCCGCGGTGACCTTCGCGATCTCGTTGGCCGCGGCCTTCGCGGTGTCCCGGATCGTCGAGCAGAACCTGCTGTCGGTCGACCCGGGCGTCGTCGAGGCTGCTCGGGCCTCGGGTGCGCACCCGGTCTCGATCCTGCTGACCGTGCTCATCCCCGAGGGACTCGGCCCCCTGATCCTCGGCTACACGTTCATCTACATCGGCATCGTCGACATGACGGCGCAGGGTGCGCTGATCGGTGGTGGCGGGCTCGGCGAGTACGCGATCACCTACGGCTCGCAGCGCTACGACTGGTGGGTGGTCTACGTCTCGGTGGCGGCGATCGTCGTCATCGTGCAGCTCGGTCAGTTCATCGGCAACCGCTTGGCGCGGGCGACGCTGCGTCGCTGACGGGGGTTCTGAGGGCAACCGCCTGGAGGCCCGGTGCCGGTCCACCAG
>Ga0308159_1002229_pt1 | contig 23120 bp, 18 predicted proteins | sample PhyCR1_FD_201040 | JGI IMG/M metagenome (GOLD analysis project Ga0308159, IMG submission 201040) | Phyllosphere microbial communities from UC Gill Tract Community Farm, Albany, California, United States - DLSLC.R1 | ecosystem: Host-associated > Plants > Phyllosphere > Unclassified | place: USA... | reverse complement strand
CCTCCTAGGCCCGGCGCGGCCGGCGGCAACCCGCAAGCCTTGCGGGTGCTCCAGTGCCTTTCGCCCTGCGGTGCCGCCGCCCGCTCGAACCGGGCCTTCCGGTCGCTCGTCGCCGCCCACCCCCCGCTGTCCGGGGAGCCATGCTGGGCGGGGAAGGAGATCGGGACATGCACAGGAACACCCATGAACGTCGTGTTTCGGGAGAGCGCCGGGACACGCACCGGGATCGCGCGTCGCTTTACGACGAGGTGACGGGACGGATCATCGCCGACCTGGAGGCGGGGCATGTGCCCTGGGTCCAGCCATGGGGAACCGACGGATCGGGTATCGGTACCGGCCTGCCGCGCAATGCGCTGACCGGCCGGCCCTATTCGGGGATCAACATCCTGATCCTGTGGGGCGAGGTCATCGCCAGGAGCCATCCGTCGCAGGGCTGGCTGACCTTCCGGCAGGCGCTGGCGGCGGGCGGCCATGTCCGCAAGGGCGAGGTTGGAACGACCGTCGTCTATGCCGACCGCTTCGTGCCCGAGGCGGAGAAGGAACGTGCGCTCGCCGAGGGCGGCGACGCCCGCGCAGTTCCCTTCCTCAAGCGCTTCACCGTCTTCAACGCCGCGCAATGCGAGGGGCTGCCCACCAATCTCGCCGCGGATCCGGTGCCCTTGCCCGAGCGCGAGATCGTGCCGGTCGCCGAGGAGGTCATCGCTGCCTCCGGCGTCGCGTTCCGGGTCGGGGGCGACAAGGCCTATTATGCACCTTCGCCGGATGTCGTCGTCGTGCCGCCGCAGCCGGCCTTCTTCGACCAGGTCAATTACTACCGGACCTGCCTCCACGAACTGACCCACGCCACTGGCCATCCCGCGCGCCTGCGTCGTGACCTGTCCAGCGCCTTCGGGACGCCCGGCTATGCCCGCGAGGAACTGGTCGCCGAGATGGGCTCGGCCTTCCTCTGTGCCGCGCTCGGCATCGTGCCGACCGTCCGCCATGCCGATTATATCGCCGCGTGGCTCGCCGTATTGCGCGAGGACAACCGCGCCATCTTCCGTGCGGCCGGAGCCGCGTCGCGCGCCGCCGACTGGCTGCTCGCCCGGCATGCCGAGGCGCAAGCCCGGAAGGTGGCGGCATGACGCTCCTGACCCCCGACCTGCGCTTCGCCCTTCGCACCAACGACCTAGCCCGCCGCGCCGCCGCGCGTGCCGGCCAGGCCGAGCCGGACCCCATGCCGGTGGTGAAGCTGTTCAATCCGCTCGGTGCCGGAACCTGGCTGGCGACCGAGCTCTGGGAGGACGGCGACACGCTGTTCGGCCTCGCCGATCTCGGCTTCGGCTGTCCCGAGCTTGGCGCCTTCTCGCTGCGCGAACTCGCCTCGCTCCGCTTGCCCTATGGGCTCGGCATCGAGCGCGACATCGGCTTTGCAGGCCTAACACCGCTCTCAGTCTGGGCGGCGACGGCGCGGAGCGCCGGATCGATCATCTGGGCGGAGGCGCTATTGCGACGTAAGCCGCCCGCCGAACCGGGCGGCGGATGACGCGGGCAAAGGGGAGCCGGTCGCCATCGCACCGGCTCCCCGATACCGCGCTAGGCGAGGGATTGGCTCGCGACGCGCTGACGCGACCACGGCGACCGGGGCTGGAAAAAGTTCGCGCGCCGCCGCCCCGCTGCGGGGGCGGCGGCGCGCTGTCGAAAGTGCAGTAATCGAGTTTGGTTGCGATACCCGCCATCGACAAAATGACAGCTTATCGATGCGGACGAGGACGTACTGCCTCGCGAGCGTCGATGTCTGCGGCGAGTATTAACGGGGCCATCGCCTCAACAATCAACTCGACCCGCTCGGCATACATGGCGACGGCGGGCGGTGGCACGGCACCCGGCGCTGACGTACCTGAACCGCATTCCCCCGCCCGTCGGGATGTCACCACTCGGGAGGATCGCGGCTCACGCAGGTCGATCAGGCCAATTGGGCGGTCGCTCTCCTCACCGCCTATGGCCTTCATTTCCAGCCGTCGAACCGCTGCCGGACAAGGGGTGGCCGCGCTTGGTAATCGGTCTATCGGCGGCAGGATCCAAGCCCGGGATCACGCCCACGGGGAACTGGCCGGCTGGCGAATCCGGCATCGGTCATCACGGCGCTCCCGACCTGTTCGGTGTCCAAGTCTCCCAAGCAAGAGCCGTCCTCCCACGGCCTCGCCGACGGCGGGTCTGGCAGGCCCGCTCCTGTTCCCGCGCAACGGCTGCGCCGTCCTCCACGTCCGTTTCGGCCTTCGGTGCGCGTCGTCGCGCGCCTGCCGGTCGACCGCCTGTCGAGGCCGCAAGAGGGCGGCGCTCGCGAGCAAGGAGACAGTGACATGGCACAGATCGGCAGCTTCGTCCGCGACGACAACGGCGTCTTCGCAGGCACCATCCGCACCCTGACGCTCAACACCAAGGCGACGATCCGCCCCTGCGAACGCGACAACGACCGCGCCCCGGACCACCGCATTTACGCCGGTGCGATCGAGATCGGCGCGGCCTGGACCAAGGCCGCACGCGAGAGCGGCACCGAATATCTCAGCCTTAAGATCGACGATCCCTCGCTGCCCGCGCCGATCTACGCGCAACTGGTGCAGGGTGACGGCGCCGAGTGGAAGCTCATCTGGTCCCGCTGACCGGCCCAGGGGGTGTCGAAGACCGCCGATGCGGTTTCCGACACTCCCGCCGCGAGGCCGAATTCCGCAGTCCTGGGGTCCCAGGCGACCGGTCCCGGGTCGCCGATTTGCGAAGGACACCGCAAGCATGGACCTCGACGACGAGATTGCCCGCGCGAACCGCGCCAAGCGGGGTTCGCCCTTCCTCAACACCGACCAGGCCGCCGCCTATCTCAAGCTGTCGAGCCGGCAGTTGAAGCGCCTGCGCCGCACCGGCAAGGGGCCGGTCTATCGCCGCCACAGCCGCTTCGTCCAATATCATATCGACGATCTCGACGGCTGGAGCCGCGACCACGCCGGGCGGAATTTCGAACGATGAGCGCGCGCCGAACCGGCATCGTCGGCACGCCCCTGCTTGACTGGGGCGACACGCTGCGCGCCGCCAAGGCAAGGCATCGTCGGCGCGTCCGGCGGATCGGCATCGGCGCAGTCGGGATCGCCGTCCTGCTGTCGACCGTCGCGTTGCCGCCCGCGCCCCGCCTCGTCTGGAACGCGAGCGCCAGCGCGCCGATCGGCCTCTATGTGGTCGACCCGGGCACCGCGACACAGCCCGGCGACATGGTGGTCGCGCGCCTGCCCGAGCCCTATCGGCGGCTCGCCGCCACGCGCCGCTACGTGCCCTTGAACGTGCCGCTGGTGAAGCGGGTCGCGGCTACGGCTGGCGATGAAATTTGTGCTCTGGGGCGGCAGATCTTCGTCAACGGGCGGCCGGTCGCCGAGCGCCTGGCTGTCGATCGCGCGGGCCGGCCGATGCCGCATTGGTCGGGATGCCGCCGGCTGCGCGGGAACCAGCGCTTCCTCCTGATGGACGCACCCGCCTCGTTCGACGGACGCTATTTCGGGGTGACCGAGGGCGTCGACATTGTCGGCAAGGCGCGGCTGCTATGGGCACGGTGAGGCTCTGGATCACTGCCGCGTCGGCTTTCCATGCCGGGCCGGTGCAGGCGGAAACAGTCGCCGACTGGCGTCCCTACATCGTCGAGGCCTCCAACCGTTTCGGCGTGCCGACGGAATGGATCGAGCGCGTCATGCAGGCCGAGAGCGGTGGGCGGACGATGCTCGACGGGCGTCCGATCCGCTCCTCGGCGGGTGCCATGGGGCTGATGCAATTGATGCCCGGCACTTGGGCCGACATGCGTGCCCGGCTTGGCCTTGGCGGCAATCCCGACGACCCGCGCGACAACATCCTCGCCGGCACGCTCTACCTGCGGCTGATGTACGATCGGTTCGGCTATCCCGGCCTGTTCGCTGCCTATAATACCGGCCCCGGCCGCTATGCCGACTATCTCGCGGGACACGCTCGCCTGCCGGCCGAGACGGCGGCCTACCTCACCCGGGTCGCGCCGCCGTCCGGCCAAGTTACGGTGCCGATGCGTGCAGCCCCGCCGCCATCGCTGTTCGCGGTGCGCAAGGGTGTGCATGCGGACGAGCCGGCCAGGGCGAAATCGGCTGCCGGATCGTCGATTTTTGTCGCGCTTTCGAGGGCGGATAGAGCGCGATGAGGCGCCCATCTCTGCTCCACGGCGCGATACTCCGCCGCCCTCCTTATAGCCGCTCGGCCACCCTCCCGACGCCGTTCCTGATGGTCATGACGACCACGCTGAAGGTCATCACGGGCATGGTCGAGGGCGCAGGTGCGGCGTCGGACCGCAAGGTGAACGCATCAAGCGCTTGGGTCGAATGGCCGTCCGGCCGCGGTGCCGGCGAGGCATTGGCGTACCGGTATCTGGCGGCCGGGGAAGCGGCATTCCGCTGGAATATGTGCGGCAAGGAACGCCGGGATGGCCGCTCGATACCACGCTCGAGACGCACTCATCGCGAGCTTTCTTTCGGGGATAGACGGCGGGGGCTCGGCATCAATCCTGCCCTACTTTCGAGCCTGGGTAGTGCAGAGGAAGGGAGGAAGGGGAAACAAGATAAAGGCAGTGTCTCGCGACACTCGCTAAGTGATTGTCTGCACATCCTTTTTCGCGAGACAGGCGACGGGGGACGCGAGACAGCTGGAGCAGAAATGGCGGAAATCCGCCATTTTTTTACTCCAAATTGCGAGACTCCGGAGCTTCGCCGTGTCTGACGACGACTTCACCCCCAAGCTCGGCCGCACGCGGAGCAAGGATGGCAAGAAGGTCGTGAAATATGGCGGGCGCATCCTCGCGGCAGCGCGCCTCGCGGGCACCAAGACCGGGGTGCGCTCGCGCCGGTTCGACGGCAGCCGAATCGGTCGCGGCGCCAGCATGGGGCGGCTGCTTTCCAGTCGCGATCGGCTCGCCGGATTTCGCGGCCGCCGGGCCATGGTGAAGGCAAGCCTGATCCGGCTCGCCGGCAAGGCCGGGCAGACCGCCCGCGCGCACATGCGCTACATCCAGCGCGACGGGGTCACGCGCGAGGGGCTGCCAGGCGAACTCTACGGCCCGGAAACCGACCGCGCGGACGGGGCCGATTTCTTGAAGCGGACCGCGCATGACCGGCACCAGTTCCGCTTCATCGTCTCGGCCGAGGACGGCGCAGAGTATCCCGACCTCAAGCCCTATGTCCGGCGGCTGATGGCGCAGGTCGAGCAGGACCTCGGAACCAAGCTGGATTGGGTGGCGGTCGACCACTTCAATACCGAGCGCCCGCACACGCACATCGTCCTGCGCGGCGTCGACGATGGTGGCGACAATCTCATCATCGCCCGCGAGTATATTTCGCATGGGCTGCGCGAGCGCGCGTCGGAGCTGGTGACGCTCGACCTCGGGCCTCGCACCGATCGCGAAATCGAGGATCGCTTGCGCCACGATGTCGATCAGGAGCGACTGACCGCGATCGATCGGCGCCTGTTGCGACGGATGGACGCCGGTCGGACGGTGTCGCCGGCCGACAATGATTCCTTCCAGCAGTCGGTCGCGGCCGGGCGGTTGCGCAAGCTGAAGGCAATGGACCTGGCCGAGGACATCGGCGGAGGCCGCTACCGGCTCGCCGAGGGGTTGGAGGACACGCTGCGACGCATGGGCGAGCGTGGCGACATCATCCGCCTGATGCAGCGCGAGCTGACCGCCCGCCGGCTCGATCGCGCCGGGGTCGAGCAGGTGGTCGCGACGGAGCTGCGCGAGCCGATCGTCGGGCGGCTGATCAGCCGGGGTTTCTCAGACGAGCATCGCGATCGTCATTACATGATAGTCGATGGCATCGACGGCCGGGTCCATTATGTCGATATAGGCCGCGGCGACGCGACGCCGTCCGTGCCCGAGGGCGCGGCGGTGCGGATCGAGCCGACCAAGGCCGAGGCGACGGCCGCCGACCGCGCGGTCGATGCGGTCGCGCGGGCCAATGGCGGGCGCTACTCGGTCGACCTGCATTTGCGCCATGATCGTAGCGCCAGCGAAGCGTTCGCAACCAGCCATGTGCGACGGCTGGAAGCCATGCGGCGGGCGACCGCGGGGCCAGAGCGTCACGCCGATGGTAGCTGGACCATCCCGAGCGATCATCTCACCCGCGCGGAAGTCTTCGCCCAGCGGCAGCAGCGCGACCGCCCGATCGCACTGTCAATCCTTTCGCCGCGGCCAGTCGGCGATCTGGTCGCGATCGATGCGCCGACCTGGCTCGATCGCGAGCTCGCCGGGGGCTCATCAGGTGCGGCGCGCGATGCAGGTTTCGGGCGCGAGGTGCGGACAGCATTGGCAGAACGCCGGCAGTGGCTCATCGAGCAGCAGCTGGCCGATGGGGATGGTCAAAATTTCCGGTTGCGGGCTCACGCCCTGGAGAGGCTACGGCAAAGCGAGCTGGAGGACGCGAGCAGCCGGCTTTCCGAGCAGATCGGCAAGCGGTTCGAGCCTGCCCGGATGGGCGAGCGTATCGAGGGCATGATCGGCCGCCGTGTCGATCTCGAAAGCGGCAGCTACGCGGTGGTCGAGCGGTCGCGCGATTTCACGCTGGTGCCGTGGCGCGACCTGCTCAAGCGCAACATCGGCAAGGCGGCCTCGGGTATCATGCGGGCGGACGGCATTAGCTGGCAATTCGGCCGCGGCCGATCCGGTCCCGCAATCAACTGAACGCGTCAGCCTGATATCGCGCTCCACCACGCTCGCACTGCGCCCTGTGCCTTCTTCCGATCGTCCCATCGTTTCCCCACATGGCGAGAGCAATCTCGGCCCAACCAAGAATCGCCGGATATCAGGGGATTGCGAATAATTCGGCTGATTCCACAGCGTTAGGCTCGAAGGCGTGTTGACTAAACTTGTCAACTAGCCGATTCTCGCCCTAAGGGGTGAGCGGATGAATACGGCAAAAACAACGAATATCCGCGCTCGGCGCGAAGCTCTCAGCCTCACCCTCGACCAGGTCGCGCAGCGACTCGGCATCGACAAGTCCTATCTTAGCCGGATCGAGACCGGGCAGCGACAGGCGACTGACGAGCAGGCGAAAGAGCTCGCCGACATTCTCGTCATGCCGGTGGAGCTGGTGCTGCTGGAATGCGGTCGGCTGCCCAGCGACGTTCGCGGTGCGATCGAGACCGATGCAGCCGGTGTGACAGCGGTCGTGCGCGCCCATGCCGAACAGGACGCAGTTGTCTATCCGGCGACGCCTGCGGTTGGCCCGACTGCGAACGGGCCAAGAGTGAATGGCTGCGCCGAGCCCGAGCTTCCCGCGACCGTCGCCGTATCAAAGGCGACGACATCATACCGGGCACATAGCTATCATACCAAGGTGCCGCCCTCGGCCATCACGCCTTTCATTGAAGCGTTCAGTGAGCGCGGAGACTGGGTGGCGGACCCTTTCTGTGGTTCGGGGATGACCGGCGTCGCGGCCCTTTCGGTCGGCCGGCACGCGCTGCTGTCCGACCTCTCGCCCGCCGCGGTTCACATTGCACGAAACTACACCACGCCATGCGACACCGTCGCCTTCGCCCAAGCGTTGAAGGAGGTGGAAGCGCAGGTCCGTCCGACTATGCGGTGGCTCTACACGCCCGAGCCGCCGCATGGCCGCAACATCGAATACACAACCTGGAGCGACGTTTTCACCTGCGGCGCGTGCGCCAAGCCGATCATCTATTGGGAGATCGTGGGTTCGATCGACGGTGACCGCGTCGACTGTCCGCATTGTGGGGCAGCCGCCCGCAAGGCCGACCTAAAATGGATCGACGAAGTGCCGGTCGAGACGCACGTCTCGAAGGGCAGCAATCGTATCGCTAGCCATGCGACGACTGATGCTGAGCGCGCCCTCATCGCTCAGACCGAGGCGGCGCCAATCCCTTATTGGGTGCCCACCGCCAGCTTTGGTCAGGAGCGGGAGATGTGGCGCGCGGGGCACAAGGCGATGGGCATCGCTGATGTATGCTCCTTCTATACCCGCCGCAATCTTCATGCCTTGGCCGCGCTACGCCATGCGATCGTGACGGTGGCGGAAGGCCGAGTGCGCGAGGCCCTACTGTTCGCCTTCACCGCGTGCGCCAATCGCGCCTCGAAGCGCTACCAGTGGAATGCTAAGCGCCCGACGAACGTGATGACTGGCACTCTCTATGTTTCGTCACTTCGCTACGAATGGAATGTCTGGAGCCTGTTCAAGCGCAAGGCGGCCGACGTACTGCGCTACTATGCCGCCTTCCCGAAAACGGAAACCCAGGCACAGGTCTATCAGCGGTCCGCAACCAACCTCGACTGTATCGACACCGGCGCGGTCGACTTTGTGTTCATGGATCCGCCGTTCGGTTCGAACATCTTCTATGCCGACAGTTCACTCCTGTGGGATGCGTGGCTCGGCGCACTAACGGATCAGGGTGCCGAGATCGTCATCAATAAGCACCGGCCCCGCCACGCCGGCGGCAAGGATGCCGCCGAATATGGCGAGCTCATGACCCAAGCCTTCGGCGAGGTAGCGCGCATGCTCCGGCGCGGCGGACGCAGTGTCCTTGCTTTCTCCAATTCTGACGACCGGGTCTGGTCTGTAATGCAGGACGCAATTTCCGATGCGGGCTTCGAGGTCCGCAGCGTGCATCTGCTCGACAAGGGGCAGCCGTCGATCAAGGGCGTAAAGGGCCAACTCGGCAAGGAGCAGGTCACTCGGCTCGATTTGATGCTCTGCCTCGCGCATCGCGAGCGGCCGGCTGCGACCCAAGCCCGCGCTGCGGCCACGCAGAGCTTCATCGACAGCGCCATTGCCACCGCGTTGTCAGCCGGCGCGCAGCGCACCGACCACATCTATTCGCTCGTCCTGCGCGATGCGCTTCGCACCGATCTGTCTGTAACGGGCATCACCATGCCCAAGATCGAAGCGCGCTGCGCGCTGGTGGCAACCCGGGATGAGCAAGGCCTGTGGATCGCGCGCGATACTGGCGTGCGGGAGCCCGAACGCGATTTCGTAGCCGGCTATCTCGATCTGAAGACGCCCTTGCCGGTGGCGCAGCAATCACCGGTGCCCGACGCGCCGCCGACGGAACGAAGAGTCGAGGGTGGACGAAATTCCAGCCTCTACCTCGCGCACAGCTATCATACCAAGGTGCCGCCCGAGGCGATCGCCCCCTTCATCGAACATTTCACCAGGCCCGGCGATGTGGTGCTCGACCCGTTCAGCGGCTCAGGCATGACCGGCGTCGCAGCGGCGTTGGCGGGGCGCAAGGCGATCCTCAACGATCTTTCGCCTGCGGCTGCGCATCTTGCCTGGAACCACACGCACGCCTGCAAGCCCGCGGCGCTTAAGGCCGGCTTCGAGGCCATCGAGAAGGCGGTCGCGGAGCGCTTCGCCGAAATCTATGCGACCACGGACGAGAAGGGAAAGCTCGCCCAGATCCAATGGACGATCTGGAGCACCAAGTACCGCTGTCCCAATTGCAGCAAGGAGTTCCTTCTCTGGGATACCGTGGACCAGAAGACCGGACGGGTAGCGCGAGGTTCGACATGTCCGCGCTGTCTGGCCCAGTTCGATCGACGCCGGTTCGAGGTGATTGACAATATCCCGGCCTGGATTTCATTCAAGCGAGCGGACGGATCGCGCGGCCTCAAAACGGCCAATACCAAGGACGTCGCGCATGCGCAGTCTTTTCTGCGCGAGGACATCAAGGACTGGTATCCGACCACTCCGCTCGGTCCGGACCGGGAGATGTTTCAGCGCTGCGCGCTCCATCTTCAGGGCATCCGCACCGTCGCTGATATGTACACGACGCGCAATCTGCTGACCCTGTCGCTGATCTGGGCCGAGATCCAGAAGGTTGAGGATCCGCGGGTTCAGCGCGCGCTCGCGTTCGCCTTCACCAACACGGCGTGGCATGGAACTCGGATGCGGCGCTTCAACGCGCGCGGCGGCCATCGTCCTCTGACCGGCACGCTCTACGTTCCCCAACTTTCCTCTGAAGCCAACGTCCTTGCCGTAATGCGCAAGAAGATCAATCAGCTGTGCACCTTTTACACCAGCCTGAAACCAGCGTCCAAGGCACCGCCGCGTGTGATGGTCGGAAGTGCCACGGCGCTCAACCGGGTTGCGGCGAATAGCATCGATTATGTGTTCACCGACCCGCCATTCGGTTCGAACATCTTCTATGCCGACTGCAACATCATCTGGGAGTCCTGGCTCGGCAGGGTCACCGATTCCGCGCTCGAGGCCGTGGTGAATAAATCGCTGGTGCCTGGTGCTGGCGGCAAAACGCTCGGCGACTACGCCGGACTCATGACCGGTGCGATGACGGAGATCGCGCGCGTGCTGAAGCCGGGCGGCTGGGCAACGGTCGTCTTCCATAATACGGATGCCGAAGTGTGGAGCGCGCTCCGCGATGCTGCTGCTGCCGCCGGCTTCGAGTTCCACGAGGCCGCCTCGCTTGATCGCAAGCAGCAGAGCCACAAAGGCTATAAAGGGCGGGAGGGCAAAGAGGACGTCGCCCATTTCGACGTCGTCATGAACCTCCGCAAGCCGGAAACCACGGCCACGGCCACGACCACTCAGGCACAGCCGGATCAGGTCGATCTTATTGATCTGGTCGACCGGGCCGCCCGGAATGCAGCAGTCGTGTCCAACGGCGTCCAGGGAATTCACGCCGAGGTGATGCGCCAGCTCATTTCGCGAGGAAGCCGATGGTTTCCCGATTTTGCCGACGTCAGGCGCGTGTGGAATGATCGGGCACTTGATCCCGCATGAGTCGCGACTCGGATACCGAATTCGTAAGCTGACCGCGCCGGCTCGTTAAGCTGAAAATGTCAGCTTCAGAATAACTGACTGATATATCGGCATTTTAACGCGTGTAGTGGCTGCGCTTGCGTTTGCTCGCCGGTCAGCCTATTAAGCTGTCACTAGTGTCACCGCATGGCGGGTTGCTACAGCTGAAGGCCGATGACCCAAATCCTAACCGCCGAAGAAATCGCTGAGATCCTCAAGCTGCCCACCGAAACAGTGTTTTCGATGATCTCGGCAGGTGAGCTGCCGGGCTTCGAAATCCGGGGACAGTGGCGGATGCGTGGCGTGGATTTCACGATCTGGCTGGAAAAGCTGGCGAGCGGGGACGCTGCCGTGAAGGGGGCCGAAGGGAAGCCTTCCAAACTAGAACCCTTGCCTGAGGGCAAGCCGTCCGAGGAGAGTGCAATGCTGACTCCCGCTGCTGAACCTGTGGTCCCCCATTTGACCGCCCGTGTATCGCAGACCGAAATGCACGAACGGTTGATCGAAGTGCTTGGCAAGCGCGCGCTTCGGCATGGACCGACCTCGGCCAAGCCTCTCGAGATTGATCTCGGCAGCCCACTCCCGGTGCGAATTCGGGTTTACATGTTCAATGCGACGCGCCCGCCGGGCGGTCGTCCGCTTGGAGAGCACAAGGTCCAGCTGATCGTTCCGGGGCAGCGGCGCGGCGAGCGCGGTTCGTTCGATCATGGCGATGACCGGGTGGTGCTGCTGGTCGGCTACGCGGCCGAAGAAGACGTCTATATCCTGTGGGATGCGGGCCTCTATTCGAATTTCGCCTGGTCGCGGAATGTGCAGGTCAAAGCTGAGACCATCATCGAAGCGACCGCTGGCAAGCTTGCGACCCAGTTCCGCCAATTGCGGCCGGGCGAAGGGCCGGCTGTCGTCGAAACGTTGATCGCGGCGCCGGCCGAACGCCTGGCCGAAGCCATCGACACGCGCATCCAGCTGTCGCGGCAGCGGCTGATCGAGGGCTGATCATGGCCGCGCTGCGCGACCTTCCCCTCAAAAAAGCTTACCATAAGCCCGAGGACGATATTGCCTCGGCCTTCTACCTGCCTGCGATCGGGGCAGCGACGCGCTATGATCGTGCGGTGGGCTTCTTCAGCAGCTCGATCTATCTACTGGCGTGGCCCAGTCTCAAGAAGTTCGTGTCCGCCGGCGGGCGCATGCGTCTCATTTGCTCGCCGGTCCTGTCCGAAGAGGACCAGGCAGCCCTTCGCGACGGCTATTCCGATCGCGCTGACGCCGAAGCGGCCGAACGTATCCGCGACGACTTCGCTAGGCTGCGTGCTTCGCCCGGCCTCATCAAGCCCACTAGCGTGCTGGCCTCGCTGGTCGCGCTGGGGGTCATCGACTGCAAGCTCGCCTGGATCGGCGATACGGCGGGCGGGCGCCCGCGTCGGCTGTTTCACGACAAGATTGGCCTGCTGAGCGATGGCGACGAGGAGATCGTCTTCAAGGGCTCGATGAACGAGACGTGGCCCGGCCTCTCGCTGGACGGTAATCTCGAATCGGTCGATGTCTTTGTGAGCTGGGGCGGCGAGCGCGAGCAAGAGCGCATTGCCGACGAGCGCGCTTATTTCGATCGCCTGTGGGACAACGACTGGCCCGGCGTCGTCACCATGCCGCTCCCCGCCAGCGCGTATGCCGATATAGTCTCGGCGGCCGATGCCGCTCGCTGGCCGGAATTCGTCGATGAGATCTGCCTCGATCTGGAGCAGGCTTCGCGCTGGTCGCCCGAGGCTGATCGGCCTGGCGGACGCGTGCCGCGCTCGCATCAGGTGAAGGCGCTCGACGCGTGGGTCAATTCCGGCCGCCGCGGAATCTTCGAGCACGCGACCGGGTCTGGAAAAACCTTCTCGGCCATCTGTGCCGCCAACGACGCGTTCAGGCGCGAGGAAATCCCGCTGGTGCTCGTCCCCAGCGAACTGTTGTTCGAGCAGTGGAAGGACGAACTCCAGCAGGCCTTCGCGCCCCAGGGGCTCGAGCTGCTTCTGTGTGGTGCAGGGCATAGCGGCTGGAAGCAGGGGGCGCTGCTGCGCGGGTGGACCCAGCCGTCAATTGCGCCCGGGCCGCCTCGGGCGGTGCTCGCTACGGTGCAGACCGCCTCAAGCCAAGCCTTTCTGAATCTCTGCGAAGGCGGGGAGCATCTTTTTCTCGTCGCCGACGAGGTGCACCGCTTGGGCGCGGAAGGCGCCCGGCGCATCTTCACGCTCGACAGCGGACCGCGGCTCGGCCTTAGCGCGACGCCGGAGCGCGCCGGCGACCCGGATGGCACCCGCGCGATCCTCGACTATTTCCGCGGTGTCGTGCTGCCGCCGTTCGGGATTACCGAGGCAGTCGAGTCCGGCGCGCTCACACCATACGCCTACAGCGTTCACCCGATCTATCTTGATGCCGAGGAGCAGGAGCGCTGGCAAAAGCTCACTGACGAGTATCGTCGCCTCTATGCCCGCTCCGAAGCCAAAGGTGACGTCAGCGACGCCGGCATCGGCGCCCGGCTCAAGATGCTGCTCATTCGCCGTGCCCGTATCGTCAAGGCAGCGCGCGGCAAGGTCGATACCGCTGCGCGGGTGGTTCGCGCCCATTATCAGCCGGGCCAGCGCTGGATCGTCTATTGCGACGACCAGGTCCAGCTGAGGATCGTTCAGAATGCGTTGCGTTCGGCCGGACTGGACGAGGTCTATGAATATCATTCGGCGATGGCGGGCGATCGCGCCCGGACCCTGGATCGGTTCAATGCGCTGGGTGGGATCATCGTCTCGATCCGCTGCCTCGACGAAGGCGTCGACATTCCGGCCGTGTCGCACGCCCTGATCCTGGCATCATCACGCAATCCGCGCGAATTCATCCAGCGCCGCGGCCGCGTGCTGAGGCGCGCCGAGGGCAAGGCACTCGCCTTCCTGCATGATGTGATCGTGGCGCCGCATACCAGCGACGACGGCGACGGCAATTCGATTCTGGCTGGCGAAATTGCCCGGGCGATCGAGTTCGGCAGCCACGCGATCAATCCGGCGAGCGTAACCGATCTCAAACTCCTGGCCCATTCGATTGGGCTCGACTGGGCCGCGGCGAGCGGCGGCTTCGAAATCGATGATGACGGCGACGCTCCCGCCGGCATGGAAGAGGAAAAGGTATCATGAGCGACAATGACGATCGCAGGCTGCGCGATGAAAGCCTGTCCGACGTGCTCGAGCGTATTCGCGCCGAGGAATTTCCGCATATCGATCGCGAGATTGTCCGCGAGCTGCTGCGGCTGCATGCCGAGCCCGATGACGACGATCTCGTCGGCGCGGTCGATGAACTGATCTTTGCCCGTACGGGAGCCTGATATGCTGCGCTTGACAGGCTTGCGCCTGAACAATTTCGGCCCCTTCAAGGGTGACCAGTCGATCGGCTTCCCGCAGGAAGACGGCGTCACCATCATTTATGGCGAGAATATGCGCGGCAAGACTTCGCTCTTGAACGCGATCCGCTTTGCCTTCTTCGGCCGAATCCTCGGCCGCGGCCGGCGCGACGCCGCTCTGCACAAGGTGGGCAACTGGGAGGAAGCGGCCGAGAACAAGATTTATGGATTTGAGGTAGGCCTCGACATGACCCATGCGGGCGCGCGCTACCGCCTCGTCCGCACTTTCAAGCCGCGGCCTGGCGTGACCGAGCCCGAGGACGACAGCGACTATGTCCAGGACTATTTCCTTGAGCGCGACGGTGTCCTGCTGAGCCGCGGCCAGTCCAAGACCGAGCTCGAACGCATCCTGCCCGAGCAGATCGCGCGCTTCTTCCTGTTCGACGGTGAACTGCTGCAGGAATATGAGGACCTGTTAGTCGCCGAGAGTGACATGGGTCCCAAGATCGCTGACGCGATCGAGCGCATCCTCGGCATGCCGGTCCTGACCGACACGCGCGATAGCCTGACCGCCGCGAAGGAGCGCGCCGAGAACCGGCACGCCCGGGCGGCTCAAGGCGATCAGAAGACGCGCGAGTTCGGCAATCAGCTGGCGGCGCTTCAGAGCGAGCGCGGCGTCCTGCAAGCCGATCTCGAACGTCAGGAGAAGGACCTCGACGGGCTGCGGACGCGCAAGACCAGCCTCGAGGAAGCGATGCGCAAGATGCAGCGCGTAGCCGCACTGTTGGAAAAGCGCGATGTCCTCGAAGGCGACATCAAGACCCTAAAGAAGAGCGTCGCGGACAAGAAGGAAGAGCTGGGCGGATCGATGGGGTCGGCTTGGTGCGCGTTGCTCGGCGACCGCATGCGCGCGACCGTCACCGATCTGCGCGCGCGCGAAACCCAGCTTCAGACCGCGCTGATCCGGGCGAGCGTGCTGGCCAGCTTGTCGGCCGATGGCAAGACGACTTGCCCAGCATGCCTGCAGCCGGTCACGGACGAGGCCAGGCACCGGGTGCAGGAATCACTGGCGCAGCATGGCGGGTCGGCTGGCGCCGCCGATGAGCAGGAGATCGCCGGCGTGCGGCGGCGCATTGCTGCGCTTGAGCAGTTCCTCGGAGAAGCCAATCCGCAGGCGCTACGGCTCGAATGGGACAGCATCGCTCGCGACGAGCGGCAGATCCACGTCAAGACCAATGAGGTCAAGGAGATCGATGCCCAAATCGCCGATGTGAACGAAGAGGCCGTCCGGCGCACGCGCTCCGATCTGGAAAGCGTCATCAAGCAGATTTCGCTGCTTGAGCAGGGGCTGAACGCAACCCGCGAGGCGCTGCATAAGAACGGGCTGTATCGCGACAATCTGCAGCGCAAGCTCGATAAGTTTGCAGGATCGAGCTTCGAGGTCGAGCGTAAGCGCCGCGATCTTGCCGCTGAACTGGAACTGCTCTTCACCAAGGGGATCGACGTGTTCCGCGAGCAGCTGCGTCGCAGGGTAGAAGCGGATGCGACCGAGCATTTCCTCCAGCTGACGTCCGAACCCGATTACGCGGGCCTTCGGATCAACGACAGCTATGGCCTGACGATCGTTCACAAAGACGGAAGCGACATTCCGGTCCGCTCCGCGGGGGCCGAGCATATCGTGGCGCTGTCGCTGGTAGGCGCACTGCAAAACAACGCGCCGTTGCGTGGCCCGATCATCATCGACTCCCCCTTCGGCCGCCTCGACGCGACCCACACTGACAAGACCGTCGCCGCGCTTCCCAACATGGCGAAGCAGGTGGTTGTGCTGGTCTATGAGGATGAGTTGGCGCCGGCACGCGCGCGGGCCGGCCTCGGGAGTCACTTGAAGGCGGAATGGACGCTGGTGCGCCGCTCGGCCCGCCATACCGAACTCAAGCCGCGGAAGGATTGATCACGATGAGCAAGGAAAAGGCGGCGCCGAAACCGCTCGGTGACAAGCGGACGATCGGTATCACACGCGCCAATGAGCACAGCCTCGCGGCCCTGGTTACCGCTGGCGCGTTCGGCACAGAGCTCGATGCCGCGAAATTCGCGATGGCGCATGCCATTGAGCAGGGAGCCGATATCGGCACGGTCGAGGGCACCAGCACGAAATGGAACATCGGCACAGTCGATCCCGATGCCAGCCTCAAGGCGCTGATCGAATCCCTCTTCGGTGTCGTCGCTGAGCCCTACCGGCTGATGGAATATCTGATCAACGAGGGCCTGCGGCTGCTCGATGGTGGCGATGTTCCGCCGAACGTGGTCAAGCTCATTCCGGTGGCGGCCAAGGCAAAACAGGTCGAGGGGGCGGCCAATGGCGCGGCTGACTAAGGCAAAGCTCTTTGGGCTGATCGGCTCGGCGATCGAAGCGGACGGCTGGACAGTCACACCGCTGTCCGCGCCGAACGATCATCCCTTCCGATTTGAGATGAGAAAAGGGGCCGCCCGGCACCAAGTCCGGGCTTATATCTGGAATATGAGCCACGGCGGCGGCAAAAAGCGGCCGGCTAACGAATATCGCATCCAGATCACCAAGGTGCCTCAGTTCAAGCCCGAGCTTGGCGGCACTACGCTGATCCTCGGCTGGAGCGAGACCTTCGGCGTGTTCTCGGCCTTCGACATTGCCCATCACGCACAGCCGCTCGGCGCCTCGCCCTCGGTCCAGATCGGGAAAAAGGCGCTCGAGCAGGCTGGGAACGAAGGCCTCGCAACTCAGGCGAAGGGCAACAAAGAGGTTGCGGTCGCGGTCCGGCCCGATCACCTCGCCACCTATATTGCTCACCAAGATGAGGCTCATCGCGGCAAAATCGTCGACCTGCTGATCCCGCCCGATGATGCGATCGACTTTGCCGATCTCGCTAGCCCAGAGCGCGAATATCATTTCGGCAGCGTTGCCGAACGGGCGCAGCGACGCACCGTTTTGGACAGGCTGGCGGCGCTGGAGCGAGAGATCGAGGCTATCAAGCCGCAGCTCGGCATGATGGGGCATAACAATCCTCCCGAAGCGATGGTGCCCGATCCGGAAGTCCTGGCCGGCGAAATCACCGAAGCGGCTGCGACCATTCGCCCCGAGCTCGCCGAGGATCAGCCGGACACTGCCGCGATCTCTCGGGGCGCGAGCGCATTGCAGCGCATCTGGAAGATGTTGCGCTCCGCTCGTGAGGAGGGAGGTAAGTTCGCGGCCGCGATCAAGGAAAAAGGCCGCGAGAAGCTCGCTGAAATCGTGGTCGGCGCCGTGGTTGGCGGAGGGGCGCTCTACGGTAATCAGATCGTGGACGCACTTCAGTCAGCCGTGGCCGCTATCGGTCATTGGTTTCGCTTGATCATCTGAATTTCGTGAGATGGCAGTTGCAACCGATCGCGGCGCGTCGGCCAAATCAACGATCGAAAGGCTTTGGATTGAAAGGTCAACGTGATGCGTGTCGTTGCAAAGGTTCAATTCACATCAGCCAACTCAGCTGCCGGTGCAGCCGCCGCGCAGGCAATTGAGGCATGGTCGAAGCAGAAGTTTACCCGCAAAAAAGACGGGTCGTACCAAATAACTCGGTCGGGCGCTGAAGCGCTGTTCGAGCGCGGCGAACAGAGCGCCGACGGTCAGTCCCAGACACACTTCGCGATCCTCGAACCGATCGATGGCGGGAACCTCCAGACGGATGTGACGATAGTATCGACTTCGGAGCGCACCGCCTTCACAACCATCCTTTCACTCGGATCTGACTACGGGGTAGCGCCTCTCGATATCGCACTTCGCGCACCGCGATTTATTCGTTCGGTAGTCGGCGACCGAGTCTGGACCGTGGGTGTAAACGGCGAGCGCATTTTCCCGTTCAGCTTCGACGTGACCGCGACAAACCTTGATGAATTGCAAGCATTGATCGAGTCCGAGCAGCGGCGCCTGCCGGTGATCGTTGTGTCAGAGTATGACGGCCGCACGCTGGCGGGCGACATGCATGAGCTTGTTGCCGGCGACTTATGCGGCCTCGCGCACGTCATCCGCCTCAAATCCGATGGCGCTTGGGAGTTAACCAAGCGGTGGGGCGCGGAGTGGTCGTGCTACAATGGGGCCGTTCGACTGCTTTGGCCAATGCGGGGTGGTCGGGGCGACCCTCGAGCGCACCAGTTGTGGACGATGGATCGCCTAATGTTGCGAACCAACGACGAGGCTGTTGCGCGCGATCGCTTGCGCCACGCCATCGGCCGCCGAATTCTCGAGGCCTCTACCTACGTGCCTGACGACCCAGCTTTCGCCGACTTCGCGAAGCTGCACGAGCGGCACCTCGCCGACGAGGCGCGCGCCGCCGCGGCGACATCGCCCGAACGATCGAAAGAGGAGTACGAGGACCAAATCGCATCTCAGCGTGCCGAGATCGACCGAAAAGACGCAGAGATTCGCACGCTAAATGACAATGTCGCGAGCCTATCGATGGCTCTGCGCAACATGCGACCAGCTGATGGGGCAGGCAAAGATGAACTGCCATTAGCCGATCTTGCTGAACCGCAGTCGGTGGCCGAGGCCGTCGCGACTGCCCGGCGCGAGTTGGCAGGTCGAGTGGAGATTGCAGCCGAAACTGACGCAGACGTCGCGAACCTGAACGCCGAAGCGGGCCCACCCGAGAAAATTCTGCGCTACCTTAGGATGCTGGGCGAACTGGCAGAACAACTCGCTGAAGGCCCTCTCGGTCAATCGGTTCCCATCTGGCTTCGCAAGCGTGGTGTCGAATGCAGCGGAGAATCCGAAACCTCCAAAAATAGCGAGGCCGGGAAGCGCTTTAGAACTCGGCAGGTGAATGGGCGTGAGGTCGATTGCGAATTCCATGCCAAGCCGTCGGAAGGCACCTCGCCAGACCGCTGCGCCCGGATTTACTTCACCACATCATCGACGCAACCTCACGTTTTGGTAGGATATATCGGCCGGCACATAGACTAGGAGCGACACTCGCCCCGGTTTCAGTTTCGAGTGAAAGCCGGCTGGAGATAATAACATTGATTTGTCGTCGTTACCGGGGGTTCGATGAAAGAACAGGAGTTCAGAGACTGGCTGAGCAAGCGGCTTTGGAAAGGGAAGCCTCTGACGAAGAAGGCCACGGATACGCGGGTGCGTCGCAGTCAGCGGGCAGAGCGCGGATTGCATGGCCTTGGATACGCTCAATCCACGCTCGACGAGGTGTTCGACGATGGACGATGGGACGAATTGCTAGCGCAATTGACCTCGCTGGCAAGCGATCCCGACCCCGATATGTTGATCGTACGCGCGGTTGTCCCCCAAGCCGAGGATCCTAAGGGCCAGCTTGGCAACATGATCGCCAGCCTACGACAGTATGGCTATTTCCGCGAAGGGCGTGATCCGAATTATTCAGTCGTAGGCGTCGCGGACGAAGATGATGGTGGCGAAAGCCAAGCCGACGAAATCCGCCGCTACGTCCTGGAGAACTACATCAGGCCGGCCCGCCTCCGGGGCGACCCAACCGTCACCGTCACTATCGGCGCGCTGAATAACGAGATGGGCCTTCACATGGCCTGGCCGAACATCTGCCAGGCGCTCGAAGGTCGATTGTTCCTGCAGCTGGCGGATGTGTCCGCGCCGGCGGCAGAAGGGCCGAAGCAGAGTACGACGCGCAAACTGACCTACTCGCTGGCTACGGAGACCGAACGCGTGCCCAGGCAGGAGCAATCGCCGATCAACCTGATCCTCTACGGCCCTCCGGGCACCGGCAAGACCTACCGCACTGCCTATGAGGCCGTTTTGCTATGCGATGGCACCGTGGCATTCGACGAGTCCACCGAAGGCCGCCAGGCACTGCTCGACCGCTATCGTGAACTCGAAGCGGAAAAGCGGATTGCCTTCGTCACCTTCCACCAGAATTATGATTACGAGAGCTTCGTCGAGGGGTTGCGTCCGGAGACAGGCGATGGCGAGGGTAACTCAGCCGGCTTCCGCCTTGAGGCTCGGCCGGGCATCTTCCGCGAGATCTGTGCCCTTGCCGACCAGGCCCGGACCCGACCGGTACTGGCTGCGAGCGCGGCCGGCTTCGACTTTTCAGGCCGTCGCTTCTGGAAGATGGGCCAGGGCGCGATCGGCAGCGAAGACGAGGTCTACGACGCGGCGCTGGCGAACCGATACATCGCGCTTGGCTGGGGCGGAACGATCGATTGGAGCGCGGAGCGCTTTTCGTCCTTCGACGCCATTAAGGCCGAGTGGCTGGACAAGAATCCGGACGACCCGACCCCGAGCAACTGGACGCAGACCTGGCCGTTCCGCGCCGAGATGAAGATCGGCGACATCGTCATCGTACCCTACGGCAACACTGCATTCCGGGCCGTCGCCGAGGTCACTGGCGACTATCATTTCGTCCCAGAGGCCGAAGGCTTCTATGCGCACCGCCGCAATGTGCGCTGGTTGCTCACGCTCGAGGAACCCTTGCCGCTGGACACCATCGTCGATGGCAACTTCACCATGCGCACGCTCTATCCGATCGCCACGAAGCGGGTGAACCTGACGGCGCTGGCCCGCCTGATCGCCGGCGACGAGGATGCTGCTCCGGCCGAAGCGGTCGCCGGCGAGCCCGAACAGTTCGTGCTCATCATCGACGAGATCAATCGCGCGAATATCTCCAAGGTCTTTGGCGAACTCATCACGCTGATCGAACCCGACAAGCGCCTCGGCATGGTCAACGCGCTGAGTGTCACCTTGCCCTATTCTAAAAAGCGTGATTTCGGCGTCCCCGCCAATCTCCACATCGTCGGGACGATGAACACTGCGGATCGCTCGATAGCGCTGCTCGACACCGCGCTCAGGCGCCGGTTCACCTTTCGGGAGATGGCGCCGCGCATCGACCTGCTCGGCACCATAGACGGGATCGACCTGCGAACAGCACTCACTGCGATCAACGATCGGATCGAGTACCTGATCGACCGCGAACATCGGATCGGCCAAGCCTTCTTCATGGGGTGCAATAATCGCGAGGCGATCGACCTCGTAATGCGCGACAAGGTCATTCCGCTCCTCCAGGAATATTTCTTCGAAGATTGGGGGCGCATCCAGGCCGTCCTCGGCGACGGCTTCATCGGATTGCGCAAGATCGCCCCGCCGCCAGGCTTCGAGGGCGACGACCGCAATAGCTGGTTCGTCCGCGAGCCGTTTTCGGCGGACGCCTTCGAACGGCTGAGCGGGGGAAGCAGCGCCGGCGCCTCGACCTAATGAGCCATTTGGCCGTCAGCGAGTGGGGGCGCATCGCGGTCCTTGATCGACCGGGGGAACAAGGCTTCACCCGGCCACAGGCCAATGCCCTGATCGCTGCGGCGCGCGCCCACCCCCTCGGCGGGGATGAGGGCACCGCCATTCTGCGGGATCATTTCCGGCACCTGACCGCCGGTCAGATGGTTGGCGTGATCGCGGCGCCCGGGTGCAGCCTCGAGATCTTTCCCAAGATTGATCGGCTCGACACCGCGTCGGATGAGGGGCTACATACCGTTCGCGAGCGGGTGGTGCGGATGCTCGACGTGGCACTGGGCCTCGACATTGGCGACGGTGCCGCCTCTGCAATGGCGAGGCAGGCGGAGGGCCTCCTCGACATTCTGATCCGCCTATTCGCAGACAAGCTCCTGACGGAGGCACGGCGCGGTCTTCCCCGGGCCTATCTACAGCACGAAGACGATTTTCCCGCGCTCCGCGGCAGGCTGAACGTGGTGCGGCAGTTCACCGCCCATGCGGTGCGGCCCGACCGGCTTGCCTGCCGCTTCGACGCGCTGTCGAGCGACATTCCGCTGCTGCAGATCATGAAAGCGTGCGTGCTGGCCCTTCGCCGCCATGCCCGTGCCGCTGAGACTGTGCGTAAGCTCGACGAATTGCGCTTCGTGCTCGCCGACATCGCTGATGTGAGCGTCGCCGCTTTGCCCTGGCAGGCGGTGCGGATAGATCGGACCAATCGTCGCTGGGAGGCGCTGTTCGGCCTTGCCCGGCTGTTCCTGAAGCGCGACTGGCAAGCCACCCACCATGATCCGTCCGCCGGACAAGGGATCACGCTCCTTTTCCCCATGAATGATCTATTCGAGGCTTATATTGCCGTCCTCATGCGAAGGAGCCTGCGCCCTGTCGGGCTAAGCGTCGAAACGCAGGGCGGCCGCCTGTTTTGCCTAATCGAGGAAAGGGACCAGGGGCGGCGGCGATTTCAGACCCGGCCCGACATCATCGTTCGGGACAGCCAAAGCAACGCGGCGGTCGCGATCGTGGATACGAAATGGAAGCGGCTGTCACCCGCGATCGAGGATGCCAAGCACGGGGTCAGTCAGACCGACGTCTATCAGATGATGGCCTATGGGCGGCTCTATGCCTGCCCCGACCTTGTTCTCCTTTATCCGCACCATACGGGTCTTGGACCGGAATCGCTCGCGACGAATTACCTTATCCATGGAAGTTCGGATCGGCTGCATCTACGAAGCATTGACGTCACCAAACCTGAGGGGGGAGTCATGGCGGACCTCGCGGCGATATTCGAGCAATGGCTGGCATTCCGTCGGCTCATTTCCAGCTGAGCCGACCGGCAAGCCTAAGCCCCCAAATCAAGCCGTCCGTCGCCGTCTAGTCTTTTCCACGAACTGAAAGCATGCTAATGATGCTCTTGGCGAGTTCGTAAGCCTATGATTTGACTACGAAATCAATCGCTTAGCTGCCCAGCGATCAAGCTCTTCTGGGCATCCGTTTCCCTACATCGACATTACGAGGCAAGCTGGCTGTTCTCCGAGCTAGCCTATAGCCGCCCGATAAAGGTGAAGGCACGCCGAATCGCCACTCTCATTAGGTGTAAGCGTCCGGTCTTCTCCGCCTTGCTGACGAGGTGATGCGCAAGCCACAGGTGCGGCACTGTGGCAGACACCGGTGCGGCATCATGGCGACGCGAATTATCGAGATG
>Ga0308159_1002228_pt1 | contig 23131 bp, 16 predicted proteins | sample PhyCR1_FD_201040 | JGI IMG/M metagenome (GOLD analysis project Ga0308159, IMG submission 201040) | Phyllosphere microbial communities from UC Gill Tract Community Farm, Albany, California, United States - DLSLC.R1 | ecosystem: Host-associated > Plants > Phyllosphere > Unclassified | place: USA... | reverse complement strand
GTAGAAGTCATACCATTCGAAAACGGTGCCTAGCGACGAGGCGAAGATGACTTTCTTCTCCTCCGGTGTGATGCCGCGCGCAGTCGTGTTGACTGATGCTGTGGTCATGTTTGTCTCCTTGGTTTTAATTGATATTGCTACTGCATGGATGCCTGCGGTACCCGGGGTACGGCCCCTGCGATGCAACAGGTGCAACAGATGCAACAGATGGTCGAATGGGGCGTTATGCAAGAACGCACCGGAGACAGCATGAAGATTCCTCCCCCGCCTTCCCCGTCAGACACAAACCGCGATATTGGCTTCGCATTGCTTGCGTAAGGACCCACTTGTCCATGCCGGGAGTGTGCGACGTCAAACTTACGCAAGACTTGCTTCAAACTTACACAAGCTTACAGCGCAGGACGGCGATTTCAGGTTGCGCTGCAGCAGGCAAAGTGGCCTCTGGCAAGGCTTTGCAGGGTGGGGAGTGGCTATTGCGATGCAGCGAGGATGTCAGGGGGCTCGCATCTGTCCAGGCAAGGAGTGAAGTTTTTTCTGTCAGGAACAGGCAGAAAAACCTGAAGCGGACGTCAGGGCAGGTGTAGCGGGAAGGGAAGCGGACGAGAACGCGGGGAAGGATAGCGGGCCGGTCGAAGACCGGTGGCGCGGCAGCGAGGCCGCCGCGCCGGAGAGGGATGCCGAGGGTAAAACGATCAGGCCAGCGCCGTCGCCGGTGCCGGCTGGGCAGTGGGCGTAGGCAGGCTGTCACCTTCCAGCAAAGCCTTGACCACGCGCTCGCCCAGGCCCAGGCCCACGCTCATGCCGATGCCGGTGTGCATCAGTACCACCGAGGTGTGGGCATCGATGGGCAGGGCCGAGAACGGTCCCGGGCCCTTGCTGCCGTAGACGCCTTGCCAGCGCTCGAGCACCTTGACCCGGGTGGCGAGGGTGTGTTCCACCAGGCCCAGCATCAGTTCATCGACCTCTTCGCTGTTGAAGGGCGGCGAATCGCTGCCGTAGTGGTGCGAATCGCCCACGATCAGTTCCTGGTACGGCGTGGGGCTGACCAGCAGGTGGATGCCGTGCTTGTTGAGCAGGGGCGCATTGGCCTCGATCTCGGCATGCACGGCGCGCGCGGTCGGCAGGTCCGAGAAGGCGCCATAGTGGGTGCAGGACAGCCCGGTCAACACCGCATGGGTCAGTGGCAGCGGCTCTTCGGTCTTCAGGCGCAGCATCTGCAGGCGGCACTGTTTCAGGTTCATCGGCTGCAGGCGATCGGCGAACAGGGTCAGGTAGTCGTGACCCGAACAGACCACCACGCGCTCGGCGCGGAATTCGCCGGCCGTGGTGGACAGGCGGCCATCGGCGGTGCCATGCACCAGGGTATTGAAGCGGAAATGCACGCCCTGCGAGTGCAGGTAGGCCACCAGCGCCGGCATCGCCTCGCGGGAATACAGTTGCAGGTCTTCGGTGCCATGCAGGGCCGAACGGTGATGGCGGAAGCGGCCGTTGTAGAGGGCGTTGAGCTTGTCGCCTTCCAGCAGCGAGGCGCGGTAGTCGTACTGGCGGGCGCGCACCATCATGAATTCCTGCAGCACATCGTGCTCGGCCTCGCTGCGGGCAAACAGCAGGGTGCCGGCTTCGCGGGCGCTGAAGTGGGCGCGCGCGGCCAGGTGCAGCCAGATGGCGCGGCTTTCACGTGCCAGGTCGAGCATGATGCCGGGCGGCTGGCCGGTCACCAGGCCCATGCCGAAATTGCGCACGGAAGCGCCCAGCGGGGTGCCGGTACGTTCGAACACGGCCACCTTGAGACCGCGCTTGACGGCCGCATAGGCATGCGCCAGGCCGAGGATGCCGGACCCGACCACGGCCAGGTCGAAGTGTTGCGGATCGTGTTCTGAGGGGGATTGCGTCATGGGGATGGCTCCATCGGATACGGTTGCGAGATGTGGTGCTGCCTGTTGTGGCCGGACGCTCTGTCGGCGTCCTGTGGTCCTCTCCACGCGCCGTCGCAGGTGGGCTGCGACGGCGTGCTGCCTAGGCGGGCCTCAATGCTTGGGGCCTGCCTGCGGCGTGCTTGTTACAGCGTGCTTATTGCTTCTTCTCGGACTTGCTTTCGTAGCGCTTGCTCCACTCGGTCAGGATGCGATCACGGTTGGTGCTGGCCCAGGTGAAGTCGTTCTTGATCAGGCGCTTTTCGTAGTCGGCCGGCAGCAGTTCGTCCGGCTTGGCCACGCCGGGGGTGGCGACCACGGCGAAGTTCTTTTCGTACAGCGCCATGGCGTCCTTGCTGGCGGAGAAATCGGCCAGCTTCTTGGCTGCTTCCAGGTGCTTGCTGCCCTTGACGATGGCGGTGGCTTCGATGTCCCAGCCCAGGCCTTCGGCCGGCAGGATCACGTCGATGGGCGCGCCTTCCTTCTTGGTCTTCACGGCGCGGTACTCAAAGGCGATACCGATCGGGAATTCACCGGTGGCCGCCTGCTTGCAGGCCCAGCCCTTGTCTTCGCCCATCATCTGCAGCCAGGCCGAGACGTCCAGGTAACCGGTACCGGAGGACGCCGGGTTGGGCATGACGATCTTGCCGGCATAGACCGGCTTGGTCAGGTCGGCCCAGGAAGTCGGCTTGGGCAGACCTTGCTTCTGCGCTTCCACGGTGTTGAAGCAGATGGCCGAGGCCCACACGTCCATGCCGACCCAGGCCGGCGGGTTGGCAGCGCTGCGGTACTTACCGTCGATGGCCGACAGGCCTTGCGGTGCGTACGGGGTCAGCATGCCTTCCTTGTCCAGCAGGGCCAGGCTGGTGGCGGCCAGGCCCCAGATCACGTCGGCCTGCGGGTTGGCCTTTTCAGCCAGCAGCTTGGCGGTGACGATGCCGGTGGAGTCGCGTACCCACTTGATTTCGATGTCCGGATTGGCCTTCTGGAAGGCGGCCTGGTAGGCCTTGATCTGGTCGGCTTCGAGGGCGGTGTAGACGGTCAGCGTGGTGGCCGCTTGCACGGCTGGTGCCGCCAACAGCATGCCGGCGCCGATCACCGATGCGAGCAGGGAAAACAGCTTGGTTTTTTTCATGATGGCCTTCGTCTGTGAATGGCTAGGTTGAAAAAGCGTCGGAAACGCGAGGGTAAAAAAGTGCGAGGGTAAAAGCAGGCAAGGGGAGAACCCGGTCAGTGGGCGCGTCCACGACGCCAGGCCTGGGCACGCGCCAGCCAGCGGCTGCCGGCCAGGTGCATCAGCAGCGCGGCGGCGGCCGAGGTCAGCAGGATCAGGGTGGACATGGCGGCGGCCGGGCCGACATCGCCGGCATCATCCATGTTCAGCACCGCCACCGAGGCCAGCACGGTGTCCGGGCGGTACAGGAAGATCACTGCGGACACCGTCGTCATCGAGGAGACGAACAGGTAGCGGAAGATCTCCAGCATCTGCGGCAGGCATAGCGGCACGGTGACCCGGATAAAGGTCTTCAGTAGCGGCACCTTCAGCGACAGCGAGGCGGCCTCGAATTCCGGATCGAGCTGCTTGAGGGCGGTGACGGCCGTGAGGTGGGCCGTAGTGTAGAAGTGCACGATGGAGCAGAGCACCAGCAAGCTCATCGTCCCGTACAGGAAGTTGAAGGGATTGGCCGGATGGTTGAAGAACAGCAGGCTGCCCAGGCCCAGCACCAGTCCCGGTACCGCCATCGGCAGGAAGCACAGCATGCGCAGCAGCGCGGACAGCGGCGCCTGGCCACGGGTCTTTTCCATCAGCCAGGCGCCGCTGAAGATCACCACGGTGCCGACCACGCTGGTGCCGCAGGCCAGTTTCAGGCTGTTGAAATAGGCCAGCCAGCCACCACCGTCCATGTTGTCGAAGTCGTAGTGCTGCAGCGTCAGTTGCAGGTTGTAGGGCCACAGCTTGACCAGCGAGGCGCCCATGGCCACCACGATCATCATCAGGATGGCGGCGGCGATCAAGGCCACCGCCAGCAGGTTCACGCCGTCACGCCGCCAGTCGGGGCGGGGCACATAGGCTTCCGAGCGGCTGCTCATGTTGGCGCGCTGGCGGCGCTGCAGCCAGCCGTCCAGGGCGAAGGTCAGCAGGGCCGGCACCAGCAGCAGCAAGCCGATCAGCGCACCGCGCCCGAACTGCTGCTGGCCGACCACCGCCTTGTAGGCTTCCACCGCCAGCACGCTGTAGGCGCCGCCGGTGATCTTGGGCACGCCGAAGTCGGTGATGGTGAGCGTGAAGACCAGACACAGCGCGCCGAAGATGCCATAGCGCGTGGCCGGCAGGGTGACCGTGCGGAAGATGCGCCAGCGCGAGGCGCCCATGGCATGGGCGGCGTCGTAGAGGCGTCCGTCGGCCTGAGACAGGGCCGACAGCAGAATCATCATGGCATGCGGGAAGGTGTAGAACACTTCACCCAGCAGGATGCCCCAGAAGCCATAGATGCTGCCGTCCATCCATTCCTTGAACAGGCCCTGGTTGCCAAACAGGTAGATCAGCGCGATGCCCGGCAGCAGCGACGGTGCCAGCAGCGGCAACAGGCCGATCCCGCGCCACAGGCCCTTGAAGGGAATGCAGGTACGCTGCAGGGCATAGGCGAAGACATAGGCCAGCGGCACCGTGACCACGGCGGTCATGGCCGAGACCCAGAGGCTGCGCCCCAGCATGGGCAGGAAATTGATGTTGGCGAAGAGTGCCATCAGCGGCGCCGCACCGGCCCAGCTGCCATCGGGCTGCAGCACCGCCTGCGCCAGGATGAACAGCAACGGCCCACCCAGGCCGACCAGCAGCAGCACCAGCAACAGCCACTTGAAGCCGGCCAGCAGGCCCTGGCTGCGATCGACCGTGCTCAGGGGCAGGGCCGGGGCGGGCTGCACGGATGGTTCGATCGCCATGGCGGACGAAGAAAGGGAGGAGGGCATGCTCATCGCAGATTCAGGCAAACACCTGCAGGGCCTGGCGCGGCAGGGCCACCCACAGGCCGTCGTTGGCGGGCAGGGCGGCCAGGCGTTCATGGGCCTGGTCGCTGACATCGGCCAGCAGGGTCTGGCCGGGCAGCGCGTCGGCGGCCAGTGCCAGGCGGTAGCGGTTACCCAGGTAGATGCGGTCGGTCACCCGTGCCTGGAAACGGTTGGCGGTGGCGTCGGTGGCGAACAGTTCGACCGATTCCGGACGGCAGAACAGGCGGCCGCTGGGCAGTTCCGCTTCCTCGGCCTGGATTTCCAGGCGCAGCGCTCCCACCGCGACCTGCGAGCCGGAGATGCGGGTGAAGGGCAGCCAGTTGGCATGGCCGATGAAGTCGGCCACGAAGGGCGTGGCCGGGCGCCGGTAGATCTCGGCCGGCGTGCCGAACTGTTCGATGCGACCGTGCTGCATCACGGCGATGCGGTCGGCCATGACCATGGCTTCTTCCTGATCGTGGGTGACCATCAGGGTGGTGATGCCGAACTGCTTTTGCAGGCGGCGGATTTCCAGTTGCAGGTGTTCGCGTACCTGGGCATCCAGGGCCGACAGCGGTTCGTCCAGCAGCAGCAGGGACGGTGACGGCGCCAGTGCGCGGGCCAGTGCCACGCGCTGTTGCTGCCCGCCGGAGAGCTGGCCGGGATACTTGGCTTGGCTGCCGCCCAGGCCGACCATGTCCAGCATGGCCGCGACCCGATCCCGGCGTGCATCACGCTTCATGCCGGTGAGGCCGTAGGCGACGTTATCGGCTACCGTCAGGTTGGGAAACAGGGCATAGGACTGGAACAGGATGCCGTAATCGCGCGCCTGGGGCGGCAAGTGGGAGATATCGCGCCCGCCGGCGTGGAGCTGGCCGGCGTCCTGGCGTTCCAACCCGGCGATGGTGCGCAGCAGGGTGGTCTTGCCGCATCCGGACGGCCCCAGCAGGCAGACCATCTCACCGCGACGCACTTCCAGCGATACCCGATCCAGCGCGGTGAAGGCGCCAAAGCGCTTTTCGATGCCCTGCACGGTCAGGAATCCGGTCTCGCTGTGTTCCTGCGGGTCCTGGCAGGGCGGCAGCGCAAGCGCGGCGGAAGAAGGATTGTGCATCATCTCGGAAGTGGTCTCGCTAGCTCGCGTTGTTGCCCAAACGCAGCGCCCGTGCGGAGTTGCGGGGCGCAGCCGGGGGTGGAAAGCATGCGGATGGTACGGTGAAAATATGACTGCTGGATGACACCCCCTGCTGCAATAGCGGACCAGAATCCTTGCTATAGATTGAAGCTATGGATGCCCGCCCAGACTCCCGGGAGCAGGGAATCGGCACGGCGATTTGCGGTCCAATCCTTCATTGACGAGCGGCATTGAGTGAATCAAGATCGTTCATCTGAGAGGAGACCAGAATGAATACACGCACCAGGCCGGCGCGGCTGCCGACCTCGCCCCGGCAGTTGGTCAGGCGATTGGCCATCTCGGGCGTAGGCGTGGCGGCCATGCTGGCCGCCTGCTCGGCCCCGGAAAGTACCCAGGAAACCCGTGACGAGCTGGCGCGCACCCTCATCGAGCAAAAAAAGACCACCGAAGACGGTACCTCCACGGCGACCACCGTGGATGGCTACAAGGTCGACCTGGCCAAACGCATTTCCCAGGTCAACTTCACCAGTGTCTATGTGGAAAGGCCGCAGGCGTTGCTGCGCTCGGTGATCGTGATCAAGTACATCGTCGATGGGGATGGCAATCTGGTCAAAAGTGAAATCTTGCGCAGCAATCGCGACAAGCACGCCGAAGCCAGCGCCCTGGGCAGCCTGAAGACGGCCGCACCCTTTCCCAAACCGCCACCGGCGCTGTTGAAGCAGGGCCGCATCGAACTCTCGGAGAGTTGGCTGTTCAATAATGACGGCCGTTTCCAGCTGCGCAGCGTGGCACTGGCCCAGATGGACCGCTAGGGTGCGGCGGGGGCGCAAAGATGCCTCAGGGCATTGGCATGTGTATAATGTCGCGCGAGCACGACGGTGTGCGTTGTGCGTCCCGGGCCCAAGGGCCTGCGCCGGATCAGGGCGAACGCGAGTTCGCCCTTTTTATTATCCGCGGACGCCCGGCGGCAGTCCTCGCTGACCTTCATTGACCAGATCGTTTATTGATTGGCTATTCATGTTTGATTTCATTCGTACTCACCAGCGCCTGATGCAGTTCCTGCTGCTGCTGTTCATCTTCCCGTCGTTCGCCTTCTTCGGCCTGGAGGGCTACAGCCGCCTGACCGATGACAGCGGCGTGGCCAAGGTGGCCGGCCAGACCATCACCAAGGAAGAATGGGACGCCGCGCACCGCCAGCAACTGGAGCGCATGCGCCAGGTGTACGGCAACCAGTTCGATAGCAAGATCTTCGATAGCCCGCAGGCGCGTCGCGCCATCCTGGACAACCTGATCGCCCAGCGCGCCCTGGGCGCCGAAGTGGTGGCCAACAAGCTGGTGGTGCCGGACCAGGTGCTGCAGCAGAGCATCCTGCAGATCCCCGGCCTGACCAAGCCGGACGGCAGCTTCGACAATGAACAGTATCGCGTGCTGCTGGCAGCCCAGGGCATGACGCCCAAGTCCTACGAAGCCGGCCTGCGCCGTGAAATGGCCGTGCAGCAGTTGAACGCGGCCATCCAGAGCACCGCCTTCGCGCCCCGGACCGTGGCCGAGAACCTGTCGAACCTGAACGATCAGGAACGCACGGTGCAGATGCTCAATTTCAAGCCGGACAGCTATGCCGCCCAGGTCAAGGTGAGCGACGACATGCTCAAGGCCTACTATGACAAGAACGGCGCCCGCTTCGAGACCCCGGAGCAGGCCGACATCGAATACGTGGTGCTGGACGCTGCCGCCGTGGCCGCGCAGGCTGCCGTCACCGACGACGACATCAAGGCTTACTACGAGCAGAACCAGAAGCAGTACGCCACCGAAGAACAGCGTCGTGCCAGCCACATCCTGATCACCGTCAAGAAGGACGCGCCGGCAGCCGAGAAGGCTGCCGCCAAGGCCAAGGCCGAAGGCCTGGTGGCGCAACTGCGCAAGAACCCGGGCGACTTCGCCAAGCTGGCCAAGGCCAACTCGCAGGACCCCGGTTCGGCTGAAAACGGTGGCGACCTGGGCTACTTTGCCAAGGGCGCCATGGTCAAACCCTTCGAAGATGCTGCCTTCAGCCTCAAGCAGGGTGAGATCAGTGATCCGGTGGAATCCGACTTCGGCTATCACGTGATCGAAGTGACCGGCATCAAGCCGGCCGCCGTCAAGCCGCTGGAATCGGTCAAGGCCGAGATCGGCGCCGAGATCAAGAAGCAGATCGCCGCCAAGAAGTATTCGGAAATGGCCGACCAGTTCAACAACCTGGTCTATGAAAACGGCGACAGCCTCAAGGCCGTCTCCGACAAGCTCAAGCTGAAGATCCAGACCGCCACCGGCGTGACCCGTGCGCCCAACCCGGCCGCTGGCCCGCTGCCGTACAACAATGCCAAGTTCCTGACGGCGTTGTTTACCGACGACGTGATCAAGGCCAAGCACAATACCGAAGCCGTGCAGACTGCCCCCAATACCCTGGTGGCCGGCCGCATGACCAGCTACAAGCCGGTTGCCAAGCGTCCGTTCGAGGAGGTCAAGGCCGATGTGCAAAAGGCCGTGTTGCAGCAGGAAGAACAGGCACTGGCGGTCAAGGCCGGCCAGGAACGCCTGGCACAGCTGCAGGCCAAGGATGACGCCACCGGTTTCAGCGATGCCAAGGTGGTCTCGCGCGTGAAGTCCGACGGCTGGACCCAGGAAGCCTTCAATGCCGTCATGAAGGCCGATACCGCCAAGCTGCCAGCCTACGTCGGCGCCGAGACGCAGGGCCTGGGTTACCAGATCTACCGCGTCACCAAGGTGGAACAGCCCAAGACCGTCGACACCGCCCGCCGCAAGGCCGAGCAGGAACAGATCGTGGCCGCCTTGTCGCAACAGGAAGCCCTGGCTTACCTGGACTACCTGCGCGAGAAGGCCAAGACCAAGCTGCTCAAGGGTGCCGCTGCAGTCAGCGCGGATGACGCCGCCAAGTAAGCTGGCGTGACCCGCGACGGGGCATGCGCGCACCGGGATCGTGAATCGGCGCGCAGCTCCGCCCAGTTCAGAGGAGTTGTCGGCATGTCTGCCACAATTTACTAAAATATTTACCGAGGCCGCTTTTCCAGCGGCCTTTTTTGTTTCATCATGGACACCGGCGCAGCCTGCATGCGGGATGTACAGGCGGGGGATGCACAAAAGAGCAGGGTTCGGGGATGGACCTTTTTCTGTTTTTGTCCCTCGGGATTTCGTCGGATATTGTCAATCCTGGTCAGTCCCGGTCAGTTTTCACTCAGCGAGAAAATGCACATATTGTGCTGATGAAGTGAAAATAATGTCATCCGCATGCCATCTTGCGCCGTTTTTGGAATAAACGGCTGCCGTAAAGTTGTCGCTGCCTCCAGTCGAAGTTCGAAGGCATCGCTCGGTGTATTTCCCACAAGGAATACTTCCGATGCCATGTTTTGCCCTGAATACCGACCACGTTTTTATGCCTGCCCCAGTCCTGATCATCCAAACCGGCGATGCCAATCCTGCCCTCAAGACCAACTATGGTGGTTATGCCGACCAGATAGGTTGCGCCGCCGGTCTGTGCCACACCGAAATCGAAGTCGTCACCGTCTATGAAGGGGAGCGCCCCTCCTGCCCGCGCAGCTACCGGGCCGTCTTCATCACCGGTTCGCCGGCCATGGTGACCGACAAGGAAGACTGGAGCGAGCGTACCGCCGAATGGATCCGCGACGCCGCCGACCTGGATACGCCGATGTTCGGCATCTGCTACGGCCACCAGCTGCTGACCCATGCCTTCGGCGGTGAAGTCGGCTACAACCCGGCCGGCCGGGCTGCTGGCACCATGCACGTGGAAACACTGGAATGCTGCCGTCAGGATGAATTGCTGGGCGTGCTGCCGGAGGCCTTCCCGGCGCACATGCTGCACATGCAGTCGGTGTTGCGGCCGCCCAAGGACGCCATCGTCATGGCCCGTTCGCCGATGGACCCGCACCACGTGATCAAGCACAAGCACAACGTCTACTCGACCCAGTTCCACCCGGAGTTTTCGCCCGAGTTCGTGCGCGCCCACCTGCGCTACTACACCGACATCTACCGTGGCTGCGGCATCGACGCCCAGGCCCTGTGCGAAAAGGTCAGTGCAACCCCGCAATCGACCGGGCTGCTGCGCCGTTTCCTGGACCTGTACGCGCGCCATTGAGGCGTAGCTGTCCGGTTCTTCTGCTGGATGAACGAAGCCCCTGGCGCCAGTGACGGCGGCAGGGGCTTCGGCTTTCAGGGCGGGGGATTTACTTCTTGCCCAGCAGCGGTTTCAGATGCGGCCAGACATTGTCCAGCAGCCTGGGCTGGGCTTGTTCGTTGGGGTGGATGCGGTCAGCCTGGAATAGCGACAGGTCGGCGGCAATACCCTCGAAGAAGAACGGCACCAGCGCCACCTTGTTGGCCTTGGCCAGGTCCTGGTACATGGCGGCGAAGCGGCGCGTGTAGTCGGGGCCGTAATTGGGCGGAATCTGCATGCCGATCAGCAGCACCTTGGCCTTTTGCTGGCGGGCCAGGTCGATCATGGCCTGCAGGTTGTCCTGGCTGGTCTTGAGCGGCAGGCCGCGCAGGGCGTCGTTGGCACCCAGTTCGATCACCAGGATGTCCGGCTGGTGCTGCGTCATCAGCGCCGGCAGGCGATTGCGCCCGCCGATGGTGGTGTCGCCGCTGATGCTGGCGTTGACCACCCGCAGTTCCGATTTGTCCTGCTGCAGCCGTTGCTGCAGCAGCCCGGTCCAGCCGGTGCCGCGTTGCAGGCCATATTCGGCCGACAGGCTGTCACCGAGCACAAGCAGGTTTTTTGGGGCAGAATAAGCGCTCGCCGTCGCCAGCACCAGGGCGACGCCCGCCAGTAGCCGCAGCAGCCAGCCCAGTACGCTGGTGCGCGCCGCGCCCCTCCCGGACCCCCTTGCCTGATTGCCCTGCATGCCTGCTTCCTTTCCCGATACTGATACCGATACCGCACAATCCGCCGTCGTTGCAGCCATTGAAGTCCTTCAGTTATCCAAACATGTTGCCGATGTCGCCGCGCCCGGTGGGCGTTTGACTATCTTGAGCGACATCGATTTTACCGTGGCCGCCGGTACCACGGTGGCCATCGTCGGCGCCTCCGGCTCCGGCAAGTCCACCTTGCTGGGCCTGCTGGCTGGACTGGATACTCCCAGCGAAGGTTCCGTGCGGCTCGATGGCGAAGACATCTATGCCCTCGGTGAGGACGGCCGGGCGTTGCTGCGCAAGCGCAAGCTGGGCTTCGTGTTCCAGTCCTTCCAGTTGCTCGGGCACTTGAACGCCCTGGAAAACGTCATGCTGCCGCTGGAGCTGCGCGGCGATGGCCAGGCCCGCGCCAAGGCCGAGCAGATGCTGGGCCGGGTCGGCCTGGGCAGCCGCCTGAAGCACTATCCCAAGTACCTCTCCGGGGGCGAGCAGCAGCGCGTGGCCCTGGCCCGCGCCTTCGTCACCGAACCGCCGCTGCTGTTCGCCGACGAGCCCACCGGCAGCCTGGACGCGGCCACCGGCGAATCGGTCATCCAGTTGATGTTTGAACTGAACCGCGAACGCGGCTCCACCCTGGTGCTGGTCACCCACGACAACGGCATCGCCGCGCGCTGTGAGCGCACCCTGACCATCGCGGCCGGACGCCTGCTCTGAGCCTGCTCAGACCGCTTCCATCGGATCGGCCGGCGGCAGCGGATGGGCGCGTTTGTGCTCGATATAGGCGATGCCGATCCCGCTGGCGCAGATGATGGCGATGCCCAGCACCGTGATGCTGTCGGGGAATTGCCCGAACACCAGCCAGCCCATGCCCGAGGCCGAGATGATCTGGGCATAGAAGAAGGGCGTCAGCACCGAGGCTTCGGCATGCCGGTAGGCGGTGTTCTGCAGGAAGTGGCCGATGGTGCTGGTAATGCCGGTGGACACCAGAATCGCCAGTTCGATGGCTGTCGGCGTATGGGCGCTCCAGAAGAAAGGCACCATCAGCGTCGACAGCACGCTGCCCACCAGCGCCCCGTAGAACAGCGTCACCATGGGATTGTCGGCCTGGCTGGCCTTGCGGTTGAGGATGGACATGAATGCCATCGTCAGCGCCGACACCAGCCCCAGCGCCACCCCGTGCGGCGGAATGTCGCCACTGGGGCGGATCACGATCAACATGCCCGTAAAACCCACCAGCACCGCGATCCAGCGCGAGAGATAGCTGCGTTCGCCCAGTAGCCAGGGTGAGATTGCCAGCACGATCAGGGGTGCACAGAAATTCATCGCCGTCCCTTCAGCCAGCGGCACGATCTTCAGGACCGAAAAGAAGATCAGCGTCGACGCCAGCAGCAGCGCACCGCGCCCCAGTTGCAGGCCGAGCCGGTTGGACCGCAGGATGCTGCGCCCGTGCCGCCGCTGGTACAGCGGCGCCAGGGTCACGGCCATGAACAGCAGATTGATGGTGTAGCGCATCCAGGCAATCATCACCACGTGGTAGCCGGCCAGGGCCAGCAGCTTGCCTGCGGTATCCAGTAGCGACAGCGTCCACAGCCCGGCGATGAGAAACAGGATGCCCAGCTTATGGCTGGGGGCGATGCGGGGATGCGGCAGGACGGCGCTGGACATGGTCTCGGATGATCTGGTTGAACACCGCCCGGATGGCGGGAATGAATTCGCTTGCGGTCAGCCCCACCGGGCCCAGCCCTGCACCCACCAGCTGATCGGCGGCGGCGCCGTGGATCCAGGTGGCAGCCAGGGCAGCGGCGCGGGTCGGCCAGCCTTGCGCCAGCAGCGCACCACACAGGCCCGAGAGAACGTCGCCGGTACCGGCAGTGGAGAGCGCCGGGTTGCCGCTGGGGTTGATGAGGATTTCGCCATCGGGGAAGGCGATGACCGTCCCCGCGCCCTTGAGCACGGTGATGGCATTGAACTGGCGGGCCAGCAGGCGCGCTGCCTGCGGACGGTCCTGCTGGATCTGCTGGGTGCTGCTGTCGAGCAGGCGGGCCGCCTCCAGCGGGTGGGGCGTGATGATGCTGGTGATCTCGGCACCGGCCTGGTGGCGCCGGTGCAGCTTGTGCTGCAGGGACGGTTCGGCTGAGATCAGGTTCAGGGCATCGGCATCGATGACGATGTCGGCCTCGCTGTCCAGCGCACGCGCCAGGATGTCATGCGCGTGGCGCGAGGTGCCCATGCCGGGGCCGATCACCAGCGCCGCGCTGGCGCCGAACTCGACCCGGTCGGCCAGGCGGAACATCAGTTCCGGGTGCTTGTCGTCATAGGCCGGACCTTCGTCGACGAAGGCCACATAGACCCGCCCGGCACCGCTGAAGGCCGCCGTGCGCGCAGCCAGCACCGGCGCACCGGCCATGCCGCGTGCACCACCCACCACGATGACATCGCCATAGCTGCCCTTGTGGCTGTTGTTGGCACGCGGCTTGAGCGCGGTGGCGAAGCATTGTGGTCCGTTGAGGAAGGCGCGGGCTGGCGGGAAATGGCTATCGTCAATCTCCAGCGGTTCCAGCACGATATGACCGCTATGGTCGCTGCCGTCACAGGTGTGCAGACCGGGCTTGTCGGAGATGAAGGTAATGGTATGGGTGGCCTGCACGGCCAGCCCCTCACGTCCGCCGACGATGCTGCCGGTATCGGCACTCAGGCCGCTGGGGACATCGATGGACAGCACCGGACAGCGCAGGCTGTTGATGTAGTCGATGATGGGCCGCAGCCTGGGGCCGGGCGGGCGCGTCAGGCCGATGCCGAACAGGCCGTCGATCACCAGGGCCCAGGACTGGGCGCGCAAGGCGGTGTCGCTCAGATCGTCGATGAACTGGATCTCGGCTTCGCGCACGCGGGCCAGTGCGCGCCGCGCATCTTCTGGCTGACGGCTTTCGTCGGCATGCAACTGCACGCTGACTTCGATCCCCGCTTCTTCCAGCAGGCAGGCCGCCTCCAGCGCGTCGCCGCCGTTGTTGCCGGGACCGGCCAGCACCAGGACGGAAGGCGAGGACACCGTGGCCGAGCACAGCAATTGCTGCGCCAGCTCGGCAATGGCGGCGCCGGCACGTTGCATCAGGGTGTAAGGGGGCAGGGCGGACAGGGCCTGCTGTTCGACTTGGCGGATCTCGGCAACGGAGTGGAGCGCGCTCATGATCGTGGTCGCTGGTGCATTCGTTGGACAGCTGGATGGATGAAGTGAAGCTCAGGCAGGGCGCAGCAGTGCCACGAAGGGCAGCTTGCGTCGGCCGTCAGGCAGGATGCCGGCGCAACGGTGTCGATTTTAAGTGAATTAGGGTCTTGGCGCAGAATCGTCTCAGATGAAAAAAATCGGCGCGCTCAAATGAGGCCCGGTCGTCGTGACTGATGCGCTGGCCAGGACGTCGTAAAAAACGGGCTTGATGGCTGGATCTGGGGCGGGGTGGCTCTGTGCCATGCCTTGCTGCAGAGGATGGCCTGTTGGGCTTGTTGGGCCTGATGTTGGTCGGGGTTGCAAAAGGTTGCAAAGGGTTGCATAGTGATGCGCAATAAAACCCTGATATCAAGGAGCTGATATGGCTATTGCAATGAAACTTTCGGATGAGCTGGTCGATATGGCGAAGCCTCGCGCAGCTGCTGAACACCGCTCTGTGCCAAAGCAGATTGAATACTGGGCGCGTCTGGGCAAGGCCGTCGAAGACAATCCCGATCTGCCGGTTCAGTTCATCAAAAGCACCTTGGTGGCGGTGGCGGAGGCTGATGCCGGCCAACTTTCCGAATATCGCTTTGGGGTGTGATGGTGTTGAGCATTCTCGGCACCCCCTCGTTTGATCGTGTCGTCAAGAGACTGCACGCGAGAGACAAAAAGGTGGTTGACCAGGCCGTCATGGCGATTGCCACCGATCCAGCCATCGGCGTAGAAAAAAAAGGCGATCTGGCAGGGGTATTCGTCTACAAGTTCAAGGTCAACAAGCAAGAAACCTTGCTGGCGTATCGCTTGCAGCCGAACAAGAAGAGCCCGCAGGAAGTTGTATTGCTAAGCCTCGGCTCGCATGAAAATTTCTACGACGCCATGAAGCGCTAAAAAGCGCTAAACCTCGTTCTGGCGCGGTCAGCCCAGCAGATCGCGCGGCAGCAGTCCGTCGGTCGGGATTTCCGGTTCCTCGCCGGCCATCAGGTCGCTCAGCAGGCGTGCCGAGCCCACCGTGGCGGCCCAGCCCGTGGCGCCGTGACCGACGTTGACGAAGACATTGCCCTGCCGCGTCGGGCCCAATACCGGCAGGCCATGCGGCAGCAGGGCCATGGTATTGCTCCAGAAATGGGCCTGGTTGTAGTTGGCGGCATTGGGGTAGTAGTCACCGGCGATCTTGAGCAGGTTGCGCAGAGCCTTGGGCGGCAGCGTCTGCGAGGGCGGCACGAAGCCCAGCAGGCCACTGATGCGTATGCGTCCGCCCAGGCGCGTCATGGCGACCTTGTAGCTGTCGTCGTAGAGCGCCATGCTGGGCGCATCGTCCGGATTCTTGACCGGCACCAGGGCTGAATAGCTCTGCAGCGCCCGCAGGGGGAGCGCCGTGTCCAGCGGCTGCAGCAACTGGGCGCTGGACATGCCGGCGGCCACCACCACGGCGTCGACCTGCATGTGCGAGGCCAGATGGGGTGACTCCAGCAGCAAGGAAACGCGACCGCCGAAGTCGGCGCTCAAGGTCCGGACGGTGGAATCGAAATGGAAGCTCACCCCCAGCTCCTGCGCGGCATTGCGCATCTGCTTGGCAAACAGCACGCAATTGCCGGCCATGTCGTCGGGATAGTAGAGCGCGCCGGCCAGCTTGGCCTCCGAGGAAAAGGCCGGCTCCAGGGTGCGGATCGCCGCCGCATCCAGGGCCTGGTGCTTGAACTCGCATTGCTGGGCGGCTTCCTGCAGGTGGGGCATGCGCGCCGCCTCGGCTGGCTGGCGGAACAGGTGGAGTACACCGTTGCCGTTTTCGTGCTCCATGTTGTGGTGCGCCTGCAATTGCAGGGTCAGGCCCTGGCCGTAGGCCGACAGGCGCGACAGTCGCAGCTTGTTCTCGGCGAACTCGTGCTGTTGTGCCTGGCGCGTCTGGCGCATCCAGCGGCGCCGGCCGAAGTCGGCACCCGAGGCCAGCAGCACCCGTGGCTCGTCCTGGAAACGGCAGGCAAAGGTGGCCATGGCGCCCGGCAGGGTCAGGGGCATGGCGGCCCCCGGCGCCAGCAGGCCGGAGTCGCCGAAGGTGGCTTCCTCGGCCACGTGCGCGCGGCGCTCGATGACGGCCACCTGGTAGCCCTTGGCGGCCAGGAAGTAGGCGCTGCAAATCCCTGAAAGTCCCCCGCCGATGACGGCGATCTGTCGATGTGTGCTGTTCACTCTGTTCGTCTTGGAAGCGGCCGGGCCGCTGTGGTCATGGTCATCGGTTCTGCATGCTGGTGTGCCGCGGGCTGCCTGCCGCGCCGCGTGGCCTGTGCGCGCAGTGGCGGCAGGCCGTTTCCGATGCGGGCCGAATGATACCGCGAAATTTCCTTGTCGTTCGGATATTGCCGCAAAGCCACATTCTGGCCATCACCATAGGACAATCTGCTTGCTTCCAAGGACAACGCACGGCGCCGGGCGACCGATGACACGGATGTCCCCAGATGTCCCCACGGGCAGCCGGCGAGACCCGGGACGTGGTCGGCTAGCGCAGCCAACTGCTCGCTTTGCCTGGGACGGGGACCGGCGTCCACTGTATAATGCCGGCTCTGCCAGCAAACGCGCGCACGATCCATCAGTCCGCCGTACCCGAAACTGCACGTTTTTACCTAGTGCGGTGCAACATCCGAGGGTGCGGCCGGTGTCGGTGGACCGGTCCCTGCCGCGATGCTGCGACGGTTTTCCCGATTCAAGCTAACTGCCTCGACCTCGCCATGCTGATCCTGCCGGGCTCCAATGCCCTTTCCGCTTTCCGTACCCAACGCCTTTTGACCCAATTGCAAGCAGTGGACGCCGCCATTACCGGCGTATCCGGCCGCTACCTGCACTTCGTCGATGCTCAGCAGGCATTGACCCAGGAGGATGAGGCACGCCTGAACGGCCTGCTGACCTACGGCGATCCCTTCAACGGCAGCGACGAGGGCGATGCCTTCGTGGTGATCCCGCGTTTCGGCACCATTTCGCCATGGGCCAGCAAGGCCACCGACATCGTGCGCAACTGCGGCATGAGCCACATCCACCGGGTCGAGCGCGGCATCATCTTCCGCGTGCAGGTCAAGACCGGTCTGCTGGGCGGCGCCAAGAAGCTCAATGAAGCCAGCCTGCCGGCCGTGGCCGCGCTGCTGCATGACCGCATGACCGAGACGGTGCTGCGCAATCCGCAGGAAGCGGCCGGCCTGTTCTCCGAACTGCAGGCCCGTCCGCTGGAGAGCGTGGATGTCATCGGCGGCGGCCGTGCCGCCCTGGAAGCAGCCAATACCGAGCTGGGCCTGGCCCTGTCGGATGACGAGATCGATTACCTGGTGGCAGCCTTCACCAAGGCGCAGCGCAATCCGACCGATGTCGAACTGATGATGTTCGCCCAGGCCAACAGCGAGCACTGCCGCCACAAGATCTTCAACGCCGACTGGACCATCGACGGCCAGGTGCAGGACAAGTCCCTGTTCGGCATGATCCGCAACACCCACCAGCTGGCGCCCAAGGGCACCGTGGTGGCGTACTCGGACAACTCTTCCGTCATCGAGGGCGCCAGCATCTCGCGCTTCTACCAGCGCGGCGCTACCAAGGGCAACGTCTACGAAGCTTCGGAAGAGCTGACCCACATCCTGATGAAGGTGGAAACCCACAACCACCCGACCGCGATCTCGCCGTTCCCCGGTGCCTCCACTGGCGCCGGCGGTGAAATCCGCGACGAAGGCGCGACCGGCCGTGGTGCCAAGCCCAAGGCCGGCCTGACCGGTTTCACCGTTTCCAACCTGATGGTGACCCACGCCGTGCAGCCCTGGGAAAACGCCCGTGACGTGGCCCAGCCGGCCGCCGAGCGCGACGCCCACGCCCAGGGCGGTATCTACGGCAAGCCCGAGCGCATCGCCTCGCCGCTGCAGATCATGATCGACGGCCCGCTGGGTGGCGCGGCATTCAATAATGAATTCGGCCGTCCCAACCTGGGCGGCTACTTCCGTACCTACGAACAGAACGTGGGCGGCCAGGTGATGGGTTACCACAAGCCCATCATGATCGCTGGCGGCATGGGCAATATCTCGGCCAAGCACACCAGGAAGAACGACCTGCCGGTGGGCAGCCTGCTGATCCAGCTGGGTGGCCCCGGCATGCGCATCGGCATGGGCGGCGGTGCCGCTTCCTCGATGGCCACCGGCGTGAACACCGCCGACCTGGACTTCGACTCGGTCCAGCGCGGCAACCCGGAAATGGAGCGTCGCGCCCAGGAAGTCATCAACGCCTGCTGGGCGCTGGGTGACGAGAACCCCATCCAGTCCATCCACGACGTGGGTGCGGGCGGTCTGTCCAACGCCTTCCCGGAAATCACCAACGACGCCAAGCGCGGCGCCCTGTTCGACCTGCGCAAGGTACCGCTGGAAGAAAGCGGCCTGGCTCCGCGCGAGATCTGGAGCAACGAGTCCCAGGAACGCTACGTGCTGGCCATCCTGCCGGAACACCTGGATCTCTTCAAATACCTGTGCGAGCGTGAGCGCGCACCCTTCGCCGTGGTCGGTACCGCCACCGAAGAGCGCCAGTTGAAGGTGATCGACCCCGAACACAACAACAGCCCCGTGGACATGCCCATGGACGTGCTGCTGGGCAAGCCACCCAAGATGCACCGCGATGTGACGCACGTCGAGAAGCAACTGCCGCCGGTGGACCTGACCGGCATGGACCTGGTGGAGGTGGCCCAGCGCGTGCTGCGCCTGCCGGCCGTGGCCGACAAGTCCTTCCTGATCACCATTGGTGACCGTAGCGTGGGCGCCATGACCGTGCGCGACCAGATGGTCGGTCCCTGGCAGGTGCCGGTGGCTGACGTGGCCGTGACGGCCATGGGCCTGGAAGGTTATCGCGGCGAGGCCATGGCCATGGGCGAACGCACTCCGCTGGCCGTGATCGACGCCCCGGCCTCGGGCCGTATGGCTGTCGGCGAAGCCATCACCAACATCGCCGCCGCCCCGATCGCCGAGATCGGCGACATCAAGTTGTCGGCCAACTGGATGGCAGCCTGCGGCCAGCCCGGCCAGGATGCCGCCCTGTTCGACACCGTCAAGGCCGTCGGCATGGAGCTGTGCCCGGCGCTGGGCGTGTCCATCCCCGTGGGCAAGGACTCGCTGTCCATGCGCAGCACCTGGAGCGACGAAGAGGGCGCCAAGTCGGTGACCTCGCCGGTGTCGCTGATCGTCTCCTCGTTCGCCCCGGTGACCGACGTGCGCCGCGTGCTCACGCCGCAACTGCGCAAGGACAAGGGCGAGACCGTCCTGATCCTGATCGACCTGGGTCGCGGCAAGAACCGTATGGGCGCCTCGGCCCTGACGCAAGTCATGCAGCAGATCGGCAACGAGACCCCGGACGTGGATAGCGCGGAGGACCTGAAGGCCTTCTTCAACGCCATCCAGCAACTGAACTCCGAAGAGCGTTTGCTGGCCTACCATGACCGTTCCGACGGCGGCCTGTACGGCACCCTGGTGGAAATGGCCTTTGCCGGCCACACCGGCATCTCGGTCAACCTCGACATCCTGACCATGGAAGGCGAGCATGCCGCCGACTGGGGCGATTCCAAGAACTGGACCACGCAAGTGGCCGAGCGCCGCAATGAACTGACCCTGCGTGCACTGTTCAGCGAAGAGCTGGGCGCCGTGATCCAGGTCCCGGCGGAGCAGAAGTCGGATGTCATGAACGTGCTGCGCAGCTACAATCTGGGCGCCTGCAGCCACATCATCGGCAAGCCCAACGACCGCGACGTGGTCGAGTTCATGCGCGACGCCAAGAACATCTACAGCCAGCCGCGTGCCGAGCTGCACCGCACCTGGAGCGAGACCAGCTGGCGCATCGCCCGCCTGCGCGACAACCCGGCCTGTGCCGATGCCGAGTACGAGCGCCTGCTGGACGCCGCCGACCCCGGCATGACGCCCAAGCTGAGCTTCGACCCGCAGGAGGACATCGCCGCACCCTACCTGTCGCTGGGGGCTGCTGCCCGTCCCAAGGTCGCCATCCTGCGCGAGCAGGGCGTGAACTCGCACATCGAGACCGCCTACGCCATGCACAAGGCCGGCTTCACCGCCGTGGACGTGCACATGAGCGACCTGATCGCCAACCGCGCCAAGCTGGATGACTTCAAGGGCTTCATTGCTGTTGGCGGCTTCTCCTATGGTGACGTGCTGGGTGCCGGCGAAGGTTGGGCCAAGACCATCCTGTTCAATGCCCAGCTGGCCGAGCAGTTCTCGCGCTTCTTCCAGCGCCAGGACACCTTCTCGCTGGGGATCTGCAACGGCTGCCAGATGATGAGTAACCTGAAGTCCATGATCCCGGGCGCCGAAGCCTGGCCCAAGTTCACCCGCAACAAGTCCGAGCAGTTCGAGGCGCGTTTCGTGATGGTGGAAGTAGCCGATTCGCCGTCCATCTTCATGCAGGGCATGGCCGGCACCCAGGCGCCGATCGCCACCGCCCACGGCGAAGGTTTTGCCGACTTCTCGCAGACCGGCGACATCGACAAGGCCATCATCGCCATGCGCTACGTCGACCATCGCGGTGCAGCCACCGAAGCCTATCCGTTCAACCCGAACGGCTCGCCCCAGGGCATCACCTCGGTGACCACTCCGGACGGCCGCTTCACGGTCCTGATGCCGCACGCCGAACGCGTGTTCCGCACCGTGACCCAATCCTGGCACCCGGATACGTGGGGCGAGGATTCGCCGTGGATGCGCATGTTCCGTAATGCGCGCAAGTGGGTGGGCTGATCGTCGATCTGACGACATGATGCCGGACGCGTGACGGAGTCCGGGTTGCCCTGCTGGTGGGTGATCCGGGACTGGTCAGACAGTACAGGCGAAAAAAAGCGCAGTTCCTTTCGGAACTGCGCTTTTTCTTTCTGCTTTCTGAATGCTTCCCGTTGTTAGCACGCTCTCCCGAGGGAGAGCGCCTTCACGCCCGGATCAGAAGATGTGACGAATGCCAACACCCAGGGTGGTGACGTTGTCCTTGCCGGCGGCCTGGCCGGTCAGCTCGTAGCGGGCTGCGTCCTTGGCCTTGTTGTAGTCCACGATGGTGTACAGCTGGGTGCGCTTGGACAGCGCATAGTCAGCCCAGGCCACCACGGCGTAACGCTTGCCGTCGCCGACATTGCCCACGCCTGCGACCGAGGCGTTCTGGCTCTTGTCGTAGTAGAAGGCGCCAGTCAGGGACAGGGCGGCGGTTGCCTGGTAGGAAGTACCCAGGAAGTAACCCTTGTCCTTGCGTTGCACGCCAGCGATGCCGCCAGCCGAGGCGGTGCTGTTGCTCATGGCCATGTAGGCAGCGGTGGTGCCGGTGCTGTCCTTGATGTTGTAGTAGCCGCCGAACAGCTTGGCTGCGCCGATCTTGTAGGACGCCGACAGGTTGTAGGTGGTGTCCTTGTTGTCGCTGTTGGTGGCGCTCACGGTTTGCTGCCAGCCGCCGCCGACCGAGAACGGGCCGGTGGTGTATTGCAGCGAGCTGCTGATCTGGCTGCCACGGCGGGCCGAACCGGCTTGTTCGCCAGCGGCGTAGGACAGGCCGACGTTGAAGCCGCTGAAGCTGCCGTAGTACTTGATCATGTTGCTGTTGCGCACCAGGGTACCAGCAGCCGGCAGCCAGGAGTTGCTGTCGTAGTTACCGACGGTCAGCGGGTCGAAGTGGTCAGCCATCAGGTCGAACAGGGGCGTGTTCTGACGGCCGATGGACACCTTGCCGAAGCTGCCACCCAGGCCAACCCAGGATTGACGGTTGAAGATGGTGTTGGCTTGGCTCATGCCGCCGGTGTCACCGTTGAAGCCGTTTTCCAGCTGGAACATGGCCTTCAGGCCGCCACCGAGGTCTTCGGTACCCTTGAAGCCCAGACGGCTGTTGGCGATGGCGCCGTTATCCATGCGCACGTTGCTGTTGCCCTGCGCATTGTCGCTGCTCAGATAGCGGATGCTGGTATCGACGATGCCATAGATGGTCACGGTGGATTGGGCAAACGCGGCGCCGCCGGTGGTCAGGCCGGCTGCCAGCAGCAGCATGGAACTCTTCTTCATAGGTATCTCTCCTGAAAGCACGAATGTTGTGTTGTTGATGGCGTCGTGGATCGGCCTTGTGTGCTTCTCCCCGAAACACCTTTTTCTTGGCTGCGAACCAGGACTCCCTTGCTTCCTGCTCCCGTGGCGATTCGCAGCCTGTCCCTATTTGGAACAGGGACGAAGAATATCAGAACGATGGTTCGTAAATTGCGCAAAATGGTGCAGGTTTATTCTTCTTTTTTAATTATTTAGTGAATTTATATGTTTATAAAAAATTTATTGGATAAATCTTTTATAAGAATAAATCTTCACTATGACGCAGAAGATAGTGTTCCCGTAGGGCGGGAAGGCATCAAAAAGACGCTTTTTGGAGAAATTGCGAAGGATTTGGACGTTTTTTTGACGGCTACCGCATGAGTTGTGCGTTAATTCGTAGCTAAAAAGCAACATGCCCGGCAAGGAAACCTTGTCCGGGCATGTCGGTGGAGGGCGCTGGAAGACCTGGGTCTTCCTTCAGCCACTCGGGCTGCGCAGGCGGGAGGGACTTATTGCACCTTGGCCTTGGCGCGCAGTTGTTCCTGATAGGCCTGCAGCTTCTTCTGTTGCAGGGCTTCAGCGATCTGCGGCTTGACTTCCTCCAGGGTCGGGACCTTGGCAGCGCGCACATCTTCCAGCTTGATCACATGCCAGCCGAACTGGGTCTGCACCGGAGTCTGGGTGATGTCACCCTTCTTCAGGGCCACCATGGCGTCGGAGAACGGCTTGACGAAGGAGGCCGGGCTGGCCCAGTCCAGATCGCCACCGTTGGCGGCCGAACCAGTGTCCTTGGATTGCTTGGCCAGGTCTTCGAACTTGGTGCCGGCCTTCAGCTTGGCGATGATGGCTTCGGCGTCTTCCTTCTTGTCCACCAGGATGTGGCGGGCGTGGTATTCCTTGT
>Ga0308159_1002227_pt1 | contig 23161 bp, 12 predicted proteins | sample PhyCR1_FD_201040 | JGI IMG/M metagenome (GOLD analysis project Ga0308159, IMG submission 201040) | Phyllosphere microbial communities from UC Gill Tract Community Farm, Albany, California, United States - DLSLC.R1 | ecosystem: Host-associated > Plants > Phyllosphere > Unclassified | place: USA... | reverse complement strand
CCGCTCCCTCCGGGTTCTGCCCAGAAAGGGCGCTGGCCGCGTTGCGCTCCTTGCGTGTGGCACCACCACACGACGCGTCGCGCGCCTTGCCAGCGCCCTTTCTGGGCAGAACGCATCTCGCGACTATTTATGAAATGAGTTCTAATCGCCGCATCGGGCTGCAAGGCGGGCATTGCGGGCTGGAACTCCGCTGAAAAGCGACAGTTGTCTGCTTTTGGCGTGAGAAGTGCAAGAAGGGAGGAGCGGCCTTGATGGGGGAAAGTGGGCGGTATCGCGGGGTTACCGGGGACCCGCGAATGCCCTTCCATGCGACCGTCTTGTTATTGAAGCTTCAGCTACATCGTGGCTACCTGAACGGATGGCACAGGCAGTGCCATTGATTGCCGATCACGCCTCTGCCGTGCTCTTGCTCATGTCCGGCAGCGGCAGCGGGGTGCTGGTGGGGCGACCGCGATAGTCGGTCCAGCACAGGCGCTTGAAGTCGTACAGCTTGCAGCGGCGAGCAGTATCGAAGTACCAGCGCCACGAGAAGCGCTGGATCACGATCCGGCCCGGCAGCATGGTTTCCAGCTTCTTCTGGGCTTGCTTCAGGCGGTACAGCGGCACGCTCATGTCCACGTGGTGCGCGGTGTGTTCCATGATGTGATGCAGCAGCGCGCCCCAGTAGCGACCGAAGGTCAGGTGCACGGTGGTGGAGACGAAGGGCTGGGCAGCGGCCCAGGTGACCTTGTCTTCATACCAGGCCACCGAGGTATGCGTATGGTGGACATACACCACGAAGCCGATCATGGCCTTCCAGAACAGCAGGGGAATCGCAAAGCCGGTCACCAGCAGCGTCCAGAACGATTGCTCGGTGGCTTGCGCGGCCCAGGCCAGGCCACCGACCCAGACGGCCGCCACGATGGTCACCAGCACGCCATCCCACATGAATTCGGCGCGACGGGTGGGCATCTGCTTCTTCGAGGGGAAGTACATGCGCTTCCACCACATGTCGATCATGTAGTACAGGCCGGGACCGAAGCCGCTGCGGTAGATGCGCTCCAGGCGCTGGCGCCAGCGCGGCAGGGCGCGGAACTCTTCCAGCGAACGCGGTTGCCAGACGAAATCGAAACCCTTCAGGTTGGTATAGCCGTGGTGCACCACGTTGTGACCGACGGCCCACAGGCTGTAGGGGGTCAGGGAGGGCATGAACAGCATGCGGCCCAGCCAGGTATTGAGCTTGCGGTTGGGCGTGAAGGCCTGGTGGCAGGCATCGTGGCCGAGGATGAACAGGCGCCCGATGATGAAGCCATTGACCACGCCCAGCGCGATCTTGGCCAGCAGCCAGGGGACCCAGATCACGGCCGCCAGGCTGGCGCCGAACAGGCAGAAATCCAGTACCGACAGCGCCAGCGCAATGGCGGTGCTGCGCTGGCTGATCGGGATCACCCACGATCGGATGATCTTGCGATGGGGCATCGGTGCGCCTGGCGCGACCGGTGTGTTGGGGTGCGAAGTCGTCGACATCGAATTTACCTCTTCCTACTTTCAAACGGTGGACGGGGGAGCATGCCGCATGAGACTGCTCCTGCTAACGCTGCAAATGGCGGATGGCGCTTGCAAAGGGGTGGGCGTTCGGCTCGGGACCGATGGCGGGGACGTTAGCGCTGATCCCAAAAAACAACGCGACCGGTCATCAGGGATGACGGATCGCGCCGTTTGGGTGCGGCAAGAATACCTTAGAAACGGTAACCCACGCCAACGCCGATCAGCCACGGGTCGATCTTGACGTTGCTGATCTTGGTGCCGGAGGCGGTCTTCACGTCGCTGGAGATCTGCACCTTCTTGACGTCGAAGTTGAGCACCCAGTTCTTGTCGATCTTGTAGTCCGCGCCCACCTGCAGGGCACCGCCCACGCTGCTGCTGTCCAGACGCAGGCCACCGTCGATGCTGACGCTGGAGATGCGGGTGTAGTTGATACCGGCGCCGACGTAGGGGCTGAAGGCTGCTTCAGGCATGAAGTGGTATTGCAGGGTCAGGGTTGGCGGCAGATGCTTGAAGGTACCGATCTTGGTGCCGGACAGGCGCACGTCCTGCTTTTGCGGATAGGTCAGCACCAGCTCGGCGGCGATGTTCGGGGTGAAGAAGTAGCTGATGTCGAATTCGGGGATCACCTTGTTGTTGATGGTGATCAGGTCCGAGGCGCCTTGTCCAAGCACGGGGTCGGACTTGTTTTCCGGGCTCAGGTTGACGGCGCGTACGCGCACCAGCCACGGGCTTTGGGCTTCCTGTGCGAAGACGGGGGCGGCAAACGAGGATGCCAGGGCTGCCACGGCGGCAGTGATTGTGATGATTTTTTTCACGGTTTTTACCTGTCGAGTGAGGATGAGCGAAAGGTACGCGTGAAGCGGCTGGCGGGCTTTGATGCCGATCAAGCGGGTCGGCACAAGGTGTGGAAACAGCAGATCTGCGGGCGCAAGAGTGACGAAAGAGTCACGAAAGAGAGACAGAAAGCATGACAGCAAGCATCACAGAAAGCATCACAGAAAGCGCAACAGCCCGGCCTGCATACACAGGTCGGGCTGTTGACGTCCATAGGCATAGCGTACGGCCCGCGGGCCGCGCCCGGGCTTACTCCTTGAAGCGGGCTTCGCGGGCCAGCTTGGTCAGGTTTTCCGGATCTTCGAAGGCCTTGTAATAGGCATTCAGTGCCGGTGCGCCGCCCAGGTGGGCATACAGTACGCGCTGGCCCTTGAAATGACCCTTCTTGGCCATGTCGATCAGGCCGTCGATGGATTTACCTTCATAGACAGGATCGGTCAGCATCGCTTCCATCTCGGCCGCGGTGCGGATGGCGGCGATGGTCTGCTCGCTCGGCAGGCCATAGGCCGGGCCGCTGTAGTCGGGGATGATCTCGATGTCGGCATCGCGCACCACCACGCGCTGGCCACCCTTGGAGGCGATCAGCTCGCTGGTGTCGTTGGCGATCTTGGTGACGGCGCGGCGGGTCATGGCTTCGTCGTCGGCGGTATCGATACCGATCACGCGGCGACGCTTTTCCTGCGCGGCGAAGCCCACCACCATGCCGGCCTGGGTGGAACCGGTGCAGGTGGCCACCACGATGTTGTCGAAGAAGATGCCCAGCTGCTGCTCCTGCATCGCCACTTCGTCGGCGAAGTTGGCATAGCCCAGGCCACCCAGCGGGTGGTCCGAGGCCCCGGCCGGAATTGCGTAGGGCTTGCCACCCTTGGCGCGCACTTCTTCCAGGGCGCGGGCCCAGGTGTCCTTCTCGGTGGTCGAATAGCCGTAGCCGCCCATGATGGGGTTGCCGCCCATGATGCGGGTCAGCAGGATGTTGCCGACCTTGTCGTAGACCGGGTCATCCCATTCCAGCCAGGTTTCCTGCACCGTATAGGACTTCATGCCGACTGCGGCCGCTGCCGCACAGACCTGACGCGTGTGGTTGGACTGGATGTTGCCGATCGAGACCAGGGTGTCGCAACCCTTGGCCAGGGCATCGGCCACCAGCCATTCCAGCTTGCGGATCTTGTTGCCGCCGAAGGCCAGGCCCGAGGACACGTCATCGCGCTTGGCCCAGACTTCCACGCCCAGCATGGCGGAGAGTCGTTCCAGCTTGTGAATGGGGGAGGGGAAGAAGCCCAGCGTCTTGCGCGGGAAGAGTTTGTCGAGTGCCAGCATGGGGTTGCTCCGGTTCAGGTGGATTCAGGAAAAGTGGTCCGATTCACATCGAATCGCCGGGATCAACTTTACGCCGCCTCATTTAAATGGTGCTTCCGAATTTATGGCATGATTCGGTTGAAAGAAGTGACGTAAATTATTTCGTGAAAATATCCATTCGACTTTGCAGGAATTATCGGAATAATCATCATGACGCTAGATCGCATGGACAAGCGCATCCTCAAGGCGCTGCAGAAGGATGGCCGCATCGGCAATGCCGAGCTGGCCAAGAAGCTGGGCATGAGCGCCACGGCCTGCTGGAACCACACCAAACGCCTGATGGACGAGGGCTATGTGAAGGAAGTGCGCGCCATCCTGGACCCCGAAAAACTGGGCCTGCCGGTGCTGGTGACGGTGGGCGTGGTGCTGGACCGCTCCACGCCGGAGAGTTTTGCCGAATTCGAAAAGGCCGTGCGCGACATCGCCGCCGTGCAGGAGTGCCTGCTGCTGGCCGGTGAATTCGATTACTGGATCAAATTGCGGGTCAAGGACCTGCAGGCCTTCAACCGGCTGCACGCCAATACGCTGCTGCGCCTGCCGGGTGTGCGGCAATTGCGTTCCTTCTTCGTCCTCAACGAGGTGAAGAACAATCCGGAACTCGTGGTCGAATGAAGGATCTCGATTCCAGTCCTATACTTCACCTTTCTTCACCTTTGCATTTCACGTCTGAACGTTGTTCCCGTCTTGCATTCACCTTCAAGGATTCCCGATGACCTCGACCACTTCCACCTCCAGCACCTCCTTGCGCGGCCTCTATCCCCCGATAGAACCCCATGATCACGGCTTGCTGGATGTCGGCGACGGTCACCAGATCTATTGGGAAGTGTGCGGCAACCCGGCCGGCAAGCCGGTGGTGTTCCTGCATGGCGGCCCCGGCGGCGGTTGCGGCCCGTCGCACCGGCGCCTGTTCAATCCGGAGAAATACCGCATCGTCCTGTTCGACCAGCGCGGTTGCGGCCGCTCGCTGCCGCACGCCAACCTGGACGCCAACACCACCTGGGATCTGGTGGCCGATATCGAACGCCTGCGCGAGATGCTGGGCATCGAGCGCTGGCAGGTCTTCGGCGGTTCCTGGGGCAGCACCCTGGCACTGGCCTATGCCCAGACCCATCCGCAGCGCGTGACCGAAATGGTCTTGCGCGGTATCTTCCTGCTGCGCCAGGCCGAGCTGGACTGGTACTACCAGGAGGGCGCATCGTGGATGGTGCCGGACCGCTGGGACGAGTTCCTAGCGCCGATCCCCGCCGCCGAGCGCGGCAACCTGGTGCATGCCTACCGCAAGCGCCTGACCGGCGACGATGAAGCCGCCAAGCTGCAGGCCGCACGCGCCTGGAGCCGCTGGGAAGCCAGCACCATCACGCTGGTGGCCGATGAACGCCTGATCGATTCCTTCAACGATGCCCAGTTCGCACTGGCCTTCGCCCGCATCGAGAACCACTACTTCTTCCACAAGGGCTTCATGGAAGAGGGCCAGTTGCTGGCCAATGTGTCGCGTCTGGAAGGTATTCCCGCCGTGATCGTGCAAGGGCGCTACGACCTCGCCACGCCGGCCAAGTCGGCCTGGGACCTGCACCAGGCCTGGCCCGGCTCGCAGCTGCACCTGATCGACAGCGCCGGCCACGCCTACAACGAACCCGGCATCCTGGACCAGTTGATCGCCGCCACCGACCGCTTCGCCGGCGGCTGATCGGCGGATCGGCGGACCGGCAGACCCTCCAATCTGCCCGGCGCCAAGCGCTCCCATTCACGGGGAGCGCTTTTTTTACGCCTCAGTCTTTCCTGCGGCCGCGCTTGCCGGCTGGCTCATCCGTGGCGCCGGCCACGGTGGCGGCGCTGGCAGCCTGTGCCGAATAACTTTCCTCCAGTTCCGCCAGCCGCCCGTTGAGCTTGCCCAGCACCCGCGTCAGCGTGGCGATTTCCTCTTCCTCCAGCGCCGCGAACAAGCCATCGATGAAGGTTTTCTTGACCGGCTCCGAGGCGCGCAGCACTTCTTTGCCGGCGGCTGTCAAAGCGATGTGCTTGACCCGCCGGTCACTGATGTCGCCGGTTCGTTGTACCAGCCCGTCGCGCTCCAGCGCATCGATGGCCTCGGTGATGGTGCGCGGCGCGAAGCCGAAGGCCGTGGCCAGGTCGGCCGCCCGCACCGGACTGTTGCGCTCGATGTGGCCGAGCATCTTGTTGCGCGCCAGCGAAGCCCCTTCGCCGGCCATGAGCTTGTCCAGCGTGCGGTGCGAGCGGATGTAGAAGTCGCGCAGTGCCTCGGCGGCCCCGCTGTAATCGTTTGAAAAGCCTGTAGACATGATTTTCCTGGATACCATATCATATGGTACCTCATTAATATTTTCGCTCACAAAAAGTGAAGCGTAGTGTTGCTGATCAGAAATCTTGATGACGCCACATTGAAGTCCCCGGCAATTCCCCAACGTCACTCCACGCCATCATCGCCCCGATATTAGGATAAAAAAGATGACCGACGCCACACCCAGCAGTCAGCAGTCAAACCAGCAGCCCAGTCAGCAGCAAGCGGAGCCATCCACCTCCGCCCCCGGCGCCAATGCCAATACCAACCCCAACGCCAACACCAACGGCGACAAGAACAACCCACCCAAGAAGCGCATGAGCCCGCGCGCCCGCTTCATCCTGCGCGCCCTCGGGCTGGTGGTGCTGGTCGTGGTCGTGGCCTGGGTGCTGTACTACCAGTTCCGCGGCAAGTACCTGGAAAGCACCAACGATGCCTTCATCCATGCCGATAGCGTGACCGTATCCTCCAAGGTCACCGGTTACGTGGACCAGGTGCTGGTGGCCGACAACCAGATCGTCAAGGCCGGCCAGCCGCTGGTACGCATCGACGCCCGCGACTATTCCGCCCAGGCGGCGCAAGCCAAGGCCCAGATCGACGCCGCCAGTGCCAGCCAGGAAGCGGCCAATGCGCAACTGGCCGAACAGCAGGCCGCCATCGCCCAGGCCAAGGCGCAACTGGCCGCCGCTGAAGAGGATGCGCGCTTTGCCTCTTCCGAAGTGGAGCGCTACACCCCCCTGGCCGCCTCCGGCGCCGAAACCCGCGAACGCCTGACCACCCTGCGCAACCAGCAGGCCCAGGCCCGCACCACGGTGGCGGCGCGTCGTGCCGCCCTGGATGCAGCCCAGCTGCGGGTGCGTTCGCTGCAGGCCCAGGTACGCCAGGCCCAGGCCCAGGGTGAAACCGCCAAGGCCCAGTACGACGCCGCCAGCGTCAACCTCGGCTATACCGAAATCCGCGCCAGCGTCGATGGCCGCATCGGCGACAAGCAGGTGCGCGTCGGCCAGTTCGTCTCGGCCGGCACGCGCATGATGACGGTGGTGCCGACCCGCTTCTACGTCTCCGCCAACTTCAAGGAAACCCAGATCGGCCTGATGCGCATCGGCCAGCCGGCCAGCATCAAGGTCGATGCCTTGCCCGGCGTGGAATTCCACGGTCATGTGGAAAGCCTCTCGCCCGGTACCGGCGCGCAATTCTCGCTGCTGCCGCCGCAAAACGCCACCGGCAACTTCACCAAGATCGTCCAGCGCGTCCCGGTGCGCGTGGCCATCGACGCCACCCCGGAAGAAACCCGCTCCTTCGTGGCCGGCCTGTCGGTGACGGTGGAGGTCAACACCATCGCCGCCAAGGATGAATTGCGCGCGCTGCGCGAGCGCACCAGCGAAGCCAACGCCACCCGCAAGGAGCCGCAGTGAGCAGCGCCGCCTCCACCCCTGCGGTGAAGGCCAATGCGGGCCATGGCGCCAACCCGGAGAAGGCCGACGCCGGCGCCTGGCTGGCCGTGGCCGCCGGCACCCTGGGCGCGCTCATGGCCACGCTGGACATCTCCATCGTCAACTCCTCGCTGCCCACCATCCAGGGCGAGATCGGCGCCTCCGGGACCGAAGGCACCTGGATCGCCACCGCCTACCTGGTGGCCGAGATCGTCATCATCCCCATGTCGGCCTGGCTGGAACGCCTGCTCGGCCTGCGCGTGCTGCTGCTGACGGCGGCCAGTCTCTTTACCCTGTTCTCGGTGCTGTGCGGCCTGTCCACCACGCTACCGATGATGATCGTCGGGCGGGTAGGGCAGGGCTTCACCGGCGGCGCGCTGATCCCCACCGCCATGACCATCATCGCCACCCGCCTGCCACGCGCCCAGCAGCCGGTGGGCAATGCCATGTTCGGCGCCACCGCCATTCTCGGCCCGGTGCTGGGGCCGGTGATGGGCGGCTGGCTGACCGAGAACGTCAGCTGGCACTACGCCTTCTTCATCAACCTGCCGGTGGGCGCGGCGCTGATCACGCTGCTGCTGGTGGCGATTCCCTATGAGCGTCCCCGCTTCGAGCAACTGGCCCAGGCCGACTGGTTCGGCATCGCCGGCCTGGCGCTGGGCCTGGGTGGCCTGACGGTGGTGCTGGAAGAGGGCGAGCGCGAGCAGTGGTTTTCCTCGCCCGACATCCGCTGGCTGGCGGCTACCTCGCTACTGGGCTTCCTCCTGCTGGCGATCGGCCAGATCCGCTCGCGGCACCCGGTGATCCAGTTGCGTCTGCTGCGGGACCGCCAGTTCGGCTCGGTGGTGATGATGGCCATGATCGTCGGCGTGGCGCTCTACGGCACGGCCTATGTGATCCCGCAGTTCCTCTCCGGGATTGCCGGCTACAACTCGCTGCAGTCGGGCTGGATCGTGCTGCTCTCGGGCGTGCCGATGATCCTGATGATGCCCTTCACGCCACTGCTGATGCGGCTGGTCGATATCCGCATCGCCGTCGGTACCGGCTTCCTGCTGCTGGCGGCCTCGGCCTTCATCGAGACCGATCTCAGCCCGCTGTCCTATGGCGGTTCCTTCGTGGCCTCGCAGCTGATGCGCGGTGTCGGTACCGTGCTGGCCATGCTGTTCCTGAACCAGGCGGCGATCCGCTCGGTGCCGGCCTCGCAGGCCGGCGACGCTTCCGGTCTCTACAGCGCGGCGCGCAACCTGGGCGGCTCGCTGGCGCTGGCCGCCATCGCGGTGATCCAGGACCAGCGCCTGTGGCTGCACAGCCGCCGCCTGGAAGAAAGCCTTTCTGCCAATTCCGACCTGGTGCAATCCGGCATCGGCGCGCAAGCCCAGCTGCTGGGTGGCCAGGATGCCGCCATCCAGTTGCTGGGCTCCACCATCCAGGCCCAGGCGCTGACCATGACCTATGCCGACCTGTTCTGGATGCTGGGCGTGGCCATCCTCTGCGTCACGCCGCTGGTGCTGTTCCTGCGCCCCTTGCCCACCCATGCCGCGCCGGTGGCTTCTCATTGATGATGAACATGGACAAGACTCTCCCTCTCTTTACTCCCGTACGCCTGGTCGCCCTGGCCGCTGCCGCCTTGCTGGCCGGCTGCGCCCTCGGGCCGGAATACGCCGGTCCACCCGAGGCCGCGCCGCAGGCCCAGCGCAGCGGGCAGTTCGTGCGCGCCGGCGATCTCGCCAATGCTGCCGCACCGCTGAACCGCTGGTGGGAAGCGCTCAACGACGCCCAGCTCAACCGGCTCGTGCAGCAAGCCCTGCAAGCCAATCCCAGCCTCGGTAGCGCCCGTGCCCGGCTGCAGCAATCGCGTGCCAATCTCGACCTGGAACAGGCCAACGCCGCCCCCAGCGTCGGCGCCTCCGCACTGGCCGCACACGCGCGCCTGCCACCGGCCAACCTGGGTGCGCTGACCGGCGGTTCCAGCTCCGGCGGTTCGTCCGCCTCCAGCGTGAATCTCTACAACCTGGGCGTGGACGCCAGCTGGGAGGCCGACCTCTTCGGCGCCCATCGTCGTGCCATCCAGGCCGCCGGTGCCAGCGCGCAGGCCGCCGAAGCCTCGCTGGCCGATGTCCAGGTCAGCCTCACCGCCGAAGTGGTCAACGCCTACATCAACCTGCGCGACCGCCAGCAGCGCCTGGCCCTGGGCGAGCAATCGGTACAGGCCCAGCAGGACATGCTCGCCCTGACCGGCCAGCGCGTGCAGCGCGGCACCGCGTCCTCGCTGGACCAGATCCGCGTGCAGAACCAGCTCGACGCCACCCGCGCCGAGCTCTTGCCGCTGCAGGCCGAACGCGAGGCCTACCTCAACCAGCTGGCCACCTTGCTGGGGCAGGAGCCCGGCACGCTGGATGCCGAACTGAACGCGCCCTCAGCCTTGCCCCTGCCACCGCAACAGGTTGCTGTCGGCGATCCGGTCGCGCTGCTGCGGCGCCGTCCCGACGTGCGTGCTGCCGAACGCACCCTGGCAGCGGACACCGCCAAGATCGGCCAGGCCGAGGCCGCGCGCTATCCCAGCCTGAAGCTCTTCGGCGTGATCGGCCTGGGCGGTACCCATCCCTCCGATCTGACCCGGCTGGATGATTTCGTGGCCCTGGGCGCGCCGATGCTGAGCTGGAATTTCCTCGACTTCGGCCGTGCCAAGGCACGCGTCACGCAAGCCGAACAGGTGCGCGACGAAGCCGAGATGAAGTATCGCCAGGCCGTGCTGGAAGCCCTGCGCGACGCCGAGGATTCGCTCTCGCGCTTCCGTTATGGCCGCATCACGGTCGCCACCCTGGCGCGCAGCAAGGCCTCCGCCGACCGCGCGCTGGAGCTGGCCAGGCAACGCTACCAGGCCGGCACCGGCACCTTGATCGAGGTGCTCGATACCACGCGTCAGCAGATCAGCGCACAGCAGAACCTGCTGCAGGCCGAGGCCAACCTGACGCGCAGTTTCGTCGGCATCCAGAAAGCCCTGGGACTGGGCTGGGGAGAGGCCGAAAGCTGATCCCGCGCACTGATCCTGCGCGGTAGGGGGACGGGGCGCGGTGGCCTCGTTCCCTTTCCCTCGCTGTCCCTCGCAGCCCCTCGCAGTCCCCGTTCCGCTTCATTTCTCCCTCACCGCGCCGCCGTCCTTTCCATTTCTGCAGAACTTCCGCGCACTTCTTCACCTTCCTTCCTTGTGTGCCGGCGGGCATGTGCGTCCGCTGTTCTTCCTCTGCACAACACTTCACTTTTTATTGTTTTGAGCATCGACCCGGGAAATAGACGCGTCGTCAGGCATGACAGTCGCGGTGTCGCTCTTCGGCAGCTTTTCAGCGCTGGCGCAAGCCCGGCACATCGTCCGCCCTGCACCATCGGACAATATTAAGAATCGGATCACAACCGGACAATCCCCTCCCAAAAAACCATCGGGCCGCTGCATATCGCGTTCCCGGAAAACCAGAAATCAGGACGTCAGGGAGACTCCATGAGAGAGGGATGCGTCCTATCAAAGGCGCCGCGGCATGTCGCCTGGACCGACAGGCCCGATGCCGTCGGCTGCCGGTCGCCACCGCCAGCTCGCCAGCCACCTGGCCACCAGACCCATCACATAACAAGGACAGCCGTCGCGGCCTTCTGCGGCGAGTGAGTCTCGATCAAAAAAATACCTCAGGGCAGGGAATGAATATCAAGAAAAACGCGGGCAGAGCCCGTGCGCGTGCAGCCGCGCCCATCTTCCGCAGACATCAACTGTACTGCGCCGTGCTGATGACGCTGGCCCCGGCACTGGTGGTGCCGGCCAGCGCACAGAGCTTCGTCCACTACGACGCAACGCGCAGCAACGACCGCGACGCGGCCGCGGCCAGTTGGGCCGCCGCCGACGAATTCAAGAGCGACTGGGGCCTGGGCGCCATGAATGCGCAGCAGGCCTATGCAGCGGGCTTGAGTGGCCGTGGCATCAAGCTGGGAGCCGTGGACTCCGGCCTCTCGCTGACCCACCAGGAGTTCGCCAAACGCAATGTCAAGGCCTTGAACGTGAGCGGCATCTACGCCAACGATGGCTTCCAGATGTCCGGTGGACGACAAGCCTGGAGAGCCGGCGATGCCTTCAACACGACCGGTGCCAAGTCGTCGCGCAACGACAATCATGGCAGCCATGTGTCGGGCAGTATTGCCGCCGCCAGGAACGGCGTGGGCATGATGGGCGTGGCCTTCGAGAGCGACTACCACATCACCAACAGCAACGGCACCGATGCCTCCGTGTATGGCGTCAACATGGACTACAACTACTTCAGGGCGGCCTACGGCAACCTGGCCGACGCCGGTGTGCGGGTCATCAACAGTAGCTGGGGCAACCCGGATGCACGCGACGACGTCAACACCGTCGCCGGCGTCTATGCCGCCCATCTGCGCGTGATGGGCAGCGACAAGAAATCCTGGTTGCAAGCCGCCGCCGATGTGGCGCGCGAGACCAACGTGCTACATGTCTGGGCGGCCGGTAACAGCGGACGCGACAACGTCAACGTGCGTTCGGCGCTGCCGTACTTCCAGCCGGACCTGGAGCAGAACTGGCTGACGGTCACTGCCTTGACCAAGGAACTGGTGCAGCCCAGCTTCAGCAATCGCTGCGGACTGGCCAAGTACTGGTGCGTGTCGGCCCCGGGGGCGGCAATCAACAGTCTGGGGGCGAAATCCGACACTGCCTACGACAGCGAGAACGGCACCTCGATGGCCGCGCCCCATGTGACCGGCGCGCTCGGCCTGCTGATGGAACGCTATCCCACCCTGGACAACCAGGCCATCCGCACCATCCTTCTCACTACCGCCAAGCACCTGGGCAAGGGAGCAGCGGATGCGCCCAACGAGGTCTTCGGTTGGGGCATCCCCGACCTGGGCAAGGCCCTGAACGGTCCGGCGCAGTTGCTGGGCCGGTTCAATGCGCATCTTCCTGCCGGCGCCGAAGATACCTGGAGCAACAACATCTCCGAAGCGGCGCTGGTGCAACGCAAGAGCGAGGAACGACAGAAGCTGGCGGACTGGCGCGCCATCCCGGTGGCAACGTTGCAGGCGGCCGTGCAGGAGGCCTCGCGCGAGCCCCTGATGCGTATCGGCGAACAGGTGAAGTCATCCTATGACGTCTCCCTGAAGCGGGTGCAGACCTTGCGCCAGCTGGAGGTCAAGGTCAAGGCGGATTCGAGCGATGAGCTTCTGGACGCCTACACGGCCGCCGCCGAGGCCGTCAGTGGTGACACCATCGCCTCGACCATCATGACCCTCATGAAGACCGGCGAAAACCCGAGCACCGACAAGGTCATCGCCACGCTGCTGGCAGCCGAGCCGGCCGTGAAGCTGGCCAGGGCGCCCCTGGATGCCTACGAGGCACAGAGCGCCTATCTCAACCATGTCGCCAAGAAGACCGATACCGACTATGTGGGTGTGCTGGTCAAGACCGGCGCAGGCAGCCTGACGCTGACGGGAGATAACCGCTATTCCGGCGGCACCCTGTTGCAGGGCGGCACGCTGGGCGTGGGGTCCAACACCGCGCTGGGCAGCGGATCGCTGTCCATGTCGGATGGCACCACGCTGCGCGCCGCTGCCGATGGGCTCGCGCTGGCCAATGCGCTCAGCCTCAGCGGCACGGGCAATATCGACACCCAGGCCTACAACATGACGCTCTCCGGTGCCATCAGCGATGGCGCCAGCGCCGGCAGCCTCACCAAGCGCGGCCGGGGCAGCTTGACCCTGACCGGTGCTCCACGTTACTCCGGCAACACCACCATCGCCGAAGGCACCCTCGCCATGGCCAGTTACCGGCAGACGGCGGACCAGACCCTGCGCTTTGGCGCGTTCAGCGATGTCAGCTACGGCAAGCTGCAGGTCAAGGGCCGTGCCAGCTTTGTCCCGCAAGCGAAGCTGGCAGTCGATGTGGCCCGCCTCAACACGCTCGGCAAGGGGCAGACGCTGGATACCGTGATCAGCGCCGGCTCGCTGGACGCCAGCAGCTTCAGCGTGAGCGACAACTCGCTGCTGTTCGATTTCAAGGCGGTCATCAGCGGCAACGCGGTCAGTCTGGATATCGTCGATGGTGTCAGCATCAGCCAGGTGGTCAAGGATGGCCAGCGTGGCGCTGCCAATGCTGCGGCCACCGCGCTGGACAATCAGATCCGCCTGGTCGGCAGAACGCCTCTCAGCGACATGGCCACCGTGATCTCCGCCATGGGGCGCCTGCCCGATGCGGCTAGCGTGGCCCGTGCCACCAGCCAGACCCTGCCGCGCAATACCAATACGGCGGCCATCATGGGCAGCCTGTCCTCGCTGAACCGCATTGTCTCCAGCCGCTTCGCGCCGACTGCAGCGGGGCAGGGTGGCCCGGCGTCGGGTATTTCCTCCGGCGAATCGGCAGATTTCCAGGCCTGGATCATGCCCTTCGATGCCCGCGTCAACCAGGGCGACCGCGAAGGGAGCGCCGGTTTCAGTGCCAATACCTGGGGACTGGCGGGTGGCATCGAGGCGCCGATCGGGGACGCGCGCATGGGCGTGTCCTACGCCTACGGCATTACCAGCGTGAGCGGCAACACGGCGCTGGCCGGCACTGCCAGCCGATCGCGCATCGACGCCAGCATCCTGGGTCTCTACGGCAGCCTGCCGGTGGGCAGCATGACGCTGGGCCTGCAACTGGATGCCGGCTGGAATCTCAGCCACACCCAGCGTGAATTGCGTTTCGGTGGACTCAGCCGTACCGCCGTTGGCGATTACGGTGGCCTGAGCACGCATGCCGGCGCCGCCCTGGCGCAGGTGCTGCCGCTGACGCCGAGCCTGAGCCTGACACCGGCCCTGCAGCTGGACTACACGCGCCTGCAAAGCAACGCCTATACCGAAAAGGGTGCCGATGCGCTGGACCTGCATGTGGAGAGCCGCAGCGCGCAAGCCCTGGTGCTGGGCCTGGAAACCCGCCTCAACTATGCGCTCACGTCCGGGTCGCAGATCAGCACCCACCTGGGTGTCGGCTATGACGCCATCAATGATCGCGACGACATCGTGGTCAGCTACGTCGGCGCGCCCGGCCCCGGCTTCCCGGTTCCCGGCAGCACCCGGTCGCCCTGGCTGATGAAGGCCGGGATCAGCTACACGGTCAAGACTCCCTACGGCAGCGACGTCTCGCTGCGCTACGACGCCGATGGTCGTAGCGGCTACCTCAACCAGTCGGCTGCAATCAAGGCCAGCTGGCGCTTCTGACGGTGCGGTACCGGCCGGGCAGGGGTTGCCGTTCCCGTTGATCGACGCCCGGTCACAGCAACTGAGCGTGTCCTCGCGCTGCCCTCGGGCAGGGCAGGACGCATAACAAGGACAGCCGTGGAAGCCTTCCGCGAGCCGACCCCATAAGAGAGACATCAGGGATCACAATGAAAATCAAGAAAGCCGCAAGGATGGACCGTGCGGGCGCAGCCGCGCCTGGATTCAGGAAGCAGCAACTCTACTGCGCCGTGCTGATGACGCTGGCGCCGGCGCTGGGTATCACGGCCAGTGCGCAGAGCTTCGTCAATTTCGACGGTTCGCGCACCAACGACAAAGAGGCGGCAGTGGCCACCTGGGCCGACGCCGAGGAGTTCCAAAGCAACTGGGGCCTGGGGGGGATGAATGCCCAGTATGCCTATGCCGCCGGTTTCAGCGGACGCGGGATCAAGCTGGGCGCCGTCGATTCGGGCCTGCTGTTGACGCACGAGGAGTTCGCCGGCCGCAATGTGAAGGCCGTGGCCGTCACGGGTAATTACGCCGATCCCGGCGCACAGCGCGATCAAAGCAGGTTTGTTTGGAAGGCCGGCGACCCCTTCAATACCACCGGTGCCAAGAGCAAGTTGAACGACAATCACGGCAGCCATGTATCGGGCACGATCGCCGCCTCCAAGAATGGGAAGGGCATGATGGGCGTGGCCTTCGAAAGCGATTACCACATCACCAACAGTAATGGCACCGACAGTTCCGTCTACGGCGTGAACATGGATTACAACTACTTCAAGGCTGCCTACGGCAATCTCGCCTCAGCCGGGGTGCGCGCCATCAACAGCAGTTGGGGCAATCCCGATGGTCGCGACGATTACACCACCTTCGATGGCGTGGCAGAAGCCTATGAACGCCTGCACAGCCGGGGCAAGAAATCCTGGCTCGATGCCGCCGCAGACGTGGCCAGGGAAACCAACGTGCTCCACGTTTGGGCTGCCGGTAATGCCGGTAGCGGGAATATCAACGTCCGTTCGGCCCTGCCTTACTTCCAGCCGGACCTGGAGCAGAACTGGGTGACGGTGACGGCGCTGCAAGACGATATGTGGCAGGCCTATTACTCCAACCGCTGCGGCCTGGCCAAGTATTGGTGCGTGTCGGCACCGGGCACCAGCATCAATAGCCTGGATTCCCGATCCGATACTGGCTACGACATCGCCAGCGGCACCTCCATGGCAGCGCCCCACGTGACCGGTGCGCTGGGCGTGCTGATGGAGCGCTATCCCACGCTGGACAACCAGGCCATTCGCACCATCCTGTTGACCACCGCCAAGCACCTCGGATCGGGCCCAAGCGATGTACCGAACGTGGATTACGGCTGGGGTATCCCCGACCTGAACAAGGCCATGAATGGCCCTGCGCAGCTGCTCGGCCGGTTCAACGCCCATCTTGCCGCCGGTATCGACGATACCTGGAGCAACAACATCTCCGAAGCCGCGCTGGTGCAGCGCAAGGCCGAGGAAGTGCCGGCCTTCGAGGCCTGGAGCAAGATCTCCCGGGCAGCGCTTCTGGCCAAGCTGGAAGCGGCATCGCGAGACCCTATGGCCAAGGCAAAGGAATTGGTCGCGTCTTCCTATGACGCCGCCCTGGCTCTTACCCAGAAAATGCGTAAATTGGGGTCTGAACTGAAGATGAATTCCCCGCAGTCGATGCAGGATGCCTTCGATGCCCTCAGTACGTCCGTCAGTGCGGATCCGGTCGCCTCGGCCATCTTCACCATATTGGAGAACGACGACACTCCCACGGCAGAAAGGGTGGTGTCGGAGATCGTAGGCCGGGATGCTGCAGTCAAGCAGGCCACCAGCGAACTGAAGACCTACGACAGGCAAACGCCCAACATGAGCTATATCGGCAAGAAGATCGGTGGCGGCTATGTCGGCGTGCTGGTCAAGACCGGTGCCGGTAGCCTGACCCTGACGGGCGAGAATAGCTATTCCGGCGGCACCCTGCTGCAGGGCGGCACGCTGGGCGTGGGTTCGAATACGGCACTGGGTAGCGGTCCGCTGTCCATGTCCGACGGCACCACCTTGCGTGCCGCCGCCAACAAGCTGACGCTGGCCAACGCGGTCAATCTCAGTGGCGTGGGCAATATCGACACCCAGGCCCATACCATGACGCTCTCCGGTGCCATCACCGATGGTGCCAGTGCCGGTAGTCTCATCAAGCGCGGCAGCGGCACGCTGAGCTTGACGGGGCCGGTCAGCTACAGCGGCAATACCGGCATCGCCGAGGGTACGCTGGCCGTGAGCGACTACAGCCAGAAGGCCAACCAGACCCTGAGCTTCGGCGCGTCCAGCGAGTCCAACTACGGCAAGCTGCAGGTCAGTGGTCGCGCCAGCTTCGTGCCGCAGGCAAAACTGGCGGTGGATGTGGCCAGCGTCAACACCCTGGGCAAGGGGCAGAAGCTGGCCGGCGTGATCAGCGCCGGCACGCTGGAGGCCAGCAGCTTTGCCGTGACCGACAACTCGCTGCTGTTCGACTTCAATGCCGCCATCAACGGCAATACGGTCAACCTGGACATCGTCGATGCGCTCAGCATCAGTCAGGTGGTCAAGCAGAACCGCGCCAGCGCCGCCGTGGGCGCCGCAGCGGCGCTGGACAAGCAGCTGCGCAGCGCACCTGCGGGCGACATGGCCAACGTGGTCACAGCACTGGGCCGCCTGCCGGACGCTGCCAGCGTTGGCCGTGCCGTCAACCAGAGCCTGCCGCGCAATACCAATGCAGCGGCCATCATGGGTAGCCTGTCCTCGCTGAACCGTATCGTCGCCAGCCGTTTCGCACCGGCTACGGTCGCGCAAAGCGGTCCGGCCTCGGGCCTGTCCTCCGGTGAATCGGCGGACCGTCAAGCCTGGATCATGCCCTTCGACGCCCGCGTCAACCAGGGTGACCGCGATGGTTCGGCTGGCTTCAGCGCCAATACCTGGGGCCTGGCCGGTGGCATCGAGGGTGATCTGGGAATGGCACGCCTGGGCTTGTCCTATGCCTACGGCAATACCAACGTGAGCGGCAACACCGCACTGTCCGGTACGGGCAGCAAGTCGCGCATCGAGTCCAATGTCGTCGCCCTGTACGCCAGCCTGCCGGTGCAAAGCATGACGCTGGGCTTGCAGGTGGATGCCGGCTGGAACGTCAGCCGCAGCCAGCGCGAGTTGCGCTTCGGCGGCTTGAACCGCAGTGCCAGCGCGGACTACGGCAGCCTGAGCACGCACGCCGGTGCCAGCCTGTCGCAGGCGCTGCCGCTGACGCAGGAGCTGAGCCTGGTTCCCGCCCTGCAACTCGACTACACGCGACTGCAAAGCCGTGCGTACACGGAAAAGGGAGCCGATGCCCTGAACCTGCAGGTCGAGGGCAAGACTGCGCAAGCGCTGGTGCTGGGCGTGGAAACTCGCCTCAACTACGCGCTCTCGCCTGAGTCGCAGATCAGCACCCACCTCGGTGCCGGCTATGACGCCATCAACGATCGTGACGACATGGTGGTGCGCTATGCCGGCGTTCCTGGTCCTGGCTTCTCGGTCCCGGGCAGCGCGCGTTCGCCCTGGCTGATGAAGGCAGGTATCAGCTACACGGTCAAGGCGGTCTATGGCACCGAGGTGTCCCTGCGTTATGACGCCGATGGACGCAGCGGCATCATCAACCAGTCGGCTGCGATCAAGGCCAGCTGGCGCTTCTGACGCTGCCTCACGGGCCGGGCAGGGCGCCGATAGCGGCGTCCCTCGCCCGGCCTGCCCATTGAACATTGCGTGTGTCCTTGCCGTGCCAACAGGCAGGGCGGGGCGCATGACAAGGAGCGCCGTGGAACCCTTCCGCGAGCCGACCCCATAAAGAGACATCAGGGATCACAATGAAAATCAAGAAAGCCGCAAGGATGGACCGTGCGGGCGCAGCCGCGCCTGGATTCAGGAAGCAGCAACTCTACTGCGCCGTGCTGATGACGCTGGCGCCGGCACTGGGCATCACGGCCAGTGCGCAGAGCTTCGTCAACTTCGACGGTTCGCGCACCAACGACAAGGAGGCGGCCGCGGCCACCTGGGCCAACGCCGAGGAATTCAAAAGCAACTGGGGCCTGGGGGCGATGAATGCCCAGCATGCCTATGCCGCCGGTTTCAGCGGACGCGGCATCAAGCTGGGCGCAGTCGATTCGGGCTTGCTGTTGACGCACGAGGAGTTCGCCGGCCGCGCTGTCAAGGCCTTGCCGGTCGCCGGTGTGTATGCCAACGACGGTTCGCAGCAGGATGAAAGCAGGCGTGATTGGAAAGCCGGCCAGGCCTTCAATACCACCGGCGCCAAGAGCCTGTTCAATGACAACCACGGCAGCCATGTCTCGGGCACCATCGCTGCGGCCAAAAACGGTGTGGGCATGATGGGCGTGGCCTTCGACAGCGACTACCACATCACCAACAGCAACGGTACCGACGGCTCGCTGTATGGCGTGAACATGGACTACAACTACTTCAAGGCGGCCTACGGCAACCTGGCGGCAGCCGGGGTACGTGCCATCAACAGCAGCTGGGGCAGCCCGGACCCGCGTGACGATTTCGGGACCCTTGCCGGGGTGGCTGCGGCCAACGATCGCCTGCAGGGCGGCGGCAAGAAATCCTGGCTGGATGCTGCGGTGGACGTGGCCAGGGAAAGCAACGTGCTCCACGTCTGGGCGGCCGGCAATACCGGTCGCGACAACGTCAACATTCGTTCGGCCTTGCCTTACTTCAGGCCGGAAATGGAGCAGAACTGGATCACCGTCACCGCGCTGGCCAGCGATCTGCTCCAGCCGCGCTTCAGCAACCGCTGCGGCCTGGCCAAGTACTGGTGCGTGTCGGCACCGGGTGCGGCGATCAATAGCCTGGAATCGAGTTCGGACAAGGGCTATGAGAAGGAGAGCGGTACCTCGATGGCGGCGCCGCACGTCACCGGTGCACTGGGCTTGCTGATGGAGCGTTACCCGACACTGGACAACCAGGCCATTCGCACCATCCTGCTGACCACCGCCAAGCATCTCGGAACGGGGGCGAGCGACGTTCCCAATACGACGTTCGGTTGGGGTATTCCTGACTTGAACAAGGCCCTGAACGGGCCCGGCCAGTTGCTCGGACGGTTCAATGCACACCTCCCTGCCGGGCTGGAGGATACCTGGAGCAACAACATTTCCGAGGCGGCCCTGGTACGGCGCAAGGCTGAGGAAAAACAGGCGCTGGCGGACTGGCGCGTGAATTCGCTGGCATCCCTCCAGGCCAAGGCGCAAGCGCTCTCGCAGAGCACCACGGCGAAGACGCGAGAGCTGGTGAGCGCATCCTATGACGGGGCGCTGATCCTTGCCCAAGCCCTGCGCAAGGTGGAGGACGCCTTGCCGATGGACGCCTCCGATGCGGAACTGGAGGCCTATGACGCCGCCATGGAAGCCGTCCGTGCGAACAAGACTGCCAATGTCATTTTCAGGGCTTTGAGCAATGGCCAGACCGTCAGCATGGAAGAGATCATCAAGGCGATGGTGGATGCTGACCAGGGCATCGTGCAGGCCAATCAGGCCATCGACAATTACCGGGGGCAAACCGCCTACATGAACCATGTCGCCAACAAGACCGACGCAGATTATGCGGCAGTACTGGTCAAGACCGGCGCCGGCACGCTGACCCTGACGGGCGACAACAGCTATTCCGGCGGCACCCTGCTGCAGGGCGGCACACTGGGCGTGGGTTCCAATACGGCACTGGGTAGCGGCCCGCTGTCCATGTCCGATGGCACCACCCTGCGCGCCGCCGCCAACAAGCTGACGCTGGCCAACGCGGTCAACCTCAGCGGCGTGGGCAATATCGACACCCAGGCCCATACCATGACGCTCTCCGGTGCCGTCACCGATGGCGCTGCGGTGGGCAGTCTCGTCAAGCGCGGCCGCGGCACGCTGATCTTGACCGGTGTTACCAGCTATAGCGGCAATACCAGCATTGCTGACGGCACGCTGGTCGTGAGCAACTATAGCCAGAAGGCCAACCAGATCCTCAGCTTCGGCGCGTCCAGCGAGACCAACTACGGCAAGCTGCAGGTCAGTGGTCGCGCCAGCTTCGTGCCGCAGGCAAAACTGGCGGTGGATGTGGCCAGCGTCAACACCCTGGGCAAGGGGCAGAAGCTGGCCGGTGTCATCAGCGCCGCTACCCTGGAGGCCAGCAGCTTTGCCGTGGCCGACAACTCGCTGCTGTTCGACTTCAATGCCGCCATCAGCGGTAATAGCGTCAATCTGGACATCGTCGACGCAGTGACCATCAGCCAGGTGGTCAAGGAAGATCGCCGCAGCGCCGCTACCAGTGCGGCGGCAGCACTGGATCAACAGATCCAGCAGCCGGGCAAGACGTCATCGGGCGACATGAGCACCGTGGTTTCCGCACTGGGCCGCCTGCCCGATGCCGCCAGCGTCAGCCGTGCCGTCAACCAGAGCCTGCCGCGCAATACCAATGCAGCGGCCATCATGGGTAGCCTGTCCTCGTTGAACCGCATCGTCGCCAGCCGCTTTGCGCCGGCTGCGGTCGCACAGGGTGGGGCGGCCTCGGGGCTGTCCTCCGGTGAATCGGCGGATCGGCAAGCCTGGATCATGCCCTTTGACGCCCGCGTCAATCAGGGTGACCGCGATGGTGCGGCTGGCTTCAGCGCCAATACCTGGGGCCTGGCCGGTGGCATCGAGGGTGATCTGGGAATGGCACGCCTGGGCCTGTCCTATGCCTACGGCAATACCAACGTGAGCGGCAACACTGCACTGTCCGGTACGGGCAGCAAGTCGCGCATCGAGTCCAATGTCGTCGCCCTGTACGCCAGCCTGCCGGTGCAAAGCATGACGCTGGGCTTGCAGGTGGATGTCGGCTGGAACGTCAGCCGCAGCCAGCGCGAGTTGCGCTTCGGCGGCTTGAACCGCAGTGCCAGCGCGGACTACGGCAGCCTGAGCACGCACGCCGGTGCCAGCCTGTCGCAGGTGCTGCCGCTGACGCAGAGCCTGGGTCTGGTGCCGGCCCTGGAGCTGGACTACACCCGCCTGCAAAGCCGTGCGTACACGGAAAGAGGCGCCGATGCCCTGAACCTGCAGGTCGAGGGCAAGACCGCGCAAGCGCTGGTGCTGGGCGTGGAGACCCGCCTCAACTATGCGCTCTCGACTGAGTCACAGATCAGCACCCACCTCGGTGCAGGCTATGACGCCATCAATGATCGTGACGACATGGTAGTGCGCTATGCCGGGGTGCCTGGCCCTGGCTTCTCGGTCCCGGGCAGCGCGCGTTCGCCCTGGCTGATGAAGGCGGGTATCAGCTACACGGTCAAGGCGGTCTATGGCACCGAGGTGTCCCTGCGTTATGACGCCGATGGACGCAGCGGCATCATCAATCAGTCGGCTGCGATCAAGGCCAGCTGGCGCTTCTGACCTGTGCGCGGCCGCCGGTCCATCCGTGTCCGCGGATGGACCGGCGGTCGATTGAACCGAACCTCGTCCTGCTTCCTGCTGCACTCAACGATCCGTCCGGCGGCGCATCCCATTCGTCGAACTGACGCAACAAAGTACATATCCGTTCAGCCCAAACGGCACCAAAAGACAATGCCGAGAAAGGCAGCGGGCCTTGACAATGCCGTTCTACAAAAGCCGGTTCTAACTGGCACTCAGGGAGGGGAACAACAAGGACGGGGGGGCGGGTTTGAGTTCCCGGTGGCCTCGTCCAAGACTGAGGAAAGTAAAATGTTCAAACAAAAGAAGCCGGGCAAGCCCGCCTGCATCCTGCCGCCTGTCGGCCTGCGCATGCACACACTCTGTGCCGCAGTAATGCTGACCCTGGGTCCGGCCTTGAGTATGCCGGCTGTCGCTCAGGTAACAAATGAAGCACAGGTATTAGCATCTGGTACCGATAGCAGTAGCGACACCGGAAGCGCCAGCACCACTGGCGGCACAGGCGGCACCGGGACCGCAGACAGCACCGGCGGTACCGGCACCACCACCGCCAGCGATACCGGCACCACCACCGGCGACACCGGGGCCTCCACTACCGGCGGCACGGGCACCAGCACCACCGGCAGCACAGGCACCACCACCGGCGGCACAGGAACCACCACCGGCAGCACAGGAACCACCACCACCGGCGGTACGGGCACCACCACCACCACCGGCGATACCGGGGCCTCCACTACTGGCGGTACAGGCACCAGCACCACCGGCGGCACGGGCACCACCACCACCGGCAGCACCGGCACCACCACTACCGGCGGCACGGGCACCAGCACCACCGGCGGCACAGGCACCACCACCACCGGCGATACCGGGGCCTCCACTACTGGCGGTACGGGCGCCAGCACCACCGGCGGTACGGGCACCAGCACCACCGGCAGCACCGGCACCACCACTACCGGCGGCACGGGCACCAGCACCACCGGCGGCACAGGAACCAGCACCACCGGCGATACC
>Ga0308159_1002226_pt1 | contig 23168 bp, 24 predicted proteins | sample PhyCR1_FD_201040 | JGI IMG/M metagenome (GOLD analysis project Ga0308159, IMG submission 201040) | Phyllosphere microbial communities from UC Gill Tract Community Farm, Albany, California, United States - DLSLC.R1 | ecosystem: Host-associated > Plants > Phyllosphere > Unclassified | place: USA... | reverse complement strand
CCTTCGCTCCGGGATCGATCCGGGCGCAGCGGCTACGGTTTGCTTCGCTGCACCTACGTCCGCTGTGTCTGGCTGCGCCAGACGGTCGCTGCGCTCCCACGCCCGGATCAAACCCTCCACTCAGCCTTCCGACGTCGCCGGTGGATCAAGATCAAAAGCACTCGAGCTAACGCTCATTGTTGAGTGGTTAGAAGCGCCGCATTGCTTGGGATTTGTTTTGGATTCGCCCCTCACCCCAGCCCTCTCCCCCTGGAGAGGGAGCCGATTTCGGTTGGATTTGAAATTTGCATTCGACTCGGTATTGCGCGTCAACGTACCTCTCCAGTTCACCTCGGTCAGTTCCCTCTCCCTCCGGGAGAGGGCTAGGGTGAGGGGCTCTTGATTTTGCTTTTGTTTTCCATGACACACAAATCCGAACACCCGTCGACAGCCACCCCCCGGGCAAAAAAAGGAATGATTCGCGCCCCACGCAGTCGGAGTTCAGGTACTACCCAATTCAGGAGGTTCACCGATGAACAGCAAGACCCTTATCGCCAGTCTGGCGCTGGTTGCCGGCGTTGCCGGGATCACCCCCCTTGTTCAAGCGGCGCAAACCTCAAGCGATCCTTCCGTTCAATCGCCGACCAGCGATCGTCAGTTGAAGGTCAACGACCGTGCGCCGGAGATGTATCAACGCAAGGACAAGGCCCTGCAGAACTGGAAGGCCAAAGGTCTGAAGGCGCCCATCGAGCAGGCGCAGTGGGTGCAGATCAACGATAAGTACGTGATGGTGATGATCACCAACGGCACGATTGTCGAGATGCAGCCGGTCGAGCGTTAAACACCGAATGCCGGGAGAGCGTTTACAAAACCTCTCCCTTGTCCCACAGATGCACCAGTTCACCCGGCGCCCGGTCCTCAGGCACCTTCAGCAACATTTCCCCCGACTTGTAACGCACTTCAATCTGATAGAAGCGCTGGTCCCCGCGTCCGGAGTCGCTGCTGTCCAGCGGCAGGCAGCCTTCGAGGACTGAGCAGATGCGTGAGCGTTGGCTGATGTCGCATTGCGCGAATTCGATTTCACGTGGGCGGCTCAGGCTGTGAATCGCGGCAACGCCACCCTGGCGGGACACACGCAAAACGGAATCGTCACCTAAATCGGGTAGCGTTTTCATACAGTCTCCTCAGCTCACTCAACACCGACCTGCGCCCAGGCGTGCTGCACCGCTTCAACTTCCTTGGCGCCGAAGCGCTGGCCGGCGTGGTCAATGGTCAGTTTTGCGAACGCGTCGAATGTGGCGTCCTGGCTCAAGCGATCATCGCACAGCGTGTCATACCAGATCCGTCCGGCCTTTTCCCAGGCAAAACCGCCCAGTGCCCGAGCCGCCAGATAGAACGCGCGGTTGGGGATTCCGGAGTTGATGTGTACGCCGCCATTGTCTTCGCTGGTGATGACGAATTTGCGCATGTGCTCCGGTTGCGGGTCCTTGCCCAGCAAGGGGTCGTCGTACGCGGTGCCGGGGTGCGACATTGACCGCAAGCCCTTGCCCTGGATTTTCGGCATCAGCAGATCGGCGCCGATCAACCAGTCGGCCTGCTCGACCGTGTGGCCGAGGGTGTATTGCTTGGTGAGCACGCCGAACACGTCCGACAGCGATTCATTGAGTGCGCCTGATTGATTGGCGTAAATCAAGCCAGCCTCGCTTTCGGTGACACCGTGCGCCAGTTCATGGGCGATCACGTCGAGCGAGCGGGTGAAGCGCTGGAAGATTTCGCCGTCGCCATCACCGAAGACCATCTGCGCGCCGTTCCAGAATGCGTTTTCGTAACCCTGGCCGTAATGCACGCTGCCGATCAGCGCAAAGCCCTGATTGTCGATCGAGTCGCGCCCGAGCACTTTCCAGAAGAAATCATAGCTGGCGCCCAATGCGTCGTAGGCTTCGTCGACCGCCGGATCCCCCGACGGCGGCTGGCCTTCGAGGCGTATCGGCATGCCCGGCAGGAGCATTTTGTTCTGTGCATCGTGCACGCTGCGCCGGGCCAGGCCAGGTTTGGTCGCCTGCGGCAACACTGCCCGCGCTGGGGGTTGCGAAGGTCGGCCCGGGTTGGGCAACAGACTGCGTACATGGTTGAGCGTCTGCATCGCGGCGTTGCGTTGCGGTTCCGAACCGTGGGCAATGATCCGGTTGAGGATGTAAGGCGGGATGAAACTGCGCAGCAAACGAGAGTCGGTCATCAAAGCTTCCTTGTCGTCATACGATGTCGATATCCATGTGAGCCGCGGCGTGAATTTCGGTTCCATCGATTGCCATCGGCGCGTAATTCTGCGAAAAAACCCGCCCGCGCCCAACCGGGCCATCCAGATTGAGTCAACCACATGTCAGACGAACTGCAAATCATCGACCTGCACCCGGGCGACGGCAAAGCCGCCGTCAAAGGTGCGCTGATTACCACCCACTACACCGGCTGGCTGGAAGACGGCAGCGAATTCGATTCGTCCTGGAGCCGCGGTAAACCTTTCCAGTGCGTGATCGGCACGGGTCGTGTGATCAAAGGCTGGGATCAGGGCCTGATGGGCATGCAGGTGGGCGGCAAACGCAAATTGTGGGTGCCGGCGCATTTGGGGTATGGCGAGCGGACGATGGGCAAGATTCCGCCGAATTCGAATCTGCTGTTCGAAATCGAGTTGCTGGAGGTTTTGACGCGGGAGGATTGAGTTCAGTCGATGAATGTGGTTGACGTTCCGCAATCTAAAAAAGCTACTACTATTGGTTCAAAGGAAGCGTCATGCGGTGTGCATGGAAACACTCTATAGCGGATGTTCACGCGAATAACTACGGCAACGTGGTGCAAGACTATTTCTCGTTAGTTATAGAACCCTCGCTCTTGGCGCTTCGTCGAAGATCTGATGAATTGATGGCAATCACTGATGATGAGTTTTTCGCAAAGGCCTTCCAGATCGGTGATCACCTTGCTTTGATGCAAAAGACAGCTATGGCGTTCTGTCTTGGAATTCAGTCTCTTTGGGAGCAACAAATTCGCACTTACATGGCCAGTTGTACGCGACAATTCTTCGCTCCAGATGTGGGGGAAGACCTTTTGTTCAAAGCAATTGAAGAGGAGGTTGATAAGATTCAAAAGGTTGGTTGGGGTGGCGATTTCAATAAGTCATTCATGAAAGCGCGTGGACTAGACTTTTCGAAGTTTCAGTCTTATGACTCCCTCGGCCTACTTATGCTTTTAGGTAACGTTTGCCGACATGGTGAGGGAAGCGCAGCTAGAACCTTGCGGGAAAAACATACTTATCTCTGGCCTGCACCTCAGCCTCTGCTCGAAGAGGTCTTCGGTATACGTCCAGTGGCTGACATTCAGCTCCCACTTGAGCTACTCCGCTCGTTGGTGCATGCAGTTGTATTATTCTGGCGAGACTTAGAACGCCATGGCTTGCAAACCTTTATGCCCAATGAAGAGGCAGAGGCCCGACTCGCGAACCACATTCGTAATTGGTTTGACTTATGATCTCAAGCTTTCAATCCTGGCAAACCGTTGGCAAGACAATACTCAGTTACGGTGCGTGTAACGCCCTCTGCTGAATCGTCTTCTCCAGCTTCTGGATAGAACAGCAAATCGCTGCCTGCCGGATGGGGGACAATCTTGTTGAAGTGATCGACAAGCTCACCACGCTCTTCCTCGGTCTTTGCGTCTTCAATCGCTTGAATCAAAGCGTTGAATTCTTGTTCGGTGTAGTCGGCCAATTGGCTTTTGAGTTCCATCACTCAGCTCCCCTGTGAATGTCGATATGGCGTCTTGGGGTGACGACATTGATGTTGTCAGTATCGTACACGGCACCACCGTCTTTGATTAGTTCGATGTGGTGCAGCTCAAATGCGATTCGCTTTCCTGCGTGTCCAGCTCTCGGTGTAACGGGTGCCAAGCCATTCAGCATGCCCTTCAGATTGCGTTCGTTGAACTGCTGACTTAACTCAGGATCTTTCGCTACCAGCTCCCAAAAGGTCTGTCGGAAATAGTCAAAATCCTTGAATTCTCGTCCCCGCAATTGGTCTGCAATCTGTGAGGGAACTGGTACGCCAAGCCCTATTCCAGCACCTGCAAGCCAGATTCCTATCACGTCCTGTCCTTGGCCCGTAACAGTGCCTGGCGTTCTACGGACGTTCATCACGATGTAAAGCGGTTGTACTCCCGAGTCAGCAGGGAACACGAGAATGAAGTCTTTGTACTCGGGCGGGTAGATCGGGTTAACGATGATGCTGTCCGCTTTCTCGGAAGGCGGATAAATCCATATCTGAGGCGTTTGGGGCGCAGCTTCTAGCGGCGGTATCCCTGTGGTGCTGGACGGGTCAACGGCTGGAGTCCATATCAGTGTTATACCATCGCCGAAGTCCGCAACTTGTTGTGAGCCTTGCTCAATGAATTGCACCACCGGGATCATTTCCCAGTCAGTGCGCTTCTGTGTGTTGTAGCCGTATCCCTTTAAGGTGCCATCGGCCTGTTGCTCGACGTGAATCCGAACCCGTGTGCGACCTTCCTTCAGTGACAAAAGCTGCTCGTCTGTGTACAGGCTGCTATCGCCCAAGCTGGAAGGCCAGAGCAGCGCAACAAAGCCAGCTAAAGCACCAGCCGCGACACCGGTCGTAATTGCCCCACCAGTAGCTCCGGTAACACCGGCCCCTGTTGCTGCACTCCCACCAGCGACAGCACCACCGGCACCGGCCAACCCGGCAGTGCACAGACCGCCACATGACACGCCAGCAGTTGCAGCAGCTCCGCCAAGTAGGAGCGTTCCAAGCGTTGCCGGTATCGCACCGCTCACTTTCTTGAGGGGAATGTTTCCCTGTGCGTCTGTTTCACGGCCACCGAGAATGGCAAGCTCACCGTAGTTGCCAACCTTTTCGACAGGGATAAATCCGCCTTCCTTCTTGTGGTCAATCACGCCGTTTGGAAGATCGCAGCTCTTGGCGAACACACATCCCAAGCTGTTCGGTTTGGCTTCCTCTTTTGACGGGAGGTCTTTGTACTCAGCCCAGCGCTGTGCGTGGATATCGACAGGCTCAACACCGCTGTAACGGTAGCCTTTTGGCGGATTGGGTACGTAGCCAGACATGCAGCTTCCTTTCGTCCGTGTGGAATCCAGCCTGTGGCTGGGGCAGAACGACGTTACCGGGTTAGCTCAGTCACTGGCTGTAGGACAAATCCCAAAAGCCTTGCTAATTATCCCGTGTTCCGTGTCGTTTGCTGGGATGCGAAGAATAAACGCTTGAGGCGGGGCTTTGAATGGTGGCTACTGGCTATGGAACCGTCTAACGCTTGGGGCCTTGTTTGCTGTAGTCGCCATATACGTAACCGCGTGTGGGAGTGGCGCTCTTGCTTTCATACTGCATCAGCTTGTGATGAACCTGATCAAAGGCGACTCTTAGAGCTGCAAATTCCTTCGAACTGTCGCGGTACACCACGATCAATCCGGCGATGTCTTTATGAGCTTTCAGCAAGTCACGCTGGCAAATCATCAGCTCAGCTTCCAGCAAAGAATTGTAGTGACGGAGCATTTCTGTGTGCGTGGGCATCCCCAGCTCAAACCCCGTTTCATCGATTAAGTCGTCTTGGTACATGTCGTTCATATCAACCACCAAACTGGATGGATAAACAGTGTCCGAGCGTCTGATGATTCTCGAGGCAGCCGGACGAGCGGCTCGGTAGCTGGCAATCTGGTAGCATCGACAGCAAATTTTCGACAAGGATTAGGGCAGGCAGCGGATGACTTCAAAGCGTATCAAGTTGTTGGTTTGGACACTGGTTGGTGCGGCCCTTGCCACCGTCGTAAAGATGCTTGTCACTGATGAATGGACTTCTATTCGTCCCCTCCTTACTGGCCTTTGGGATTGGCTCGGAAGCGTTGGCGCGTGGTTTAGCCGTCCCGTTTCATTTCCACTCTGGGTATTTATGCTCGCAACCCTCATCTGCGCCTGCGTGATTGGCGTCCTAGCGATTGCTGCATTGATCTTCAAGCAAGATTTGTGGGACGCAGAGGCCAAGCTAAACCCGGCTCTCCCAGCTATTGATGACAATGCTTCGCGGGTACTGACTGTGATCGCCAATAACAGTGGGGGAGAGAAAGAGCTTTACGTTTCCGAACTGCCTAAGCTTGTAGGGATGCCACATTTGTTTTTCGAAGCGGCAATGGACGAGCTAGAGAGGTTCGGCCTCTTCTCTGTCGACTTCTCAGGGTACGGAGACCACATCAGACTGACGGCCCGTGGTCGGCAATACATACTGCATCGCGACTTTCCTTATAGGGACATGCTCAACGCAAGAAGGTAATCCCTACAAGGACGTGTCACGATCTCACTCAGGGTCATATACGAAATACTTGCGATCAGGGCCCGATGGGCATGCAGGTGGGCGGCAAACGCAAATTGTGGGTGCCGGCGCATTTGGGGTATGGCGAGCGGACGATGGGCAAGATTCCGCCGAATTCGAATCTGGTGTTTGAGATTGAGTTGTTGGAAGTGCTGACGCGGGAGGATTGAGATTGGGCAGCGGGAGCTGGCTCGGATGAAGCTCGTAACTTCATCCGAATGTAGCCAGGGATGATCAGGTGAATACGTCGATATCGTCGAGCGTGTCTTCAATGATCCCTTGTAGCGAAGGGTGCATTCGCTTCACTGATTCGAGTGCCGCAAAAACTGTTTCAGCATCCAGTTCGCCATGTCGGCGAGCGATGTGCCCGAGTGCAGTAACCGCAGCGGCCACAATTGCTTCGGTTTTGCTGGTCAGGTATTTCAGGCAGATGTCCTGAGCCCAGTTACTGTCGGTTTCATTCAGGCCAATGGATACAAGTGCGGCGATTACGTTTGCATCCGTGTCGCTGGCAAGGAGTCTTATGGCCTCGTCATGGCTTATGGATGGATCTTGATAGATGAGGCTCACTTTGTATCTCCCAGGATTCTGCCTTTGCTGTCTACTTTTTAGCCTTGATCAGTGCATTTTTCATGTCTTGATGAAGTTTATCCCATGGCCTTACGTGGCCGTGATAGACCTCTCCACCTGTGCGATCGAAGACGACTAGCTCATTTGTTTCTGGATCAACTCCGATCCTACGTGGTGATGTAGGTTTGACCTGAACCGAGTTTTCTAGCGCTTCCTGACCATTGGTTGGTCCTTTACTTTTTATGGATGTATCTGTTTTGCCGTGGTAACTGGCTGCATCGAACTCAAGCGCCAAAACAATGTAAAGGGGTTCAATTCCCGAGTTTGGAGGAAAAACAAGGATGAAATCTCGGTACTCAGGCGGGTAAACCGGATTAACGATGATCTTGTCTGCTTGCTCAGTCGGCGGGTAAATCCAAATTTGGGGTATTCTTGGTGTGCTTTCCAACGGTGGAATTACCGTTGTCTTGGTGGGGTCTACGGCGGGTGTCCAGATCAATTTTGCGCCATTGCCGAAATCTGCGATTTGCTGGGTACCTTGCTTCACGAACCGTATGACAGGAAGCATTTCCCAATCGCTGCGTGTCTGGGTGTTGTACCCGTATCCTTTCAAGGTGCCGTCGGCCTGTTGTTCTAGACGCAATCGGACACGAGTGCGACCTTTCTCAAGCGATTTAAGTTGTTCTTCCGTGTATAGCGAGCTGTCGCCCAGACTGGAAGGCCAAAGCAGAGCAACCATGCCGAGCAATGCACCAGCGACAACACCTCCCGTCACTGCACTTGCACCACTCACTGCACTTGCGCCTGGGCTTGCAGTGGTAGTCGTAGCTAATAAAAGCGTTCCTGCCGCAGCGGGAAAATCACGGCCTCCAACTTTTTTCAGCGGGATGTTGCCAGCAGTGTCTCGTTCGCGGCCGCCCAACAAAGACAACTCTCCAAAATCAGCCAACTTCTCGACCGGAATAAATCCGGTACTACTGACATGGTTGATTACACCATCCGGAAGTTGGCAGCTTTTAGCGAACACGCAACCTTTTGCATCGGGCATAGGCTGTTGTGGCTGTTTGATTAGGCTATTTTCGTAGGCTTGCTGTCTGGCAAGCATGTCGTCATACGCAGTTTGTCTAGCTTCCCGCTCTGCCAACTCGCTGTCGGTCATGTAGCGGCTAGTGATGTGGTGTCCGTCACCGGCCGGTGGATTTTGAACCCGAGGTCTGTCTGTCTTTCGCGCCATGAGCGTCCTTGTTCTATCGTCAGAAAACGATGCGGACGCTAAATGAATGGGGTATTTGATAGATGTAGGACCGGTCTGAAATTGCGACCGTTGTTACAAGTGTAAAAAATAAGGATTGATGCTTAAAAGGTACGCCAACTCGCTCGGGCCTTCCTATGGTCTGGTTTTCAGATATTTGTTAACAGAAAGGAAGCCATCGCGAGCAGGCTCATTCCTACAGTGGATCGCGTTTGACTGGACGCCTTCGCGAGCAAGCTCGCTCCCACAGGGGGAATGCATTCCAAACTGTGGGAGCGAGCTTGCTCGCGAAGGCGCCTTCAAAATCACCTCAGGATTCAACCGTCACACCCCGCCCAAACCGCTCCCGATAAACCGAGGGCGGTACCCCCACCACCCCACGAAACGCCACCCGAAAGCTCTCCACCGAGCGATACCCGCAGCGCTCGGCAATCTGCTCGGTCTGCTGATCCGTGCTCTCCAGCAACTCCCGCGCCCGGGCCAGTCGCTCGTGCTGCAACCATGCCTTGGGCGACTGCCCGCTGGCCTCGGTGAAGCGCCGCAAAAACGTGCGTTCACTCATCGCCGCTTCGCTGGCCAGGTCGCGCACTTCCAGCGGTTGATGCAGGCGCTCGCGAGCCCACTGCATGACTCGTGACAGGTCGTTGCGCGGCGTGGCGCTGACCGGAGTCGGGATAAATTGCGCCTGGCCGCCGGTGCGCTGTGGCGACATTACCAGTCGCCGCGCGACGCTGTTGGCGACTTGCGTGCCGAAGTCGCGGGCGACCAGGTGCAGGCAGGCGTCGATGCCGGCGGCGCTGCCAGCTGAGGTGATCAGTTGGCCGGCGTCGACATAGAGCACGTCCGGGTCGACTGCGATGCCCGGGAAGCGTTGCGCCAGTTCGCCGGTGTAGCGCCAGTGCGTGGTGGCGCGGTGGCCGTCGAGCAAACCAGTGGCTGCCAGCACGAAGACGCCGGAGCAGATCGACAACAATCGCGCGCCGCGGGCGTGGGCCAGGCGCAGGGCGTCGAGCAGTGCTTCGGGTACCGCCGCGTTACGGTCGCGCCAGCCGGGAATGATGATGGTACGTGCCTCGGCCAATATCTCCAGACCACCGTCGGCCAGCACCTGAATGCCGCCCGTGGCACGCATCGGCCCGTGATCGACCGCAGCAATCGCGTGCGCATACCACGGGAAGTCGAACTCCGGCCGGGCGAGGCCGAAGATCTCCACGGCGATGCCGAACTCGAATGTGCAGAGGCCGTCGTAGGCCAGAATCGCGACCAGATTGGTTGAGGTGGGCATTTGGCGGAAAATTCCCGGTAGGTGTCTTGTCCGCCACTGTAGCGGCAAGCGGGCCGGCGATAAAGTCTGCTCACCCCTGAACAGAAGCAAGGAGCCACACCCATGACCAGCCTGGTTCGCGACATTCCTGCCGCCCCCTCGGCGATTGCCCTGATGCACTTCAGCAATCGTCTGACCTTCGAAACCGATTGTTCCGACGTGTACAGCAGCTACGAGGCCGGCGACGTCGACTTTGTCCTGGTCGACGTGCGCGGGCCGCTGGCGTTCGAACGCGGGCATGTGCCGGGCGCGATCAATATCCCGACGCGCTTGCTCACCGCGACCGAGCTGGCGAGCTATCCGAAAAGCACGCTGTTCGTGGTCTATTGCGCCGGCCCGCATTGCAACGGTGCGAACAAGGCTGCGGTGAAACTGGCGGCGCTCGGCTACCCGGTCAAGGAGATGATCGGCGGTGTCACCGGTTGGCTCGATGAGGGTTTCAAGCTGAGTCTTGCGCAACTCGCCAAGGCACCGATTGCCTGCGAATGCTGATCCGTTAATAGAAGAATCCGGGCGAAAACGGCGCTTGTCCTACAGCCTTTGCACCACGACGGCGCAGCCTTTGACCCCGGTCAAGCGCTGCGCCGAACTTACATAAGTATTTGTCGCTTAAACACAATTTGCCCTGTGCGCGCCGCCATAGACTGCCGGCCACGTCGGTTTTTGCCGTTCCAAGGCCTGACCGAACGCTGACTTGAAGCTGCCAATAAAAGCCTCCGCACACAGGAGTTATAAATGAACAAGCTAGTGATGTTCGGTGCCTTGGCACTGTCGATGTTGTCCCTGACCGCCGTGGCCGCCGACGCCAAGCCGATCCGCATCGGTATCGAAGCCGGTTACCCGCCATTTTCGATGAAAACCCCTGACGGCAAACTCACCGGTTTCGACGTGGACATCGGCGATGCCCTGTGCGCGCAGATGAAAGTCCAGTGCACCTGGGTCGAGCAGGAATTCGATGGCCTGATCCCGGCGCTGAAAGTGAAGAAGATTGACGCGATCCTGTCGTCGATGACCATCACCGACGATCGCAAGAAGAACGTCGATTTCACCATCAAGTACTACCACACCCCGGCGCGCTTCGTGATGAAGGCAGGCTCGGGCGTGAAAGACCCGCTGACCGAACTCAAGGGCAAGAAAGTCGGCGTGCTGCGTGCCAGTACCCACGACCGCTACGCCACCGAAGTGCTCGTCCCGGCCGGGATCGAACTGGTGCGCTACGGCTCGCAACAGGAAGCCAACCTCGACATGGTGTCCGGTCGTATCGACGCGATGCTGGCCGACTCGGTCAACCTCAGCGACGGTTTCCTGAAAACCGACGCGGGTAAAGGCTTCGAATTCGTCGGTCCGACCTACGAAGACGCCAAGTACTTCGGCGGCGGCGCCGGCATTGCGGTGCGCAAGGGCGATACCGCGCTGGCCGAGCAGTTCAACAAAGCCATCACCGAAATCCGCGCTAACGGCGAATACAAGAAAGTCCAGGACAAGTACTTCGACTTTGACGTGTACGGCCATTAATACGCCGTAGAAAAAAGTGGCCCCGCTTGCGCGGTGGCCACTTTTTTTGTGCATTTTTTAATTGATCGAAATCCCTGTGGGAGCGAGCCTGCTCGCGAAAGCGGTTTAACATTCGACATATCAATTGTCTGACCCAACGCCTTCGCGAGCAGGCTCGCTCCCACAAAGGATTTGCGTAACCTCGCTATTCAGGAGTTTCCCCATGCAACGCATCGACCACATCCTGCCCTGGAGCCACCTGGGCAGTGAGCGTTCTCTCAGCGTGTTTCGCTATGGCGCGGGCACCCGCAAGGTGTACATCCAGGCCAGCCTGCACGCCGATGAATTGCCGGGCATGCGCACGGCGTGGGAACTCAAGCAACGCCTTAACCAACTCGAGCAACAAGGCCGTTTGCAAGGCGTGATCGAACTGGTGCCGGTGGCCAACCCGATTGGCCTCGATCAGCATGTGCAAGGCGCGCACATGGGCCGTTTCGAACTGGGCAGCGGCAAGAATTTCAACCGCGCGTTTGTCGAACTCAGCGCGCCGGTTGCGGCGCTGGTCGGCGAGCAGTTGGGCGCGGATGCCGAGGCTAACGTGGCGCTGATCCGCAAGGCCATGGGCGAGGTATTCGAGGCGCTGCCGGCACCGGCTTCGCAACTGGAGGCGCTGCATCGGCTGTTGCTGCGCCATGCCTGCGACGCCGATATCACCCTCGATCTGCATTGCGATTTCGACGCGGCGATTCATCTCTATGCGCTGCCGCAACACTGGCCGCAATGGCAATCGCTGGCGGCGCGCTTGAGGGCCGGTGTGGCGTTGTTGTGTGAAGATTCCGGCGGCAGCTCGTTCGATGAATCCTGCTCGACGCCGTGGTTGCGCCTGGCGCGGGCGTTTCCGCAGGCGGCGATTCCGGCGGCGAATCTGGCGACCACGCTGGAGCTGGGCAGCATGGGCGACACGCGGGTCGATCAGGCGCAGGCCAATTGCGAGGCGATCCTCGGCTTTCTCGCCGAGCAGGGTTTCATCATCGGCGAATGGCCGGCGGCGCCCAGCGAGTGCTGTGAAGGCCTGCCGTTCGAAGGTACTGAGTACCTGTTCGCACCGCACCATGGCGTGGTGAGTTTCCTGCGTAATGCCGGCGAATGGGTAGAGAAGGGCGACGCCTTGTTCGAAGTGGTCGACCCGTTGCAGGACCGCGTCAGCACCGTGCGCGCCGGCACCAGCGGCGTGTTGTTTGCGCTGGATCGCGGGCGCTATACCGAACCGGGGATCTGGCAGGCGAAAGTGGCGGGGCGGGTGCCGTTTCGCACTGGCAAGTTGACCAACGACTGACAGATTTTCGTTGAGGCGGATGGCCTCATCGCTGGCAAGCCAGCTCCCACAGGTTTTGCGGTGAACAATTTTTTGCAATCTCCCCGCTCTCTGTGGGAGCTGGCTTGCCAGCGATGGCGTGAGCGGCAACACCGCTATCTTTCAGAATGTTAGGCTCCACCCGAACCCGACACTCTGTGAAGGAACGCTGCATGTTGAAGATATTCGCTCTGCTGGCCCTGCTGGCCTCTACCGCCGTACACGCGCAAACCACGCTGCAATCGGATCTGCCGCTCAAATACCTCGAACTGGTCCACCCCGATGCCGAGCCGCGGCCACTGGTGATTTTCCTGCACGGGTACGGCAGTAACGAAGCCGATCTGATCGGTATGAAATTTCAGCTCCCGGCGCAGTACAACTACCTCTCGGTGCGGGCACCGATGGAGCTCGGTGAAGGACGTTACCAGTGGTTTCGCAAGAAGGGCGAAGGCGCCTACAACGGCGAGACCGATGATCTGAAGGTCAGCGGTCAGAAACTGCGCGATTTCATTACTCAAGCCACGGGCAAATATCACACGACCCCGGACAAGGTGTACCTGATCGGCTTCAGCCAGGGCGCGATGATGAGTTACGAAGTGGGGCTGCGGCCGCCGCTGGTCATCGGCGGGTTTGCCGCGTTGAGCGGACGTTTGCTGCCGGTGCTGAAAAGCCAGTTGCAGGCCGGACAGGCGCCGCTGCCGCTGCACATCTTCATCGGCCACGGCACCGCCGATGATCCGGTGCCTTACCGCCTCGGCACCGAAGCCAACGCGCAACTGCACAAGCTCGGCTACAAGCCGCAGTTTCACGCCTATCCCGGTATCGGCCACAGCATTACGGCCGCCGAATTACGCGACCTGAACGGCTGGCTGCAGCAGCTCAATCCTTGAGCAGGGTCTTGATCAGCGCGTCGTGACCTTTCTTGTCGCTGGCGCGGGAGATCACCTGCACCAGCGCCATTTTCGTTCCGGAACCGGCCATCAATGTCGTGTTGAGCGTCTGGCCGCCGCCCTGGGTGGCGGTGCTGTCGACTTGGCGCAAGCCGAGGCCGCTGCCTTTGCGGGTCAGGCTTTTTTCGCTGAGTTTGTTGAAGTCCGGCAGCGCTTTGCGCTGGTCTTCAATGAAGCTGGACACCGCACCGTCGAGAAACGGACCGTCGTTATCCTTGACGTTCTGCCCTTGCGGAATCTGGTTTTCCGCTGCGATGACCACGGTTTTCGTCGCCTGGTTGGTGTACATCGTGCCCTTGGCGCCGCTCGGGCTTGGCGGCAGTGGGTCGGCGACGAAGCCTTTGGGCAGGACGAAGCTGAACTTGCCGTCGAGCAGCGAGACTTTTTCGCTGGTGGCTTTTTCCTTGGCCGCTTGCGCGTTGATCGCGCCGAGAGCGGCAATCGCCGACAGCAGCAGGACGGCAGCTTTTTTGCTCAACAATGACATGTGAATCTCCGTGGGATGGTCGCGCGAGGCGGCCGATGATCCCACGGAGCGGGGCGCAGGTTCCAGCCCGATTCGCCCGAGAGGTTACTGCGCCGGCGCGCTGGTCACTGGTCGGGCCAGCAGTTTTCTGGTCACCCCGAGCATGGCCACCGACACCGCGACACCGACGATGAAACCGTTCAGGCCGAGGCTCGGCAAGGTCAGCGCCGACACCAGACAGAACGCGGAAAATGAATACATGCCGGTCGCCGTCGCCCGCAATAGCGCGGCGGTGAAGGCTGGGCCGCGGGTCTGTTGCGAGAACACCGCCATCACGCTGCCGAGCACCGGGAACACCGCGAGCAAACCGCTCCAGCGCTCGCCGACGGTGCTGGCCAGCATCGTCACCGCCAACGTCAGCGCGGCACCGGCGAGCATGCGCCAGACCAGTCGGTCGGACTTTGGCGCAGGAGCGTTCAGCACCGGCTGCACCAGCGGAAACAGATAAGGCGAGGCCAGCAGCGCAATCGCCGCCGCCGCCAACGAAAACGGCAACGACGGCGGCACCAGCGACAGCAGCAGCGCCAGTACGCTCCAGACGGCCAGCGAGGCCGCGAGTGCCCACGGCCAGTTCGCCCGTTGCGCCACCTGCGCGTAAGTGATGCAGAAAGCGATCATCGCAAACATCGCCGATAGCGCTGCGACCGCCGATTGCGCGGCAAACTCCGGCCCTTGTTCGATGGCGAGGAAAAACAGAATCGGCCCGACCACCACCGGCAACCCCGACAGCCATCCGGCCACGCTCGGCCCCCAGCGTTTGCCCGCCAGCGAGATGAGCAAGAGGAAGGCCGGAATCAGCAGCAGTTTGAGGATCAGCACGCAGGTGTCTCCATCGGAATGCAGGGAGGCCACGTTAGCACCCTGGAAAAGTGATTGCTGCCTATGTTTGCAGTTTTTGTATACAAAAATCCGAAAGCAATAACAGCTATGCTCTGACTATCAGGGTCGGCCGGAAGCGATGCGCGATGAATAGAACCTCAAAAATGCTCCGCGGCTGTTGCGGCATCGGCCTGTGGGCGCTGTTGCTGACGCCGACCTGGGCCAATTGGCAGGACGCGGTGCCGGGGGCGCAGATCATCGGCAGCGGCGAATTCAGCGTGTTTGGTTTCGACGTTTACGATGCACGGCTGTGGAGTGCCGCGCGCCCGCTGGCTGATGAACAGCCGTTTGCGCTGGAGCTGATCTACCGCCGCAAGATTTCCCGCGATGATCTGGTGCAGGCCAGTGTCGACGAGATCAAACGGCTGTCGGGTAATCGTGTAAGTCCAGCGCAACTGGCCGGGTGGCAAGCGCAGATGGAGCAATCGTTCGTTGATGTGCAGGCCGGCACGCGGATCACCGGGGTGTATCTGCCGGGGCAGGGCGCGCGGTTTTTTGTCGGCCAGCGCTTGCAGCACGAGATCGACGATCCGCAATTCGCCCGGGCATTTTTCGACATCTGGCTCGACCCGCGCACGCGCAATCCCGATCTGCGCGAGCAATTGTTGGGCACCCGCCAACCTTGACCTTCCACCGCACCGGGCGAACCGTCTAAGCTGCGTCCTTTCGACTTGTTTCTGGATGTGTGCGTGAAATTCAGCTTGCCCAAAATCGCCACCGCGCCGTTTTGCCCGCCGGAAGTGGCCGGCAGTGTTGCGGTCGATCCTTCTGCCTCGTTCTTCAAACGTGTACTGCGTTTTGCCGGCCCCGGTCTGCTGGTGTCAATCGGCTACATGGACCCCGGCAACTGGGCGACGGCGATCGAGGCCGGTTCGCGGTTTGGCTACAGCCTGTTGTTCGTGGTGCTGTTGGCGAGCCTCGCGGGGATGGTCGTGCAGTGCCTGTGTTCGCGGCTGGGCATTGCCACCGGACGCGATCTGGCACAGCTGTCGCGCGAGCGCTACAGCACCCCGACCGCGCGCTTGCAGTGGGTGCTGGCGGAAATCTCGATCATCGCCACCGACCTCGCCGAAGTGCTTGGTTGCGCGCTGGCGTTTCACTTGCTACTCGGTTGTTCACTGACCTTCGGCATCGCCCTGACCGCGTTCGACACGCTGTTGGTGCTGGCCCTGCAGAATCGCGGCTTCCGTCGACTGGAAGCGATCATGCTGGTGCTGGTGGCAACCATCGGCGTGTGTTTCTTCGTCGAGTTGTTGCTGATCAAACCCTATTGGCCGGACGTCGCCCAAGGCTTCAAACCCTCGCTGGCGGCAATCAGCGATGCTGCACCGCTTTACCTGGCCATCGGTATTCTCGGCGCCACGGTGATGCCGCATAACCTGTATCTGCACACCTCGATCGTGCAGACGCGGATGATCGGCAAGGATCTGGCGAGCAAGCAGGATGCGGTAAAACTCGCGCGCATCGACACCATCGGTTCACTGGCGCTGGCGCTGTTGGTCAACGCAGCGATCCTGATCCTCGCCGCGGCGGCGTTTCACCAGTCCGGGCACACCGAGGTGGTGGACATTCAGGACGCCTATCACTTGCTCGATCCGCTGGTGGGCGGCGCGCTGGCCAGCGTGTTGTTCGGCGTCGCGTTGCTGGCGTCGGGGCAGAGTTCAACCTTCACCGGCACCATCGCCGGGCAGGTGATCATGGAAGGTTATCTGAACCTGCGGATACCGTGCTGGCAGCGGCGGTTGATCACTCGAGGGCTGGCGTTGATCCCGGCATTTATTGGCGTGTGGCTGCTGGGCGACAACGCCATCGGCAAGTTGCTGGTGTTGAGCCAGGTGGTATTGAGTCTGCAATTGCCGTTTGCCCTGTATCCGTTGATTCGCATGACCAATGACAAGCAACTGATGGGGCCGTTTGTGAATCGCTGGCCGACGCGGGTGTTGGCGTGGGGGTTGTTTGTGGTGATCAGCGGGGCGAATGGCTGGCTGATTTCGCAGTGGGTGGTTTGATCTTTTGACTGGCTGAGACAGTGCCGGCCTCTTCGCGAGCAGGCTCGCTCCCACAGATGGAGCGCATTTCAAAGGTGGGAGCGAGCCTGCTCGCGAAGGGGCCGGTTCAGACAACACACCTCCCGACGAGGGGTTATCCGTCACCTTGTGTCAAAGCGGTCGAGCCTATACTGTATATGCACACAGTAAAGAGCCCGCGCCCATGCAAATCATCGACAAGCTGAGCATTCTCGCCGACGCCGCCAAGTACGACGCGTCCTGTGCGAGCAGTGGCGCGCCCAAGCGCAGCTCCGAGGGCAAGAGCGGGTTGGGTTCCACCGATGGCATGGGCATTTGCCACAGCTACACGCCGGACGGGCGTTGCGTGTCGCTGCTGAAAATCCTGCTGACCAATTTCTGTCTTTACGATTGCCAATACTGCGTCAATCGCCGTTCCAGCGATGTGCCGCGCGCACGGTTCACCCCTGAGGAAGTCGTGGCGCTGACCATGGATTTCTACCGGCGCAACTGTGTCAGCGGGCTGTTTCTCAGCTCCGGCATCATTCGCTCGGCGGACTACACCATGGAGCAACTGGTCCGAGTGGCGAAGCTGCTCCGTGAGGAACATGAGTTTCGCGGCTACATCCACCTCAAGACCATTCCCGAGGCCGATCCGGCGCTGATTGAAGAGGCCGGGCGTTACGCCGATCGCCTCAGCGTCAACATCGAACTGCCCACCGATGCCAGCTTGCAAACCCTGGCGCCGGAGAAGGACATTGGCTCGATCAAGCAAGCGATGAACACCATCTACACCGGCGTGCAGACCGTGCTCAACGAGCCGCGCGCGCCGAAGTTCGCCCCGGCCGGGCAGAGCACGCAACTGATTGTCGGCGCCGATGACACCGACGACAGCACCATCCTGCATAGCGCTCAATCCTTGTACGGCAATTTTCGTCTGCGCCGGGTTTATTACTCGGCGTTCAGCCCGATCCCCGACAGCCCGAAAAGCGTGCCACTGGCTGCGCCACCGCTGATGCGCGAGCACCGTTTGTATCAGGCCGATTTCCTCTTGCGCAGTTATGGCTACAGCGCTGACGAATTGCTCAAGGGGCCGGGCAATCTGGCGCTCGACATCGACCCGAAACTGGCCTGGGCGCTGCAGAATCGTGAAGTGTTTCCGCTGGATCTGAATCGTGCCGAGGCCTCGTTGATCGCACGCATTCCCGGCATTGGCTTGCGCACCACTGAACGTTTGGTCGAGTTGCGCCGACAGCGACGCATCCGCTACGAAGACGTCGCGCGCATGCGTTGCGTACTGGCCAAGGCCAAGCCCTTCATCATCACCAGCGACTACCACCCGCAGCAGGCCGAAGTCACCAGCCACATGCTCTATCAGCAATTGCGCGACCGGCCACAGCCACAGCAGATGGGGTTGTGGGGATGATCAATCTCGATTGCGACGACCTCTTCGACAACTGGCGGCAGCAGGCGCGTTGGCTGCTCAGCCACGAAATCGACCCGAGCCTGGTCAGTTGGGCCTCGCAGGGCGTCGGCGATCTGTTCGCCAATGACGACCCGGTGCCTGAAGGGCAGGGGCCGTTTCAGGCGCGCATTCCGCGGACGTTGCTCGACACCCTGGAACAAGCCTCGCGCTATCGCGGTGATCAGCGCTGGAGTTTGCTGTACGAAGTGTTGTGGCGCGTCAGCCACGGCGACCGTACCGCGATGATGGCTGGCGACAAACTTGGTAGCGAGTTGCAGCGGCGGATCAAACAGGTGAGTCGTGAAGCTCATCACCTGCATGCGTTCGTGCGCTTCATCGAACGGCCGAAAGACAGCGCCGGCCCCGAATACGTGGCGTGGCATGAACCGGCGCACGACATCCTGCACAGCGCCAGCGCGCATTTTATCGGGCGCATGGGCCGCCATCGCTGGCTGATCGCCACGCCCCGGGACGGGGTTTATTACGATGGCGAGCAACTGATCCATCAGCGTCAATGCCCGGTGGAATGGCAGCAACTGGCGCAGAACGTTGACGATCCCCATGGTGATCTGTGGCTGACCTATTACAGCCACATCTTCAACCCGGCGCGGTTGAACCCCAAGGTCATGCAAGGGCATTTGCCGGTGCGGTTCTGGAAGAACCTGCCGGAGGGGGAATTGATTCCCGGGCTGATCACGCAGGCACGGATGGGCAAGCAGGGGGATGGGCAGGCGAGCGGGATTGCGGAGCGGTCGGGTAAGCGGATTGCGCTAAAAAAGCCAGTAGCAAACCCTCACCCTAACCCTCTCCCAGAGGGAGAGGGGACTGACCGAGGTGTTCGGACTTGATTCATCGACCTGAACTATCGAGTCGAACTCAGGTTTTGAAAAGCCCAACGATCGGCCCCCTCACCCCAGCCCTCGCCCCCTTGGGGGAGAGGGCTGGGGTGAGGGGGCGAGGATCGCCAGGACGACACAGAAATATCGGTCGAGCTCAATAAAAAAAAGCCCCCCACCAATCACTCGGCGGAGGGCTTTTTCAACATCAGCAACTGTCAAATCAAACCTTGACGATCCAGCCCGCTGGCGCTTCGATGTCGCCGGTCTGCACGCCGGTCAGCTCTTTGTAGAGCTGCTGCGTCACCGGGCCAACTTCGGTTTCGCTGTGGAACACATGCAGATGATCGTTGTAACTGATGCCGCCGATCGGGGTGATCACGGCAGCGGTGCCGCAAGCGCCGGCTTCCTTGAAGTCCGCCAGTTTGTCGATCAGCACGTCGCCTTCGACCACTTCCAGGCCCAGACGCGATTTCGCCAGTTCGATCAGCGACAGGCGGGTGATGCCTGGCAGCACCGACGGCGAGTTCGGGGTGACGAACTTGTTGTCGTGGGTGATCCCGAAGAAGTTGGCCGAGCCGACTTCTTCGATTTTGGTGTGGGTCATCGGGTCGAGGTAGATCGCGTCGGCGAAGTTGGCTTTCTTGGCTTTCGAGCCTGGCATCAGGCTGGCGGCGTAGTTGCCACCGACCTTGGCGGCGCCAGTGCCTTGTGGGGCGGCGCGGTCGTAGCTGGAGATCTGGAAGTTGTGCGGGGTCAGGCCGCCCTTGAAGTAGGCGCCGACCGGGATGCAGAAGATCGAGAAGATGAACTCGGGCGCGGTACGCACGCCGATGTTGTCACCGACGCCGATCACGAACGGACGCAGGTACAGCGCTCCGCCGGTGCCGTAAGGCGGGATGAAACGCTCGTTGGCGCGAACCACGGCTTTACAGGCTTCGATGAACTGCTCGGTGTCCACGGTCGGCATCAGCAGCCGTGCGCAGCTGCGCTGCATGCGCAGGGCGTTCTGGTCTGGGCGGAACAGGTTGATCGAGCCGTCCTTGCAACGATAGGCCTTCATGCCTTCGAAGCATTGCTGGCCATAGTGAAGAGCCGTCGAGCCTTCGCTGATGTGCAGCACGTTGTCTTCGGTCAGGGTGCCTTTGTCCCACTCGCCATCGCGAAAGTACGACAGATAGCGTTTGTCGGTCTTGATGTAATCAAAACCCAGCTTGTCCCAATTGATGCTCTCGTTACCCATGACACCCTCTATCACTGAACAACCGCCGAAACGGTTCAAGGCTTCTGACGTTTTTTGGATGGGCACAACAATACTTCATTCTTGAGCGGTTTCGCAGCCCGGACTATCGGATCACAGGCAGATAAATCCCGTCGCACTCAAGAATTCGCGAGCAGGCTCGCTCCCACAGGTGAAACGCAATTCAAATGTGGGAGCGAGCCTGCTCGCGAAGGGGCCGCCACTGTCTACAGATGCAGCGCATGCCCAAGAGCACGCAACGCCGCTTCCTGCACCGCTTCACCCAGCGTCGGGTGGGCGTGGATGGTGCCGCCGATGTCTTCCAGGCGCGCGCCCATTTCCAGGCTTTGCGCAAACGCAGTGGACAACTCGGACACGCCAACGCCCACCGCTTGCCAGCCGACAATCAGATGATTGTCGCGACGAGCGACCACGCGGACGAAACCGCTTTTCGATTCCAGGGTCATCGCCCGGCCGTTGGCGGCGAACGGGAAGCTGGAAACGATGCAGTCGAGCCCGGCAGCCTTGGCTTCATCGGGCGTCTTGCCGACCACCACCAGTTCCGGGTCGGTGAAGCACACGGCGGCGATGGCGGTCGGGTTGAATTCGCGGGTCTTGCCGCTGATCAGTTCGGCAACCATTTCGCCCTGCGCCATCGCGCGGTGCGCCAGCATCGGTTCGCCGCTGAGGTCGCCAATGGCGTAGACGTTGCGCATGCTGGTCTGGCAGCGACTGTCGATGTTGATCGCCGAACCGTTCATGTCCAGATTCAGCGCTTCGAGGTTCCAGCCCTGGGTATTCGGTTTGCGGCCGACGGCGACCAGCACCTGATCGGTTTCCAGATTCAGGGGTTCGCCCTCAGAATCGCGCACCTGCAAAGTGCCATCGAAACCCAGCACGCTGTGTTTCAAGTACAACTTAACGCCCAGTTGCTTCAACGCGTCATGCACGGGTTGGGTCAGTTCCGCGTCGTAGGCGGGCAGGATGCGATCCTGCGCCTCGACCACGCTGACCTCGGCACCGAGCTTGCGATAGGCGATGCCCAGTTCCAGACCGATATAACCGCCGCCAACCACGATCAAGCGTTTGGGCACCGACTTCGGTGTCAGCGCTTCGGTGGAGGAGATGATCGCCCCGCCAATCGGCAGGATCGGCAGATTGACACTGGTCGACCCGGTGGCCAGTACCAGATGTTCGCAATGGATGCGCGTATCGCCCACCTCAACGGTTTTGCCGTCGATGATTTTCGCCCAGCCATTGATGACTTGAACCTTGTGCTTCTTCAGCAGCGCGGCAACGCCGGTGGTCAGGCGATCAACGATGCCGTCCTTCCACTCGACGCTCTTGCTGATGTCGAGGGTCGGCGCGGAAACGCTGATGCCCAGCGCCGAATGCTGACTGTGATGTTGCGTCTGGTGAAACTGTTCGGCGACGTGGATCAGCGCCTTCGACGGAATGCAGCCAATGTTCAGGCAGGTGCCGCCCAGTGCCTGGCCTTCGACCAGTATCGTTGGAATGCCCAGTTGCCCGGCGCGAATCGCCGTGACGTAACCGCCGGGGCCGCCGCCAATGATCAGCAGCGTGGTGTTCAAAGATTGCATGGGCGCCTTACTCCACAAACAAAGTGGCGGGTTGTTCGATCAGGCCGCGAATGGCCTGGATGAAGAGCGCCGCGTCCATGCCGTCGACCACGCGGTGATCGAACGAGCTGGAGAGGTTCATCATCTTGCGAATGACCACCTGGCCTTTGACGACCATCGGCCGTTCAACGATTTTGTTCACGCCGACGATCGCCACTTCCGGCAGGTTCAGCACCGGCGTACTGACAATACCGCCCAGCGCACCGAGGCTGGTCAAGGTGATGGTCGAACCGGACAACTCGTCGCGACTGGCCTTGCCATTGCGCGCGGCGTTGGCCAGGCGCGAGATTTCCGCAGCGCTGTCCCACAGGCTGCGCGCCTCGGCATGACGCACCACCGGCACCATCAGGCCAACATCGCTTTGCGTGGCGACGCCGACATGCACCGCACCGAGGCGGGTGATGACTTGTGCTTCGTCGTCGTAACGGGCGTTCATCTGCGGGAAGTCGCGCAGGGCCACGACCAGTGCACGCACCAGGAACGGCAACAAGGTCAACTTGCCACGGCTGGCACCGTGCTTTTCGTTGAGGTGCGCGCGCAGTTCTTCGATGGCAGTGACGTCGATTTCCTCGACATAACTGAAGTGCGCGGCACGTTGGGTGGCGTCCTGCATGCGCTGAGCGATCTTGCGGCGCATGCCGATCACTTGAATCTGTTCTTCATCGTTGCGCTGGGCATAAGCAGCGGCAGCGGGTGCCGAAGCGTTCGACTGACCTTGCGCGAGATAGGCATCAAGGTCTTCGTGCAGCACGCGACCGGCCGGGCCGCTGCCGCGTACCAGACGCAACTGGATGCCCAGATCCAGCGCATGTTTGCGCACGGCCGGCGAGGCGAGAGGGCGTTCATCGGCCTCGCGGGCAACCATCGGGCCTTGGCAAACAGGAGCAGGGCGCGCCGCGGCTGCAGCAGGTTTGCTCTCAGCCACGGGTTCGGCTTTTACTGGTGCCGGTGCTTGTTTTACCGGGCCTGGCGCGGACGATTCCTTGAGGTTGCCGGCGCCCTCAACCTCGATACTGATCAGCACACTGCCGACCGCCATCACTTCACCCGGCTGACCACCGAGCGCAATCACCTTGCCATGCACCGGCGACGGAATATCGACCATCGCCTTGTCGGTCATCACGTCCGCCAGTACCTGATCTTCAACGACCAGATCGCCGACCTTGACGTGCCATTGCGACAGTTCCACTTCTGCGATGCCTTCGCCAATGTCCGGCATCTTGATAACGTGCGTGCCCATTCAGACCTCCATGACCCGTTTCAACGCCGCGCCCACTC
>Ga0308159_1002225_pt1 | contig 23189 bp, 16 predicted proteins | sample PhyCR1_FD_201040 | JGI IMG/M metagenome (GOLD analysis project Ga0308159, IMG submission 201040) | Phyllosphere microbial communities from UC Gill Tract Community Farm, Albany, California, United States - DLSLC.R1 | ecosystem: Host-associated > Plants > Phyllosphere > Unclassified | place: USA... | reverse complement strand
CTGGACGATCAGAGCCATGAGGAGAACTCCCGGAGGGGTCGTGCGTCGGGATGCCACGACGGGGCGCTCGTGCCGCGCCCGAGGATCATCCTAGAGGCGGGTGCATACCGCCTCCGTCATGCGCCGGATGCCCGGCCGACCTGCGGTGAGCGCCGAGGCGAACCTGCGGTGCGCGTCGATAGGATCGAGGGCTCCCTCTCCCTCGTGCTCCTGGAGGCCGTGGTTGTCCCCCACCCCGCTTCGGCTGCTGTCGTCACTGCGTCGTCTCGTGCACTCCGACGATGATTCGACCGCCCTCGACACGACGCTCCTGCCGGTCATCGACGAGGCGCTGTCGTCGCGCATCCTCGACCTCGCGATCCGCATCGGCGAGACGATGCTCGTGGTCGGCGCCCCCGCGAACGAGGTGACGCTGACGATCGTCCGGGTGTGCGCCGCGTACGGTCTGGACCCCGTGCACGTCGACGTCACCTACAACTCGATCACGGTGGCGCACAGCCGGCCGGGAGCGAGCCATCCCACGACCCTGCTGCGCGTCGTGCGCGGGCCGGTGCCCGACCACGCGAAACTGCAGCGGCTGCAGGCCCTCGTGCAGGAGATCACCGGCGGTCTGGGGCTGGACGAGGCGGTCTCCCGCTGCCGCGTGATCCGACGCCTGCCGTTCCGGTACCGCCCCGCGGTCGTCATCCTGTCGCAAGCCTCCCTCGCCACGGGGGTCGCCGTGATGTTCGGGGCGAACTGGCTCGCACTGGTGCTCTCGTTCATCGCCGCCGCCCTGGCCGCGACCACCCAGCACCTCCTGGCGCGCGTGCGCGTGCCGTACTTCTTCGCGCAGATCGCCGGTGGATTCGTGCTCACCGTCGTCGCGGCCCTCTCCCCGCTGCTCAGGTACACCGGTCTCGAGGCGGCCGCGGCGATCCGCCCGTCGGTGATCGTGGCATCCGGGATCGTGCTGATGCTCGCCGGTCTCACCGTGGTAGGCGCGGCTCAGGACGCCATCGACGGTTTCGCGCTGACCGCGACGGGGCGCATCCTCGAGCTCACGACGCAGACCCTGGGCGTGGTGCTCGGGATCCTGGCGGGGCTCGAGACGGTCCGGGTGCTGGGCCTCGGCATGTCGCCGCCCTCGAGCGCCCTGCCGCTCGGGCCGATCACTCTGCAGTTCGTGGGCGCCGCGGTCATCGCGGTGGCGGTGGCGGTGTTCAACGGCGCCGGGGCGCGCATCATCGTGGTCAGCGCGGCGCTCAGCCTGGTCGCCTGGGCCGGGTACGTCGCCGCATCGGGCCTGGGCTTTGACGTGGCCGCGGCGAGCGGCGTCGGCGCCTTCATCGGCAGTTTCATCGGGATCGTCGTGGCGTACCGCCTGCACGTGCCGTCGGTCGCGATCACGACGGCGGCGATCCTGCCGCTCGTGCCGGGGGCGGCGGTGTTCCGGGGGCTCCTCGGCGTCGTCGAGTCGGGTACCAACCCACTCGTGCTCATCACCGGCGTGACCACCCTGGCGGGGGCGGCGACCATCGGCATCGCCCTGGCCGTCGGCGCCTCGCTCGGCATCTACCTCGGTCAGCCCGTTCGCGCGACGCTCTCGAGCGTGACCCGGGCGCGGGCGCGCGTGCGGCGGTAGCTCGCGGGGCCTGGAGCCCGTCCGGGGCTGGGCCGCTTCGACGCGGATACCGTCGAGGCTGGGGTCCTGCGGTGGGCGACGCCGAACGGGGGTCTCTGCGGCGGGCGACGTTGAGGCGGGGCCGACGGAGGCCGGGATGCCACGACCCCCGCGTGGCGCGGGCACCGGGCCGTGGCATCCGGGGTCTCAGGGGCAGGAGCCGGTTTCGCGTCCTGCGGGGGTATCGAACGTGGCGACGTCGATGTCGTAGTTCACATCGATCCGCTGCCCGACCACTTCGGCATTGCGCAGCTCGATCGTGTGCGGCAGAACGCCCTCGACACACACCGAAGCGAGCGGTATCGATGACATCGCGACCGGGCCGATTCTGTCGGCCAACTCCTGAGCCGAAAAGGTGACATCGCCGACGGTGGCGGACGAGATCGTCGCGTTCAGACGCCCCTCCGCCAGAGACGGCGCCATGCCAAGGGTGACGGCCAACGGTCCCTCCGCGGACATGAACACCGCGTCCCACGTCAGCTCTGTCTCCCGGAAGCCGACTCTCATCGCGCCGCGTACCTCCACGGGAATGAGCAGTGCGGTGGCCTGAGCACTCGACAGGCTGATGGCGCCCCACGCCCGATCCGGCTTCCATCGTCCGTTGCTCGGTCGCAGCTTCTCGAGGGTCGTCGTCATGTCGCCCGAGCCCTCACCCAGCGGAATACTGCGCGCCACGACGGTGATGCGTTCGTACCGTCCCAGAAGCTTCTGCAAGAGGACAGGCCCGGCGATGTCGACGTCGATCCGTTGACTGTCCGGGAACGACATCGCGGATCGCTGCTGCTGCGCGAACTCCCGCTGCACGTCGGCCCGGGCGACCGCCTCCGCCGTGACGAACGCGGTGACCATGAGAGCGACGAGCAGCGCGGCGAGGAGGACGATGCGACCCCACGGCGGGGGCCCGGCCGGAGCCCGATGGGCCGGTGCCGGCAGGACGACGGTGCGCTCGTCGAAGAGGGTCACGTCGGGGGCCTATCCGAAACGACCGTTGACGTAGTCGTACGTCCGCGGGTCGATGGGCGAATCGAACATCGCCTCGGTGTCACCGTGTTCCACGATGTGACCGGGCTGACCCTGGGATGCCAGGAAGAAGGCGCACTGCTGAGAGACGCGCTGCGCCTGCTGCATGTTGTGGGTGACGATGACGATCGTCACTTCCTTCTGCAGCTCCCCCATCGTCTCCTCGATGACCCGCGTGGAGGTGGGATCCAGGGCCGAGCAGGGCTCGTCCATCAAAAGCACCTTCGGCTTGACCGCGAGCGAGCGGGCGATGCACAGGCGCTGTTGCTGGCCGCCCGACAGGCCGCCGCCGGGCTGACGCAAACGGTCCTTGACCTCCTTCCACAGCCCCGCCGAGGTCAGTGAACGCTCCACCAGGTAGTCCTTCTCGTCGCGAGAAGCCCGGATGCCGGTGAGTTTCAGTCCTGCGATGACGTTGTCGTAGATCGACATCGCCGGGAACGGGTTGGGCTTCTGGAACACCATCCCGATGTCACGCCGCGCTTCCGTCAGACGTCGACCGGTGTCGTAGATGTCGACGCCGTCGAGAAGCACCTCCCCCGCCAGGGACGCCGAGGGCACGAGCTCGTGCATGCGGTTGAGAATCCGCAGGAACGTCGACTTGCCGCACCCCGACGGGCCGATGAGGGCGGTGACCTCGCCCGCGGGCATCGTGAGCGAGACGCGGTCGAGTACCTGGTGGTCTCCGAACCATGCGGTGATCCCCCGCGCGTCGAGCGTCGCCAGCGGCAGCGCGGGCTGCGCGAACGGATCGTCGATCATGTCGACATCGCCGGACCCCGCGGGCGCCGGGGCGCCGAGGATCGGGGCGGGAGCAGGGACCGACTCCCGGCGAGAGCGGCGATCATTGCCGCTCGGCGGAGTCAGGACAGTGGTGGTGTCATCGGACATGCGGGTCTCCGGTGGTCAGAGCAGGTTGGGCAGGAGTCGCGTGAGCTGATCCGCGACGAGGAATCCGGCGAGAGCGGCCACGGGCAGGAAGACGATCCAGGTCTTCTGCGCGCCGAAACGGCGGAACGACCAGATTCCGGCGATCTCCACGACGATGAGGAACTGTGCGGCGAACACGAGGGCCCACACGGTGCGGGCGTCGGTGGCCATCGCCTTGTCGGCCGGGTCGAGAGTGCCGGTCATCGTCATCCGAGCCCCGGCGGGCTGCGTCTGCGACACGAGCCGGGCATCGACGTACACGATTCCGGTCGGCACGTAGGGCACCCCCCGGGCCGACTGCAGGATGAGGCGGCTTTCGCCGCGCGTGAGGTTCGGCGGCGTCGGGTCTCCCGCGTACCGCAACCCCATGACCTCGAAACGCTGCAGCCCCTGCCCCGTGCGCACGGTGATCTCGTCGCCGGGATCGAGGGACGAGATGGCCGAGAAGGGACCGCCGAAGGCCGCGGCGCGCGCCATGAGCACGCTCACGCCCGCCTGACCGGGCAGCACCGTGTCACGGCGATGCCCGACTCCCAGAGCGGTTTGGGCGGATGCCGTGCCCTCGACCACGACCTCGTGGAACTTCAGGCGTGGGATGTCCATGATCGCCACGGGGGCACCGTCGGCGAGCAGGACATCCTCGAACGTTCCCTCGCTGACGGGGGCCGTGCCCGCCGCGAGCTGGGCGCGGAAGTCATCCTCCAGCCGCTGCTGCGAAGCGAGGTGCTGTAGATGACCGAACACCGTGACGTTGAGCACGAACATCGTCACCAGCAGCAGCAGCGTCGCCACCACGCTGCGAGCGAGCGCTTCCGCCGGCGTCATCTCGACGGGTGGGCGCGGTGGGGCCGGTGGCCGGCGCGGGGGCCGCGGCGGGCGAGGAACCCGCGCGAACGGGGGTATCCCGCCGGTTCGTGCCGTCGCGGTCTCCCCTGACACGCTCACGCCGGAACTCCGAGCCCGAGCTCGTCCCCGGCCCGTGCGCGCGCGACGCGGACGATTCGCACCGCCACCAGGATGACCGCGGCCAGCAGAACGACGAGCACCGCGAACCAGGGGAAGACGAACACCGTGGCGTCACGGGTGAGCGGAGACAGCGTCGTCCCATCGACCTCCGCGGGAGGGCGGAACGTCGCGTGGGCAGTGACGACGGTCCATTGGCCGACGCCGGGGACTTCCGCCGAGACGACCCGGCTCTCGCCCGCCTTCAGCTGCGCGATCGTCACCGCATCGATCGACGCGAGGCGGTTGCCGAACGGACCCTGGATCCAGAAGTCCGCCGTCGCGTCGAAGGTGGATGCCGAGACATTGCGCACCGTGAAGGACAGCAGCGCCGCGCCGCCGAAAGGGTTCGCCGACAAACGCACGTCGCTCGTGAGACCGCCCACATGGACAATGCCTCCGAGGTCCACGTCGCCCACGACGAGCGACGGCGCGGGCGACGGCGTCCCGGCCTGGACGGTGGAGGAGCCCGTCGAGACCGACGATCCCGCGCCCGCCGATGATCGCGATCCCGAGCTGCTTGACGACGCCCCGGCCCCGCCTGCGCCGGCTCCGCCCGAGCGGGGCAGGCACGGCGACGACTGCGAGCTCGGCGGGCCGATGACCGTGGCCGCCATGTCCACCCCTCCCGACGGCGCCGGCGAGGGCGCCACCGTGGGGCACGTCACCTCGCCGCTGCGCACGGATACGGGGGCGGCGTGAGCGGCGACAGGAAGCGACGTCACCGCGGTGGCCAGCAGCAGTGCAGCCACGAGGCGTGGCATCCCGACGCGAAGCCTCATCGCGCCGCACCCGGTGCCGAGCCGACGACATCGCGCTCGGCCTCCGCCTTGCGGCGGGCCTCGGCCTCCGTGTACTCCACCCACGCACGGGCGCGCCGCTCATCGATACGGCGACGCAGCCGCAGCCACCCCCAGACCAGCAGAGCGATGACGAGAACCGCGAGCAGTGCCCAGGGGACGACGAACAACACGGTGTCGCGCGAGACGCTGCGAAGGGGGCCCGGGTTCAACGCCTGCTCGTCGACGGAGGGATACAGCGTCACCGTCGGCGACAGGTACACCCACTGCCCCACGCCCGAGATGGTCGTGGTGACGGTGCGGGTGCTGCCGGGGAGCATCTCGTCGACGTCGGCGTCGACCTGTCCGGACACCCCGATGCCGAACAGCCCGCGCACCTCGGCCTTGAGGCGGCCGGACAACGCGACGTTGCCGGCGTTGCGGACGGTGAAGGTGACCGCGGTCTCGCCGTCGAGCGGGTTCACGCTCGGGGTGTACGACGCGGTCATCCCGTCGATGGACATGAGCGGCTGCAGATCGCCCGGTACACGCACGTAGAGGCGTGTTCCGACGCGACGGTCCACCAGCACCTGCCCGTCGTTCGCCAAGGCCGACACGACGAGACCGGCGGCGTGGTCGCCGGGGCCGGCATCCGCGGGAACCGTCACGCGGAAGGGGACCTCCGTAGAGGCACCGGGGTCGAGCTGCACAGCAACGGACGGCTGACCGCCGAAGTCGACCCACGCACCGGCATCGGTGGGGGCGACGCCCGTCTCGAGCAAGCCGTAGCCCCCCTCGTCGGTGTTGAACGCGTCGGTCGCGAAGACCGTGAACGATTGCGCGGTCGAACCGACGTTGGTGACGACGTAGGTGTCGTCGATCACCTGACCGGGACCCATCTGGTAGCTGAACCGCGAGCGAGGCGATGACGCGTCCGCGGATTGGGGGGCCGCGGAGATGCCGATGGTGTCGGTGGACGGGGCGTCCTCCGCGCGAGCGGAGCCGGCCGACGACACGCCGAAGGCGACGGCCGCGACACCGATGAGGGTCAGCGCGACCGAGCGAATGCTCCACGCGTTCGGGCGGGTGGGAGCGAGGTGGGAAAGCACGATATATCTCCGCAGAGCAGGCTTGCCGCAAGCGATCCGCGGCATGAACGACGACTGAACGCCGGACGGGTTCTCGGGGCACGGACGAGGGGCGACGCCGAAGCGTCGCCCCTCGCGTGGGTTACTTCGAGACGAGCGTCAGCGTCATCTTCGAGGTGTAGGTGCCCGCCGGGGCGTCGGAGGGCGCCACGAGGGTCAGGTCGGCACCCAGCTTGGTGACACCGACGCCGGCGCCGACGGCGGCGCTGGCGAAGGCGGCCGGGTAGGTCGCCGAACCCGCGGTCTGCGCCGCGGCCGCCGTGACACCGGTGGCCGTCGTCGCCGAGGAGTTGATCTTCGGCGCCACACCGAGGTTGGCGGCGCTGAAGGTGGCCGAGTCGCTCGTGAAGGCAGCGACGGTCTGCGTGAGCGTCCACCCCTTCTTGCTCACGACGCGCTCGTCGGTGACGGTGACCTCGGGCAGGCTCGCGGTCGAGGTCGACTTGTTGTTGACCAAGGTGGCCTGACCGAACGTCGCCTTGGCGCTCGCGGGCACCGAAAGCGACAGCGCGCCGTCCTTCGCGGCGACCGTGGTTGCCTCGAGGCCGATCTCGCCCGTGGTCGTCGCCGATCCGCCGTTGTCGCCGGAGGAGGGGACGGTCGCGGTGTAGCTCCACGAGCCGCCGGCCTTGACCGTGATGTAGACGAACGAGACGTCCTCGACGACCACGCCGTTGCTGGAGGTGAACGCGAGACCGGCGGAGAAATCGCCGCCGTTCGCCTTGACGGCGGCGTAGTTGGCGCCGGCGAGGTTGTTCAGCAGCAGGGCGGGGGTGAGGACCGTCTTCTTCGCGGGATCGTTGAAGGCGTTCATCTGGCTGCCGAGCCACTTCGAGGTGTCGCGCTCGCCGCCACGGGGCGAGACGAAGACCGAGACGCCGGTGGCGGTGCTCGGACCGGTGAACATCTTGTCGTAGTTCGAGAAGCCCTCACCGACCGGGTATCCGGCCACGAGCTGGTCGAAGGCGATGGCGTCGCCGTTCTTGACCAGGTTCTCGGTGGTGGCGTCGAAGATGTAGAACGGCTCGGTCGAGCCGGCCGGGGTGTTCGCGGCCTGCGCGGCCGAGACGCCCGTGCCGACGAGCACGAGGGCGAGGGCCGCAGCGGCGGCGGCCTTGAGGGTGGAGGAACGGAACATGTCTGTGTCTACCTTTTCGATGTGTCGATCAGCCCTGCGCGTACGCGGCGAGGGGGGTGGTCGAGGAGGGGGCGATGAAGCCGAACTTGCGCTTGACCGAACCCGGGGCCAGCGGCGAGTTGCCGAAGTTGGTCAGGCTCGTGAGGGACGAGGAGTTGACGAGGTTGGCCAGCACCGCGTCGTACGCCGGCGAGCCGGTGTACGTGAACGACGACTGCACGCGAGCGCGCTCGACGATCAGGTAGGTGTCACGACCGAACGTCGTGTTGCTGTAGTAGCTCGAGTTGGGCGCGAGCGCGGGAGCGGTGCCGGTGAAGGGAGCAGCGCCGGAGACGGGCGACCCCAGCTGCACCGACGAAGCAGCCGCCACCGTGTTGACACCCGCGACACCGTTCGCCTGGGCGATCCAGCTGGCGGCCGAGAACGGGATGATCTCGCCGTCGCCGAGCACCGTGGCGTCGTTCTCGGGCACCGTGGTGTTCGACGCGTCCGCGACGCCCGCGGGGGTGGTCACGCCGAGGGCGTTGAGGAAGAAGCTGCGCGTGCCCGAGGAGGTCTGGGGCAGACGGGGCTTGACCGTGACACCGTCGATCGAGGTGATGGTGCCCTCGTAGATGCCCTTCAGCTGCGACGGGGTGAGCGTCGCCCACGCGGCCGTGCCGCCCGTGTAGGCGTAGGCCACGGCGTCACGCGCGAAGGGGACGTACAGCAGACGGCCGTCGGCGTTCGCGTTCGAGCCCGGACCGCTGGAGCTGCGCGCGATGTCCACCTGACCGGTGATGCTGCGGGCCGGGGTGCTGTTTCCGCTGACCGACCAGTTGTTACCGTCGATCGAGCGGCGGAGTGCGTCGCGGCCGGCGCCGGAGCCGTTCGGACGGGCGAAGAACGGACCGTTCGACTTGGCCTGGATGGCCGGGGAGCCGAAGGCGTCGAAGTTGCCGATCGACTTGCCGTCAGCGAGCACGCGGACGTACGAGCCCGACGCGCTCGTGCCGTTGGTGAGGGCGTTCATGGCGTCCTGCAGGGTGTCGGAGCCCACGGCCACATAGCTGTTGGACACCGGTTCGGCCGATGCGGTCGAGGCGAAGCCCGCTCCCGACAGCAGCAGGCCGACGGCCGCACCGATGGCGGCGATCTTGTTGATCTTCACGAGAGAACCAATCTGAAGGTGGTGGATGGTGTGATTCGGGTGATGCACGGAAGGGGAAGAGGTGCCCACGTCAGGGGAGGCGACGCGGAAGTCTGGGGATGAGGAAGACCACGCCGGCGGCGAGCGCCCCGGCGAGCAGGCTCGCGGGCAGGACCGCGGGCAGCCCGCCCACTCCGGGGTCGGCGGGAGTCTGGGCTCCGGCGAGCGCCCCGGCGACGGCTCCGGATGCCACCGGGTCGCTCGAGCCGGCCGCGGTCACCGCGGCTGTGGCGGGCGCTGCGGCAGCGGCGGGTGCGGCAGCCGCCGGCATCGTCCCCGAGGCGAGCGGGACGGAAGCGGCCGGCGCCCGGGTCGGAACGGGGGCGCTGGAGCGGGTCAGTCCTGAATGGATGACGTTCGCGGCGATGACCGCCTGCTGGTGCCACGAGTCGGGGATCGGCGCATAGCCCACGGGGAGCTGTCCGAGCGAGAAGCCGGGCTGCTGTCCGTAGCCGGAGGCGTAGCGGATGAAGGTCGCGTAGCTGGATCGCGCCTTGGCATCCGTCATGTACGGGTTCGCGGCGGCGTAGATCGGCATCGTCAGCGGGTAGGCGGCCGTCGCGCTGCGGGCGGCGTCGGAGGCGAAGTTGAACGCAACCGTCTGCGTCTGCGCCGTCGGCGAGGTCATGGCCGCGGCGGCGGCCGTCATCGTGTCGGTCGAGACACCCACGAACGCTCCGGCGGGATTCTTCAACTCGGCCGTGACGATCTGGTACTTCTCCGAGGCCGCACTGTCGGTGAGGCCGATGACCGCTCGTGAGCCCTGCAGGCTCCGGGGCGTCTTGAGGTACCGGGGTGGGTTGCCCAGCGGGTCCCAGGATCCCGCGACCTGCGCATCGCCGCGCAGCACGAGATATCCCGAGGAGTCGAGATCGTTGGTGAACGGGCGCCAGCCGATGACGTTCAGCTCGCCCGCCCCGCCCTTGACCGCGTCGCGCTTGGTGGGGTCGGCCTTGGGGAAGGTGTTGGTGGGCAGCTGGAGGGCGCCATTGGGATTCACGTCGGGGTTGGTCGAGCTGTACTTGTTGACTCGCGTTCCCCACGGGTCGGGCTCACCGCCCAGGAAAGCCCGGGCCTCGGGATCGCTCGTGACGTAGGCCCAGAGGGTCTGGGCGACGTCGGAGCGTCCTTGCGTCACGAGCATGTCGGAGACGCCGACGCCGGCGATCGCCTGCTCCTTCCACTCGGGGTCGTTGATCGCGAGGAAGTCCGGGTCGTAGAGCAGGTTGCGCGGGTTGCTCCCGAGGTGACGGCGGTCGGTCTCGGTGGGAAGCGCATCGATGTACGACGATGTGAGGAGCTTCGCGATCAAGCGAGGAGTCAGCTTCATCTGCGTGAAGGGGAGCCCTGCTCTCCCCTTGGCGTCTGCGCTGGCCGTGTCGGGGTTCGGGAAGCGATCGATGGCGAACGCGATGGTCACCGCGGAGATGCCGACCGGCGCATAGATGAGGTCGTCGGCGCCCTCGCCCGCATAGGGCCGCGAGGTCAAGGCGAGCGCGGCCGAGGTCGTCGCCGCGTTGGCGGCCGCGGTGGCGTCGGCTTCGTTGCTCGTGATCATGTTGTAGATGTCACCGCCGTTGGCGCACAGCGACGGCTGCCACGACGACATCGCCGAGGCGAGCAGCTCGCTGCCCACGACCTGCCGCTCCGCCGCGCCGATCGTGCAGCTGCTGCCGAGGGGGCGGAAGTCGAGACGGATGGCGAGGTGGTGCTTCCAGCTGTCCCAGAACAGCCCCGGCTGGGTGATCGCGGACGAGCCGTTGTCGTGCGTGCCGCGCGGGATGACGACGAGCCAGCACGACTGGCCGCGAGCGGTTCCATCAGTGGACTCGATGCGCCGGCCGCACCCGAGACCGCGCGACTGCACGGCCGTCTGCACCTCGAAGTTCGCGCTGCCGGTGCCGTTGGAGCCGGAGCCGGCCCAGGAGACCTCGTTCGAGGTGTACTGCGAGAAGAAGGGGTTCTGGTTCACGTCGACGCGGGTCCCCTCGACGTACTTGCCCCCGACGATGCGCTGGACCATCTCGTGCTCGCCGTTTCGGATCGTCGACGAACGGAACGGGATCGCCGTCTCGCTGGGCTCGCTCGCACCCTTGCCGAGGACGGTGTAGGGCAGGTCCTGAGCGGGGATGTCGTATCCCCAGTCGGGCGAGCCCACGCGTCCCCCACCGAACGTGCCGCTCGCGCCGTACTGGCACGTGGTGCGATCGGGTCGGGTCGGGTCGTCGGGATCGTCGCCCCAGCACTGCATGATCTGCAGGAAGTTCTCACCACCGGTCTGCTGGCTCGGGGGCGTGGAGCGCGCGGCGTTCTTCCACGACACCTGAATGCCCTGCGCGCCGAGGCCGCGCGTCTGCGACACCGACACCTCGAGGTCGGGGAAGGGGGCGCTCGCGGCATCCGGGTCGTAGGTCTTCGCCGAGACGGTCGCCGCTCCCAGGTCTGCTCCGTCGGCCGCCGACGCGGCGGGTGCCGCCAGAGCGCCGCCCGACATCGCGGCGAAGACGACGCCGGCGACGACCGCACCGGACACGACCGATGCGAGGCCGCGGCGGAAGCGGCGGTGGGGTGCTGAGAGGCGCACGGTATCCCCTGATTCTTCGTCGACAGGGCCTGTCGACGGGTCGAAGGTATGGGCGGGTTATGACGGGGGAATGAACGAGCCGACAACGAGGGCTCGCGTATCGGTGGCGGAAGGGGTCTTTCGAGAAAGTCCTGACGAAACAGTTTTTCGGCGCGCCGAGATCACGCTCGAGCGCGTCGAGCGGATCGGACCGGCGGTCAGCGGATGCCGGGGCGGCGGGGCCTGCGCAACAGCAGCGGCGGGATGACGATGGCTGCGAGCAGGAGGATGGCCGCGGCCGCCATCATCACCGCCGGCGCGCCCGGCACGGAATCGGGGATCGTGAACGGCGCGGATGCCGCGGCTCTCCCCCCACCAGCGGCTGCGGACAGCAGATTGCCGTTAGCGTCGTAGACGGCGTCCGTGGCGGCGGCGGCCGCGGGGTCGGTAGCCGCAGCGGCGGTTGCGGCGGCGGCGGTCCCCGTCGCCGCTCCCGCCGCGGAGCCGCCGTCGCCGGATCCCGTCACGTCGGTGCTCGTGCTCGTCGCGCCGCCCGTGCCGCCCGCACACTGGCTCGGACCCTGCTTGTCGCAGTCGGCCGGTTGCGGCGCGGTCTGGGCGAGCCGGTTGTTGTCGAGGGAGTCCCCGGGCTGGAACGTGGGGTTGTTGCACGCGTTGATGTCGATCGTCGCGTCTTTCGCGCCGGGGATGCGCTTGATCTGCTCGGCACCCGCTTGCACGAGGTTCATTGGCAGCGGCGAGTAGCCGAGCTTTTCGGCCTGCTGCTGCCCCTCGCACAGCACGTACTTCGCGAAGGCCCCGAGGGTGCGTCCCTTATCGGCGTTGAACGTGCCGCCCTCCTGCGTGGGAACGATCATGTACGAGTAGCTGGAGAGCGGGTAGGTGCGGGGGTCGGCGTTGTTGTAGACGCCGTCGAGGATCTGGGTAAGGTAATCCGCCGACGAGGAGTTCGTGTTGATCTGCGCCTTGAGCATCGCCACGGCCACCGACGACGCGGTGGGCTCGATGTAGTAGCCGGCGGCGTTGAGGATCTTCGCGACGGGGAAGCCCGACTTCACGGCGTAGGAGTACTCAACGTAGGTGATCGCACCCTCGCCATACTGCTGCCCCACGTATGCCGAGACGCCCAGCGAACCGTTCTGCAGCGTGGCACCGACGTTGTCGGGGAACTGCGAGGTCATTCCCGTCGTCCAGATGTCGGGGTGCTGCTTCGACATCCACATCGTGAACTGCGCCGTCGACCCCGAGCCGTCGGAGCGCGCAACCCGTTGGATGGGGCGGTCGGGCATCGCGAGGCCCGGGTTGTCGGCCTGGATGGCGGGGTCGTTCCAGTTCGTGATTTGCCCGGCGAAGATCTTCGACACGGTGGCCCCCGCCAAGCGCAGGTTGGTGACCTGCTTGCCGCCGATTTTGAGGTTGTACATGAACGAGGTGCCACCGGCGACGATCGGCATGTAGGCGTAGCCGCCGACCGGTGGCTTCTCAGGCTGCGCGCCCTTCTCGGTCGGCTGCAGCTGGAACGGGATCTCGCTGATGGCGAAGTCGACGCTGCGATTGATGAAGTCGGTGCGACCGGCCGTGGAGCCCTGGCCGCGGTAGTCGACTGTCATTGCGTAGTTCGACTGAACGTTGCGGCGCCACTGATCGAGAGCGTTCTGCGACCACGTAGAACCCGAACCGGAGATGTTGGCGTACGACGCATCAGCGGCGGTCGCGGCAGGCGCGACAGCACCGGACCCGAACGCGGCGGCCACGAGGGCGGCGACGGCGGCGGTCGCGACGAGTCGGAAGCGACGGGGGATCACGGGTTCTCCTCGGAGGGGTGGGAGGCGGCAGGCTGCACGCCGTGGGGCGCGGAGACGCCGCCACGGTCGTCAGGTTCAGTGGCCGTCACGGTTGGGGCCACCTCGGCGACACGCTCTTCGGCCAGCACCTCGGTGGCGGATACGGTCGCGGGAACGAGGACGGCGCTCGTGGCGGCCTCCGTCATCGCGGCGCGGCGCTCGATCCGCGCCAGATCCCCGAGCGAGGCGGCAGCTCGCGCGCGACGACGGCGCGGGCTGAGCTGCCCCGCGCCCTTTCCGCCGATGGCGCGAGCGATGATGAAGAGGATGAGGACGAGCGCGATGAGGGTCGCCGCCGCCCCGAACCCGCGGGCGATCATCGACGGCTCGGGTGACTTGACCATGTCGAACACCTGCAAGGGCAGCGAGATCATCGGCCCCTGGAACGGGTTGGTGTTCATCACGGCCGTCACCCCCGACGTGAGCATGACCGGCGACGTCTCGCCGACACCGCGCGCCGTCCCGAGGATCACCGCGGTGGCCAGGCCTGACCGCGAGGTCGGCAGAACGACGGTCCACACCGTCCGCCACCGCGAGGCGCCGAGGGCGTAGGATGCCTCCCGCAGGTTCCCCGGCACGAGTCGGAGCACGACATCGGAGGCCCGGATGATGATGGGCAGCATCATCACCGTGATGGCGAGCGCGGCGGCGAAACCCGAACGCTCGTGTGTGACCAGGGTGATCACCGCGGCGTAGATGAACAGGCCCGCGACGATCGAGGGCAGCGCGGTCATGGCATCCGAGATCGTCCGCACGAATCGGGCGAAGCGCCCGCCGATCTCGTTCATGAACACCGCCGTCGCGATTCCCAGCGGGACCGCGATCGCGAGGGCGATCGAGATCTGGATCAGCGTCCCCACGATCGCGTGGGCGATGCCGCCGGTGTCGAGGGGGTCGAGGGGGCCGGCGAGCTTCATCGTCTCGACGAAGAGGTTCAGGTGCGTGATCGCGTCGAAACCGCGCACCACCGTGAAGACCACCACGAACACGAGCGCGGCCAGCAGCACGCCACCGGCGCTGTAGAGCAGCGCCGTCATGACCCGGTCGGCGACGTCGAGCCGGTCGGAACGCAGGACGATGAGCAGCGCATAGAGCGCAAGGAACGCGAGGTAGGCCACCACGGCCCACCCGATGGCCCCGGTCATCGGCGTCAGCCATCCGAAGAGGAGCGTGGCCACCGCGAGCGAGGCGCAGAAGGCGCCGATCAGGTCGAAGCGCTGCTCGGCCGGGACGCCGCGGACACGGCGGCGCGGTCCGGGCGCATCGACGCCGGGGTCGGGCAGCACCGTCCGTCCGCGACTGGTCGTACGTGCCGGCGGCACGTCGAGGACGCGGGTCGCGTCGTCCGTCGCGGGCGGGGCGAGAGTGGCATCCAGGGTCATGTCATCCCTCGCTCTGGGCGCCGGAGCGCGATCGGGCCACGATGGAGGACGCGGTGAAGTTGATGATCAGCGTGATGACGAACAGCGTCAGCCCGGCCGCCATCAGGGCAGACAGGCCGAACTGGCTCGCCTCGCCGTAGCGCAGCGCGATGAGGGCCGAGATCGAGTTCGAGCCCTTGCTGAGCACCTCCCAGTTGATCGTGAAGATCGGGGAGATGATCATGTAGACCGCGATGGTCTCACCGAGCGCGCGTCCGAGGCCGAGCATCGTTCCGCCGATGATGCCGCCTCGCCCGAACGGCAACACGACGGTGCGGATCATGCCCCACCGCGTCGAGCCCAGGGCCAGCGCCCCCTCGCGCTCGCCGATCGGGGCCTGCGAGAACGCCTCGCGCATCACGGAGGTCTGGGTGGGAGCGACCATGAGGGCCACGACGATGCCCGCGATGAAGGCCGACGAGGTGAACTCCCCCGCATCCGTCAGCCGGGCGCCGTCGGGGCCGGTCACGGCGAAGATTGGGATCCAGCCGAAGTAGTACGAGATCCACTGGGCGACCGGGATCACCGCCGCCTGCAGGAAAAACACGCCCCAGAGCCCGTAGACGACACTGGGCACCGCCGCCATGAGGTCGACGAGCGTGATGAGCGCCGACTTGAGCCGCGGTGGGGCGATCTCGGAGATGAGCAGGGCCGTGCCAAGGGCGAGCGGGACCGAGAACGCCATCGCGACGAGGGCGATCGACACGGTGCCGAACAGCACGGCGACGATGCCGAACTCTCCGGCCTCGGGGTTCCACTCCTGCGTCCAGAAGAACGACGGACCGGCGACGCCCAGGGCCTCGCCGCTGCGAAGGGTGAGGAACAGCCCCACGGCGATCATGATCGCGACGGTGATGCCGCCGGCAGCGTACGAGGTGGCGCGGAACACCGCGTCGGCACGCGAGGGGCGTGTGCGCAGCTCACGCGGGCTTGGCGTCGACGGCGCGTCGTCCGGCGAGGTCTCGGGGGTGCGCAGGAGCTCGGTGAGCGCGTCCGGGTCGACGGCGGTCATCGCGTCACGCTCCGGCACGCGCGCGCGACGGCGCGCAGAGATCGTCTCATCGAGCTTCCTGAGAGCAGAGGCCGGTGGCGGGTTCCTACCGGATCCTCGACAGCGTGCGGGCTGAAGATGAACAACGGACCACGCTCCGGGGAAGGAGCCTTGGCCGTGATGTGAGCGGGCCGGGCGCGCCTCATCTCGTCGGCTCCGGGGTGGGGGTCGGAGTCGGCGTCGGAGGGACGGGTACAGGGGTCGCCGTCGGAGCCCCGGTCGACACGACCAGGGTCACGCGGGTTCCGTGGGCGAGCCTGGCACCGACGGCAGGGTCGACCGCGATCACGGTACCGGCCGGAACGGTCGTCGACGACGCACGCTGGAGGACGATCGCGAAACCCGCGGATGCCACGTCGTACTGTGCCGCATCGACACCCGTTCCGCGCACGTCGGGTATCGCCGCGAAGCCACTCGCCACGGTCAGGGAGACCGCCGACCCGGGTGGGGTGACCTCGCCCGGCGCGGGGGTCGTCGCGACGACGGTGCCCACGGCATCCGGCCCGTCCGACGACGCCGTCGGCGTCGCGACGCGCAGACCGGCCGCCGCGAGGATGTCTCGGGCCTCGGACTCGCTGCGTCCGACGATCGACGGCACCGGCACGCGCGGGTCCGCCGTCGGCTGCGAGGGGCTGGGAGCGGATGCCGTCGGCGAGATCGACGGGGCGACCTCGACGGGGACGGTGGCGCTGGGCATCGGTACGGAGTCCCGCGCCTCGACGGGCGCGCCGCGCGGAACCAGTGCGAAGACGAGGGCACCCACGAGGATCGCCGCCGCGGAGAGCAGGACCCACGTCATGGGTGACGTCCGGGACCGCGCGTCCGCCGTGACCGGTGCGGGGCTCACGACGGGCGCCGGCAGCACGCGTGTCGCCGAGCGCGGCGCGTCGGACGGCTCCGCGAGAGGCGGGTGCGGCTCCACGGACCGGCGCGGGGGCGCGCTGGCCGCGGAGGCGAGCGCCTCCCGCATGGCGTCGGCAGACGGAAATCGGTCGTCGGGCTCTTTCAGCAGAGCTCGCACGACGACACGGTCGATCTCGACCGCGACGCCGCGCACCCGCACCGACACCGTCGGCGGGAGCGCCGACAGGTGCGCGCGGATCGTCTCGTCGGTGCTGCCTCGCACGAACGGTGGCTCCCCCACGAGCGCGAAGTGCAGCAGGCCGCCGACCTGGTAGAGGTCACCGGCGACGCCGACGGCCTCTCCGCGCAGCTGCTCGGGGGACGCGTAGGACGGATTGCCGACCACTCCCGCGGGCGCCTCAAGAGGGGCATCGCTGACGAGCACGTCTGCGGAGCGCGCCGAGCGTCCGGGACGATCGGCCAGTCCGAAATCGATGAGCGTGACGGCGGCGATCTCGCCATCGGGCCCGATCTGGACGAGCACGTTGGATGCCGAGACATCACGATGCACGTACCCCGCCGCGTGCACGGCTCCGAGGGCACCGAGCACACGGTCGGCGACGAGCAGGGCACGTCGCGGGTCGAGCGGTCCCCGCGTGCGCACGAGTTCGGAGAGCGTCACCCCCGGGGCGAAGGCCCAGGCCGTCCACGTCTCGCGGGAGCCGGCATCACACGCCGCCACGAGCCGCACCACAGCGGGGTGGAGCATGGTCTCCGCGACCGCCGCTTCGCGAAGGAACGCGGCGCGAAGCCCCGGCGTGTCATCGAGGTGCGGGTGGAGGACCTTGACGGCCACCAGGCCCCCCGCGTCGACGTCGAGCGCCTCGTAGACCGATGCCGTTCCGCCCGAGCCGAGCAGGGCGCGGATCCGGAACCGCCCGCCGATCAGCTGCGACTCCCCGAGGTCGGTCATCCGCGCGGTCGGCCGAGGCCGGGGGTGCAGAGGCACAGGCACTCAGCCACGGAGGCGGGCCCTCTCGTCGGGCTGCCGGTAGCGGCGCCCCGAGCGCGTGCCGATGTTCACGACGCGAGCGATGTGCGCGCGACCGAGCTGCTCACGGGCGGATCGCGCCGCGGTAGCCGCCTCGCCGGGCGACTCGTACCAGCGGGAGCTGATGAGCACCGGCTCGCCGTTCAGACGCAGGGCCCAGGCATGGCGCGTCGAGAGGTCGCCGCGCACGGTCGTCGGCGAAAGCTGTTCGGCGCGCGCGCTCATCTCCTCGGCGTCCGCCCACGCCTCGTCGGGAGCGGGGTGGAGAGCGCTCCCGCGCCCGAGCTCGCGGTTGTTGGTGGCGAGGAGCCGCCAGACGCCGAACATGCCGGTGCGCGTGGCTGCCTCGACGCGTCGCGGAGCCAGGAGCACGGGGGCGGTCTCCGTGGGCAGCACGCGCGCGCGGAACGCCAGCCACGATCCCAGCATCGGGTCGTCGGCCGAGCGGAAGGTGTCGAAAACGACACGCGCGTGAGCGCTCGGTCGCGCGGAGAGCTGTTCGCTCACGGGGGCCCCTGTCTGGCGGACCCGTGCGCCGGCCCTTCGGGTCGACCGTCGCTGTTCCGCAGCACTGAACGTGGCCCCTCGGGGTGGCCACAACACGAGCAAAGGGTGAACGGGCGGTTCACCACCCCGCAACGATTCGTCGCAAACTCATGGGCGGAGTTCACCCGCTGGTTCCCCCGACCTGCTCCATCGGCGCTGGAGCAGCTCCGACGGCGGCGGCTTCAGAGAGCGCGGCGTCCTTCGAATGCACGCCCGAGGGTGACTTCGTCGGCGTACTCGAGGTCGCCGCCGACGGGGAGGCCGGATGCCAAACGCGTGACGCTGATCTCCAGGGTGTGCAGCAGTCGGCTGAGGTAGGTGGCCGTGGCCTCACCCTCGAGGTTCGGGTTGGTCGCGAGGATCACTTCCTGAACCGTGCCGTCGGCCAGCCGCTGCATGAGCTGAGTGATGCGCAGATCGTCGGGCCCGATGCCGGCGATCGGACTGATCGCGCCGCCGAGCACGTGATACAGACCGCGGAACTCCCGCGTGCGCTCGATCGCGGCCACGTCTTTCGCATCTTCGACGACGCAGATGAGAGTGGCGTTACGACGCGGGTCCCGGCAGATGGAGCAGCGGTCCTGCTCCGAGACGTTTCCGCAGATCTCGCAGAACTTCACCTTCTCGCGGATCTCACCCAGCAGGGTCGACAAGCGCGAGACGTCGAAGGTCGGCGACTGCAAGATGTGGAACGCGATGCGCTGCGCCGACTTCGGCCCGATTCCGGGAAGGCGCCCGAACTCGTCGATCAGGTCTTGGACGATGCCGTCGTACATCAGCTGAACCTCGTGGGGGGCTCGTAGGGCTCATCGCGCACGTACGTGGCGCCGAGCATCTGGCGGACGACGGCCTCGCCGTACCGCTGGACGCCGCCGCCGAGCGGAGGCATTCGCGGCACGACGACGGGCGGGAGGGGCGCCTCGTCTTCGTCGGGGGGCGGGATGACGTCGTCGTCATGGACTTCGTCGGGTGCGGGCACCGAGGGGGCGACGTCACGCGGCGGAAGCACGACACCTTCACGGACGGGCGGGTTGGGGGCGACAGCGACCTCGTCAGGCTCGTCGTCGACCGCCAGAGCCGTCGACGGGGCGGCCGGGGTGCGCTGCCCTCCGGGGGCGGGGGCGCCGGAGGCGGGAATCGGGGCCACGGCCCACTCGGTGACCGACGAGGCGTACGGTGCCGTGCCCTGGGCGCGGGGCGTCGACGGCGGTGTCACGGAGCCGCGCGATGCGCCGGGGCCCGAGGGAGCCGGCGCGGGGCCGCGCGGCGGTCGACCGGGGCCGCCTGGTCCATCGCCCTCGAGGCGGGCGAGATACTTCACCCGGACCCCGAGCACGGCCTGGATCGCCTGACGCAGGTCTTCGCTCGGACCGCCATCGGGAGTGCGGGTCTTGAACGCGGTGAGGTCGCTTCCGGTACGGAAAGCGAGCGTCAGCACCTCGTCGTCATAAGCGACCACGGCCGCGGTCGAGACGACCAGCCACGACGACCGGCTCGCAACCTCGAGCTGACCGAGGACCTCCGGCCAGGCGTCGCGCACGTGACCGAGCTCGATCGGGCCGATCGGCGTCGCGGGCGGTGTGGGTGCCGTCGGTTCGAGGGGCGAGGTGTCGTCGGCCTCAGCCGTTGTCGGGGCGGAGCCGGCAGCGATGGGCTGCGCGTCGTCGGACGGGGCAGCGGTGGGGGCGGTCGGCGCGGTGTGAGACGCAGCGGCACTCGACGGCCCCTCGGACACCTCCGGGGCGGGCGCGGTATCGAACGGGTGCGCCTCGTCAGAGGCATCATCGCCATCGCCCCGCGTCGTCGAAGGCGAATCGCCCGCCGGGGAACCCACCTGTGATCCCGACGGGGAGGCGGACTCTGAGGCGATCGGGCGTGGCGCGGCCGAAAGACGGGGCTCGGCCGGCTCCTCGTCGTCGAACGGGGGCGGGGCATCGTCGTCGGTGAAAGGCGGGGGCGCGTCGTCGTCGAACGGCGCGGCAGACGTCGGCGCCGCACGATCAGGCGCCGGCGAACCCGCGGATGCCGGCGAGGTCGAGGCGGGGCGGGATGCCGTCTCCACCGACGCGCGGGAGCCGGGCGCGGCAACCGCGGGAGTCGGCGCAGCAACCCGCCCCGGCGAGGCGATCGAGGACGACGCGATACCCGAGGCCGCGGTCCCCGGCGAAGCGACATCAGGCGACGCGACCGCAGGCGCGGCGACCCCCGGCGAAGCGACCGCAGGCGCACCCCCCGGCGAAGCGATCCCCGGCGAAGCGACAGCAGGCGCGGCGCCCCCCGGCGAGGCAATACCGGGCGACGCGATGCGCGAGGCGCCCGGATTCGCCACCGAGGGCGCGGCGCTCTGTGCCCCACCCGGGGCGGCGATGTCGGCCGCGGGCGAGGCGGGCCTGCCCGTCGCGGGCGAGGCAGGGGCGGCGGTGCGTGCTGCATCGAGATCGTGAGCCGTTGCCGGCGAGATGCCCTGTGCGACGCCCGCGTGGGTGAGGACCCGCGCCACGAGGAGCTCGAGCTGAAGGCGCGGCGACGTGGCGCCGGTCATCTCGTCGAGGGCGGCGACCACGAGATCGGCGGTCCGCGACAATCGCGCCGCGCCGAAAGCCATCGCCTGACGAGACATGCGCTCGAGCTCGTCGTCGGGCACGCCGCGCAGGACCGCTGCGGCTCCGGCTCCCGTGGCGGCGACGACGATGAGATCGCGGAGACGCTCGAGCAGGTCGTCGACGAAGCGACGCGGATCCTGTCCGGTCTGCACCACGCGGTCGACGGCGGCGAAGGCTCCCCCGCCGTCGTTCGCGGCGAAGGCGTCGACCACCTCGTCGAGCAGCTCGGAGTGGGTGTAGCCCAGCAGCGCGACGGCGCGCTCGTATCTCACGAGCACCTGGCCCTCGGCATCCGGATCGCTGCCCGCGATGAGCTGGTCGAGCAGCGAGAGCGTGTCGCGCGGAGACCCGCCGCCGGCACGCACGACCAGCGGCAGAACCCCGGCCTCGACACCGACCTTCTCGCTCTCGCAGAGCTCTTGAACGTACTCGAGCATGGCCGCGGGAGGAACGAGCCGGAACGGATAGTGGTGGGTGCGGGAGCGGATCGTGCCGAGCACCTTCTCGGGCTCGGTCGTGGCGAAGATGAACTTCACGTGCGCGGGGGGCTCTTCGACGAGCTTCAGCAGCGCATTGAAGCCCTGCTGCGTGACCATGTGCGCCTCGTCGAGGATGAAGATCTTGAAACGGTCGCGGGCCGGGGCGAAGATCGCACGCTCGCGCAGGTCGCGCGCATCGTCGACACCGTTGTGGCTCGCGGCGTCGATCTCGACCACGTCGAGCGAGCCGCCGCCACCGCGACCGAGCTCGACGCAGCTGTCGCACGTGCCGCACGGGGTGTCGGTGGGGCCGGCGGCGCAGTTGAGGCAGCGGGCGAGGATACGGGCCGAGGTGGTCTTTCCGCAGCCGCGCGGACCCGAGAACAGGTACGCGTGGCCCACGCGGTCACTGCGCAGAGCGGTCATCAGCGGCTCGGTCACCTGCGACTGCCCGATCATCTCGCCGAACGCCTCGGGGCGGTATCGGCGGTACAGGGCTGTCGTCACCACACCAGACTACGGCGTACCTCCGACATCGCCTCCGCCGTCGTCGGTGAGGCCCGCCGGAACACCGGATGGCCGCACGCCCGGGCCGTCATCAGAACAGGCGAATCCCTCAGAACAGGGCGATGCGTCGGCATCCCCCTGTTCCCGGCACATCCCCTGTTCTGGTGACCGCGCGGGCGCGCACGACCCGGAAACGCCGGACGCGGCGACCCCCCGAAGAGTGCCGCCGCGTCCGCGGGGTCAGAAGCCGCCGTCGAGTCCGACCGCGATCGGGCCGTCGTCGTCGCCCACGATCGGGATCGCCGTGGTGACGATCGGAACCGAGGCCGACAGCAACGTGCCGTCCTCACGTACCGAGCCCTCGAGCTGACGGATCGACGGGCGACCCGGACGCACCGGACCCTGGCCGTGCAGCGCGACACGCACCGTCTCACCGGGGGCGACGGTGTAGTCCACCCCGCGCACGGCGAAGGTGACCGGATCGCCCTCTCCCCCGGCACGCAGGGTCAGGGCCGCCGCGGTGAGAGTGATGTCCAGGCGCGTGCCGTGCCAGTGCAGCACGTACGAGAGCTCGGGCCAGTCTGCGGGCAGACGCGGGTCGAACGTGAGCAGCCCGAAGTGGTCGCGCATGCCGCCGAAGCCGCTCACCAGCGCCGTCCACACGCCACCCGCCGACGCCACGTGCACGCCGTCCGAGGCGTTGTGGTGGAGGTCGCCGAGGTCGACGAACGCCGCCTGGCGGAAATACTCCAGCGCGAGGTCCTGGTACCCCACCTCGGCCGCCAGAATCGACTGGACCACCGCCGACAGCGTCGAATCCCCCGTGGTCAGCGGGTCGTAGTACTCGAAATCGGCGAGCTTCTCGGCATCCGTGAAGTGGTTTCCCTGCAGGAACAGCGCGAGCACCACATCGGCCTGCTTGAGCACCTGGTAGCGATAGATCACCAGCGGGTGGAAGTGCAGCAGCAGGGGGCGCTGGTCGGGCGGGGTGTTCTCGAGATCCCAGATCTCGCGCTCGAGGAACACGGCGTCCTGGGGATGGATGCCGAGGGCCTCGCTGAACGGGATGTGCATGGCCTCGGCCGCCCGGTCCCAGCGTTCGGGCTCGGACGGGTCGAGGTTCATGCGATCGGCCATCTGGGCGTAGGCCTCGGGGCTGTTCTCGGCGAGATCCCGCACGGTGCGCGCCGCGAAACGCAGGTTGAAGCGGGCCATGACGTTCGTGAAGAGGTTGTCGTTGACGACCGTCGTGTACTCGTCGGGCCCGGTCACGCCGTGAATGTGGAACGAGTCGTGCTCGCCGTCGTCGGCCGCGTCGCTCGATCGCCAGAAGCCGAGGGTCGACCACAGGCGGGCCGTGTCGACGGCGATGTCCACGCCCTCGCGGGCGA
>Ga0308159_1002224_pt1 | contig 23199 bp, 20 predicted proteins | sample PhyCR1_FD_201040 | JGI IMG/M metagenome (GOLD analysis project Ga0308159, IMG submission 201040) | Phyllosphere microbial communities from UC Gill Tract Community Farm, Albany, California, United States - DLSLC.R1 | ecosystem: Host-associated > Plants > Phyllosphere > Unclassified | place: USA... | reverse complement strand
GCGCGCTACCGGACTGCGCTATACCCCGGTTTGAAATTGGCTCCGTGACCAGGACTCGAACCTGGGACCCAATGATTAACAGTCATTTGCTCTACCGACTGAGCTATCACGGAACTACATATTTCAAGTTACAACTTTTTACTTCATCCTCTTCGACTTGTTCGTATCGCTACGTTCATGTCTCTGAGGCGCGCTATTTTACAATCTTAAAAACCCCTGTCAACCCCTTAAATTGCTTTTAAGACAATGATTTGCGACTTCATTGCCGGTTTCTTCTTGAACAGAAAAAACCTCGGGGGTGACTGACTGCGGGGCGCACTTTACAAGCCTTTTCCTTACAGTTCAACGCCCTAGTGAAAAAAAAGGCCTCGCAATGCGAGGCCTCCTCTATAAACCCACCGATCAGCGATCAGGCGAAGACGATTTCGTCGTCCTGCACCGAGGCGGTAACCGTAGCTCCCGGCAGGAAACCGCCGGAGAGGATCAACTGCGCCAACGGGTTCTCGATCCAGCGCTGGATGGCCCGTTTCAGCGGCCGTGCGCCATACACCGGGTCGTAACCCACAGCGATCAGCTTGTCCAAGGCCTCGTCGCTCAGTTCCAGGCTCAGCTCGCGCTCCGCCAGGCGACTGCGCAGGCGACCCAACTGGATCTGCGTGATGCCGGCGATCTGATCCCGTGCCAGAGGCTCGAAGATCACCACTTCGTCGACCCGGTTGATGAACTCCGGCCGGAAGTGGGTGGACACCGCGTCCATCACCGCCGCACGTTGTGCCTCGCGATCCCCTACCAGCTCCTGGATCTGCGCCGACCCCAGGTTGGAGGTCATGACGATCACCGTATTGCGAAAATCCACGGTACGCCCGTGGCTGTCCGTCAGACGGCCATCTTCCAGGACCTGCAGCAGGATGTTGAACACATCCGGGTGCGCCTTCTCGACTTCGTCCAGAAGAATCACCGAGTACGGCTTGCGACGCACGGCTTCGGTCAGGTAACCGCCCTCTTCATAACCGACATAGCCTGGTGGCGCACCGATCAGGCGAGCCACGGAATGTTTCTCCATGAACTCGGACATGTCGATCCGCACCATGGCCTCTTCGGTATCGAAGAGGAATTCCGCCAGGGCCTTGCACAGTTCGGTCTTACCCACGCCGGTCGGGCCGAGGAACATGAACGAACCGCTGGGCCGGTTCGGGTCGGACAACCCGGCTCGGGAACGGCGCACAGCGTTGGCCACCGCCACCACGGCTTCGTTCTGGCCAATCACCCGCTCGTGCAGCAGGCTTTCCATCTTCAGCAGCTTGTCGCGCTCGCCTTCAAGCATTTTCGACACTGGAATGCCGGTCCACTTGGACACCACTTCGGCAATCTCTTCCTCGGTAACCTTGCTGCGCAGCAACTGGTTCTCGCTGTGGCCGTGCTGATCGACCATCTGCAGGCTGCGCTCCAGGTCCGGAATCACCCCGTACTGCAGCTCGGCCATGCGATTGAGATCGCCTTTACGACGCGCCGCTTCCAGTTCCTGGCGCGACTGCTCGATCTTCTGCTGGATCTGCGCAGAACCCTGTACTTCAGCTTTCTCCGAGGTCCAGACTTCTTCCAGGTCAGCGTATTCACGCTCCAGGCGGACAATCTCTTCCTGGAGTTTTTCCAGGCGCTTGATCGCGGCCTCGTCGTCTTCTTTCTTCAGGGCCTGGGATTCAACCTTGAGCTGAATCAGGCGCCGCTCCAGACGGTCCAGCACTTCCGGCTTGGAGTCGATCTCCATGCGGATGCGGCTGGCGGCCTCGTCGATCAGGTCGATGGCCTTGTCCGGCAGTTGCCGGTCAGTGATGTAACGATGGCTGAGCTTGGCCGCGGCAATGATCGCGCCGTCGGTGATCGCCACCTTGTGGTGCACCTCATAGCGCTCTTTCAGGCCGCGCAGGATAGCAATGGTGTCTTCCTCGCTCGGCTCATCCACCAACACTTTCTGGAAGCGCCGCTCGAGGGCTGCGTCCTTCTCTATATATTGGCGGTATTCGTTGAGCGTGGTGGCGCCCACGCAGTGCAGCTCGCCACGGGCCAGGGCCGGCTTGAGCATATTGCCCGCATCCATCGAGCCTTCGCCTTTACCAGCGCCGACCATGGTGTGCAGCTCATCGATGAACAGGATGATCTGCCCTTCCTGCTTCGACAGTTCATTAAGCAAAGACTTCAGGCGTTCTTCGAACTCGCCACGGTATTTGGCACCGGCGATCAAGGCGCCCATGTCCAGGGACAGCAAGCGCTTGCCTTTGAGGCCATCGGGCACTTCGCCGTTGATGATCCGCTGGGCCAGGCCTTCGGCGATGGCGGTCTTACCCACGCCTGGTTCACCAATCAACACCGGGTTGTTCTTGGTCCGGCGTTGCAGCACCTGGATGGTCCGGCGAATTTCGTCGTCACGGCCGATTACCGGATCAAGCTTGCCGTCTTCGGCGCGCTTGGTCAGGTCGACGGTGTACTTGTCCAGGGCCTGGCGCGACTCTTCGACGTTGGCGTCATTCACCGCCTCACCGCCACGCAGGTTGTTGATGGCGTTCTCCAGGGCTTTCTTGCTCACGCCCTGGCCCAGCAACAATTTGCCGAGTTTGCTGTTCTCATCCATGGCGGCCAGCAGCACCAGCTCGCTGGAGATGAACTGGTCGCCTTTCTGCTGCGCCAGGCGGTCGGCCTGGTTGAGCAGGCGCGCCAGATCCTGGGACATGTTGACGTCGCCAGTGGGGTTCTGGATTTTCGGCAGCTGGTCGAGCTCTTTGCTCAGTTCCTTGCGCAGGCTGTTGACGTCGAAGCCCACCTGCATCAGCAGAGGCTTGATCGAGCCGCCCTGCTGTTCCAGCAGCGCCTGCATCAGGTGCGCCGGTTCAATGGCCGGATGATCGAGGCCAACCGCCAGAGATTGAGAATCGGATAAGGCCAGCTGCAATTTGCTGGTTAATCGGTCTATACGCATTAGTCACCTTCCTTTTGAGCAGGCCGGAGCGATGGACACACCTAAATAGAGAAACCTGCCAGATGTTTCACTAGATGCGGTCGATTCTGGGAGATTCAAGCGTCAGCAGCTTGACACAAGTCAGATTAGTCTAGCGCTCAAGCCAGATAAGGGAGGCAAAACGCCCGGTGCGCGGGCTGCGCCGGTAGGAAAAGAAGCGGGGATCGCTGACGGTGCAATAGCCGCCACCGTACACGGCAGTCACACCACAGGCAGCCAGTCGCAGGCGCGCCAGCTGATAGATATCGGCCATGAAGCGCCCGGCATTGGCGCTCGGCACAAAGGCCTGCTCGGCTGCCGGCAACTGGGCGACGAAGGCTTCACGCACCTCGGGCCCCACTTCAAAGCGCTGCGGGCCAATGGCCGGCCCCAGCCACACCAGCACCTCGGCGCAGGGCGTATGCAGGCTGTCGAGGGTGGCTTCCAGCACTCCCGCCGCCAACCCGCGCCAGCCGGCATGGGCCGCGGCGACTCGGGTTCCGGCATGGTTGCAGAACAGTGCCGGCAGGCAGTCGGCCGTCATCACCGCACAGGCAACGCCCGGGGTGGCGGACCAACTGGCGTCCGCGGTCGCGACCATGGAAGGGTCGGCGTGGGCCACGGCCACCCCGTGCACCTGTTGCAGCCAGGCCGGGGCGATGCCGAAGTGTTCGCTCAGGCGACGGCGATTCTCGGCCACTGCTTGCGGCTGATCGTCGACATGGTCGCCCAGGTTGAGGCTGTCGAACGGCGTCAGGCTGACGCCGCCAGCGCGGGTGGTAGTACAGGCTTTGACTCCGGCCGGCGCGGGCCAGTCGGGAATCAGCCAGTCATTCATCCGATGAACGCCTCACGGTCCTGCTTGAGCAGCGACAGCAGCCAGACGAAATCGTCCGGCAGCGGCGATTCCCAGCTCATGCGGATACCGGTGGTCGGATGATCCAGCTCCAGGAAGCGTGCATGCAGGGCCTGGCGCGGGAAGTTCTTCAGCGAGTCGACCATGGTCTGGCTCGCCGCCGGCGGAATGCGGAAGCGGCCGCCGTAGGCTGGATCCCCCACCAGCGGGAAGTTGATGTGGGCCATGTGCACCCGGATCTGGTGGGTACGACCGGTTTCCAGCTTGACCCGCACATGGGTGTGGGAACGGAAACGTTCCAGGACCCGGTAGTGGCTGACGGCCTGCTTGCCGCCTTCCATCACCGCCATGCGCTGGCGCTGCTGGCCATGACGGCCGATCGGAGCGTTGATCTTGCCCCCGGCGGTTACCACGCCGATCACGATGCATTCATAGATGCGGCTGACACTGCGGCTTTGCAGCTGGGCCACCAGTTGGGTCTGCGCCTGGATGGTCTTGGCCACCACCATCAGTCCTGTGGTGTCCTTGTCCAGGCGGTGGACGATACCGGCCCGCGGCACATTGATAATGTCCGGGATGTGATGCAGCAGGGCATTGAGCAGGGTGCCGTCGGCATGGCCGGCAGCCGGGTGCACCACCAGGCCCGCAGGCTTGTTGATCACCAGGATGTCGTCATCTTCATAGACGATGTCCAGCTCGATATCCTGGGCGATCCACTCGCCCTGGGCCTCCTGCTCGGCAGTCAGCTCAAGAATGGAGCCGCCGTGCACGATGTCCCGCGGGCGGATGACCGCTCCGTCCACAGTCAGGCGGCCGTCCTTGATCCAGGCGGAAAGGCGCGAGCGCGAATGCTCAGCGAATAGTTGGGCGGCGACTTGATCGAGGCGTTGGCCGCCCAATTCGGACGGCACCTCTGCGCGAAGTTCAATTTTATCGGACATGCTCGGACTGGGCGTCGGCACAGCCTTTGGTTTCGGCTGCGCGCTTGTGGTTAAATACGGCGTCTTTTGCCCCGAGGCTTTTCAACGGGGCGCTCATCATAACAGGACGGCCCCGCCCAAGACAGCGGCCGTCATAGGGACGCAAGCCGCCATGCAAGTGAAACACCTGCTGCTGATCGCCATCCTCGCACTGACCGCTGCTTGCTCATCGAAGGAAGTCGTTGACGAAAACCTGAGCGAAGTCGAGTTGTACCAGCAGGCGCAGACCGACCTGGACAACCACAGCTATACCAGCGCCACCGCCAAGCTCAAGGCCCTGGAATCGCGCTATCCCTTTGGTCGCTACGCCGATCAGGCACAGCTCGAGCTGATCTACGCCAACTACAAGAATGCCGAGCCGGAGGCCGCCAAGTCCGCCGCCGAGCGCTTCATTCGCCTGCACCCCCAGCACCCGAACGTGGACTACGCCTACTACCTCAAGGGCCTGACCTCGTTCGACCAGGACGTCGGCCTGCTGGCGCGCTTCCTGCCGCTGGACATGACCAAGCGTGACCCGGGTGCCGCCCGCGACTCCTACAACGAGTTCGCCCAGCTGACCAGCCGCTTCCCCAACAGCCGCTACGCGCCGGACGCCAAGCAGCGCATGATCTACCTGCGCAACCTGCTGGCTGCCTACGAGATCCACGTAGCCGACTATTACCTGACCCGCCAGGCCTATGTCGCCGCCGCCAACCGTGGCCGCTACGTAGTGGAGAACTTCCAGGAAACCCCATCGGTCGGCGACGGCCTGGCGGTGATGACCGAGGCCTACCAGCGCCTGCACCTGGATGAACTGGCTGCCACCAGCCTGGAAACTCTCAAGCTCAACTACCCCAACCACCCTAGCCTGGTGGACGGTCAGTTCGTGCCACGCGTGGCTGAAGCCGACAACCGTTCGTGGCTGAGCAAGGCCACCCTGGGCCTGATCGAGTCCCGTCCTCCGCTGCCGCCGGGAGAAACCCGCGCCAACCAGGACGTGATGAAGCAGTACCAGGATGCCAAGGACGCCATTCCGTCCGAGCTCAAGCCTAAAGACAGCAACGGCGACGTGGTCGAGGAAGAAGATCACGAGGCTGCCGGCAACAACAATAGCGACCGCTCCTGGTTCAGCTACATGACCTTCGGCGTGTTCGACTGATCACCCCGCAGGCCGGAAAGGGAGACTTGAAGTCTCCCTTTTTTATGCCCGCACACTGATGGGCCTGTGCGCCCGTCGGGCGCTTGGCTAAACTGCCCCCTCCCCCTTCAAAAAGCTGGTTGCCATGGTTCGTCTACTGTTCTGGATCGCTCTGATTGCCGCCGCGGTATGGTTCTGGCGCAAGTTCAAGCGTCCTGTCGCCGCCCCTCGCTCCCCCAATGAACCGGCCACTACGCCCATGGTGCGTTGCGCCCATTGCGGCGTGCACCTGCCCCAGGACCGGGCCCTGAGCCAGTCGCAACAGTGGTACTGCAGCCAGGCACACCTGCAACAAGGGCCGGGAAACCAGGACCGCTGAGCCCCCAGGCCCACTGCGGATACCCGAGGCAAGGAACTCGGGGGCGAAAAATGGCGTCTGACACGGACTATTCCAGGCCTTGGTCAGCGCATGAACCGGCTCGTCGCCCCCTTCCTCCCTCGCCTCTCCCAGGCTTCGAACCTCTACCCAGGAACGGGAAGGCCCAAGTGCCAACCCCGGCCGAACAATTGGCGACAAAATAGCCTGTTGGCGCCCACTCGCCGTTTCGCTCTCGGGCAGAGCGCTGTAGCCCCCCATCCATGGGCACCACAACGTCCCGACGACGCGCACCTTCAGGATGCCCGGCAGGATGACCAGTGGCCCATCCCCTGCGCCGCTACCCCGTCGGGCCTAGACTTGAGTTCACGCCCATCGGGCGAGCACTGTCGCCCGCTCCTCACTCACGGATGAAAACTGCAGCCGCCATGAACCCACGGCAATCGGTGCTGGTGGTCGATGACGCCACGGAAACCCGCGCCCTTGTGGAGATCACTCTGGGCCGAATGCGCTTGCACACCCAAAGTGCGCGCACCCTGCAGGAAGCCCGTGGCCGCCTGGCCCGGGAGCGCTTTGACCTGTGCCTGACCGACCTGCAGCTACCGGACGGCAGCGGGCTGGAGCTGCTGCGGCACATCCGCCAGTCCCACCCCAACCTTCCTGTGGCGCTGCTAAGCAACGGCGCCTGTGCACAGGCCAGCGCGGGCGCCCTGCAGGCCGGAGCCTGCCAGTTGCTGCACAAGCCTCTGGACCTCAAGCAACTGCGCGCTTGGGTAGGTGCCAGCCTGAAGCAGGCCACGGACTGCGCAACGGATGACCCAGCCCGGCAATTGCTGGGAGACTCGGCGCCCATGAATGCCCTGCGTCGCCACATCGACAAGCTGGCCCACAGCCTGGCGGCGGTCTATATCAGCGGTGAATCCGGCAGTGGCAAGGAACGGGTCGCCCGCCTGCTCCACCAGCTTGGCCCCAGGGCCCGATACCCGTTCGTCCCGGTCAACTGCGGGGCGATTCCTTCCGAATTGATGGAGAGTGAACTCTTCGGCCATTGCAAAGGCAGCTTCAGTGGCGCCGTCAGCGATCAGCCCGGGTTATTTCTGGCCGCCCACGGCGGCACCCTGTTTCTTGATGAGGTCGCCGACCTGCCCCTGGCCATGCAAGTAAAACTGCTGCGAGCCTTGCAGGAAAAATCCGTGCGCCCTGTAGGCAGCCAACAGGAAAAAACCGTCGACGTGCGGATTCTCTGTGCCACCCACAAGGACCTGAAAAACGAGGTAGAGACCGGACGCTTTCGCCAGGACCTCTACTACCGCCTGAACGTCATCGAGTTGCGAGTCCCGGCGTTGCGTGAGCGCCGTGGCGACATCCCCGCACTGGCCGGGCACGTCCTGCAGCGCCTGGCCAGGGACAGCGGCCAGCCTGCCGTCCAGCTACGTCCCGAAGCCCTGCAAGCCCTGGAGCGCTATGACTTTCCGGGCAACGTGCGAGAGCTGGAAAACCTGCTGGAACGGGCGCAGACCCTATGCGAAGGACGCTGGATAGAAACAGACGACCTGCAGTTGCCCAGAGCCGACAGCCTTGAAGCCCGATCATCGGCGGCGGCCACCCAGCTAGACCTGGCGCTGCACCTGCAACAGGTGGAGCGCCAGCTGCTGCTCCAGGCCCTGGAGGAAACCCGCTGGAACCGCACGGCGGCGGCCCGGCGGCTGAGCCTGTCGTTTCGTTCGATGCGTTACCGCATGAAGAAGCTCGGGCTGGACTAGATCCGACCTTCAGGCGCATAAGGCGCCGGGTCGATGATCGGCGGGTTCCCCAGCAGCAGGTCGCAGAACAGCTGGCAGGAGGCCGGCGCCAACACCAGGCCATTGCGGTAGTGCCCGCAGTTGAGCCACAGGCCAGCAAAGCCCGGAACCGGCCCCACGTAGGGAATGCCTTCCGGAGAGCCCGGGCGCAGCCCGGCCCAGTGCCCGACCACCTCGGCCTCGGCGAGGGCGGGAATCAGCTCGACCGCGGAGGCCTTGAGGCTCTCCAGGGCCGAAACGGTCGGGGTCTTGTCGAAGCCTTCATGCTCCAGGGTGCTGCCCACCAGAATGTGGCCATCGCGCCGCGGGATGGCATAGCGCCCCTTGGCCAGGACCATGCAGGACAGAAAGTCGGCAGCACACTTGTAGAGGATCATCTGCCCCTTCACCGGCTCCACCGGCAGTTCCAGGCCCAGGCTGCCCAGCAGTTCGCCACTCCAGGCCCCCGCGCAGAGCACCACCTGATCAGCGCGAACCTCGCCCAGCGAGCTATCGACCCCCACCACTTGCTGGCCTTCGCGGATAAAACCACTGACGGTGCATTGCTCATCGATTTGCACATTAGGCAACGCCTGTAACGCCGCCTTCAGGGATTTGACCAGGCGCGGGTTGCGCACGTTGGCCACATCGGCCATGTAGATCGCCTGTTGATAACCATTGCCCAGCACCGGCACCGCGTCATACACCGCCGAGATATCCACAGCACTCAGCGGCCGGCCTTCACGCTTGGCCCACTCCAGGGCCTGGGCTTCATCCTCCAGGTCCAGCCAGTAGAGGCCGGTGACATGCACTTGCGGGTCGACACCGGTGGCATTGAACAGTTGCTGGGCCAGTTGTGGGTAGAAATCCTGCGACCAGTGCGCCAGGGCAGTGACCGCCGGGCTGTAGCGCCAGGGGTAAAGCGGCGAGACGATCCCACCACCGGCCCAGGACGATTCACGCCCCAGGTCCGAACGTTCCAGAAGCCGTACCTGCTGGCCCTGGGACGCCAGATTGAAGGCGGTGAGCAGGCCGATCACCCCGCCGCCCACCACCAGCACTTGCTGTTGCTTAGCCATAGTCCGATCCAATCATGAGAAAGACAGTGGGCGCCGCGGCCCGAATCAGGTGCTCAGCGCCCCCAGCAATCCTTGGCGGTCAGCCCTTCGGCCTGGCCGCTGATGCGGGTCGCGCCGGTCTGGTCGATGCTGAAACTGCCGCATTTATCCGCCGCCATCAGCCCATCGTCCTTCGGGGTCGCGGTCAGGGAGAAGCCGGTGTCGGTCAGGGTTGCGGCAATGCTGTAGTACTCATTGCCGGCGCTCAGGTCCGGGGCGTTGCTGTAGACCCCAGCCTTGGAGAAATGCCGTTCAAGCTGCTGCGCCTGCTCGGTAAGCAGTACCGCGATTTCGCTGCGGTGCGGTTTTTTCACGTATTCGGTGATGCTGGGAAGGCTCAACGTAAGGACCAGACCGATGATCGCAATCACGATCATGATTTCGATCAGGGTAAAACCTTGGTTGGATCTGCGCATGGTCAAGAATCTCGCTTACTGGATTTGTCGCCACAGGATGCGCCGGCTGCCACCGCCGGGCCTTTCCACCAGGGTGCTGATGCCACCCCTGGAGTCACTGATGATCTTGCGGGCGCCATTGCTGGCAACTCCGCCAAGGCTGGGCACGGTGCCGACGTAGCGCACGCCGCTGGAGGGCTGGTCCTGGTCATCCACGACCCCGTCGCCATTGGTGTCGAGCACCGCAGCGTCGAGCATCTTACCGCTGAACGCCTCCAGCTCGATCAATTTCCCACTGCCGGCACTCGAACAAGGGTCGTCGGGCTCCAGTTGCAGGGTGCTGAACACCACCCTGCCGGCCACCAGGGTCGCCTCGTTGAGCACCCGCTCGCCGGCTGCCAGGCCACCTTGTACCAGGGGCAGGTACCAGCCGCGCTGCGCCGGATAACGCACCTCGTTGAGGGTGCTGCGCAGGAAACTGCCGGCCGCCGCGCTGAACCCGGCCTCAAGGTGCTGCACCTGCAACTGACTTTCGCCAATGCCCCCAGGACCGCCCTCGGCGTCCCACACGCCATAGAATCCCTGGCGCGCCCGGCTTTGCTTGTCCCGGGTCTCGTTGAGCTTGCCCGTACCGAACAGCACCAATTGGCCACCACGGGGATGATCGAGCAGGCGCGGCGGTGCGCTGATCGGCTGGCTGGCGCCTCCCGCGGTGCGGAACAAGGGCTGCCCGGCAAATGCCAGATGCCAGCTGGCGCTATCGTTGCCGGACAGCTCGAATTTCCACAGTCGCCCCTTGAGGTCGCCCGCATAGGCCGCCTGCACTTCATTGCGTGCATTGACCTTGAGGGTGACGGACGACAGGCCATTGTCAGGCTGGTCGTCAATGGCGATCTCGCGAATCAGCGAGCCATCATTCAGGTCCACCACATACAGCGCTGCCACCCCGGAATGGCTGCCGTAGCCATTGCCGATGAAGGCCGCCCAGCGACCATCGGCCAAGCGCGCTACCTGTGGGCGGGCATAGGCATACCCCAGGTCATTGAAAGGATGATTGCGGTCCGGCTCGGGAGGAGCGCCGATTTCCCACAAGGCGCCAGGCGTATTGCCGTGCACGGCGTCGAACAGACGCACCGCAAAGAAACTCTTGCCGCCCGCCCCGACGCCCCCCAGGGCCAGGGTTTGCCAGGCACCGCCCCGCTGCCCATCGAACACCGCCAGGGGACCATCCACCAGATAGCGATGGCGCTCGCCCCGCCGATAACCGGGATCGGCGACCTGCGCCAGGGCGCCCAACGCGCTGGAGGGCATGTAGCCATAGAGGCGCTCACCGCTGGCCGGGTCCAGCACATTGAACAACCCGTCATTGCTGTTCACCAACAAGCGCGTCGCCATGGCCGTGGCTTTCTGTGCCAGGTAGCGGCTGTAGTCGCCCCCGGCAGCCCCATCGACAGCACTGCGCTGCCCGGCAGTTGCCAGCACCAGCGGCGAATTGACGATATCTCCCAACTGATAGCGGCGCTCCCTGAGCCCGCTCACGGAGCGGCCCTGGCTCCAGCGCAGTAACTCGGCGCCACTGACACCTGCAGGCAACGACTGCTCAAGTTCGCCACGCTGAGCGGTGGACAAGTTGCCGTAGGCCAGGCTCACCGGACGCCGGCTGGCAGTGTTCCAGGTCTCATGGATTACCGCCGCGCCGGCACCATCCACGCCACTATCGCTGCTCCACAACGGCGAACCGACAGCCACTCGGCCCTGATTGTCGATGCCGTAGGCGCGGATCGTGCCATGCCAATCGACCGGGTCGTACTGGCTCTGGTAATAACGACCACTGGCGGCATCCAGTACACCACTGCCGGCAGTCACGGCACTGGCTACGCCTTCGCCCAGAACGCTTGCCAGCACGCGTTCAAGGTTGCTGCGGGCCTGGAAATACTCACCCTGGCCGTAGTCCGCAGCGCCCATCAGCAGAGGATTGTGGGCCTGGAAACCCACCGTGAAGGTATTCAGGTACTGACGGGGGAAATCCACCGCCGCCCAGCTTTTACCGGCCTCATCCACTCCTGGGCCACGCAAGTCGATATCGAAGGCGAACTTGGCCAGGTCATCGAGGAACAGGGTCTGCCCATCGCGCTCGCCACCATCGTTGCCGATCCCGTCCCAGTTGGGCAGGCGCCCCGCCCCCAAAGGGTCGTTGAGCGGGAACTGAGTATCGTGATCCGCCGCGCCGGCACTGATCACCACCCCGTAGTTCTTCTGGCAACGGTATTGAATGGGGCTGCTGTAGAGCGCCGGTGAAAGGTTGTAGTACGGCACCATGCCGCGCAGGTAGCGGGTGATCTCGTAGTAGGTTTCCGCCAACGGCGTATGACCGCCGGCCTTGAGGCCGTTGATTGTCGCCAGCAGGGCCTGGTAATTGGCCTCGGCCTGGACCGGGCTCACAGCGCCTTCAATGGCCGACAGGTCGCTGATGGGACGGGCAATGTAACCCCCAGGGCCCGGATCACCCGGGGCCGGCGGGTTGAAGGTGGCCAACCCCAGGCGCAGCCAGCGATACCGGGTCACCAGGGCCGTGGCCAGCCGCCGAGCCACATTCATCCGGTAGTCGTTGGGAATGGAACCGTCAGTGAAGTCTCGCTCCCGTCCCTTGGCCTGCGCCAGTAGCCAGGACAGGTAGTCCGCGGAGTACAGCGTATTTCCCGCCCCAACCGGGTCCGGCAGCTTCAGGCAGCGCACCCCACGCTCGGGATCATGGAAGCTGTGAAAGCCTGCCCGGCACCCCGACTCGCCGAGGCTGGACAAGGCAATCGCCTGGCCTGCAAGCCGCTCACCCCGAGCACACTCGCCCCCCACTCCGGCACAGCGCCAGACCGCAGCCCGGGCGAGCAGCGGATCGAACTCCCGGGCATGGACAATGCTGTTCATGCCCAGGGAGTCATCCAGCACCAGCATCACGTTCGGCGCCACCGCCGCGGCACCAAGAAGCGGGGTGCTGGCAGGGTTGAACGCCATGGCCAGAGGTACCGGCAACAGGCTCAGCAGCAGCGCGCCCAGGCTTCGCCAGCCGGGCCGACGCATGCCCCGATCAATACTTGGCATAGATGCTCTCCAGCACACTGCGCGATTGCCCGGCCAGACCGACAGCGGTCACGCGATACAAGGTGGCTGGAGTATTGCTCGGCACATTCACCGCATCCTGTGAAACACCGAGGTTCTGCACCCCGTAGAAGCCAGAGCCGCTAGCGATCCACAGCACCGCCGAAGCAGCATTGACTCCAGGAGCCTTGACCAGCGCTGATTCGGCGGGAGGCGCGCACTGAGCAGGGCTGGCACATACCGGCAAGCGAAAATCATCCTGCTGCACCGCACTCTCCCCCACCCGCAGCGCGGCTTCGGCGGCCTGGAATGCGCGGTTGTGCAGAGCCAGGCTGGCGGCCATTTTTTCCTGCAGGGTGGCGTTCTGCAGCGACGAGAGCCCGATCAGGGTCAGCAGCAACAGGAACACCAGGCTGACCAGCAACGCCATGCCCCGCTGCCCGAGAGGAACCCGACCTCGCAAGCGCGTCATCAGGGCAACCTGTTGCGCAGGGCCGCGACCACGCTATAGGTCTGCGGGCGCACGCGGTCATGGGGGTCGACCAGGGTCAGGCGCAAGCGCACACTGCGGATCCGTTCCGGGTCCAACGGGTTGCGACTGTAGCTGGAGGCGGCAATGTCGGTGGCCGAACGGGCCATGCCGAAACTCACATCAAAGGCTTCGACGTTGTCCAGCAGCACCGCTTGCTGCTTGCCAAGGCCGCTGCCCAGCAGCAACTGGCGATTCTTCAGGCTGTAGAACAGCCGGCGCAGGGCGAACACCTGCTCAGCGCCGGCCCCTCGATGAGCGCCTGAATAGGCTACGGCGCTGTGCTGGCAGTCGCTGACCACGCTCCAGGTCGGCGTACCGCCATCGTCCCCGACATCGGCGGTGATCAGGGTCAGTTTCTGCTCGGCGTTGTCCCATTGGATCGGTGTCGCCGCATAGTGCGAGAACTCCCGTGCCGTGCTGGCATCACTGATGGTCCGCAGGCAACCGAACAGCCCCACCATGCGGATTTCCTGAAGCATCTTGCTCAGGACAAAGCGAGCATCCTCCTGCAGGTAGGCGGCAGCGCTCTGACTCTGGTAGGTGTTCTTCGCCGCAATGAATACCTGGGCCACCCCCAGTACCAGCACCAGGCTCAAGGCCAGTGCCAGCATCATCTCCACCAGGCCGAAGCCACTATCGGCCCGGTTCACGGCAAGCCTCCCGGTTGCGCTGCAACCCGGCTGCTGAGCTCCAGGCTCCGCAGGCTGCCCCCCCGGCCTTCGGCACGGGAGTCGTCCCAGGTGATGCGAATGGTGTAGACATGCTGCTTGACGCTGATGCTGCCCTTGCCGCTGGGGCCGGCGAAGCTCGCGATATTGGCGGCGAAGTCGTACAGGTCCTGATCCCGCACATTGCCCGGGTTGCCCTCTGCCGGTATCGCCACGCTGTAGTCGGCGGCGGCGTTGGCGCGGATCCGGTCGAGCATGTCATAGGCGATAAAGCTGGCCTGGGTGGTCATCCGCGAGCTGTCGGTGTACTGCAGCGCCTTGATCTGCACCCCCGCCGCACCCAACAGGCCCACCGCCAGTATCAACAGCGCCACCAGCACCTCGATCAGGGTCATGCCATCCTGTGCATCCCGCACGTTCATCCGCAGTTCTCCGCTGCTATCACCCGCCCATTGAGACAGACACTGATCACCCGCCGCTGCTGGTCCAGTCCATAGACGATGTGCAGCGCATCACTGGCCGCCAAGCCGCCGAGGCGATTGAAATCGATGCTGTGGTCATCTGAGGCTAGCGTCAGGGTGGCCCCCGGACTGATGGCTGGAACAACCCGCAATACATTGCCTTCGGGGTCCTGCCCCGCATACACCATCAATTCGCCGTTCCAGGGAGCGTCCTTGGCAGCCGGGCGAATCCCGACCCTCTGGCGGCGATTGATCGCTTCCAACCGTGCGTAAGCCAGGGCCTGGCGTAGTTGATTGATCTCGGTGTCGGCACGCACTCGCTGCACGGTGGCGCGATAGGCTGGCACCACCAGGCCCAGAAGAAGGGCCGCGATCGCCAGGGCGACGAGCAATTCCAGCAAGGTGAAACCCTTTGTATGCAAATTCATGGCCGGCCTTGGAAGTGTCATCGGCTATAACAGGCAAGCGCCCGGACCCTCCATAGACCGGCGCTTTGGCCATTTGCTCAATGAACACGCACGGATTGCGTGAAACCGTCGTCCCCAGGGAGGGAGACCCCATGCATGAGAAAGGCTTCAGCCTGATTGAACTGCTGACCGCACTGGTTCTGCTGGCCCTGCTGCTGCCGCTTTCCGGTAGCGCCATGAGTGAGCTGCTGCGCTCCAATCGCCAGCAGGACGCCGCGCAGATGCTCGCCAGTGGCCTGCGCAACGCCCGGGCGGCAGCGATCCTGCACCAGCGCACGGTCCTGATCCATAGTCTGGAGGACGACTGGAGCCGGGGCTGGAGGATCATCCTGGATATCAGCGGCAAGGGCGCCCAGGACGCACGCAACCCGCAACTGATCGAGCGCCAAGGCAGTGGGCAGGTATTGATCGTGGGCAATCGCCCGGTGCAGCACTTCGTGCGCTTCAGTGCCCTGGGCCATCCGCTGCTGCCCAGTGGCGCCTTCCAGGCCGGAACACTCCATGTCTGCCAGGCAGGCCAGGAGTACAGCCGCCATCAAGTGGTGCTGTCACGTAGCGGGAGGGTCAGCCTGCGCAGCGAAAACGCCGAGCAGGCCTTGTGCGCAGGCGTCGGCTGATCAGAGCAGCGAGCGAACCCGCAGCTCTTTGGGCATGGAGAAGGTGATGTTTTCTTCGCGGCCGGCCAGCTCATCGGCGCCGGTGGCACCCCAGGCCTGCAGTTGCTGGATCACGCCACGCACCAGCACTTCCGGGGCCGAGGCGCCGGCGGTAATGCCGATGCGCTCCACACCATCGAACCAGCTGCGCTGCAGGTCTTCGGCACCGTCGATCAGGTAGGCCGGGGTGGCCATGCGTTCGGCCAGCTCGCGCAGGCGGTTGGAGTTGGAGCTGTTGGGGCTGCCGACCACCAGCACCACGTCGCATTCGTCGGCCAGTTGCTTGACCGCGTCCTGACGGTTCTGCGTGGCGTAGCAGATGTCGTCCTTGCGTGGCCCGCCGATGGCCGGGAAACGTGTACGCAGGGCATCGATCACCCGGCTGGTGTCATCCATGGACAAGGTGGTCTGGGTCACGAATGCCAGGCGCTCTGGGTTGCGCACCTGCAATTCGGCCACATCCTTTTCGTCTTCCACCAGGTAGATGGCGCCGCCATTGCTGGCGTCGTACTGGCCCATGGTGCCTTCGACCTCGGGGTGGCCGGCGTGGCCGATCAGGATGCATTCACGGCCGTCGCGGCTGTAGCGCGCCACTTCGATATGCACCTTGGTCACCAGCGGGCAGGTGGCGTCGAACACTTTGAGGCCACGACCTGCAGCCTCGCTGCGCACCGCCTGGGAAACACCGTGGGCGCTGAAGATGACGATGACATCATCCGGCACCTGGTCCAGCTCTTCGACGAAGATCGCTCCACGATTGCGCAGGTCTTCGACGACAAATTTGTTGTGCACCACTTCATGCCGGACGTAGATCGGCGGCCCGAAGACTTCCAGGGCGCGATTGACGATTTCGATCGCCCGGTCCACGCCGGCGCAGAAGCCACGGGGGTTGGCGAGTTTGATTTGCATGCTGTGCCTCGTGTCTTGCGCGCAAGAAGTTAGATCGTTGTAGACAGCGGATCGCCGGCAGCCGGCTCCTGGATAATAGAAGACGGCATGCCGGCGATGCTTTTAAAGCGCTTTGACGTCGATGATTTCAACGTCGAAGGTCAAGGTCTTGCCGGCCAGCGGGTGGTTGAAATCGATGGTCACCTGCGCGTCATCGAAAGTTTTGACCACACCTGGCAACTCGGTGTTCGCCGCATCGTTGAAGATCACCAGCAAGCCTTCCGAAAGCTCCATGTCCTGGAACTGCGAACGCGGGATGAGCTGCACGTTCTGCGGGTTGGGCTGGCCGAAGGCGTTTTCCGGTTCGATGGTCAGGTTGCGCTTGTCGCCGGCCTTGAAGCCGAACAGCGCCGCCTCGAACCCTGGCAGCAGGTTGCCATCGCCGACCTTGAAGGTCGCCGGGGCCTTGTCGAACGTGCTGTCTACGGTGTCGCCGTTCTCCAGGCGCAATGCGAAATGCAAAGTGACTTCCGTGTTCTGACCGATGCGTTGTTCAGTCAATACCTGTTCAGTCATGAACGGCTTCTCCGGTTTTCTTGCTCTTGAACATATCCAGGGCCAGCATCACCGCGCCAACGGTAATGGCACTGTCGGCGAAGTTGAATGCCGGGAAGTACCAGCGGTTCTGCCAGTGCACCAGGATGAAATCGATCACATGGCCCAGGGCGATGCGGTCATACAGGTTACCCAGGGCCCCGCCCAGCACCAGCGCCAGAGCGATGGCCAGCCAGGTTTCATTGCGCCCCAGACGCTTGAGCCAGACTACCAGCACCGCACTGACCGCAATCGCGATCAGGGCGAACAGCCAGCGCTGCCAGCCGGAGCCGTCAGCGAGGAAGCTGAAGGCGGCGCCAGTGTTGTAGGCCAGGGTCCAGCTGAAGTAATCCGGGATCACCACGATCTGCTGGTACATGCTCAGCGAACTTTCGAAGTGCAGCTTGCTGACCTGGTCGATGACCAGGACCAGCACGCTCAACCACAGCCAGCCCAGACGGCCGAAACGGCCTGCGGTGTTAGGCATAGTGACGGACCTCGCCTGCTCCGCTGATGTTGTCTACGCAACGACCGCAGATTTCCGGGTGCTCAGGGTGCACGCCGACGTCTTCACGGCAGTGCCAGCAACGGGCGCACTTGGGGAAGGCCGACTTGACGACTTTGAGCTTGAGGCCCGGTACTTCGGTGGCCACGGCGTCCGCTGGTGCCTGGGCAAACGGGGCCAGGCTGGCGGTCGAGGTGATCAGTACGAAACGCAGTTCGTTGCTCAGCTTGGCCAGGTCAGCGGCCAGGCCATCCTCGGCAAACAGGGTGACTTCGGCTTGCAGGTTGCCACCGACGGCCTTGGCCGCGCGCTGAACTTCCAGTTCCTTGTTCACCGCAACCTTGACGGCCATCACGCCTTCCCAGTACTCGCGGCCCAGTTCGAAGTCAGCGGGCAATTCGCTCAGGCCTTCGTACCAGGTGTTGAGCATCACGGATTCGTTACGCTCGCCCGGCAGGTATTCCCACAGCTCATCGGCGGTGAAGGCCAGGATCGGTGCGATCCAGCGCACCAGCGCTTCGGAGATGTGGTACAGCGCGGTCTGCGCCGAGCGGCGCGCCTTGCTGTTGGCGCCGGTGGTGTACTGGCGGTCCTTGATGATGTCGAGGTAGAAGCCGCCCAACTCCTGCACGCAGAAGTTGTGCACCTTGGAGTAGACGTTCCAGAAGCGGTATTCGCCGTAGTGCAGCTCCAGCTCGCGCTGCAGCAACAAGGTACGGTCCACGGCCCAACGGTCCAGGGCCAGCATGTCTTCGGCCGGCAGCAGGTCGGTGGCCGGGTTGAAGCCGCTCAGGTTGGAAAGCAGGAAACGCGCAGTGTTGCGGATCCGCCGGTAGGCGTCGGCGCTGCGCTGCAGGATCTGATCGGAAACCGCCATCTCGCCGGAGTAGTCGGTGGCCGAGACCCACAGGCGCATGATGTCGGCACCCAGGGTGTCGTTGACCTTCTGTGGCGCGATCACGTTGCCCAGGGACTTGGACATCTTGCGGCCGTTCTCGTCCACGGTGAAGCCGTGGGTCAACAGTTCGCGGTACGGCGCGTGGTTGTCGATGGCGCAACCGGTGAGCAGGGACGAGTGGAACCAGCCACGGTGCTGGTCGGAGCCCTCCAGGTACAGGTCGGCCCGCGGACCGCTTTCGTGGCCCATGGGGTGCGAACCGCGCAGCACGTGCCAGTGAGTGGTCCCGGAGTCGAACCAGACGTCCAGGGTGTCGCTGATCTTGTCGTACTGGGCGGCTTCGTCGCCCAGCAGCTCAGCGGCGTCCATCTTGAACCAGGCCTCGATGCCTTCCTGCTCGACGCGCTGGGCCACTTCTTCCATCAGCTCGACAGTGCGTGGGTGCAGGTCGCCGCTTTCCTTGTTCAGGAAGAACGGGATCGGCACACCCCAGTTGCGCTGGCGGGAGATGCACCAGTCCGGGCGGTTGGCGATCATCGAGTGCAGGCGTGCCTGGCCCCAGGCCGGTACGAACTGGGTGTCTTCGATGGCTTGCAGGGCGCGTTGGCGCAGGGTGTCGCCGGCTGCCGGCTGCTTGTCCATGCCAACGAACCACTGCGCGGTGGCGCGATAGATCAGCGGGGTCTTGTGGCGCCAGCAGTGCATGTAGCTGTGGCTGATGGTTTCGGTGTGCAGCAGCGCACCGACTTCGCTCAGCTTGTCGACAATGGCCGGGTTGGCCTTCCAGATGAACTGGCCGCCGAAGAACTCCAGCGATGTCGCGTAGACACCGTTGCTCTGCACCGGGTTGAGGATGTCGTCGTTGACCATGCCATAACGCTTGCAGGTCACGAAGTCGTCTTCACCATAGGCCGGGGCCGAGTGAACCACGCCAGTGCCGGCACCCAGCTCCACGTATTCGGCCAGATACACCGGCGACAGACGATCGTAGAACGGATGACGGAAATTGATCAGTTCCAGGGCCGAACCTGGAGCCGTGGCAATCACCGAGCCTTCCAGGTTGTAGCGGGCCAGGCAGGATTCCACCAGCTCTTCGGCCAGCACCAGCAGGCGTTCGCCGGTGTCGACCAGGGCATAGTTGAACTCAGGGTGTACGTTTAGCGCCTGGTTGGCCGGGATGGTCCAGGGGGTGGTGGTCCAGATCACGATGGCAGCAGGCTTGGCCAGCTTGGCCAGGCCGAAGGCGCCGGCCAGCTTGGCTTCGTCGGCGACCGGGAAGGCCACGTCGATGGTCGCGGACTTCTTGTCCTGATACTCGACTTCTGCTTCAGCCAGGGCCGAGCCGCAGTCGAAGCACCAGTTCACCGGCTTCAGGCCCTTGAACACGAAGCCGCCCTTGACCATTTCCGCCAGGGCACGGATCTCGCCGGCCTCGTTGGCGAAGTTCATGGTCTTGTAGGGATTGGCCCAGTCGCCCAGCACACCCAGGCGGATGAACTCGGCCTTCTGCCCTTCGATCTGCTCGGAAGCGTAGGCGCGGCACAGCTCGCGGGTCTGGTCCGAGGACAGGTTCTTGCCGTGGGTCACCTCGACCTTGTGCTCGATCGGTAGACCGTGGCAGTCCCAGCCAGGAACGTAAGGCGCGTCGAAACCCGCCAGGGTTTTCGAGCGGATGATCATGTCCTTGAGAATCTTGTTGACCGCATGACCGATGTGAATCGAGCCGTTGGCATAGGGAGGACCGTCGTGCAGTACGAACTTGGGACGATCCTTGCCAATCTCGCGCAACTTTCCGTACAGGCCAATGCTGTCCCAACGCTGCAGAATCTGTGGTTCGCGCTGAGGCAGGCCGGCCTTCATTGGGAAGGCGGTGTCCGGAAGGTTTAACGTGGCTTTATAGTCGGTCATTTAAGGCTCTTCATTAGCGATTGGCGCTATGGATACGTGCCACTTGGGCACGGGCGGCGGCAACATCCGCATTGATCGCCGTCTTCAACGCCTCCAGGGAGGCGAAACGCTGCTCTTCACGCAGCTTGTGGTGGAAAACCACCGTCAAACGCCGGTCATACAGATCGCCGGCAAAATCTAAAAGATGTACTTCCAGGTGGGCCTTGCCATCACCTGCAACCGTGGGCCGCACGCCGATATTGGCGACGCCGGGCCAGGTCCTGCCATCGAGCTCGACGCTCACCAGGTACACCCCGGAAAGCGGCACGCGACGGCGCTTCAACTGCACATTGGCAGTGGGCGTACCCAACTGGCGCGCCAGTTTCTGGCCGTGCAACACCCGCCCGGCAATGCGGTACGGGCGACCCAGCAGGCGCTCGGCCAGATCGAAATCGGCGGCGGCCAGGGCATTGCGGACCTGGGTACTACTCACCCGCAGGCCGTCGAGCTCGACGGTCTGCGCCGCCTCCACGGTAAAGCCGTGGGTGGCTCCGGCCTGCTGCAAGAAGTCAAAATCACCGACCCGGTCGCAACCGAAGCGGAAGTCATCACCCACTTCCAGGTGCTGTACACCCAGGCCATCCACCAGGATTCGCTCGACGAACTCGCTGGCGCTGAGTTTGCTCAGGCGCTGGTTGAAGGCCAGGCACAGCACCCGGTCGACACCGGCGTCAGCCAGCAACTGCAGCTTGTCCCGCAGGCGGGCCAGACGCGCCGGAGCCGTCTCAGGGGCAAAGAATTCTCGCGGCTGGGGCTCGAAAATCACCACGCAGCTGGGCACGCCCAACTCGAGCGCACGTTCGCGCAGCCGGCCCAGGATAGCCTGGTGACCACGGTGAACACCGTCAAAGTTGCCAATAGTGGCGACGCAGCCCCGATGCTGGGGGCGCAGATTGTGGAGGCCTCGAACCAGCTGCATAACGCGCTTCTTGCTCATAAAGTGGTCGATTATAACCACACCCGGCGGCCGACGACAGGCAGCACCGCACCCAATGTGGTTGATCCGACAAAACCGATGCCTGCCCTGCCCTGGCGACTAAACAGCCGTCAGTTCAAGGCTTTGCGATTGAAGTCGCGCAAACGGAAGCCCAGCAGCGCCAGCATGCCGAAATATGCCACCACCCCAGCCACCACCAGCACGCCCAGGCGCAGGAACCGCTGGAGCATGTGGCCTTGATCCCAGGCCGGCATGAAATGCATCAGGCCCAGCAATACCGCGGACATGACCGCGACCGCCAACAGCAACTTCAAGGTGAACCGCCCCCACCCTGGCAGCGGCTGGAACATCTGCTGCTTGCGCAACTGGTAGAACAGCAGTCCGGCGTTGATACAGGCCCCGGCGCTAATGGCCAGGGCCAGGCCCGCGTGTTTCAGGGGGCCGATAAAGGCCAGGTTGAGCAGTTGGGTGACGATCAGCGTAAAGATGGCGATTTTCACCGGTGTACGAATGTTCTGCTGCGCATAGAAGCCCGGCGCCAGCACCTTGATCACGATGATCCCCAGTAAACCCACGGCATAAGCCACCAGCGCACGCTGGGTCATGGACGCATCGAAGGCACTGAACTCACCGTATTGGAACAGTGACACGGTCAGCGGCTCGGCGAGGATACCCAGGGCCAGGGAGCACGGCAGCACCAGGATGAAACACAGGCGCAGGCCCCAATCGAGAATCCGCGAATACTCGTGGCGGTCCTTGCTGGCGTAGGTCTTGGCCAGGGTCGGCAGAAGAATGGTGCCCAGCGCCACCCCCAGCACACCGGACGGCAGCTCCATCAGGCGGTCGGCGTAATACATCCACGACACCGAACCGGCTACCAGGAAAGAGGCGAAGATGGTGTTGATGATCAACGAGATCTGGCTCACCGAAACCCCGAGAATCGCCGGCAGCATCTGCTTCATCACCCGCCAGACCCCGGTATCCCGCAGGTTCAGGCGTGGCAGCACCAGCATGCCGATCTTCTTCAGGTGCGGCAGCTGATACAGCAACTGCGCCAGGCCGCCAGCCAGCACCGCCCAGCCCAGAGCCATCACTGGCGGATCGAAGTACGGCGTGAGAAACACCGCAAAAATGATCATGCTGACGTTGAGCAGGGTCGGCACGAAGGCCGGCACCGAGAAACGATTCCAGGTATTGAGGATTGCCCCGGCCAGAGACGACAGCGAGATCAGCAATATATAAGGAAAGGTCACCCGCAACAGGTCAGAGGTCAGGGCGAACTTTTCCGGAGAGTCGACGAACCCCGGTGCCGTGGCCCAGATCACCCAGGGCGCGGCGATGATGCCCAAAGCCGTCACCAGCGCCAGGACCAGGGTCAGCAGACCCGAGACATAGGCAATGAAGGTACGGGTCGCCTCTTCCCCCTGCTGGCTCTTGTATTCCGCCAGGATCGGCACGAACGCCTGGGAGAACGCTCCTTCGGCAAAGACGCGCCGCAGCAGGTTGGGCAGCTTGAAGGCAATGAAGAAGGCATCGGTGGCCATCCCGGCACCGAAAGTGCGCGCGATGATGGTGTCACGCACAAACCCCAGTATCCGGGAAAGCATCGTGATAGAGCTGACGGCGGCCAACGACTTGAGCAGGTTCATGAAAAGGTTTTGCGCCTTGTAGATAAACAGCAGGCGAAAAGACACCCACTTATGCGATACTCCGCGCCGCAACAGCACAGAGCCAAAGCTCGCGAGTTTACAGGTCAAGCGCCGGAAATAAATATCCCGCCTCTTCAGATCGACCACTCAGCGGAACGCATCACCCGCCCTTGACAAGACTTCAACTCATCGGCATGATTCGCGGCCTATTTTGTTTGCTATTTCCCAAAAAGTCTTTCGAGGAGCTCGACGGTGGCCAACTCACCTTCCGCCAAAAAACGTGCAA
>Ga0308159_1002219_pt1 | contig 23286 bp, 20 predicted proteins | sample PhyCR1_FD_201040 | JGI IMG/M metagenome (GOLD analysis project Ga0308159, IMG submission 201040) | Phyllosphere microbial communities from UC Gill Tract Community Farm, Albany, California, United States - DLSLC.R1 | ecosystem: Host-associated > Plants > Phyllosphere > Unclassified | place: USA... | reverse complement strand
GAGTTGTGTAAATTGCGAACCAAAATCGACGATAATGATTTTTTCTTGCATCCGCAAAGATAGAGAAAGAAAGGGAATTGTTAAATTGTTTTAATGTTATTTATTCCCAAATTTAAAGTAAGTTACTGTTATTATTAGCACGCTATCGATGGTTAATCTTCATCCTAATAATTTGGCCTTTTAACGATTGAACAATTGATCAGCTAACCTAATCCTCAATCAACTTCACTTCAACCCCAAACTTTCTTAAAAAATCTACTCCTTCATCGCTTGGCAGGCCTTTGTAGGCCGCATAAGATTTAGAATAATAGACCAATTTAATGCCTGATGATAAAATTAATCTGGCACAAGCAATACAAGGCGATAAAGTAGTATATAACGTACAACCCTCTATTTTGGCTCCATTTTTTGATGCATATAGAATGGCATTTTCTTCTGCATGTAAAGCCAATGAGCAACTTCCCTTACTATCTCTTGCACAACCATGCTCTGGCCATTCTTCATCACAATTATGCGTTCCAGCTGGCGGACCATTATAACCGATAGAAATAATGCGGGTATCTTTAGTTAAAACGGCTCCCACGTGCGCACGAACGCAATGAGAACGTTCAGCCAGCTCAGTGGCTAGATTCATAAAAATAGAATCGAAACTTGGTTTATGGGTCATGTATTGAATTAAAAAAGCCACAAAAGCTTACGCTTCTGTGGCTGCAAAAATAGTTTATTATATTTTAATGACCGCCAGAAATTTTTTGGTCAAAACTTATTCCTTGAGATCTTAATATTCCGCTAACTTTCCAAGCATAAAATGCTAAATAAGCGAAGCAAATAATACCTACTATATAGCTATATTGAATACCCGTAAATTCTGACACGACACCTTGAAGCCAGCTGATGATACCACCACCCATAATCATCATGATTAAGAAACTACTGCCCTGGCTAGTATGCTTACCTAAACCACTTACTGCTAAAGTAAAAATACAAGGCCATAAGGTACTGCAGAACAAACCAACACTTGTAATGGCATAAACACTTACCATTCCTTTTGTAAGCATACCAATTAATAAAGCTGCAATTCCTATTGCTGAGAAAATTAATAACATTCGTGCAGGGTTACCTTTACTTGCCATATCTGCAGCAATTAAAACCAAAATAATCAAGCCATACACATAGAATGGAGCCAAATCGTGTTTAGCAATTGCATTTACAGCTAAGAAGATCCCAAATGCTAAATATGGAGCAATAAATCTTAATACTTTTTGAGTACTTACATTATCGGTAAAAGCTTCAACAGCACCAGTCCATCTACCAATCATCATACTTGCCCAATAAAGCGAAATATATGGAGCAATATCTTTAATTTCAAATCCAAGGTCTTTTTCCATGTAAGCAGGCAAATTACTTGCCGTAGAAACCTCTACACCTACATAAACAAAAATAGCAATCATACCTAATACCAGTTGTGGGTATTTTAAAGCAGAGCCTTTAACCGATTTATCATCTTCTCCCGAAGCCTCTACTAAAGTAGGTCGATCAGGCAAAGAAGACATTTTTAAGAATACGGCAACTGCTATGAATGCTACACCTAAAATTAGGTAAGGAATTTTAACACTTTCAACGCTTATATCTGTAGTTGCATTTGCCGCAGAACCAAATATGGCAAAACTTACTACTAATGGACCAATTGTTGTTCCGAAGTTATTAATACCGCCTGCTAATGTTAAACGCTGAGAACCTGTTCTTATTGGACCTAAAGCAATCGCTAGTGGATTTGCAACAGTTTGTTGTAGGGAAAAACCTAATGCAACAATAAATAAACCAGAAAGCATTAAAGGAAAAGAATGAAGATTTGCCGCTGGATAAAAAAGTAAAGTTCCAAGCGCAGAAATTACCAAGCCAAGTGCTAATGAATTTTTATAGCCTAACTTATTAACAATATCTTGTTTCATTAAAACAGAAATTCCATTGTAAATTAAAGCTCCAACGGTATATGCAATGTAAAATGCCAATGAAACCAATTGACTTTCTGCTTGTGATAAATCAAAAGCTTTTTTAAATACTGGAATTAAAATATCATTACTGGCGGCCACAAAGCCCCAAAAAAAGAAAACGGTAACTAAGGGTATAAACTGCCCCCACTTCGTTTGTACTTGTTCTTTGCTCATTTTTTAAATTTAGTTTTAGTGGGGCTAAACATAATTAAAAAAAAATTAAAAAACGGTTATTTTATGCAAAGCACCCAACAAAAATAAAGTTGATATGTTTAGCTTTAAATTGCATATTCGCATATTCATAAAACACACAATGCATGTTTGAAGCCATATTGTTGGGTATAGGGGCAGGGATTATTTCATCGTTTTTAACAGGGCCGGTTTTTTTTGCAATGATAAAAACCAGCATCGAGAGAGGCTTCAAAGCAGGCTTTTCCTTAGCTGTAGGTGTAATTATTAGTGATATCGTTTTAATTGCTTTAGTACTATTCGGCAGTCAGTTTTTTGATTATAAAGCAAGTTTTGATAAATATGTTGGTCTTATCGGCGGTGTATTTCTACTCGCCGTTGGCGTGTATTACCTCGTTTCTAAAATCACGGTTAATTACGATAGTTCTACACTAAAAAAAGTAAGTAAGCGAGGTTATGTTTTAAAAGGGTTTTTAATGTGCATTCTTACACCATCAACCCTTATGTTCTGGATTATTGTAAGCGGCATAATTTCGGTTAAGCTTAACAATATGTTAAACGAAAAGTTGGTTTGTTTTTTCATTGCAATGGCTACCCAGCTCTCTATAGATGGCGCCAAAAGCTTTTACTCGAGTAAACTCCGTTACAAAATCAAAGAAGATTCATTAAAAAAACTGAATAAAATAGCTGGCGTTATTATCGTTTTCTTCGCGATATGGTTATTGTACAAAACGTACATTCAGTTTTACGCTTAAGAAAAATAAGGTTGATATTATATTTGGTAGAATTAACTCGAAATTTTCAAAACTTTTAGAGCAAGAAGGTGTTATTTACTATTATTAATCATACGGTTTTTCTGTATTTTTGATAAATTAATCATTCTCCTATGAAAAGCGAATTTATCTATATCCCCTTCAATAACTCAAATGAAAACTATATTGAAGAGATGGCCAATCTTTCAAGCAATTTATTTCATGTAAGTACGGATGTTAGTTCCGACAAGAAATCTTTGCAAATAGAATCAGAAAATCAAAATCTAGTATCAATCATGGTCAATCCAGTTTATGCGATTATTACTAAAGTAATTGAAAGCGATCTGGCGAATGAAATCTATGAAATGATCACCGCTAACACAAAGAAGTTCTGCAACTAGTTTTCCTAATGCAATATCGTCAACCGGTATCGGCAAGCGATCTCTTCATTAGTAATATTTAAAAAATAAGCACAAAAAAATAGCTCATATAAAAATATGAGCTATTTGTATTTTATTTAGAATTAAAGCTTTTTAATAAGCTCTTTGATTATTTCCTTCTTTCCAGTTAACAAAAGCTTTGTTTACAACCTTGTTACCACCAGGCGTTGGATAGTTACCAGAGAAATACCAGTCGCCTTTGTTTTTCGGACAAGCAATATGTAAATTCTCTAAACTTTGGTAAATCACCTCAACTTCTGCTACAGTACCTTTAGGTGTAATAATCTGCGCAATCTTAGCCGAAATTTCTTCAGGTGTAAAAGGTTTGTAGATTTCTTTTACATGGTTAACAATTTCTTCCTTTGGAAGGAATAACGAAGCTTTACATTTTGCATAAACATCTTCAATAACCTGCCACATACCCCTTTCAGTTAGCAACTGAATTGCGGCATCGAAAGCTACAAACTGCCCCATTCTACTCATATCAATACCGTAACAATCAGGGTAACGAATTTGAGGTGCCGAAGAAACGATAATAATTTTCTTGGGATGAAGGCGATCTACTATCTTAATAATACTTTGTTTTAATGTAGTTCCACGAACAATCGAATCATCAAGTGCAACCAAAGTATCCTGGTGGTTATTGATAATTCCGTATGTCGTATCATAAACATGCGCTACCATTTCACCTCGATCTGCATCCTGGGTAATGAAAGTACGAAGCTTAACATCTTTAACAGCTAGTTTCTCTACTCTTGGCGCCATAGAAAGTAATTCATCAAGCTCGGTATCGCTTAATTGTTCTTTTCTATGTAAAAGTGTGTCTTTTTGATGGTTACGAACATATTGCTGAACCCCATCTACCATACCAAAAAAGGCAACCTCCGCGGTGTTGGGTATAAATGAAAATACGGTATTCTTTAAATCATGACCAACAGCATTAAGCACCTGGTTGCACAATAAACGACCTAATTGCTTGCGCTCGCGGTAGATTTCTACATCGCTTCCTTTAGAGAAATAAATACGTTCAAATGAACAAGATAATCGCTCGGTAGGCTCACGAAACTGCTCCATGCTCACCTCACCATTTTTCTTGATGATTAAGGCATGACCAGGATCAATTTCCTTTACATCTTTAAACTGAATATTAAATGCAGTTTGTAATGCAGGTCTTTCTGATGCCGCCACAACAATTTCATCGTCGTAGTAATAATAAGCTGGGCGAATGCCTGCAGGATCACGCATGATGAAAGAATCACCATTACCAACCATACCACAAATCGAATATCCACCATCCCATGTTTTAGCCGAGCGACGAAGAATGTTTGCAATATCTAAATTATCAGAAATCTTATGCGTGATGGCTACGTTATCGTGTCCTTCTTTTTTATACTGATCAAAAAGGTCTTGATTTTCATCATCTAAAAAGTGACCAATTTTTTCTAATACCGTTACGGTATCAGCTTTTTCTTTCGGATGCTGTCCCAACTCATACAATTGCTCTAATAACTCATCAACGTTAGTCATGTTAAAGTTACCTGCAATAACCAGATTACGGGTCATCCAGTTGTTTTGCCTTAAAAAAGGATGGCAGTTTTCGATACTGTTTTTACCATGTGTACCATAACGCAAATGGCCCATTAACACCTCGCCGATAAAGCTAACGTTGTTTTTGAGCCATTCTGTATCCTGCATTAATTCAGGTGTGTTTTCTTGAATATCAACGAATTTGCCTTGAACATATTCGAAGATATCTGCTACCGCATTCGAAGCCATGCTCCGGTATCGGCTTATATACCTACTGCCAGGTTTCATATCTAACTTAATGGTTGCAATACCTGCGCCATCCTGGCCTCGGTTATGCTGTTTTTCCATTAAAAGATATAATTTATTAAGGCCGTAAAGTGCTGTACCGTATTTCTGCTGGTAGTAAGAAAGTGGTTTTAACAGGCGAATAAAAGCGATTCCGCATTCGTGTTTTATCTGATCACTCATTGTGTGGGTTTGAAGCCGCAAAGTTATCCTTTTAAACCATAGCTACCTAAACAAAAATGTTTTCTTTTGTCACAAGTAGGTTAATTTGAAATAAACTCAAAATGAAGCAATTGTAAACTTGAATCCATAGTGTTATCTAGAATCTTTCTAAATAATTTGGAAGGTAAGTGTAATTTATACACCTTTGCGAAATATTTAGAATAAGTCTAATTAAGATTACGGGGATTTGAAGAAGTTTTTAATCATTTTTTTAGTTGCATACAGCGCTAATTTCGTTGCGAAAGCACAAAATATTAGCTTGAGGGGGAAAGTTGTGGATGAGAAGAACGAGCCTATTCCTTACGCAATTGTGAATCTTAATAACAACCAACAATATGCCTACACAGACTCGATTGGCAATTTTATTTTTTCTATACCCTCCAAATCAATATCAAAATATTGGGAATTTAAAATTAGTTACGTAGGTAAAAGAACTATTGAGACTAAAATTCCATTTCAGAATTTCGTAGCTCAACTCATCTTTAGAATGCAAGATTTAAGCTTAACGCTGAAAGATGTGGAAGTAAATCAAGTTAGAAAAACTCAAAACTCTAATTCGTCAATTGTTTTCGATAGACAAGCGCTAGAGCAAACACAAGCATTTAGCTTAACAGATGTATTAAATAACCTCCCAGGGAAAAAATTGGTTGCACCTGATTTGCAAAATCCACAAAATATTACCTTGCGTAGTGAGGCAGGTGGAATACAGTCTTTAAACAACTCCTTGGGTGTAGCCATTATTATTGATGATATACAACAATCCAACAATGCCAACATGCAAAACAAAAATGTTAGCAAATGGGGATTAGGCTCTAAAATTGGAAGCGCAACTTATGGAACTTTCGATACACCATTTAGTGGTTTAGATTTAAGAGACATTCCTGTTGATAACATTGAAAGCATCGAAGTGATTCAAGGTGTGGCGCCTGCAAAATACGGCGATCTTACTGATGGCGCCGTTATAATTAACAGGCAAGCAGGCAAATTACCATACCAATTTAGCACTCGTATAAATGGTGGCTCGACAAATTTTTCGTTGTCAAAAGGTTACAAATTAAATAATAAATGGGGAGCACTAAATGTTGGTGCTAATTACCTTAAATCAAATGAAAACCCAAGCGATAAAACAAAAGTTTACGATAGAGTAAGCGGAAATGCCATGTGGACAAGCTATTTATTAAAAGGCTTGAAAAATACGCTATCGGTAGATTATAGTTACAAAATTGATAATGTAAAGCAAGATCCTGATGATGGCACAGAGCTGATGACTTATTCAAAAGCAAGGAATTTAAGTGTTAGTAACAGAACATCGTTAAATATAAACAATAAAGTAATTAAGTCTTTAAATATTAGTTTAGGTTATAGTGCTGGATATCAAGAAACTTATAACCAAAGATATCTTAACGGTGCAAGTAAAGGCATATCAGATAAGGATACAACAGGCGTAGTGTATGAGGGCTATTACATCCCTGGCAATTATCTCGCAGTAGAACATATTACGGGCAAGCCTCTTAATTTTAATGGAAATATTAACTTATTAAATGAACTTTACACCGGCAAACTTTTACACCAAATAAGTATTGGCGCAAATGCTTACTATTCTCGAAATGCCGGAATGGGTGTTATTGTAGACCCAACTAAACCACGTTGGGCAAATACCGCTTATCAAAACGATAGACCATATGATTTTGAAAGCCTTCCAGACATTATTAATTATGGGGCATATCTTCAAGATAATTTTAAAGTAAAGGTTTTTCAACGAGACTTAAATTTAAACCTTGGGCTTAGATATGATGTACAAAATGCACAAGGAAATATTCAACCACGTTTAAGTGCTACCTATAAACTTAATGATGACATAGAATTTAATACAGCATACGGAATTTCGACGAAAGGCCCAACACTTGCGCATCGCTACCCTGCACCAACTTATATCGATCATATTCTGCTGAATAAATATACAGGCTACGTAAATGAGAGTATATTTTTGGTTTACACTGACCGCATAATTCCAGATAACTCAAATCTGAAGTCTAGTCAATCTAACCAATTTGAGTTTGGTTTTAGAATGAAGAAACCAATTTTCAGCACATCGCTATTTGGTTATTATAAGAAAAACATAAATGGCTTTAGCAATAATACTGTTTACAAAACTTACTTGCTCCCCGAATATGACTATACCTATGTTCAAGGCAATAGACCAATTGTAACACCAAACGGAAATTTTAGCAGAAGATATATTGGAATTAACGTAGTAGGTAATGATCTTGATTCGAAAAATTATGGAATAGAATGGGGATTATCTTTTAAAAAGATTGAAGCTATTCAAACAACTTTTAATATTAACACATCTTTTAATTATAGTTTTTACCACAACGGCGCCGAAAGGGTTGTTCCTACGAGCCAAAACAATATAGATTTGGGTAGAGAAGCATGGTTTGGGATTTTTCCAGCGAATGAATATTCTGATTGGACATTAATGAGCAAAATTAGTGCAACAACTCATATTCCTAAACTCGGATTTGTGATAAACCTTTTAGCTGATGTTTCTTGGCAAACGATAAGTAAAACTTTACCAAATAGCTATCTGCCGATTGCATATTACGATATAAATATGATTAGGCATGAAATCTCTACGTTTGACAGAAACGATCCAAAATATGGTTATTTAAGCTTAAGCACTTTAGCCGAAAGCAAAACAAAGTTACCGTTTGCCTATGCAAATTTGTCAATTAGAATTTCCAAGGAGATTAAACAAAATTTACGCTTATCGGTTAACGCATACAACTTTTTAAATATACGCTACAGATATTATAATCCTTCAACTGGTAATGTTACCACTTACTCGTATCCAACAAGTGTTGGGGCAGAACTATCAATTAAATTTTAATTATGATGAAAAAATCACTACTTCCACTATTAGCCTGCTTTATAGTATTTTTCGCAGCCTGTAAAAAAAACGTACTCGATGAAGTACAACCCGTGCAAGCAACTTTTCAATTAAGTTTTGATGCAAACACAAAAGATTTAGGTTTAGCCTTCACCAACACAGAAATTACTTTAACCAACAAAATGGATGGTACCATTAACAAAGCGAAAGCAGATAAAGATGGTAAAGTTGTGTTTGGAAGTATTGCTCCAGGAAATTATAGTGCCGTAGCTAGCTTAACAGTAAAAGCAGCAGACTATAGCAGCGTAACAGGTTCTTATACGGCTCAAGATATTGTATTTAATGGCAGCCTAGAAGCAAGTGTTACCTCAACTAGTGGAAATTTAGCTATTGTCTTAAAATCTGGAACATTAGGTAACTGGGTTATTAAGCAAGTGTACTATGGCGGTTCCAGCGCTTCTAATGGTGCAGTTTTCCGCGATCAGTTTATTGAAGTTTTCAATAATTCTAACGAAGTTTTATATGCTGATAGCCTTCATATTGCTTTAGTTTACGGAAAGAACACTAGGGTTTCAAGTGTGGATGTTACGCAATCTATTTATCAAAGTAACGGTCAACTAAACTGGGCAAGCGCTATTGGAATGAATTCTAGTAAACCAAACGAAGATTTCATCTATTTAAAAAGTATTTTAATGATTCCTGGGACTGGCAAACAATATCCAGTTCAACCAGGCAATAGCATTATAATTGCTCAAAATGCACAAAATCATAAAGGTGCATACACTGGTACTGATGGTAAAACCATAACAGTAAAAAACCCAGAATTAACCATCGATTTAAGTAAAGCTGATTTTGAGACTTACTACGGTGATGTTCCAGGAATAAATCAGTTAGCATCAGACAGTGATAATCCGATTGTACCTAATGTAAAAGTATTAATGACAGATGATCGTGATATGATTTTAAATAGTAATGGTTATGAAGCAATCGCAATTTTCAAAATAGATGACGCTGCAAAGCTAGCAGCATTTCCTTCGCCTGAAACAAAAGCTGTAAGCAGTGCAACAATATACTATAAGCAACTGCCAAACAACTTAGTAATAGATGCTGTAGATATTGCCAACACAACAGCCTCAAGTAGAGCAGCAAAAAGAATTCCTGATGCACTAGATGCAGGTTTTACATTTACCTTGGGTGGTTCTTATTCATCGCAATCTGTAATTCGTAAAACATCAACAACTGCTGGTGGCAGAAAAATTTTAAAAGACACTAATAATTCAACAGCAGATTTTGATTATCTGACAATTGCAGATGCAACTAAAACTGTATTTAAATAACTAAAGTGCGCATATTAATAACATTAAATTTTATTTTATTTTTTTCAGCGGTAGTTGTTGCTCAAGAGCAAACTACCGCCGATAGTATTTTCTTGTATAAACAGGCCGAAACAAATTTTAAGCCATTAAAGTGGGGAATAACGCAACTTAATAGCTCTAAAATTGAAAAAGTTGCCTACTTTGGAATAAATTACAATTATCAAAATGGCCATTTTAGACAAGCGCAACAAGCTGAAAAAACTACTATTGCAGCGCTAAAAAGCGAAGGGATTAGTACAATCGACCGTTTCAAATTATATGGTTATTTTTCTTTTAGTAGAACATGGCAAGATAGTTTAGCTTTTAGCCAGAAAGGAATCGAAGATGCTTTCACGCCATACTATTTCATTAGTGGAAAAGCTGGTCACTTTGAACGACAACAATATTTAGGTGGTGGCTTAATTTCCTACAATCTTCTAAAAGATAAATTGTACATCGGCACTGGGATTGATTATTCGTATAACTCAAGTGCTAGATCCGTAGATCCTAGATCATTAACAACAACTTATAAAATTATATTCAGTCCGGAAATTTCATTAAAACTTAAGGAGCATCATGTAGGCATTGGTTTTATTGCAGGCTATGGTGATGAAAAAGTTGATGTTGGATATAAAAATGATGATTTTTCTGGCTCTCAACTGTATCCGGAAAGAATTTCTTATTTAAATTATGGTTATGGCTATTTAGAAAATAGCACAACTGATTTTATCAGAAGAAATACTTTTACAGGTTTGAAATTGAATTACGCCGGCAACTTTTCTAGTTGGAATTTATCAGGAAAACTAAATTATTTAATTTCAAAAGAGGACAATCAATTTGTTAAAGAAAGATCAATTAATGATGAAACCTTTGGCACATTTCAACTGGAAGTATACCAGGGATCTTTAATTTTAAATAAAAAAGTTGAAGAGGTAAATCATCAAATCGCATTCAACGCAACTCAAACTAACGGCGACGATAATTTGGTTCGGCTGAAAGCAAGAAATTATACCTTAACATCAACAGATTTGAATTTGACGTATAGCCATTTTAAATCTAAAATAAATAACAGCAATTATTTATGGTATATTAAAGCTATTTACAAAGACTTTTACCAAAAAGATGCCGCTGCTAATCACACGCTACAATATAGCTATCTAAATCCTCAGATTGGAACTATTATCTATTGGAAAAATTTAAAGAATGATCTGATATCGACAGGAGTATCTTTGGGTTCACGATTACCCATAGCCGCTGAGGTAAGTGTTCCGGCAACACAAGTTAATTCATTTACGCGTGGGGTTGCTTATCCTGATTACCTATATTGGAATAGCAAGGCTGGAGAATTACAATTAAGAATAAATTATACAACTGGAAGACTAATAAATAAATTTCGTACAGGAGTTTCCTTAGAATCAACATATCTACGCCGCTTGGAAAAATCAACATCAAATTTAGAATCAACTTTTATTCCAAGTAAAAGCTATCTAGATCTTAATATTGCACTAAATCTGTATTTTTAACCCATGAATAAAGTTTTTATTGCGCTTGCTCTAATCCTCACAGGATTAATTTTATTTTCATTTCAATCTTCAAATTTTAATAATGATGATGACTTGAGCATAGATAGCTTGCGTAAAGTTTATTCGAAACCAACCAGCGAATGGCCCAAACCAACGGTTGATCAAGGTGCCGTTTTTGAAGAGTTAGGCGAGCTACCTCCCACCCCTGTTGATATAAAAAATGATTCCGTTAAAAAGGTAATCGAACTTGGAAAAATCTTATTTTTCGATCCCCGTTTATCAGGCTCAAATCAAATTTCTTGCTCCAGTTGCCATGCACCAGATTTGCATTGGGCAGATGGTCGCCAGGTTTCTATCGGTCATGATCATTTAGCAAATATCCGCAATGCGCCATCCTTAGAAAATGTTTGGTTCTACAAAAAGCTGTTTTGGGATGGTAGAGCAAATAGTTTAGAAGAACAAGGCGAAAGTCCGATAGGTGCGCACAACGAAATGCATCAAGATACAAAAGCGCTAGCCAAAAAATTAAGTAAAATTAAAGGCTACAAGCCATATTTTACCGATGCCTTTGGCGATGCAAAAATTACGAACCAAAAGATTTTTGAAAGTCTTGCAACCTTTCAACGTAGCATAGTAAGCAGAAGAACTGCATTCGATCGTTTTCTGGCAAAAGACAAAAAAGCCTTAACCGATCAGCAAATTGTAGGCTTGCATTTATTTAGAACAAAAGCACGTTGCATCAATTGTCACAATGGTCCGCTTTTTACCGATAACGAATTTCATAATGATGGATTAACTTACTATGGTCGTAAGTACGAAGATTTGGGCCTTTACAACGTTACGAAGAAACCCGAGGATGTTGGGAAGTTCAAAACGCCAGGATTGAGAAATGTAATGAAAACAGCCCCATGGTTTCATAACGGGTTGTTTCCAGATATGGATGGCGTGATGAATATGTACAATATGGGTATGCCAGTGCAAAGGGTTAAACCAGAGCAACTGAATGATCCTCTGTTACCCAAAAACGATAAGCTTTTAAAAGGCTTAAGATTAAGCAATGCCGAGAAAGATGCATTAGTTTCATTTTTAGAAGCATTGTCTTCTCCAACCGTTCTAATAAGAGTAGAAACTCTTCCACAGTAAACCCGAATTTATCGTCAGGCTGAATTTATTTCAGCATCTTAATAGAAATGGATAAGTGTGAAATAATTTCAGGTTTAAGGCATAAGCTTTAAGTAAGAGGAAATTGCTTACTAAGTAAAAGTTTGGAACGTTTAACACTTCCCAGATAACCGCATACCTATTGCATACATAGGGCATGCCTAAGGCATGATGATTGCATTTTAAGGCATATGTTATGCAAGCATACAAATATTACATTTTGGCCGATTTCAAATCCTCACCAAAAAAGATGGAAGCATGTTCATCAAATGCTTTGGTATCGCCACTGGTATAAAAAGATTTTCTACCTGTTCTTGCCAGTTTTACTTCAATCTCAGGGTGTCTTTCTAAATAATTAACCAAACTACCAGCAACAATTTCACCCTGTGTTAAAATGCTTATATAATCCGGAAAAGTAGTTTTTAGTTTTGGTAATAACAAAGGATAATGTGTACAGGCTAATAAAACACAATCAATATCGTTGGCCTGTGCCAGTAATGAATCGCAATATTCTTTAACAAAAAAATCTGCACCCGTTTGAAGGTGTTCATTATTTTCGATTAAGGGTACCCACATTGGGCATGCCTGCTGGTGAACCTCTATTTCTGGAAAAAATTTATTAATCTCTAACAAATAAGATTTGGAGTTAACGGTTCCTCTTGTACCCATAACCCCCACCTGCTTACTCGTTGTGTAATTACCAATAACTTCTGCTGTCGGCCTGATTACGCCAAGCACCCGATGATTTGGATATTTTGAAGGCAAATCCTTTTGCTGAATGGTTCTTAAGGCTTTAGCTGATGCCGTGTTACACGCCAATATAACAAGCTCGCAACCGCTTGCAAAAAGCCACTCCACACATTCTAAAGTATATTGATAAATGGTTTCAAAAGAATGATCACCGTAGGGAGAACGGGCATTATCACCTAAATAAATATAATCGTATTGAGGTAACTTCTCTGCAATAGAGCGAAAAACCGTCAATCCTCCATATCCTGAATCGAAAATACCTATTGGTGATGATTGTTGCATAGCGTAATCTTTTGCTAATTATTTCGTGCTGAATTGTTAGCAATTAAACAATGTAGCAATTTATTTCCAAGATAAATCTTTCAAACAAAAAAGCGGAATTAAGTTGAACTTAATTCCGCAGTATTTTTATGAGCTAAAAAAAGCTTTCGCTTTAAGTGCTTAAATTATTTTTTAGGAGCTGCTGGTTTTGCTGCAGTAGCAGTAATACCTAATTTAGTTTTTACTGCACCTGTGATATCGTCGCCACCTTCCCAGAAAACTAAGTTGTTACCACCTTGTCCGTTAGCAATATCAAAAACGTATGCTAAACCTTTTTCTTTTGCAATTGCAGAAATAGCTGTAGCTACTTTACCTTGAATTGGCTGAAACAACTCACCTTGTTTAGTACCTAAATCTTGTTGAGCTTTAGTCTGTGCATCACCAATACGTTTTTGTAAATCTTGTAATTCAGTTGCTGCTGTTTGTAATTCTTTATCAACAGTTTCTTTATTTGCTTCGCTACGCGTTTTTTCTTTAGCTTGTGCTGCTGTTAATTTAGATTGATATTCTTTAATCATCACATCTATTTCAGCTTGTTTAGTTTTACTTAAATTTTCTAAAGTAGTTTGTGCGGTCTTAGATTCAGGTAAGTTTGCAAATACCTCTTCAGAATTTACGTGACCAATCTTTTGCTGTGCATTTGCCATATTCGCTGTAAACAATAAACCTGCTGCTACAAAGAATACGTTAATTAACTTTCTCATGTTTTATTTTACTTTTTATTTTTTTTAATTGTTTTTCCTAATTCAAAGGGGCGAATATACTAATTATTTACAGTCCCTGGTTTGTAACCTAATTTTACGATAACATCATTACTAACATCGTAACTGCTGCTTGCATAAATCATCATGGTAGCTTCACTACTTTTATCAAAAATGAAATCAAGGTATTTCGCTTTTGCAATCTGTTTAATTACATCTGCTACTTTTTCCTGGATAGGTTTGATCAGTTTAGTTCTGCTTTGAAAAAGATCTCCGTCTGGACCAAATTTCTGACGTTGAAATTCTTTAGCAGCTTTTTCTTTCTCGATGATTTCATTTTCACGACGTTTACGCATATCATCAGTTAACAAAACCTGGTCAGCCTGATAAGCTTTATACATCCTGTCGATTTCACCAAAGTTTTGATCAACCTGTTGTTGCCATTGTTTAGAAGCTACTTCTAACTGGCTTAATGCAGATTTATATTCGGGCATGTGCTTTAGAATATACTCTGTATCTACATAAGCAAACTTTTGGGCAAAAGCGCCAAAAGTTGTGCAAAGTAAAAATGCGATAAAAAGGTACTTTTTCATTTGTGTGTGTATTTAATGATTAGTTCTAATAACCTAAGCTTTTTATAAACTCAACTTACTTTGTTTTATTGCATAATTAATTATTTTTTTAATCATAAACAATTAAAATCCGCCTAATTGTTGTGCAATACTAAAGTGGAACTGGCCTTTATTTGCATCTGGTAAACCAGGAATTGCATCGAAACCATAACCATAATCAATACCCAGTAAACCAAATATTGGTAAGAAGATACGTGCACCAACACCAACCGATCTTCTGATATTAAAAGGGTTGAAGTCGTTAAATCTATCCCAGGTGTTACCACCTTCAGCAAATGCTAAAATAAAGGCGGTAGCTTGCTGACTTTTAATTACTGGATAACGTGCCTCTAAAACATATTTAGTGTAAATCGGGCTACCTGATGTTTGCGCCTGATTAGCATTTGCGCCTACAGGAATAACGGTATTATTCGCGTAACCACGCATCGCGATTAATTCAGAACCTTGTAAGAAATCAAATCCTTGCATACCATCACCACCTAATTTAAATCTTTCGAATGGCGATTGGCCAACACCGCTGTTGTACGAACCTAAGAAACCGAATTGTGCCTGAGCTTTAATTACAAACTGCCCGCCAACACGTTGGTACCATTGAGAATCGAACTTCCACTTGTGGTACTCTGTAAATCTATATCTCGTTTTATCAGAAGCTGTAGCATAATTCACATTGTTAAATAATGAATATGGTGGTGTTGCCTGAATGGTAAAACGCAAGAATGAACCTGATGTTGGATAAATTGGCGAATCCCTTGAATCACGGCTAATCTCTTGTGATAAGTTAAAGTTATATGAAGTACCAGTAGAGAATTTAAATCCTGGGTAATTTTGAAGAATATACTGTTGGAAACTTAAAGAGTGACTTAACTGGAAATAGTTATCTGGCCAGTTTAATCTTCTACCCAAACTTACTGTTACCCCATTTAAACGGATTTTGTAATAATTAGGATTACTAGAATCGCCAATACCACTCGATTGTAATGAAGTAAATGCACTTACACCAAAGCTTACTGGTTTCTCACCACCAAACCAAGGTTGAGAGAAAGAGAAACTATACGATTGGTAATATTTACCATTGGTTTGACCACGTAAACTTAATTTTTGTCCATCACCTTTTGGAAGTGGTTTATAAGCTTTAAGGTTAAATAAATTTCTTAAAGAGAAGTTATTAAAGGTTAAACCTAATGTACCGATAATACGGCCACCACCAAAACCACCCGATAACTCAATCTGATCAGAAGGTTTTTCTTCTACAGCATACTCAATATCTACTGTTCCATCTGCAGGGTTCGGACGAGGGGTTGGTACTGTTTTTTGTTCGTCAAAGTTACCTAAAGCACCAATCTCACGAACGGTACGAATTAAATCACTTTTGTTAAATTTCTGTCCTGGCTTGGTACGAATCTCACGTAAAACTACCTTATCATTAGTAATGGTATTTCCTTTTAAGGTAATACGGTTGTTGGTGTACTGCGGACCTTCATAAATGCGCATCTCTACATCAACAGTATCATTATAAATTTTAGTTTGAACTGGATCAATATTGAAAGTTAAATAACCATTATCAGTATATAAACTGTTAATATCGCCACCATTTTCGCCACCACCATTTATTTTTTTATCTAATTTATCCTCACTAAAAACATCACCTTTTTCGATACTTAAAACTTTATTTAAGATATCAGTGCTGTAAATTGCATTTCCAGCCCAGGTAATTTTACCGAAGTAATATTTTTTACCTTCATAGATATCCATTTTAATATTAACCTTTTTACGGTTATATTGATAAATGCTATCCTTTAAAAGTTCTGCATCGCGGTAACCCTTTTCATGCAGTTTGGCAATCATTTTAATTTTATTCTCTTCGTATTTTTCCTTACTGAATTTACCAGATCCCCAAAAACGCCACCAGGCAAACTGCTTCGGATTTTTAAGGTACTTTCTTAACTTAGCAGCTTTGAAATCCTTATTTCCAGTAAAATCAATGTGCTGAACTTTAACACGATGTCCTTTATCAATATTCGCCTCTAAAACCACACTGTTTTCAGAGTTTGGATCTTTACGCGTTGTGTAATTTATTTTAGTGAAGAAATAACCTTTATCTAAAAGGTATTTTTTTACAATTGCAGAAGTTGTGTTGTATAAGTTATCGTTAACGATTTTACCTGTTTTATCATTCAGCTTTTCTTGAATAGCTGTTTTTTCCGATTTACGAACACCTTTTAAATCAATTGAGCTTAAACGAGGACGTTCAACAACTTCAATTTCAAAATAAACGGTATCCTGAACAAATTTTTCGATATTTAATTTAACATCATCAAACAATCCTTGTGCCCAAAGTGTCTTAATAGCATCAGCGGTTGCTTCGCCTGGTAAAACAACTTTATCACCTTTTGCTAATTTGGATAAAGTAATTAATACCTCTTTATCCAGGTATTCAGTACCAGTAATTTTTGTACCACCAATGATAAATTCCTTTGGACTAAAATAATCGAGATCTAAGCCACCAACCTTCAATGAAGGGGTTGCCGGAGCCTGACCTTGTGGACGTATTTGAGCAAAGGCCGGAGCGGCTAAAACTAATAGGATTAAAACTTGAAATATTCTTTTCATTAAAATAATTTGTTCAGTAATGGCCACGAAGGTAACAATGTTTTACAAAGCAAAATTGCTTTATTTCCCATACCTGTTAAGTGGTTACATTTATCGTATAAAAGTGGCGCTAAGTTAATTTAAACGCTTGTTAAAAAGTGTTAAAAGAAAAATTAGTTTAATTGTTCGCTAATTTTACCAAAACGTCGTTCGCGTTTTTGATAATCAACAATGGCTTCAAAAAGATTTTCTCTTCTGAAATCGGGCCATAAAACATCAGTGAAATAAAACTCTGTATAAGCCATTTGCCAAAGCAAATAATTACTTATACGGTGCTCTCCACTCGTGCGGATCATCAACTCAGGATCTGGAATATTTACAGTTGTTAACTTAGACGAAAACAGATTTTCATCAATATCATTAATATCAATTGTATTATCTTTTACTTCAGCCGCAATTTTCTTTGCTGCATTTACAATTTCCCATTTAGCACTGTAGCTTAAAGCCAGCGTTAATGTGCATTTCACATTATGTGCTGTTTTATCCATAGCTTCTTTCAAATCATCTATACACTCTTGTGGTAACGATTCGATGTTGCCAATCGCATTAAGCTTAACATTGTTTTTGTTAAGTGTTTCGGTTTCCTTGTTTATGGTCGAAATCAGTATTTGCATTAAAGCATCAACTTCTGCTTTCGGACGGTTCCAGTTTTCTGTCGAGAAAGCGTAAAGTGTAAGGTATTCTATACCAACCTCTACACAGCCTTCTACAATATCTTTTACCGAAAGTACGCCTTGTTCATGACCAAAAACTCGCATTTTGCCCTGGCCTTTTGCCCAACGGCCATTACCATCCATAATAACGGCAATGTGCTTTGGTAGGCGGCTATAGTCTATTTGTTCTTTAAATCCCATTAATTATGTCAAAATCAGCTTAAAAGGAATAGCATTTTGAGGATACAAAGGTAAAAGATATGCCAACACTAACAAATAGATAAGTGTCTCTTTTTCTAAAATCTCCTCTTTGTACTCCAGCGGCACCAGTTTGATGCAATGAAGGATCGGATAAATTAAGCCCAGGGTTGTTCCCAACGTACACTGGATTTGCTGGATAAACACCGCTTACATCGTCCAAATAATCAGTAAACGCAGTTCTGTAGCCAAGTTCTGTAAATATGCTCCAGTTATCCTTATAATTATACCTAAACCCGCCACCAAATGGAATGGCAAGTGCTGTATTTTTATACCCGTTTTCCTGCCCTTCGGTACCTAAATAATCTAATCGGTAAGTTTCTCCCTGGTATTTTATTTTCGGTTTAAAGTTTATAAAACCTATACCTGCAAACAAATACGGTGTAAACCTTCTGGTGCCATCATTTATTGCGTAGTCGAAAAAATTAAAGTCGATAATTGCACTACCTTCATTTAATGCGGTTTTAAAGCTTAGGTTACGGTCTCTGAACTGCTCATTACTTGAATTTGCATCATTGGCCTTAATTTGCCCATAATTGTAATTAAACCGAAGCCCGAGGTACGAATTAAAGTTGCGCTTTACAAAAATACCTGCATTAACCCCACTAACCTGAACCGGGTTATATTGATTTAAATCGCCAACATAACCTGCTCCACCTGCAGAAACACCAATTTCCCAAGCGCCCCTAAACGACTGTGCACGGCTTAATTGAGAAAATGATAAGATAATGAGGATGAAAAGGATAGGTTTGTTTATCGCCATACTTAGTAGTTACGGGTATCGATGCCCCATAATAATTTATTCCTTAACGTACTTAAGTAAGTTTCATTGTTAAGACGAATAAGATTTATGCAAAAGTCGGCTTTTTTAATGGTAATTTTTACCGAGCGTTCTACTGTTACCGTTCTACTATCGCAGCTTACCAGAAATTTCGATTCCCTTGCCTCTACTTCAAAAGAAAGTGCATTATCATCAGGCACAACAACTGGCCTTACATTTAAATTATGCGGCGCAATTGGGGTTATTACAAAATTCTGAGAATCGGGGTAAATAATTGGTCCACCGCAGCTTAATGAATATGCTGTAGAACCCGTAGGCGTTGCAATAATTAAACCATCAGCCCAATAAGAGTTAACAAATTCACCATTCATAGAGGCATGAATAATCATCATTGCAGAGTTATCACGACGGTGAATCGTAATATCGTTCAAGGCAAAGTTTTCCTCCCCAAAAAGATGGTTATCAGATTCTAAACTTAAAAGAGAACGTTCATCTATAGTATATTCACCATGAATTAGTGCTTTTAAAGCCGATTCTATTTCATCTTTATTAATACTGGCTAAAAAACCCAATCGACCGAAATTAATACCTATTACTGGAATACCCGAATCTCTAATCAAAGAAAGTGTATCCAATAAAGTGCCATCTCCTCCTAAGCTTAATAAAACATCGGCATGTTCTTTTAATTCTTTGTGGTTATGGAATATTACGGTATTAGCTGGAATCTTAATTTTGCCGTGTAAGGAGTTTTTAAACTTATGATGGAGAACAGGCTGTACATTATGCCTTTTTAAATGGTCGAAAACTTCTTGAACGTAAGGTAACACGGTGTCATTAAAGTCTCTTCCGTAAATTGCAATCCTCATAATAAATTTAAACGTTTAAATAGTTCATAAAAGAATCAAAACGTTCTTGAGAACCATCATCAATTTGGGTATTGTTATAAACTTCTTTAACCTGATAATCGTAACGTTCGAAAGAAGCGACCAAGGAAGTAATTTCAGTTTTATTTACTTTCAAAGTGATTTCTAAACGAGTAGAATCTTCGAAAGAGCTTACATATGATGAAAGTATTTGTGCATTATCAGCCTCAACAATTTGCGCAATATGTGCCAGAGAGTTATCCCGATTACTGATTTCGAGTACAATAATTCCACCAGGCTCATTAACGGCATACAATTCGGAAACAGAGTTTATAATGTTGTTAATAGTGATTAAGCCTGTATAATTTTTCTGTTGATCCAAAACAGGTACAACAGTTAATTTTAGCGAACCTAATAACCTGATCACATCGTAAGTGTGTGCGTTTGTAAAAACAAAGGCATTTAATAGGTTTACCGAAACCTCTTTTACTAAAATATTATAATCGTGTATTTCCAGCAAATCATCTTCGGCAAGCAAACCCAAAAACTGACCATCGCTAACCACAGGGATATGCTTAAGCTTAAACTCGTTCATACGATCTAAAGCTTTTTGCAGCGTGTCGTCCGTTTTTATAGGCGCTATTTCATTCGATATGATTTCTTCGGCAAACATTATTTTAATAATATTCTATCTAAAAACTTCTCTAAATATCCGTTAAATACTTCAGGATGCTCCATCATCGGTGCATGTCCGCATTTATCTACCCAGTTTAATTCTGAATTTGGCAATAGTTGGTGAAATTCTTCTGCAACTTCTGGTGGTGTAACTTTATCGTTTTTACCCCAAATTAATGAAACAGGTATTGTTATTTTCGATAATTCTTTAGCCATGTTGTGTCTTATTGCAGATTTGGCCATGGTTAAAATTCGAATTACTCTCGATCTATCGTTAACGGTTTTAAAAACATCATCAACAAGTTCTTTAGTTGCAGTGGCAGGATCGTAAAAAGTAAATTCTACTTTTTCTTTTATATAATCGTAACTCTCTCTTCGAGGGAAAGAGCCGCCAAAGGCATTTTCATATAAGCCAGAGCTACCCGTAAGCACCAAAGCTTTAACAAATTCCTGATGAGCAACAGTAAAAACCAAACCAACGTGACCACCCAAAGAATTTCCAACAAGCACAACCTGATTCAGGTTTTTAAATTTCAGAAAACGATGAACATACCTGGATAATGCTTTAACCCCCAGTGTTAAAATTGGTAAATCATAAATTGGAAGTATAGGAACTATAACACGATATCGATCTTTAAATTGATCTAAAACAAGCTGCCAGTTACTCAATTCGCCCATAAGGCCATGCAATAATACCAGCGTTTCGCCTTCTCCAGCTTCGATGTATTTAAATCCGTCTTCTTCTATTACCTGGTATGTCATATATAATAAGTGGTATTGTGTTACTAAGTTAGTAGAGTAAAATTAAATTTTCGCATTTATATGCCATTTTTCTGAAATAAAATCAGAAACGGTATAAAAACATTGATTAAAGTACCAAAAACGAATATTATCAATGATCTATTCCGAATTGGCATTAAAATAATCCTACCCGCTTGTGTTTTTTTAGCTTTAAGCTCTGTACAGCTTAGCCTAGTTTCTCTTTCACTATTTCAGCAATCAGTTTTCCATCGGCTTTGCCTGCAAGTGCCTTATTAGCCATGCCCATAACTTTTCCCATATCTTTAACTGATGTCGCACCAGATTGTTTTACAACATCTGCAATAATTGCTTCAACCTCTGCACGATCTAATTGCTTAGGCAAGAACTGATTAATTACTTCAATTTCTTCTTCCTCTACCTGATATAAATCTGCACGATTTTGCGATTTGTAGATATCGGCAGATTCTCTGCGCTGCTTAATTAATTTTTGAAGAATCTTAAGTTCTGTTTCTTCAGTAATTTCTTCTGATGCACCTTTTTCGGTTTTAGCAAGAAGAAGAGCAGCTTTTATGGCTCTTAATCCTCGTAATTGTGCATCATTTTTAGCCAACATGGCTTTTTTTATTTCCTGATCTATTGTATTTGATATCATTTTTAACCTCAAAACCCAAAAAATGGGCCTTCCTAATATTAGTTTAAAATAAAAAAATTATCGTGTTATTCCCTCTCCGTACTAATTCCCATCCAGGTAACTAGGGGGTTCTATTTATGATTGCGCCCGTAGCTTGTGCTGATGGCATAATTATCATATCATTTATATTTACATGCTTCGGTCTGCTTACTACATACCAAATTGCATCAGCAATATCATCGGCAATTAATGGTTCAAAACCTTCGTATACTTTTTTGGCTCTATCTTCATCACCTTTGAAGCGAACAATCGAAAATTCGGTTTCTACACTACCTGGATTAATTGCCGTAACTTTAATTCCATGTTGCAAAAGATCTATTCGCATCGCTTTATTTAGGGCATCAACCGCATGCTTACTTGCGCAATATACATTTCCGTTTGGATAAACTTCTTTCCCTGCAATAGAACCTATATTAACGATATGCCCCGATTTGCCTGGAATCATCCAATTGGAAACAATTTTAGTTACGTAAAGCAAACCTTTCACATTGGTATCAATCATGGCATCCCAATCATCGGTATCCCCTTGATTAATTGGCTCAAGCCCCCGGCTAAGCCCTGCATTATTAATTAAAACATTTACCTTTTTCCAATCTTCAGGTAAAGCTTCCAGCGCAGCTGATAAACTTTCTTTCTCCTTCACATCGGCTAAAACCTGTTTAATGGCAATACCATATTTAGCTTCCAAATGATGAGCCGTTTTCTCTAAACGATCAGCTCTTCTGGCAACTAGAACTAAATTATAACCATTTTGAGCGAAGATATGTGCGCTAGCCTCTCCTATACCAGAAGTTGCGCCCGTGATTAAAGCTATTTTAGACATTTGATAAAATTAAAAAATTGCAGCTTGTTTTAAACAAGTTATCAATTGCAACAAAGGTAAGTTTTTTTGGTTTGCCAGTCTACTCGAAAAACAAGCTGAATGTAAAATGACGTAGCTTCGCTTTATCTAAAGGATTAGCAAAGGCTGTATTGTCATGTTGTATAATATCATTCATCGAATAGGAAACTTTTATTTCGGGCGACATTTTAAAATACTCGAAATATAAATCGAACCCGATACCTGTTTCGTAAGAAAGGTAATTGCGCTTATTTTTTAAAAACTTATTAATAGGTGTTTCCCCTTCATCGAAAGTTTTCTTTTTAGAAGCGATATCGATTGAATATTTTGCACCACCAAGCCAATAAGCTCTGAAATTATTTAAACGATTT
>Ga0308159_1002217_pt1 | contig 23313 bp, 31 predicted proteins | sample PhyCR1_FD_201040 | JGI IMG/M metagenome (GOLD analysis project Ga0308159, IMG submission 201040) | Phyllosphere microbial communities from UC Gill Tract Community Farm, Albany, California, United States - DLSLC.R1 | ecosystem: Host-associated > Plants > Phyllosphere > Unclassified | place: USA... | reverse complement strand
TGTCAGATCGCTTCGCGAGCAGGCTCGCTCCCACAGGTTAAGTGGCGTTCATGCGAGCGGGCTCTGAGGCCGTTCGCTCATGAAGGCTTCCAGCCGTGAACGCAACCAGCGCTCGGCCGGATCGCTGTCGACGTGGCTGAGCCAGACCATCGACAGGTCCAGCATGGGTGTCTTGAATGGAAACGGCTCCTGGAACAGCAATCCAGACGCAGCCATCGCCGCCGCGGTGTAATCCGGCAGACTGGCGATCAGGTCCGTACCGGCCAACAGCGCCGGCAACGCGCTGTATTGCGGCACCGACAAGACCACCTGGCGCGTGCGACCCAGCTCCGCCAGCCACTCGTCAGCGTAGCCACTGACGTTCGCCGTGTGCGAGACCAGTACATGCGGACGCGCGCAATATTCATCCAGGCTCAGCGGCGTATCGCTGGCATCGGCACGCAGAATGCTCGGCTGGATGTGTCGCAGCAATTTGCGCTTGGCGTTGGCCGGCAGGCCGCGGGTCTGGCTGATGCCGACGGTGATATCGCCCGCCGCGAGCAGATCGGGAATCCGCCAGTAATCGGCGTGTTGCACCACGAACACCACGTTGGGTGCTTCCTGGCGTAGCGCTCGCAACAGCGGCGGCAGCAGGCCGAACTCGACGTCATCGGACAGGCCGATGCGAAAGGTCATGGTGCTCACGGCCGGGTCGAAATCGCGGGTCAGGCTCAGCGCCACCGACAGCGAATCCAGCGCCGGTTTCAAATGACGGAAGATATCTTCGGCGCGGGCCGTCGGCTCCATGCGGTGACCGACGCGGATGAACAGCGGATCGTTGAGCATGGTGCGCAGGCGGTTGAGCGCCGAGCTGATGGTTGGCTGGCCGAGAAACAGTTTCTCCGCCGCCCGGGTCACGTTGCGTTCGAGCATCAAGGTCTCGAACACCACCATCAGGTTGATATCGGCCTTGCGAAGTTCATTGCGGTTCATCCATTGCCCCCTGCTCCCCGGAATGCGGGCAGTGTAGAAAGCCCACAGGCCCGGCGTCCATCGCCACGCACTGATCAATTCAAGAACACAGTTGTCCGGACTGTTATTTGCGCTGCTCAGAAACATCCGCCAACGATTGGAAACAAATGTCCGATAGCCAAAAAAACCGTCTGCGCTAGGCTTGCGACGATGCGCCACACCGACTGACGCACATCTAAATCGCATGGAGCGAACTGAATGTATTTCGAGATTTACAGGCAATCCAGAGGCACCCCCCGCACCGGCCAGGGACAATGGCGCTGGAGACTGAGAGCAGGCAACCACGAGACCATCGCCAGCGGCGAGTCTTATGTGAACAAGGCGGATTGTCTTCACGTGATCGGGTTGATCAAGGCTGTGCAGGGAGAGACACCGGTTAAGGAGATTTGAAGCTTCGGTTCTGCTGAGAACACGTCTGCGTAAAAACGAAGAAACCCTGCAGACAAATAATCCTCTGCAGGGCTTTTATGCGCATCGGGCAACGGAGCGAGTCGTTGCGTAATGGCAGACAAGGCCACAGGATTTTTTACAGGACGACCGATTCTCAGACTCTTTGTCCGCTCTCGCCCGGAAACTCTTGGGGACATCGAAAACAAAAAAGCCCCGTAGATTTTCATCTACGGGGCTTTTTCTATGTAATGGCGGAGAGATAGGGATTCGAACCCGAGCGTGATTAGCTGTAGTCCGGTCAAGGCCACGAAATCAGAGTGCGTGGTAACTGAGTTAAGGCCTATATAGGCCTATAGCGGTGTCTGCTATGCCCTAAAAATGCCCTAAGATCATCTGCGCCTCGAGCCGACATCGGCAGGAGCAAATGGATGAGTCCTGATACAGGTGATCGTTTGATGGAAAATTACAAATTCTTGTATGAACTTTCGAGAAAAGCACTGGACGAGGAGCTTGACCGATACAAAAAACTTGACGAAAAAGCGAGTAGATTTCTCAGCATCCTAAGCATTGGCATCGTCGCCTACACAGCTCTCCTCAATGCAGCATCCTCAAAAATATTACCTGTCAGCACCTTCGGCGTTCTTGGATGGTTATTTGCCATACTGTCGGGGTTGACATTTGTAGCTCTGTTTTCGGCATGGTTCAGAATTTTCAACAGTATAAAGCTCTCTGACAGCCCCACCGTCGCAATCGGAAAAACCGCAAACGAGCTCGCCGATCAGGAAGAAATTATCACAATGTATTATTTACTGGCGCTTTCTTGCCAGGAAGCGTTGGGTATAGCCCGCTCGGTGCTTCAGGAGAAAACCGACTATCTGGAGAGCGCGTACAGAGAAATTTTTGCGTCTACATGTCTTTTAGGTGCTTGCCTGCTACTGTATTTCTGGATTGCAGCATCTTCCCAGGGAGTAGGATCATGACCGACAACAAAAAACCGGAAACAAAACCTGCTGATAAACCAAAACCTAACCCGGCGGCAAAGAAGCCTGAGGTGGTAATGGTTCTCAATCATCAGGAGAAAGTCAAAAAACGCTGAAGTCCGAAAACCCCGTTATCGGCTTCCAAAGCTGATAACGAGGGCACGATTCCCGTGATCCGCTCCACTATTTTTCAAGGCTCTTGGCCTGCCCCGCTACTCCAAGATGCCTGAACCTAGAGCTTTCGACCCATTCGGCCACATTATAACGATCAATTCCTACCGTCTCGTGTCCTCGGACAAGCGCGCAAAATCGATCGAGAACGGCCGGCAATTTCTTGCATTTGTGCATTTGCAAGATTACGATGCATGCATGAAACCAAACGATATGACACCACATCCAGCCCGCCTTGGCTTGCGCATTCGCGCTGCCCGCGAGGCTTGCGGCCTGACTCAAAAAACTCTCGCCAGCTCTCTAGGCTTCGCTGATCGCCAAACCCTCTCGACTATTGAGACAGGGGAGCGCCGCGTGCAAGCCGCCGAACTCGTGCGGTTTAGCCAAGAACTCAATAAACCTATTGAGTGGTTCATTGACCCGTTCGTGATTGCTGGGGAGGCCAGCTTCTCTTGGCGCGTTTCACCTAAAGTATCTAATGAAACGCTTGACGATTTTGAGTCACGTATTGGCCAATTTGTAGGGTTGTATCGATTTTTGAAGGTTGCCCTACATGGGCCTTCAAATCCACTTACACAAGTTCTGCGAATGCCGGCTTATCCTACATTCGAGGATGCATGGGCGTGGGGCGAGTTGTTAGTGCAACAGATGGATTTAGGACTTATCCCTAGCCAGCATCTTATCGAGCGCATAGAGAGCAAGCTTGATCTACCTATTCTATTTATAGATGCCGAAACAAATTCGAGCCCTGACGGCATTTCGGGAGCAATGTGCCGTCTACCTGACTTAGGCGCCATAGTGATCAATAGACAGGAGTCTTTGGTTCGTCGCTATTTTGATGTTGCACATGAGTTATTTCACGCCTTAACGTGGGACAAAATGCCCCCTGAGCGTAGGGAAGATCCTGACGCAAAACCTCCGGTACGAAGCCGCAGGATAGAGCAGTTGGCTGATAATTTCGCTGCTGCAGTACTTATGCCTAAGTCCAGCCTAACAAAGCTCATCGACCCTGCTCGTTTTAATGATGCAGAACACTTATGTGAGGTTGCACGCGAACTACAGGTATCAACCGGGGCGCTTGCCTATCGGCTGTTTAACGCAAAAATGATTGACGAGCCAACGCGCAGCGAGTTGTGCGAACAAAAACTGGCTAAAGTACAGACTGAGCCACCTCGGTTATTATCTGAGAGCTTCGTATTGCTCTTGCATGATGGTATTGCGCGAGGTCATGTATCTGCTAGGAAGGCAGCTAAAGCGTTATCGATGACGCTAGAAGAATTATCATTATTAATGCGCGATTATAATAAGACCGCTCCGTTTTCGATTTAGGCAAAAAAATGGCGAAGGTACGGATTCTGGTCGACACTTGCGTAATCATTGAGGCCTTTCGCATCAATTGCTGGAAAGCACTTTGCAATCATTTTGACGTTGAAACCGTACAGTGCTGCGTAGACGAATGCGCCGCGGGTGACCCGTTGGCGCCTAATCGCATTTGCGTGCCAGCGGCGGAACTAATAAAAGGATTATCTAAAGTACATAATGTCGACGCCCTCATGCTTGCTACGCTTGCAATTGAGCGTGAGGACTTACCAGCGATTGACGAGGGGGAGCTGCATATAATGGCGTGGTTACACGCCAATCCTTCAGAAGCAGTACTCACTTCAATCTCTACCGCAGATAAAGCTGCGATACGCGCCACACACGTTCTCCAACTAGTTGACAATGTTTATTCACTTCAAGAGTTAGGTAAAAGTGCCGGAGTCGGACACAGGCAACTGCAAGGATTGAAGCATCACTTTACTGAGGATTGGCTCAGCACCCTTCGTACACAGCTAAAAATGAAAATCTTATGAGTACGGGCATCGATGAGAGATGCCGAGTAATCCCAATGCAGGCTCTTTGAACCCCTTCTGGAATCTTTGTAGGCCGCTTTAGCCCACTGAAAACGGTGCTTTCTACCTTCATCGTTGGCGTGCAGCGGGCCCAAACGGCCTACCATATGCCCTAATTTTGCCCTAAACAGTAACGGCGGCTTTCGGCCAGAAGCGGACGCTTGCGAATGACTGCTTTCGACCCATAGCGGTCATCCAGAACAAGTGACTATCCCTGTGCTTTCTTCAGCCCTTTCAAGCGCACATTCGCCCTTTGCACCGCGGCCATTTTTTCAGGCCGCTTCATGCGTTTCCACTTTCTGATGTCTTCCTTGCTTCGCCCGCAGCTCACACACAGATCACCACTGAGCTGGCAAACTGAGATGCAGGGATTCTCGATTTCTTTAGCCATTGTCAGCCACCTTTGGCCACACGTGATTGAGTCAGGCGGATTTTCCAGTCGCCGCCGTGAGTTCGCTGACACTCCTCCTCAGAGTCGAAGCGGACGCTGTGGTCTGAAGGGATCAGGAAGATGTTGGCGTTATTCAACGCGATGGACGTCAACTCAAAGATGCGCGCCTTAGCGTCAACCAGGGCGAGCTTTCTGTCAGCCAGGGTCTCGAATACCCAGATTACCTTCAGGGTTTCAGCCAACGCGTTCAGGTCAGCGATGTGGGTGAGCCAAGCAAAGCCTTTGATTTCGCCCTTTGCTGTCTCGCATGCTTCGGTAAGCTTGGTTATCAACCGACGTTCGATTCGTGCCAGTTCACGTTTCCCTAGGGGCATTGCGGGTTCCTTTGGAGACAATGGTGGGGAGGCGCTTAATCAGACAGGTCGAAACTCGACCGTCAGATGGCTGATTTCGTGAACCGGCTTGAGACGTTCACGAATGCTATCGGCGTTCGCAGTGGCCTCACCAAGGACGCTGACGATGGCCGCATGGGCTTGCGGGCCAACCTGCCAGACGTGCAAGTCAGTGATAGTGGCATCCCCCGGTTTCTCAACCAGTTCGCGGATTTCCTCGGCAACGTGTGCATCTGTCTGATCCAGCAGTACTCCTGCGGTGGCCCCCATCAAGGTCCATGCCCAGCGCGCAATAACAATGGCGCCGACAATGCCCATGACCGGGTCCAGCCACACCCAGCCGAGATACCGGCCAGCGAGCAATGCAGCAATGGCCAGAACGGAGGTCAACGCGTCTGCAATGACGTGGACGTAGGCCGATTTCAGGTTGTTGTCGTTCCCGTGATGGGCGTGGACATGGCCGTGCTCGTGCTCGTGCTCGTGCTCGTGCCCATGACTGTGCCCGTGGCCCAGCAGCAGGGCACTGACAATGTTGACGATCAAACCGGCAATCGCGATGAGCGTAGCGGTGCCGAACTGAACTTCCGTTGGCTGCAAGAGGCGCACGACAGACTCAACGCCAATTCCCAAGGAGACCATACCGAGAATCAGCGCCGAGGCGAATCCGCCCAAGTCTCCCACCTTACCGGTACCGAAACTGTAGCGCTGGCTAGAAGCGTGGCGTTTTGCGTATCCATAAGCGGCCGCCGCGATGCCCAATGCGCCGGCATGAGTTGCCATGTGAAAGCCATCAGCCAGTAACGCCATAGAGCCCGTGATATAGCCAGCGGTGATCTCGCCAACCATCATCACAACGGTCAGCGCCACAACCCAAAGCGTACGCTTGGCATTTTCGTCGTGTGCTGAGCCAAGGAACACATGGTCGTGTGTGTAGTTGATGTTCGTGCTGTTCATGAGCGTGTTCCTAGATGCGTTCACTTGGAGTAACGGCGAATGGCTTCAAGAAGCTCCTCGACGCCTTTGTTACGCTCTTCCTCGCTGAGAGCAGGGTTCGCGACATGCTCCCGCGCGTGTTCCTCGATGATTTCCTCCATCAAGCCATTGATGGCTCCGCGAGTAGCGGCAACAAGGTGTAGTGTTTTGGCGCAATCGAGGTCTGACTCCAATGCCCTTTCAACGGCTTGGATTTGACCGGTGATGCGTTTTACGCGCTTGAGAAGATCGTCTTTGTTTGCTGCAATATGACCCATGGGATACCCCCCCTACCTATACATTGCGCATGATAGGCATACCCCCTATACCTATGCAAGGTTCGGCGGACGGAGGAATTATCTACGCACCCTTGCGGGAAGGAGAGACTTCAATTTCGAGGATAGAGCTAGGGGTTTGGAGGGTCAGCTTCTGGCCGAAAGCAGCCGCTCAGGGACGTCCGGTTCTGGCCAAGAGCAGTCATTTGCGGAGGGGCATCGACATTGCCAGGAGGGCGCATGGTCAAGCTGGTAATGCTGCGAGTTCGAATCTCTCCTTCACCGCCATATTTCGAAAAGCCCCGCAATTCAATGAGTTGCGGGGCTTTTTCCGTTCCGGGTTGTACTACTGTGTTGTACCACTCGAAGGTAATGGATGTATCGTCGCTGGTACCATTCGCAATTTGCCCATTCGGTTGGTGGAAGGCGATAGGTTGGGGGCATCTGATGGTCTGGCGGTTGAAACGTCGATGTCGGGCGCGCTGCCAGCACCGAGATGCAGTGATTCCAACCGTTGCAGCGTGGCCTCGTCCAATTTTTTGATCTGGATAGCGGGGGGGTATCGGCGTTAAAACTTGTGGTGTGGCAAAACGAATCCGATCTAATATGGATTCAAATAGCCATTACAAGGATCCGTATCCGTGAGCCCAATTCCTGCCGTGCCTTCAACACCGCCTAATGATGGTTCAGTTGTCCCTGCAAGCGCCACTCCCCCGGCACCTCTGACAATTTTCAATGCCGTGATACAAAAGGTTGACTGTAAAGGCAATGTGTTGGGGACGCCTTACTATCAGACGAGCGAAGAAGATATCCGGGTCTACCTTACTGGTTTGATTCGTGACTTAGTTAAAAATACTCGCAGCCAGAGCTTCAAATTCGCTAATGAAAATTGCGAGGTTAAAGAGCTTGTAAGTTTGTTGGCAACTGACAGCTTTCAATTGGCAGCGATAAAATTGAGTCAGCGACTTCTTGGCTGTGAAGTCGTGGTTCAGCAGAAAATGACAAACTTTACGAGTCTTCGAGAGGGTAGCTTGTTGTGTGCCCATTTTCAGCTCTCGGACAAAGAGTTCGTTATACTCGTAAAGATTGATCATGCCGGTTTTTTGAATGAAACTACCTTGCGTAAAACTTCGGGGTTGCCAGAGAGGCAGCGAGCACAAAAGTGTGCAACGTTCTCCGTTGTGGATGGCGAGTTGGATGCCTCCGTTGTAATCAGCGATAGCAGTCCGGCAATTACAGAGTACTGGTGGAATGCTTATTTGTTGTTGGTTGCATTGTCCTCGCCGGAACGAAATACTCAGGCTGCGTTTAATGCTGTTGAAAAGCTTTTGAAGACTAAAGTTCAAACGAAGTCACCAAGCGATTACTGGACTTTACGGAATGCCGTCGTAAGCTACTTCACCACTCGCCCGCAATGCATATTTCCAGATATGATTGATGAGGTGATAGGAGGTTACGTGCCTGATAGTGATGAGATTGTAATCTCTGATCTTGTTGAGGCTGCAAAGCTGTTACCGCAGAAAGACAAAGGATTTGACACACATTTTGTTATAGTTCCAAAAATAATTTCTGCCAAAATAAAGAAACAGATTAAGCTTGCAGAGAACGTCGATTTGAGAATTATGGGTAAAGTTAATAACTTCAAGGATCTATTTGATACAGGTAATGACGGTCGGAAATTTCTAAAGATATATTCGGATGAAGGTTACGACGCATTCCATCGGAAGGATGATGTCGATGATACTCAGTGAGATTGTTGAAGCTATAACAACTTCACGTGTCCACTTGGATACTAAAGAGACTGACAGGGAGGCGGTGTTAAGGTACAGAGTAAATGGTGTCGCGATAAACTGTGCTGAAGTTTTTTCAAGACTTCAAATGATTCACGCACGAGACAACTATTCTATATCAATAGCGCACGAAGGCACTGATCAAAACACCGTGTTAAGCGAAAAGGGCATGGACGCACTTCTCGAGTTTAATGAGCGGCTACAGTTGTGGTCGGAAACGGATGATGGGGTTGTAGGGGTATTAACTCTACGAATCACCAAGGCTGCAATAAAGAAAACTGTCACTATATATTCATTGGATTATTTTTCAATCTATCTGAAAGAAGGGGCAGTCGGCGAAGTACTTGGAAAGATTAATTCAATTAGTAACGCAGCGTACATTATCGAGTGTCAGGAAATTTCAGAAACTTACAGGACGGGGTTGTTTGTCTTCAAGCCTCTCTCACTGGAGACCTCGGTACCAATTACCAATCCAGAGGTTGCATCAAAGGCCAGGCGAATAGAGCAGCGAGATAAAGTTTGCTCGATTTACGGTGGTGTACGTGATTTATATCTGCCGAATGACTTCAAATTTGATAGGGTTTTTTGTCATAAAGTGATTCAGGAGGTTTTCCAAAAGCTGGAACTGCTTTATTCTTTGATAAGTCTCTCCGATATTTCAAAGTTTGAAGTGGATGGTACGCTTTCGATTGTGATGAAAGGTTACAGTAATGTTAAGCTTGAAATAAAGACCCTCGCAGATATTGATGTGTCCTCTGCAACTGATTTCTTCGAAATATTCGAGTGGGCGTATACTGATGGTAATATTGTTGACAAGATTGGTATAAGCAGAAATATCATTTCGATACATGTTGTAGATGACAACTTGTTCAGGTTGAAGGCCGGTTGTATTGAGTCTATAACTTCAAATTACATCATTTACTTGAAAGATAATTTGAAGCAGTATGTAGAAGTTAAGAATAAGCTTTCCGATCAGATTCAAAAGACCTCCGAGAAGGCCGCTGAAGTCGTAAAGTCAATTAATACATACCTGCGTGCGTCGATTTTCTCTGTGTATTCGTTTGTATTTACTGTTTTTTTGGTGCGGACAATCGGTAAAGCAGATGTTGGGCCGATTTTTTCTAATGCTACATATTCTATTTTCATTCTGTTTGTTTTGGTTTCAATTTTGATTCTGATTTATGCGCTGTCGGAAACGAATGCAGAAATTCGAAGATTCAAAAATATGTATAGTTCGTTTCGTGAGCGCTATACGGATCTGATAACTAAAGAAGACCTTAATCGAATCTTCTCTAATGATAAGGACTTTGATCGGGATTTGAAATACATTCGAAAGTCGCGAAAAAAAGTTGTTTGTTTGTGGGTTATGTCTTTGTTCGTTATATTCGTGATTATCACTTTTGTAAAAATAAAATCTTACTGACTCTATCCTCTGTCGGTTTTTCGTTTTTCAAGTCGATACCTTGATCATGCTTATCCCCGGATATGGTGCAATGCTGTGCTGTCGGATGATGCCTGATTTTTATTTCGTTTGAATGTTTATCCTGTGATGGTCATGCATTATCATTCATGGACAAACGCAGCAAAGCCCTCTTTTGTCAGACTGCAATCCCACCTGAAGCCCGCCAACAGCAATGCTTGGAATGCATACGGCTGCGTGTACCGTTGTAATATCAATCAGTGACACCCGCAAAGCAGTGGATAACATTTTATATATTATGGTCATCATAATAACAATCAAGACAAACAGGAATCAAACGAAAGATGAAAATGAAAGTAAGTTTTAACGATACATTCAAAGGCATGAAAGTAAACGCCAACAAAGACAAGGGTTACGGGGTGTATCCGGTAATTCTGGATAGGATGCTTGAGCAAATCACCAATCTGCAAGAATACCATTCTCGGGTTACGGTGGTGCGGTTGGATCTTCACTTTCCGGAAGGGCACGCAACCAACAATAAGCTGGAAAATACAATGCTCAGTCGATACATCAAAAGATGCAAAGCTGATCTTGGTTCGAATGCTTGGGGCAACCACAAACGATTCGTTCATGGTTGGGTGAAGGAAGTGGGTGAATCTGGTAGGTCCCATTACCATTTGTTTTTTGCTTTCCAGACCTTGCAGCGCAATTTGGGACTGATTTCGGGTGATGGGCACTCCGGTGTATGGAAGCTGCTTGAAGATCGCTGGAGCGAGCTTACAGGCGGCACGGTTCACTTCACCAAGCAGCACCGCTTGGAAAGAGGCGACCATAACGCTTTCGCAAACTGTTTCTATCACCTGAGTTATCTTGCAAAAGTTCGTGATAAGCAATTTGGTACAGGCGAGCCACATCGTCGATTCGGTTTTTCGAAGTTGCCAGCCAAAGTTGGAAATGAAGAACCAACAGTATTGGAACAGTTAATGGCAGCCTAATACTATCCGATGCCAGAGAAGCCATCTGTAAGCGCACTAGGCGAGTTTAAATCCACTGCCAATGCGCATGTAGCGACTGCAACTTCAATGCGCTCAGAATGGCTCGTAGAGAGTTTGATTGGTGTGGCATTTGTCGGTGGCTCTATGCGCCCCGTCAAATTATCATGAGTCCAATCACAATGCTAAGTCGTCCGGTGTAAACGTCATTTTGAATGATCGATATTTCGCCAATTCTTTTGGACTCATATCATGCGCCTCGGACAATGCTCCAATGTTTTGGATTGCGGCAACGACAGAGTTGTCGTAATTCTTATCACCACTTGACTTGGCGATGTTGATTGACGTAAAAGCTCCGTCAACACCCAAGTTGATTTGCAGCGTCACTGCAATGTTGTTTGGTATGGATGTAGGGCGTGCCCAGCCTTCGGAAGCCCTAGCCTTGATCAAGTCCTCAAAGTGTTCAGCGGCATCGCTGCTGTTTTTCAATTCTGGGGGGGACTTGGTTAGCGTGACCGTTGGCGGAAATGCTAGGCAATTGGTCAGATATACTCCCAATCCAAATTCCACCCTACGGCACTGAAAATACATGTTTTGATTTGTATTGAAATTCGCCGCGCATTCCAAGGCTGACTGAACACCACCGATTTCAGCTCTGGCATTCACAGTTTTCCATTGCGACGCTTGATATTTGTCCAGCAGCACCGTCACAGCGGTGTCTAGGCCTTGATCAACGATAAAGTACGTCCCCAGATTATCTGCCACGACCTTGCTGATCCGTCCGTGGTAAATACCCGGTTTACTGAATTCAATCTGTGCCCTTGCTTGATTCGCCCTAAATTCTTTGACGATCTGCTTGGTATCCACAGCGGATTCAAAATGCCACCCAGTGGTATCAAGCATTTCTTGTAGGCGCTCACTGTAAAGGCTGGATGCCGCCGAATTCGCATCGTTTGGTTGCGCGGCCATCACCGGGCTAGATGCGTTTGCGATGGCGGCCACCAGCAGCAACAGGAGCTTTGACGATCTGTTCATTTTCATCCTTGGCTCTTGTTGACGGTGGAAGTCGAAGCACGAAGGCGATGCATCGTCGAAGGGATGCTGAGCAAGAAGAGGATGACTGCAAGAATCAGGATCACGGTGCCGACAAGGACGCCGACACCAATCGCTTCGCGGAAGCTCAGGACGTATCCAAGCTCCATTGCAAAGATGCCGGCCAGACTGGCCAACGGCATGCTTAGCGTTGCGAAGAACATTGCGAAGTAAAGCTTCATCAGGCACCTCAAGAAGCAGAGTTTCGGGTATGGATATTCACAGTATACTGTGAGGACTTGCGCGCAGCCATCACTGACAGTGACCCGTCTTTGAGATGGGGCTGTATACGTGGATATCGGCTTGGCTTTCGGAAAGGTATTACGCAAAAAACGCAAGGAAGCAGGACTAACCCAAGAACAGCTTGCACTTGAGGCTGATGTACAACGCAACTATGTCAGTTTGGTAGAGCGCGGCATCCACAACCCTACGATTGCAGTCTTATTCAAGCTTGCAAACGCTTTGAGATGCCAGCCTTCTGATTTGATTTCGGATTTGGAAAGGATGCTAGATAAGCAGGCTGACCCATCATAAAAAGGTTCGTCCTACTGAGTGTCCGAAAACACTGACTATTGATTAGCAGAATGCCCGTCGCTCGCTCACACCTACAGTTTCAACGCCGTGCAGAATGACAATCCAAGGTGTGAGCGGGCCACATGACTTCACTCCCGCTCCGAAACTAAGGCGTTGCGAAGGTACGGGGGCTGCCCTGCGACGGGGCCAGGTACTGGGAAACATCACTCGTCACATGTTGCGAATTTCTTCATTCGCATCAAGCACGAATTCAAACCCGATACCCACTTCCTTTAGCGTCTGTGCAACGCGGTCAACGAAGAACTCCGCTTGTTCTGGTAATTCGTACAGACCATTAATGCGGATGATGGGCAGCTTGCCTTTGGATGGCGGGTAGCTCTCCAGTATCTCGCCGCTTTCGATGAACGCAATGTACGTATTGATTTTCTCTTGTAGTAACAGCAGGTGCTCTCCCTGTTGGGCCTTGTCACCCCATTCGAGGTGGTCGCTGATAACCAGAATTACGTTTTTTGGCTCCCACTCTGGTACGGCGATAATGTCTACTACTTTCGTTTCTACAATGGACATGTCTGCTCCCTCAGAGGGGTGAATCAGGTCGAAGGATTTCGACTCTGGTGGGCGGTATCTTGGTGCCACCGGGGAAACCGGGTTTCCCTTTGCCTACAACAGTTGCACCGGTTTTTTCAATTTCAGGGAAGGCGGCTTTCTGATTCTTGGTCAGTGGTGCGGTTTCAGACGATTTGCATTCAACGCATGAAATCTCGCCGTCTGTGTCCCGGCCCATCATATCAATTCGGGTCTTAACACCGCTGTCGGTTTTAACCGTGACCTCTCGGGCGGCTTCGGGTCTGGTCTCGCTGTACTTATCGTAAGACGCGTCTTCGAAAGCCTTGCCCTGTTTCTTGTTGTTCTCCAACTGTGTGCTGAGCACAATGTAGATCGGCTCGATCCCCGAGTCAGGGAACCAGATGATTGCGTCTTGGAACTCGGGAGGATGTGCAGGGTTTGCTAGCACGGTGTCAGATTGTGCTGTCGGCGGATACACCCAGACAGGTGGCAACTGTGGTGCACCTTCCAGTGCAGGAATACCCAGAACACCGTCACCACTTGCCGCTGGCGTCCAAGTAAGGCCTATACCATTGCCAATATCAGCAACGTAGTTCTCGCCGTCCTTCTTGGCTTCGATGACAGGGACATTTTCCCAGTCTGTTTTACCGCCCGTGTAGAAGCCGTAAGCGTTAACAGAGCCGTCCGGCAAGGTCTTGACGTTGATCCGGACACGGGTGCGGCCAGTTTCGAGCGTTGCGTACTGGTCGTTCTTGTAGAAAGCACTGTCAGGCGAAATGCTGGTGTTTGGTATCAGCATCCCAATGGTGCCCATTACAAAGCCAGCACCAACAACGCTTGATCCCTTAAGCAGGCCCAGTGAAAGCGATCCGCCAAGACGTTGAGCAATTGCACTGCCAGTAGCAGACCCGCCCACCAACTGCAGTGGGGTGCCTTGGGTGGTAATCGCTGCCCCAGTCCCAAGCACAGCCCATAGTCCGTATTCGGTAAGTTTCTCTACAGGCACAAACCCGGATTGGTTCTTGTGATCGATTACACCGTCTGGGAGGTTGCAGCTCTTAGCGAACACGCAGCCCAATGTGTCGGGCTTGTCTTCTGGTTTCGGTGCAAGGTCTTTGTATTCCGCCCAGTGTTGGGCATGAATATCAACGGGTTCTACACCGCTGTTGCGGTAGCCCTTCGGCGGATTGGGTACGTAGCCAGACATGCAACTTCCTTTCGTCCTTGAGGGAATTCCAGCGTGAGGCTGGGGCAGAATTACCCTACGGCAAAGTTCACGCACTGGCTGTAGGACAAGTCCCAAAAGCCGTGCTGAATTTCCGTGTATTCCGTGTCATTTGCTGCGGTGCGGAGGATACCGGGTTGGCGATTGCTGTTGAATGGTGGCTATTCGCTTCTAGATGCAGAGTCTGCTGCTCGATAACCAGCCTTTGACACTATCAAAAGAGTCTACTTTTCTGGTAGTTCGATAACGTTCGATTTCTATCTATCAAAAATCTATTGCAGATAGATATATGATCAAATTATCATATGTCTATCAAATTTTACTTTAAAGGATAATGGAAATTGAAAGCACATTTGTACCTTCGGGCTAGTACCAAGGACCAAGACGCACTAAGAGCTAAAGCTAGCTTGGATGCGTTCGTAACCAGCAAAGGCCTTGTCATTGCTGACGTGTACTCCGAAAACATCAGCGGAACAAGGCTAGACCGCCCAGAATTAATGCGATTGCTGGAAGCCGCCCAACCCGGTGAATGCGTCGTGTGTGAAAGTGTTGACCGCTTGAGCCGTCTATCACAATTCGATTGGGAAACACTGAAAGCCAAGATCAAAGCAAAGGGCTTACGCCTTGTGATCGCAGATTTACCTACCACTCACATGTTGATCGAAGACAAGGGCATGACCGGTCAGATCATGGAAGTAATCAACAGCATGCTGTTGGACCTCATGGCGACGATGGCTCGCCTTGACCAAGAAAAGCGAGTTGAACGGATCAAACAAGGATTGGAAAACAAGCGTCTAGCGGACCCGCATTGGGCACCAAAAGGAAAGGGGAGGAATGTCGAAAAGTGGGCAAAAGTACAAATGCTAATGTCTAAACACCCAACAATGTCAGCGGAAGATATTGCGAAACTCGCAGGAGTTGGCGTTGCAACAGTCTACCGAATCAAACGTGGGACCTAACCCCCCCCATGCCGGGGGAGGTTGAATTCAGGCGGTACCATTTATCACTGGTAGCTGCTAGTGGGTACAAGTACCTTTTACTTTTCTACAGGACGCCTGAAATTTGTTCTCGATGGATAATAACTCACCTATCTCAGCGTCCCCATGTATCAATACAACAGTTTTTGAACTTTTTCCGACTGCCGCAGGGGCAAGATTCATTGCGTCCAATCTTCTTTAAATCGAATTTGAAATCACCAATTCTGCCCGTCCTCGTACCTTTTTTCAGGGGGATAGGATTCGATTCCATTAAGGAGGAATACTCCCATGCAAAATTAAATGTCAGAAAGAAACGCACTGTCAAACCATCAGGGGCGAAACAAATGCCGAACCATTTTTTTGCACGCTGCTGATACTTCCGGCGCAGACAGAAGTATTCAAGTTTTTTACGCGCACTATCATCTGATTCTTCGTTGCAGTGAATAGTGACGCCACCTCCTCGATATGCCATTACAGCATCGTGATGCATGCGATCCTGCCTAGATGCCTTGCATACTTCTTTAACTGCACTATTGAAATGAACAATAATGTCATGCCCCATATCAAGAAGCATGCAGCCAAGGTCTAATCCATTAACTGTTCCGTCTGATTCTATGGAGGAAATAAGATTGCCCCACGTGGTGTCTTTAAAATGCGTCATAACCCCAGGGGGTGTTGCCGTTCCCGGTAACCCTTCACGGCGAGTTAAAATTGCGCTTTCCAAATCTGCTGATACATCGTCCCCAAGTTGTAAAAGGTCAGCCTTGTCATCCACAAAAAGATTGTTCGTAAGATGATATGAAAGCACTGTTAATTCATGAGTCGCCATTATCCTGTTGTTGATCTTTGCTCTGCGTTCTAAATAGTCCATGAACCGCAGGGGCGTCTGAAGCATTTCACATAGCACATCCAAAAGAAACACATCCATCACAAAAGGGTGATCGATGATTTCTGTAGTCTTATACTTCAAAAAGTCGCGAGTTTGGTATGCCAAAGCGGGATAGTTTTCAGCCAGCAGGGTGCATATATGGATCTTCGAAATACTACCCCGAAGGGTCAGTTTTTTTCGATCCGCTCCTTGTAAATGGCAAGATGCGTCAAGCAATGCTTTCGCACACAGTTCGCCTTGGTCATATGCATCTTGGATAGCTGCTTTAAAATCACTTCGTAGGCGATTGTCATTACCTTTGCGAGCATCTATGGTTAATTTTTTTGCTTTGGCTTGAATTATAATAACTCTATCGGCATACACCACCAAAACGTCAATTTCCCCAATTAAGGTAGTGCCACGAAATACGTTAACGTTGAGGTGGACCTTATCGGTACCAAAAACTAGAGCCAGCCTTTCAGCAGCGAAATTCTCTGTAAAATCCCCTCTGTTTTTGTCGGCAATCTTTTTGTATTTTTGATCTTCAAGAAACCAGAAAAAAGGAGACTCATAGAAAGATTCATACACTGAGTACAGCATGAAGACGAGATATTTTTCGTCATCAACTTTTAATATTGGTTTGGCATTAAATGCATTGAAGTCACCCACGGCTTTAAAAGCTAGGTTAGTAGGGAAACTTTCTGATGCAAATGCTGAAAAAACAGATTGTATGACGCTAACAGGTATCGATGCGAATTTAGATAAATCCAAAACTTCAACCATAAAGCATGGCAGGGCTGTTAACTCATCAGGGTCGGTATTTTCAAGTCCATCCATCCACTTTGCAATTTTATGGTTTTGGAATTCCGAAATTGCGGTAAAAACACTAACTGCTTCTTTTACAGTAAAACCTTTATTGTCATAAATCCATGAATTGTCAGCGGCATACCTCTTTCCCCCTAGATCACGGTATTGAGAAGCATATGCTGACTCCCCTCCATAAAAAATCGGTTCCCGCCAAGCAATGCCCAATCGTTCCGGTTTCTTCGACAAGCTAATGTTGTCGCGCCCCATTGTCATGTCTTTTATCATGAATTCATGAAGTTCGTTTAACAGAGTTTCTGTTTTGTCGATCATCAACTGCATAGCGTCGGGGCTTGGAAGCTTGCACGTGATTTCAGACTTCATCATCAGTCCGATCAAAGTCGACATTTCCGTTCTGATTAACCGCTCGGCTGTATGTAACTTCAATACATCTTCTAATAGAAGCGAATCATCAAAACTTATCGTGTTGTCGCGCCAGCAGAAATATGCAATAACGTGAACATACCCTGGTGAGCCACACAAGATTTGAAGGTCTTGAAAAACATGTTGTTCCGTTCTCATTGTTCTATTCCCTTTGTCTGTTACGCATAAAAGCACTCAACACCTTGTATAAGCTTTTCATGGGGGGGGGCGCGCAGGTATTTCTCAGGGTTACTTCATGTGCTGGAGTGGTTATTTGTCAAGTGCCGCAAGTTTGGATATTGCGGCTAGCTTTTGTGCCGTACTCGAACCTTTCGAATAAACATCGTGCATTACTGACCCCGTTTCATGTCCTACCAACTCTTTCGCCAGATGCTCTGGTACGTCCCCCCGAATCAACTCGGTGATGACGGTATGGCGGAAGCTGTGGAATACGTGGAGCTTGCTAAATCCTGCTGCTGTACGCAGTCTGCCGAATGCCTTTGAGATTGCGTGTGAACGTTTGTCGTACTTGTCGCTTGATTCTGTGGGGATTAGGAAGTTGTCGATGCTGTCTTTGCAGAGGCGATCAACGATGGGCAACAAATTCGGATGAATTGGCACCACACGCTTGCTTGCCTTGCTCTTGCTCTTTGGGAAATCGAAGCACCGGATTCCATCAACGGTAATTACGCTGTTTTTGCTGAGGCGACATAACTCTTCGATTCTGGCCCCGGTGTACCAGCCGAACATGATGAGGTCCGAAAGTGGCTGATCTTTGTTGGCCAATGCTGCTTGTCGCAGCTTCAGAGCGTCATCGCGTGTGTAAATTTCTCGATCCTGCCCGGCTGTTTCAGAGCCCCCACCCTGTGGGAGATCGTGCCCCGTGAAGGGGTTGATCTTGTCCTTGTACTCTTCTCGCCACACGGCATCGTATTTCATTGCCCAATTCCAGAGCGCAGTGCCTGCCATGAGATGCTGACCTAACGTGGCTGGCGACCGATTCATTGATTTCAGCCATTCATCCACCGCGTCGAAGTTGAGCGGCAGTCCTTTTTCGTTGAGAAATTTGGATAGCCGCTCCATCCGGCTAACTTGCTGATCGATGTGTTTTGTGTTCGTGCTGCGCGCCTCCCTGAACTCGCGGAAGGCTTTCATTCGTGCTGTGGTGATGGGCGACCTAATTTTATGATTCGAAGGGTCCAAAAGCAGCTTGGTTACTTCTTCGAGTTGGGCATCAGGTAGGTTGAATTGGCGGCCAAGTATTTGTGGGATCATCGATTGAAATGTCTTGCTCATGTCATCCAACAATCGAACCTTGCCTGCCAGTCCCTCTTTTAGATGTTCTCGCACGTAAGACTCAAAGGCTGACACGAATTTCGGACTGCTTTTCATACGTGCTTCGATAGTTTGATTTAGTGGAGGCAGCGCTGAATCGGCAGCTCCGACTAGCGCAAGCTTTTGGTTCTTGAAAATCTGTCCAAGATTGGTGTCAAGCAATCTGATCTCGTCCTGCCAGCCCTCGGGTAGTGGTATACCGTCACGTGCCATCTTAATGCGAGCCTTCCACCCTGCAAGGATCGGTAGGCGGGCATCCATGGCCTCCTTACGGAGCCCCGTTTTCAGCGATTGGATCAACACTTTGACACCCAGCTTATGCTGGACATCAACCGGGACAGCCATCCGGACGTACCAAGTGGATTCACCTTTCTTCTGGATAAGATTGTCGGGCATGTGACTACCGTTGGAGGGAGATTTGGTGTAAATTGTACCACTTGATTGTACTACTATTCCGTCTGCATCCCTTGAAGTACGGTGTTTTATGAAGTTGGTGGTCGTTTAAATCGAATCTCTCCTTCACCGCCAAATTCAGTAAACGCAAACCCCTGATTTTCCTAGAGAAAGTCGGGGGTTTGTGGTTTTTGGCGTCTAAAAAAGGGCCATATGGGACAGATCTGGGACAGATGCGCGTTTTTGGTGCGAAAAATTAGCGCCATAGGAGCGTTGACCGTTCATACCGATAGCTTGGTTTGCTCAGACGCGCTTGTAGCAATAGCTCACTAGTTCGGTAACGCAGTTTGCGTTTGAAAAGGCCATGAGTGACTGAAGAGCATCAGTCGCATTTCAAGCCGAACGCTTTCATCGATTGTCGAACAATCTCCTGGAATTTTTCAAAAGCATGCGGCATCACTTGATCATGAGTAACAGGAGGTCTCATGACGCAAGAGAACTTGTATGCCATCGAATACCAGCACCACGGACAGCCGAGACGATTCATCATCAGAGCCAAGCAGATGAGCAACGCGGAGGCGTGGCAATGGGCAAGCTGTGACGCGGGCCTGACTCCTATTCCCAAACCGGGTCGTCCGCCTGTAAAGCGTTTTTCCAAGCCCATGGCCGAACGTTTCGGGGTGACTGATGTGAAATGGCGGGGATCGGTGGCCCTCGCTTGGGACGAGGAGGATGCAAAATGATGGATGTGTTGCCTTTTAGCGGAGAGGAGTCCTGGGAGGATGAGCTTGCGCGCAACACGGCACTGTTTAGAGAGGCCGACTTGCTTGAAGAAGCTGCGTACAAAATCATTCAAGACGGCGGTTTAGAGGGCGGCGAATTATGGAATCGCTATTTGAAAGCCCAAGCGCTGGCGGATGCCAAGAGAACTGCTGCGTGTCAGGACTGGATGCGAATCAAGCGCTCCCTGAGGCGATAAAAACGTACAGAGGTCATCGCCAGTTTTAGCCGTCGTCAGGGCGTCGGGCACCGGTGCATCTTCTATACTCCAATCGTTGAGTTGCTTCTCGACGATGGACCTACTAGACGGATTTGAACGCCGGAACTGGAGGTGGCTGAGCCCCGCCTGAATTACTTTTCAAGGATGAACACTATGCCCAATCAATCAAACTCCAACATCTTCACCGCAGACGCCTTGACCTTACTGCTACATAACCAGCATGCCCTCGGCGCAGCGATCGAAGAGCTTACCCATTGGATCTCAGGAACCGGTGCCGACAACGTTGCCGATAACGCCGTTTCTGCACTGGAAACGTTGGATCGGAATGCGCAAGCGATCACAGAGGCGATCCTGCGACTGAGAAATTCATAGTTAGACCACCGATAGACACAACGCCGTTTATGTTCAATCGGCCCCCACGCATGAGCCAGGCGTGGGGGCCTTTTTTTGCCCAAGCGGCAACCACTGGCCCCGGTGCTGGTCTACCATTGCCTAACCTCCTGGTCGATCGTCGGCCGCCTCCAACAGGAACGCTGCTCCATGTCATACGCCTATGAAGGCTTGGCCACCGTCACCGTGCTGGCACTGTACTTGGGCCAGCCACCGAAGGATCTCACCACGCTGGAATTGAACGTCCGTGTGCATAACGCCGGATCGGGGCGGTTTCGCATTGAGTTCGACCGTTACCTGCACGGTCCAAAGGAGGCGAACGCCCTGCGGGTGATCTTGCCGGGGGGCTTGTTGCTGCAAGGCCCGATCGCCGACGGGCGCAATGAGCCGGCCGGTGGCTGGCTGTTGATCGAGGCAGAACAATACGACCTTGCGCTTGAGCAGCCTGCGAGCCTCAATGGCTGGAGGTGGGAATGAGCAGCGTGACCGACGCCTTCACAGCGCTGAACCTGCCGCAAGCGGTGCAGGCCCAGGTCCTGAAACTCCTCGCCCAGATCGGTCGTGCGCAGACAGCCGATGATCTGTTTCGCGCCAGTGATCGTGCCGAAGGTTTTGTCTTGGGGCTGGAAACCGCCAAGGCGCTGAACGCCGGCAGTATCGAGGTCTTGTATAAGGCCTTCGACGACGCTGCGACGGCTCGGCGCCTGGAGCATGCACAGTGATCGGCGAAGGCATTCACGAAGAGGTGTTGCGCGCCCTGATTGAACAACACGCGGTGCGCGACTGCCTGGTGGCCAAGATCGATGGCGGCCCCGATTGGGGCCTGTCGATTCGCTTGGGCGGCAGTGGCGCACGCTGGGTGCCGGTGCGCTCGCGGCGTGAGCGGCTGCGCACCTGGGCGAGCTTGACGGCCGTGGGGCGCTTTGCCGAAAACGTCGGCCTGCGCGGTTTCAGTGTGGAGCTTTGAGAGGTTCGCGCTTGCGTTATTGGCACAAGGGTGACGTGTAGGTGTGCGCGTCTGCCACAGCGGGCAAGCCGCTGAGGATGATGAATGCGACTTCAATCAGCTGCGAATGAGCAAACATTTACCGCGACTAATCAGAACAAGCCCCCTAGCGATCCGGGCGTCCAGTTCATGATCACCAGCTCGCCGCTCACCTCGGCCTTGCCTTGCCGCTGGTTGGTATTGGAGTAACGAATGTCGAGTGTCTCGAAGTGGAAGCCTTCGAATACACGGCGGATGTCTGGGTGGTCGTTGATACTGACCATCACTTTGCCTTTGCAGCGGCGCATGAAGTCGGCCATCCGCTCGTAATTCTCGAAGGGAAAGTCCACGCCATAGCCGGCGGTCTGCCAGTAAGGCGGATCCATGTAATGGAAGGTATGGGCACGGTCGTAGCGCTCGGCGCAGTCAAGCCAGGGGAGATTTTCGACGTAGGTGCCGGACAGGCGCTGCCAAGCGGCGGAGAGGTTTTCCTCGATGCGCAGCAGGTTGATCGCCGGTGCGGTGGTCGCCGTGCCGAACGTCTGGCCCGAGACCTTGCCGGCGAAAGCATGGTGCTGCAGGTAGAAGAATCGGGCGGCGCGCTGGATGTCGGTAAGGGTTTCGGGGCGGGTCATTTTCTGCCATTCGAACACCTGGCGCGAGCTGAGCGCCCATTTGAATTGGCGCACAAATTCTTCGAGGTGGTTTTGCACGACGCGGTAAAGCGTGACCAGGTCGCCGTTGATGTCGTTCAGGACTTCGACCGGCGATGGCAGGGGCTTCATGAAGTAGAGCGCGGCACCGCCGGCAAAGACTTCAACGTAGCATTCGTGTGGCGGAAAAAGCGGAATGAGGCGGTCGGCCAGGCGGCGTTTGCCGCCCATCCAAGGGATGATGGGTGTGGACATTGAGAGCAAGACCTTTACTGTATAGATAAACAGGTGCTAGGCTCGCCGCGCTTTGTGCACGGAGCAAGAGCCTTGGCTGGCTTGCAGGGATCATCTGCAGGGACGGCGGTCGATCCGGATGTTGACGCATCCGGACCGGCCGCTCTTTTTTTCACTTCAGTGTTGAGACTTCTTTGGCGTATGCCTGACAGGCCGCGAGGGCAATCAGCCCCCGGTCGCCGTCATTGGTGACGCCGATAATTCGTTGAGCATGCGCTGGGTCAAGTTCGGCTCTTGTGGGGCCATGAACCACGCCGCCGGTGGCGGTGGTGGCTGACACCGATCCGCTGCCGGGGCCGGTGGTGGCGTCGAGTAGGACTGACAGGCGCAGATCAGCAGTGGCAAGACGGTCGCGCAGGCGACCTTGATCACGTTGGACATCGCTCAAAGCTCGGTAATGGGTTTGTTCGCTGTTGGCCAGGCGCTGCTCGAGCGCAAGTCGTTTGTTCTGTTCGGCACGCTGCTGCGCAACCGTGGCCAGCGCCAACTGGTTAAGCGTTTCGGTGTGGAGTCGGGCCTGCTCTGCGAGCTGTTTGCCGTAGCGCCAATCCTGGACTAGCCAGGTAGTGGCCGCGGAACCACCGACCAAGACGACCAGCAGCACGCCTTTTGCCAGTAGCCGATACGGCGCCGGGATCAGTTCGCCGAGACGCATAGCACCGCCCTCGCCCGCCCCCACAACTCCAACCGATCCTGCAGGCCATTGAGGCCGCCGTTGATCCTGCGGGTGACCGTGTTGAATTCGTTTTGATCGGCCAGCGCGTTCAGCCCATTCACGAACCAGAACCACGCGGCCGACTCGGCAGCCCACTGCGGCAGCTCCAGCAGTTCAGGCGTGCGCAGCAATCGCTCGTCACCGAACAGCGCCAAGCTGCAGCGCAGGTAGTTATCGTGGCCAGTGACTTGGATCAGGCCGCGACCGCGATAGCGCTGGCCATCACCATCTGCTGCCGGCGTGTTACCCAGTTTTGCAGCCAGGTTGCCGGTGTCGTATTTGCTCAGGTACTGGTCGCCGCCCAGTTCCCGGACGTACTGCAGCTGACCCGACTCGTGACCGACTTGCGCCAGGAACGCGGCTTGGCGTTTCGGCGTGTTGA
>Ga0308159_1002212_pt1 | contig 23362 bp, 20 predicted proteins | sample PhyCR1_FD_201040 | JGI IMG/M metagenome (GOLD analysis project Ga0308159, IMG submission 201040) | Phyllosphere microbial communities from UC Gill Tract Community Farm, Albany, California, United States - DLSLC.R1 | ecosystem: Host-associated > Plants > Phyllosphere > Unclassified | place: USA... | reverse complement strand
GCAAGCAGCTGGTCGCGAGATCAGTCGATGGACCAGAGACCTTAGGTCGGTCTTCTGGACTATCTCCTCATCAGGCTAATCACGGTTTTTGACCCGGCTTTTTGCCGGGTCTTTTTTTGCCCGTTTTTCGGGCTTATGGCTTCAGGCTAATGAAGTCTTTAGGTGTTGCGTATTCGATGGCGCGGATAATATCAAAAGAATATCGGATGACAAGCCAGGCCCGGCCACATTAGGGCAAACTTTGCCAATTAGCACTTGAGAATCACTCGCACACTCTCTAAGCTGCTTGCGCGTCACGGAGGACGCCCCCCGCTGCAACCCCCGCAATTCCCCTCGGTTTCACCCCTGCCTGCGTGTAAAGTGACGGCCATAAAAATCGTATTCAGGAATCGATCATGTCCGTGGCCAAATCCTCGTTCGACATCAGCGCCAATTTCGACAGTGGCAACATTCAGGTCATCGACCTCAGCAATCCGCTCAGCCCGGTTCTGGCGATTCGCCCGGACACCCGCAGCGCACATTTTCAATGGTTTCACTTCAAGGCCAGCGGTCTGCATGTCGGCCAGGAACACTGGTTCCGGCTGATCAACGCCAGCCAGTCTTCGTATAACAAAGCCTGGACCGGCTATCAGGCCGTGGCGTCTTACGATCACGTCAACTGGTTCCGTATCCCGACCATTTTCGAAGGCGATTCTCTGCGTTTCTGCCTCGAAGCCACCCAGACCCACGCCTGGTTCGCCTATTTCGAACCGTACAGCCGCGGCCGCCACGACTGGCTGATCGAGCAGGCGCTGAGCAAGGCCGGCACGCAATTGCTGGCGACGGGCAAGAGCGTCGAAGGTCGTGACATCCAGTTGCTGCGCAAAGGCAGCGGCGCCGAGGGCCAGCACAAAGTCTGGATCATCGCCCAGCAACACCCGGGCGAGCACATGGCCGAATGGTTCATGGAGGGCGTGATCGAACGATTGGAAAGACACGACGACCCGGTGCTGAACAAACTGCTGGCCAGCGCCGACCTGTACCTGGTGCCGAACATGAACCCGGACGGTGCCTTCCACGGTCATCTGCGCACCAATGCCATGGGCCAGGACTTGAATCGCGCTTGGCAGAACGCCAGTCAGGAAATCAGCCCCGAAGTACTTTTCGTACAGCAGCAAATGGAAAAGTATGGCGTCGACTTGTTCATCGACGTACACGGCGACGAGGAAATCCCCCACGTGTTCACCGCCGGTTGCGAAGGCAATCCGGGCTTCACGCCGCGCATCGAAAAGCTTGAGGAGCACTTCCGCTCGCACCTCAAGCACACCACCAGGGATTTCCAGACCCAGTACGGCTACACCCGCGACGAACCGGGCCAGGCCAACATGACCCTGGCCTGCAACAGCGTCGGGCAGAAATACGACTGCCTGTCACTGACGCTGGAAATGCCGTTCAAGGATCACGATGACCACCCCGACAAAATCACCGGCTGGTCGGGCAAGCGCTCGAAACAATTGGGCAAGGATGTGCTGACGACCATCGCCGACATGGTCGACAGCCTGCGCTGATCCCCTTCCCTGTCTGACTCGCGAGTGGCGCATCGACTCGATGCGCCACTCGCGCGATCAACTGCGATCGCGACCGCGCAACATGCTGTCGAGCACTTCGTCGCGACGTATCCAGCCGTGAAACAGCGCCGCGGCCAGATGCACCAGCACCGTCAGAAACAGCAGATAAGCCAGATAGCCGTGCGCCTTGCGCAGCAGTGCGAACAACTGTGCATCAGCAGGCACGATCGAAGGCAATTGCAACGCGGTACCGAGCATCACCGGCTCGCCCGAGGCGCTGATCATCGCCCAGCCGAGCAACGGCAACACCAGCATCAATCCATACAGCAACCAATGCGAAGCCTTGGCCGCCAGTGCTTGCCAGTCCGGCAGATCCGCCGGCAAGGGCGGCTGACGCGTACTCCAGCGCACCAGCAGACGCACGATCACCAGCGCCAGAATGGCAATGCCCAGCGGCTTGTGCAGATGGATCAGCCATTCATGCCGCTCGGACACTGAGGTGACCATGCCGGCGCCGATAAACAGCATGGCGATGATCATCACGGCCATCAGCCAGTGCAGCAGCCGCGCCAGCAAAACGAAATGGGTCGGTTGAGCGCTCATGGGCGAGCCTCCTGTTTGGCGGCGGGCAATTGGCTGACTTCGCTGGTGCGGCGCAGGTAGGAATCGGCATAGCCGGCGGATCGGGCAGCGAGCAGCGGGTCGTCGGAACCCTGAATACCGGCCGGCAGCACCAGCGGATCGTAGTTGATGTCACGGCATTCGCCGCTGAGTTGCGGCTGGGTTTTCTCCAGCACCAGCGTGCCGGCGTTCAACACTTTGCGCTCGGCGGGCCAGTTCTTGCTGGCGTCATTGACCGGGTCCTCAGGATTTGCCAGGGTGATGTTCAACTGAAAGCGCAGTGGACCGGATGCCAGGCGTTGCACCAGATCCTTTTCCAGAAAATCGCCGCCCTCAGGCGCAGTGGCACCGGCGGCATCGCGCGCAACCGGGGCCATGCTCCAGCGCACCGCCTGCTTCTTGCCGTTGCCGTCGACCAGATAAAACGCGTTGACGCTGTTATAGGTTTCGGTGGCGTAACTGGCCGACGGTTTGGCCGTCTTGATCCAGGTCAGAAAGGGCACCGCTTCCGGGTGCGCGGCGAAGAACGCCGGGACCTTTGTCGGGTCCGGCTTACCGGTGGCCGGGTCCGGCGACTGCGCCTGCTGCAACTGATAGAACGCCTCCGGCGTGCCCACCGGAAACACCGGCATGCTGTTCATGCCGGTGCGCCACTGTTGGCCGTTGGCCTGGGTGAAACGCAGCGCCAGACTGCGGATCGGCACGCTGCTGTCCGGCGCGTATGGGTTGCCCGACGGCAGTGCGAAACGTCCGACCACCGGGGTTTGCGCCTCGTTGAACACCTGCGCGGTGGAAAACGCGCGCGCCTCGCCGCTGCTCTCGAAGTGGCCGATCACGCACACGCCTTTGCCGTGGTTGCGGCGAAAGCCGGGATGCACGCCGTTGTTTTTTTCCAGTACATCGACCAGCGCTTTTGGCGTCAGGCGTTGTGGGTCGAGGTTGCCATGCACGTAGGCAAACGCCCCGGCGACCGCGGCCACGACCACGGCGATGCCGCCCACGCGCAACATCAGGCTTGCCGTAGACAAGGGTGGGCGCCGCGGTCCGCCGGGCGGTGTATCGGATGAAGAGCGAACAACCATGTAAGGCTCCAGGGCCAGTGGCCGCAATCAGGAAGAGTCAGCAAGACGCACCCCGTCGGGTTTTATTCCACGCCTCGGTATTTATTTTTCCGAACGTGGAATAACCTCCGGCGACGGACGTCTTCCTAGTCCACAGCGTAGTGAATGGCAGCACGTGATGAGCGAATTCGACGAACAATTGCGAGAGATCATTCCCAGATTGCGCCGCTTCGCCGTGTCACTGACACGCAACAGCAGCAGCGCCGACGATCTGGTCCAGGCCAGCCTGGAGCGGGCATTGTCGAGTTGGGGCGAGAAACGCGCCGACGGGGACCTGCGTGCGTGGCTGTTTGCGATCCTGTACCGGCAGTTTCTCGACGCGCATCGCCGCTCTCGACGCTATGCGCGGATGCTCGAATTTTTTACCGGTCGCGATGACGCCGAACCGTCGGTGGAACGCACGGTGATCGCCCAGTCGACCCTGCAGGCCTTCGACCGCCTGCCCACCGAACAACGCGCGCTGCTGCTGATGGTCTCGGTCGAAGGCCTGTCTTATAAAGAGGTCGCCGAGATTCTTGGCACCCCGCTCGGCACCGTGATGTCGCGCCTGTCCCGCGCCCGCCAGGCCTTGCGCCAATTGAGCGACGGCGAAATCAGCAGCCCTTCTTTGCGGATACTCAAATGATCAGCCTGCCTCCCAATGAGCGTGACCTGCACGCCTACGTCGACCATCAACTCAGCGACGCCGACCGGCGTGTACTGGAAACCTGGCTGGCCAGCCACCCGGATGAAGCAGCGCAGGTCCGCGCCTGGCAGCACGACGCCCAGCAACTGCGCGCAGCCCTCAGCGGTGCGTTGCAGCAACCGGCCAATCCGGCGCTTGATCCGGCATTGATTCGCCAGCGCCGCCAGCGTCAGTCACGGCGCCACCTGGCCAGTGCGGCGCTGCTGCTGATCGCCGTCAGCATCGGTGGTTTCAGCGGCTGGCAGGCACGGGAGATGACCCTCGTGCGCGGCTCGGTATTACCGATGACCGACGCTTTGCAGGCCTATCGCCTGATCGCCCAGCAAGGCCTGCTTCCGGCCGATTATCAGGTCGACAATGACGGTGACATGCAGCGTTGGCTCGATCGCTATTTCAATCAGGCCAGCCGCTTGCCGGATCTTACGGCGGCCGGGTTCGAACCGGTCAGCGGACGCCTGCTCAGCACCGATGAAGGGCCGGCGGCGATGGTCATGTATGAAGATCGCAGCGGCCACAAGGTGAGCTTCTACGTACGCCCGCCGGGGCCGAAAAACACCTTTCTGCCACGCGGGCGGCGCAGTGACGGCGATCTGCAGGCCGAGTACTGGTCGGGTGGCGGCTACAACTATGCGATGGTCAGCCCGACGGATTCGCCGGCAGCGCCTTTGCTCAAACAATCGCAGCCCTTCTGAACGGAACATTGAGCGGCGGTGGCCGATCGGCTCGGCCTCTGGTTACACTGAGCCGCCGCGCTTCCGGGCGCCGGTTCAACGAACACGGAGACACCGCGATTGCCTGCCCCACCGTCGAAACGATCAAAACTGCTGGCGCGCTGGCCGGCATTGCGCCGCTGGCTCGGCAAGGGCGTTCCGGCCAGTGCCGGGCATGATGCCAACGCCCGATTGATCCGCGATCATTTTCGACACAAGGCCCACGAACAAGGCTATACCCTCAGTCACAGCCAGCAGCGCGTCATCGATTGCATGGCGCAGCAGGCCAGCCTGTTGCTCGGTACGGGCGCGCGTCAACCGCCGAGCCTGTATCTGTTCGGCGCGGTCGGGCGCGGCAAGAGCTGGCTGCTCGACGGCTTCTTTCAGGCGCTGCCGATCACCCAGAAACGCCGGCTGCATTTCCATCAGTTTTTCGCGCAATTGCACGACGGCATGTTCCGCCATCGTGGGCAGGACGATGCGCTGGAGCTAACGCTTGATGAACTGCTGGAAGATTGTCGGGTGCTGTGTTTCGACGAGTTCCACGTGCATGACATTGGTGATGCGATGCTCATCACCCGGCTGTTCAAGGCACTGTTCAAGCGGCAGATGCTGCTGTTGCTGACGTCCAATTACCCGCCCGAAGGCCTGCTGCCCAATCCGCTGTATCACGCGCGTTTCAAACCGGTGATCGAACTGATCCATGCGCGCATGCACGTCATGGAAGTCGGCGGGCCGCATGATTACCGCAGCCAGCAGCGCCTGGTTGAGCATCAAGTCTTTACCCAAGGCCATTACGTGTGGCCAGGCACACCCGCGCAACGCGCCGCCCTTGATCTTCCGCCGACTGAGGCACCCGCCGTTGCGCTAAGCGTCGGCACCCGACAGTTACAGGCGCGGTTCTGCGCGAATCGGCGCGTCGGCTTCACCTTCAACGACTTGTGCGAACAGCCGACTGCGGTCATGGATTATCTGGAGCTGTGTCGACGTTTCGATCATTGGGTCATCGAGGATTTGCCCGAGCTGGGCGAGTGTCCGATCGCCACGCAGCAGCGCTTCATCAACCTGATCGACGTGCTTTACGACCAGGACAAGCACCTGACGCTGATCGGGCGACTACCACTGCGCGACAGCCTGGAAGGCCAAGCTATCGATCTGGCCCGCACCCGCAGCCGCCTGGGGCAATTGCAAGCGATGCACGACCCGCACTGACACACAGGGTTTCGTGGTGCTGAACCGCTTTGCCGTTATCATGTTGCCCTGCGCCGCTCTTCTATCAAAAGCGAACACCTACCATGCACACCCTTGCTCAATTGCGCGCCGGCGAACTGTCGGGCATTACTCGTCTGGATCTGTCGTGTGGCCTGACCGAGTTTCCGCGAGAGATTTTCGATCTGGCCGAGACCCTCGAAATCCTCAACCTCAGCGGCAATGCCTTGAGCCGTCTGCCGGATGATCTGCATCGCCTGACGCGCCTGCGCGTGCTGTTCTGCTCCGACAACCGGTTCACCGAACTGCCTGGCTGTCTCGGCCAATGCGCAGCGCTGACCATGGTCGGTTTCAAGGCCAACCGCATCGCCAGCGTACCGGCCGCCGCCCTGCCGCCGCTGCTGCGCTGGCTGACGCTCACCGACAACTGCCTCGAGCGTCTGCCGAGCGAACTCGGTGAGCGCCCTGCCCTGCAGAAACTCATGCTCGCCGGCAATCGCTTGCAAGCGCTGCCGCCATCGCTGAGCCAATGCCATCGGCTGGAGCTGATCCGCATCGCCGCCAATCGTCTGACCGAGCTGCCGCAGTGGCTGCTGACCCTGCCGAGCCTCGCGTGGCTGGCCTACGCCGGCAATCCGCTGGAAACCGAGGCGGACGCCGCGGCGCTGCAGGCGACGCCGCAAATCGACTGGGCGGCACTGCGGCTGCAGCAGCGCCTGGGCGAAGGCGCCTCAGGGGTGATCTCACGGGCGGACTGGCAACGTGTCGACGGTTCGCTAACCCCGGTGGCGGTGAAACTGTACAAGGGCGAGATGACCAGCGACGGCTCGCCGCTGCACGAAATGAATGCCTGCATCACCGCCGGCCAGCACGCCAATCTTATCCGCATCGAGGGGCGCATCAGTGGCCACCCTGACGGCCAGCAAGGACTGGTGATGCAGTTGATCGATCCGTCGTTTGCCAACCTCGCCGACCAGCCAAGCCTTGATTCCTGCTCGCGCGATGTTTACGCCGCCGATCGCCGCTTCAGCGCCGAGGTTGCGCTGAACATCGCCAAAGGCATCGCCTCGGCAGCGCAGCATCTGCATCGTCAGGGCATTACTCATGGCGATCTGTATGGGCACAACATTCTGTTGAATCAGCGCGGCGACTGCCTGCTCGGGGATTTCGGGGCGGCGTCATTCCATGCCGTCGACGACAACCCGCAGACGCGCGCGCTGCAACGCATCGAGGTGCGTGCCTTCGGGATATTGCTCGGGGAATTGCTGGCGCGCATCGATAGCGGGCTGAGCGATCGGCAGCGGCTGGCGCTTGAAGCGCTGGAGCAGCGATGCTGTCAGGCGGATGTGCCGGGGCGACCGGGGTTCGGCGAGATCATAGAAGTGTTGGGGACATTGTGACCGTTGCGCGGTCAATCGCGAGCGGGCTCACTCCTACAGGGGATTTGTGTGGTGCGCAAATCCAGAGCGGGAGCTAGCCCTGCTAGCGATGGGGCCATCACTGACGAGGCAGATCAGCCCGCCAGACCGACGAACATGTCCTGCACGTCGTCATGGTTGTCGAGGCCTTCGAGGAATGCTTCGACCTCGGCCATCTGCTCGTCACTCAGACCGCTGACCGGGTTCTTCGGCTGGTAGCCGAGCTTGGCCGAGAGCACGGTAAAACCCTGTTCCGGCAGGGCTTTCTGCACGGCATCCAGATCGGTCGGATCGGTCAGGAACAACGTCGCGCCGTCTTCACCCGGCTCGAAATCCTGCGCACCGGCCTCGATCGCGGCCATTTCCGGATCGGCGTCCGGGCTCTCCGGCGCGGCTTCGATCATGCCGACATGGTTGAACATCCACGCCACCGAACCGGAAGCGCCCAACTGGCCCTTGCGGAAGGCCACACGGATTTCGGCGACGGTGCGGTTGATGTTATCGGTCACGCACTCGACGATCAGCGGCACCTGGTGCGGGGCGAAACCTTCATAGGTCACGCGATGGTATTGCACGGTCTCACCCAGCAGACCTGCGCCTTTCTTGATCGCGCGATCGAGGGTTTCTTTTGGCATCGAGGCTTTCTTGGCCTGTTCGACCACCAGACGCAAATGTGCGTTGGTGGCGGTATCGGCACCGTTGCGGGCAGCGATGGTGATTTCCTTCACCAGTTTGCCGAAGATCTTGCCCTTGGCGTTGGCAGCCGCTTCTTTGTGTTTAACCTTCCACTGTGCGCCCATTACTCACTCTCTTTGATCTGTGGCGCCGAGACATCTATTGGCCGACGCGTGGCGGCAAGTTTATACGGCCTAAACTCGGCAATCGACCAAAAAAACGCGATGCCGAATCGACAACTTCACCAGACCTTGTAGGGGGATTCTGAAAAACGTCTTTAACATGACCATTCCGCGCTGCGGTTTCGTACCCTCTGACTCCCGTATTGCCTGACAGAGCCTGTGCCATGCTCAATGACAAGGAAAGTCCCTTCACCCTGACCCTGACCGAGAGCGGGCTGAGCCTGCCAGTGCTCGGTTTTGACGGCGAGGAAGCGCTCAACCAGCCTTATCGTTTCGATATTGAACTGATCGGCCTCGCCCCCGCCGTGACGCCGGGCATGTTTCTACAGCAACCGGCCTTCCTGCGCCTGGACGAGCGGCACGGGATTCACGGCGTTATCGACCATGCCAGTTGCGAACATCGCGGTACGCACCGGATCGGTTATCGATTGAGTCTGGTGCCGCGCCTGCAACGGCTGGCACATCCGCCTAAACGACGGGTGTTCGTGCAGCTCAGCGTGCCGCAGATTGTCCATCAACTTCTCGTTGAAAACGCCTTGGCCGCTGAGGATTACCGGATCGACATGACGGTCGGCCATTACCCGCTCCGGCCATTTTGCATCCAGTACGAAGAAAGCGATCTGGCGCTGCTCGATCGGCTCTGCGAAGAGGAAGGCATTCACTACCACTTCGAACACCGCGCCAACGGCCACCTTGTGGTGTTCGCCGATGACAGCCTGAGTCTGCCGCAAACGCCGATCATGGTGCCGTTCAAAATGTGCGAAGAAACGCCGTCGCCCTGCATCAGCGCGCTGTACCAGCATCATCACGCTGCGCCCATTGCCACGCTGCCAGCGGTGCGCGATCGAGGCCAACCGGCCAGCAGCGACGTGGCGGCGAATCAGCGAATGGCCCATTTACCGCCACCGATGGCTGCACTTGACCAGCGACACCATGAACAGCGCAGCCGCCGGCATCTGCAACGCCAGCGCTGCCAGCACCGCACGATCAACGGCCGCAGCGACCGCAGCGGTTTGCTCAGTGGCGATCTGTTGCAGGTCTCGGCGCATCCGATCAGCCATTTCAACGAACAATGGCGGATCACCGCGATCCGTCATCGCGGGCAGCATCCATCGATTCTCGACCCGACCCCCAGCGTGCATCGCTATCACAACGACTTTAGCGCGCAGCCGTGGTCGAGCGATTTTCGCCCGGCGCTCAAACAACCGCGGCCGAGCATAGCCGGTTTTCATCTGGCGCAATTGCTGGGCACCCACGGGCAACCGGCGCAGCTGGACGAACAGGGCCGCGTCGCGGTCAGGCTCTGGCCGTCGGCGCAGGCACCGGTGACGGATAGCGACACGGTGTGGCTGCCCGTGGCCATGACGCGCACTCAGCGTCGCCTGACGGCGGATGATCTGCCCTGTGCCGGCAGTGAAGTGTGGGTGAGTTTTCTCGACGGCGATCCGGATCGACCGATCCTGTGCCTGGGCAATTCACCCGACCCGGCACCGCGCCCGCCACCGCCTGTGCGCGATAACGGCTTGTTGCTCGACTGGCTGCTCAACCGTGCCGAACCGTGACCCGCGCGGTCAGCCCTTGTCGGCCTTGCCCGCCGCCGCGGCAAATTTAGCCAGGCGAATGTCCAGATGCCGCGGTCGCCGCCCGTGATCTTCGGCGCGCTCCTTGCGCCGGATCGCGTTGCGCACCATCAATGAGCCGAGATAACGAATCGGCTCCGGCGGGAAGTAGCCCAGCGGACCGTTGACCAGTGGCGAGCGCGTCCACGGATTGTCCAGGCCCTGGACCAGTGACGCGAGAATCTGCCCGCCCATGTGACACGGGCCAACACCACTGCCCGAATAACCGAAACCGTAAAAGACATTGCCCGCGCGGCTCATCTGGCCGAAGAACGGCAATCCGGTCACCGAGCGGTCCGAGGGGCCGTTCCACGTCGCCTCGACTTTGACCTCAGCGAACGCTGGAAAAAAGTCCGCAATACTTTGCTTGAGCAGCCCGGCATACGGTGATGGCTGGTCGAATACCGGCAACATGCGCCCGCCGAAAGCGAACGTGTTGCCGCCCTTGCCGAGCATGATCCGCCCGTCGAGGGTGTTGTGGTAGTAGTGCACGAAGATCCGCGAATCGAGCACGGTCACGCCACTGCTCAAGCCGATTTCCTGCAACAGCTCCGGGCGCGGTTCAGTGATCAGCATGTCGCTGGAGACTATCGCGACGCTGCGCTCGAACTGCGCAAAAGCGCGCGCCATCCAGGCATTCATCGCCAGCACCACGCGGTCGGCAACGATGCTGCCATTGGCCGTCTGCAGACGTGCCGGACGGCCCTCTTCGAGCCCGGTCATCGCTGTATTTTCATATAGGCGCACACCCAATTGCAGGGCCACGCGACGCAAGCCACGCACCAGTTTGCCCGGCTGCACACTGGCCGCGACGGGTGAAAACCAGCCCTCCAGATGCTTGCTCGAGCCGGCCATGCGCTGCACCTCAGCCAGCGGTGGCTGGGTGAACGAGTTGATGCCGTGGCGCGCGAGTGCGGCGATTACCGCGTCGGTCGAGCCGACCTGCGCGCGATTGGTCGCGGTGTACAGCGTGCCGTCGAGTCGGTAATCGGCATCCACACCGTACTGCTCGCAGAACGCGCCGATGGCGTGGATGCTGCGCTCGGATTCCCTGACCAGGCGCACCGCTTCGGCAACACCGAACAAGCGCTCGAGGGTGAAATACTTCGCCGACCACGACAGCGCACAACCGCCATTGCGACCACTGGCACCGGCGCCGCAGATATCGGCTTCGATCAGCACGACATCGAGTTCGGGGTTCTGCTGTTTCAGCATGATCGCCGTCCACAACCCGGTATAGCCGCCGCCAACAATGCACACGTCGGTGCGCACTTGTCCTTGCAACGGTGCGCAGGTGGCAGATGTATCAGCGTGCAACGCCTGCTCCAGCCAAAACGGTCTCATACAGGTTTCTCCAGTCAGTTGGCCACGCCACAGCCTGCCGCGATCGCCGCAGCAAGCCGCGAGGCAAAGGGTGTCAGGGGCGCAGGGGTTTGATCGAGAGCCGGCAATTGGGGATGGCGGCGCGGGGTTCCATCACACCGACCGGGCGGCTGTTCCAGTGCGGAATCAGCACCAGCGCCGAGAACAGCGCGCAGCCGGAGAAGACAATGAACACGGTCACCGTGTCGAAGTAACCCGGCAGCAAACCGCCCAGCACCGCACCGACCGAGCCGCAACCGTTGACGAAACCGGCGGCCGTCGCGCCGGCCTTGGCCTTGCCGAAATCGATCGCTGCCGCGCCGCTGATCATCGAGTCCGGGCCGTACAGGGTCAGGCCCATGACGAACAGCAAAGCGACCACCAGCAACACGCTGCCGCTCTGCAACGCAGCCATGAACAACGCGAGGGTCACGGTCAGCGCCAGCAGGCTGATGACGCAGGCGGGCATGCGTCGGGCGCCGAACAGTTTGTCGGAAGCCAGACCGATCATGATCGGCCCGAGCAGGCCGGCCAGCTCGAACGCGGTAGGAACGATGGCTGCCCCCACCTTGCCGACACTCGGCATCTGCTCGAAAACTATCACCGGTCCCCACAACAGAATCGCGTAGCGCGCCGGTTTCAACATGAAATACGCCAGGCCCAACACCAGCACCGTGCGATTGCGCAGGATTTCTTTCAACGGCTCCCAGACACTGAGTTTGCTGTGGGCCTCGGTTTCCTCGGCGGTCATCGCCGGCTCCGGCTCGACCGCTGGCAAACCGACGTCTTCGGGTTTATTGCGCTGAAAAAAGAAGAACAACACGGCCACGGCGGCGACCACCGCAGCACTGGAAATGAACGCTGCATGCCAGCTGCCGATCAGCGTGTACGCCCACCAACCGGCAAACGGCGACGCCACCAGACCGCCAAAGGCATAGCAGGAACTCCACAACCCGAGCACCCGACCGCGTTGTTGCGCGGGAAAGAAGCTGCCGAGGTTCTTGCACAGCCCCGACCACCCAGTGGACTGCGCCAGGCCCTGGATCAGCATGCAGGTGGCGAAGATCGGCAGCGTGGCGTAGCTGCCCATCACCAGCGCCGCCGCCGCGGAAATCAGCAAGCCACCGAGCACCACCACTCGCGGGCCGAAGCGGTCAGCGAGCATGCCCCAGGTGAACTGGCCAAGGGCATACGCCGCCAGGTAAATCGCGTCGAGGTTGGCCATGGCCATTTTGTCGAGGGTGAAATCAGGGTCTTCGGCAATGCCCAGTTTGGCCACTGAAAACGCTTTGCGGGTGAAATAGAAAGCGGCGTAGGCGAGCCAGGTGATCGCGAAGATCTGTACGCGCCAACGCGCAATGGTGCCGATGTGCTTGTTCATGGTGGTTCTGACCTCAGGATGTGAGTGTGCCGGCAGAATTTGAAGAAAACGCCTGTGTTTTTATTGTTGAGCACTGCGGTATCGGCCCGTCCCTGCGGCGATACCGGTCAGATGAGTCTGCTGTGTTGCACCCACAGGCTCATGGCCACCGCGCTGTCCGAGCGGACAGCCAGCGCTGGCGTGAGCCGATCAAAGCAATTACTGTTTAATAAATAAAATCGATTTATCGTATTTCACACATAAGCTCAGCTTGTTACTGAAAGCTGCTCAGGAGCCTGCATGTCGGTTTCCCACGCGCAACTCAAGGCTTTCCACGCCGTCGCCGTGCATGGCAGCTTCACCAAAGCGGCCGAGCGGCTGTTTCTTACGCAACCGGCGATTTCCGATCAGGTGCGCAAACTCGAGGAGCGCTACGGCGTTTTGCTGTTTCATCGCAATAAACGTTCCGTGCGCCTGACCGATCTCGGTGAGCGCTTGCTGGCAATCACTCAGCGTTTGTTTGTGATCGAAGCGCAGGCTCAGGAATTGTTGCAGGAATCCCAGGCATTGCAGACCGGCAGCCTGATTCTGGCGGTGGATGCGCCGGTGCATGTGCTGCCACTGATTGCTCGGTTCTGCGAGCGCTATCCGGGGATCAGCGTGAAAATCGAGACCGGCAACACCGATGAATCGCTGTTTCGCCTGTTCAACTATCAGGCCGATCTGGCGTTACTCGGCCGCGATGTCACCGATGAACGCCTGCTGTGTGTCCCCATGCGTAACGATCCGATGGTCGCGTTCGTTTCGAAGAACCATCCGTGGGCGACGCGTGATTCGATCTGTCTCGCCGACCTCGATGACACGCCGCTGGTGCTGCGTGAACAGGGTTCGGTGACGCGCCAGACGCTGGAAGAGGAAATGGCCGGTGCCGGGTTGCGCATCCGCCCGGCGATCCAGGTCGAAGGGCGCGAAGCCGCGCGTGAGGCGGTGGTGGTGGGCATTGGCGTCGGCGTGGTGTCCGCAGCCGAGTTTGGTGCTGATTCGCGGGTGTGTGCGCTGCCAATCGTTGATTGCACGCGGCGCCTGACCGAGACGCTGGTGTGCTTGCGCGAACAGAGTTCGCGGCGGGTGGTGGCGACGTTCCTTGAAATGGTTCGCGAGAGTCTGGTGTGAACAGCGCTGGCCCGATCGCTAAAAGGCACTCAGCTCCCCGCTTAAGCTGAATTTGTGGGAGCCAGCCTGCTGGCGATTGAAAGCGCCGCGGTCTGTCAGGCCGGCGCCAAATCGAAGAACGCCTGAATCAAGCGCAACTCGCGTCGGCGCTCCACACAGCCAAGCATGTGCCGATTGAGCAATCCTTGCCCGGCAATCGGGATCGCCACCACACGCGGGTCATGGCTGACTTCCACCGAGGACACCACCCCGACACCCAACTCGGCCGCCACTGCTTCGGTCACCGCCTCACGACTGTCCAGCTCCAGCAACACCCGCGGCTGAACCGACGCCTGCGCACACGCCTGGTCAAAGGTGCGCCGGGTGATCGAACTCGGCTCGCGCAAAACCATGATCACCTGATCCAGTTCGCTGAGTTTCACTTCCCCGGCGCAATTCGCCCAGCGATGCCCCGCCGGTACCAGCGCGCAGATCCGCGATTCGCTCAGTGCCTGCAAATGCAGGCCTTTGCGCGGCTCGACCTCGGTCAGCACCGCGACATCCGCATGCTCGGACAGCAACGCCGCCAGCGTTTCCTGAGCATTGCCCAAGCGCAGATTCACGGTGATTCCCGGGTACCGCGCACGCAGACTGGCGAGCATCGGCATGACCATGTGCGGGCCATCCGCTGCCACTTCCAAGCGTCCGGTGAGCAATTGCCGGTTGGCTTCGAGCATCGTCTGCGCCTCTTCCGCCAGGCCAAACATCGCTCGGGTGATTGCCGCGAGTCGGGTGCCCTCCTCGGTCAGTTCCACCCGTCGCGCGGTGCGCCGCAAGAGGGTGATCTGGTAGTGCTCCTCCAGCGCCTTGATGTGCCCGGTGACCGCTGGCTGGCTGATGAACAAGCGCGCAGCGGCGCGGGTGAAGCTGCCTTCGCGGGCAACGGCGTCGAAGGCGCGCAGCTGGAACAGGTTCATGAATAACCCTCACTGATGGCTGGCATAACAACAAACAATTTGATTGATGCAACGGCGAATTGCAACGTATGCCCCGTAGCTTCATCTCCCAGCGCAACCCGAGGACACCCGCATGAGTATCGCCGAACCCATCCTGCTCACTCCCGGCCCGTTGACCACTTCGGCCCGCACTCGCCAGGCGATGCTGGTCGACTGGGGCTCTTGGGATGACCGCTTCAATCAACTGACTGCCAGTCTGTGCGAGCAGTTACTGACGATCCTCAACGGCGCCGCGACGCATCATTGCGTGCCGTTGCAGGGCAGCGGCACGTTTGCCGTCGAAGCGGCCATCGGCACGCTGGTGCCGCGTTATGGCAAGGTCCTGGTGTTGATCAACGGTGCCTATGGCAAGCGTCTGGCGAAAATCTGTGAAGTGCTCGGCCGCTCGTTCAGCACCTTCGAAACCGCTGAAGACGAACCGACCACCGCCGCCGACGTCGACCGTCTGCTGCGCGCCGACAGCGCAATCACCCACGTCGCACTGATTCATTGCGAAACCAGCACCGGCATTCTCAACCCCTTGGCAGAGATCGCTGCAGTGGTTGCGCAGCACGGCAAACGCCTGATCATCGACGCCATGAGCTCCTTCGGCGCCCTGCCGGTGGATGCGCAGAAGGTGCCATTCGATGCGCTGATCGCGGCGTCCGGCAAATGCCTCGAAGGCGTGCCGGGGATGGGGTTTGTTTTCGCGCGCAAAGAGTCACTGGCCGCTGCCGCCGGCAATTCGCATTCATTGGCGATGGACCTGTTCGACCAGCACACCTACATGCAAAAGACCGGGCAATGGCGCTTCACCCCGCCGACCCACGTGGTCGCGGCGCTGCACGAAGCCTTGCAGCAATACAGCGAAGAAGGTGGCCTGCCGGCACGGCACGCACGTTATGCGGCCAACTGCCAGGCACTGATGGAGGAGATGGGCAAGCTCGGTTTGCGCAGCTTTCTGCCGGCAGCCATTCAGGCACCGATCATCGCCACGTTCCATGCACCGAAGGACCCGCGTTATCAATTCAAGGAGTTCTACGAGCGGGTCAAGGCCAAGGGTTACATCCTTTATCCGGGCAAATTGACCCAGGTGGAAACCTTCCGCGTCGGCTGCATCGGCCACGTCACCCCGGATGACATGCGCCTGGCTGTCGCGGCGGTCGGTGAGGTTCTGCGCGAAATGGAAGTGCTCAATATCCAAGCCCCACACACAAATCCCCTGTAGGAGCGAGCCTGCTCGCGAAAGCGGCCTGACATTCGCCATCGACGTCGACTGAACCGACGCCTTCGCGAGCAGGCTCGCTCCCACATTTTTTGAATTGCATTGCCATACAGGAATTTGACCGACATGAACTACACCAACCCAACCCAGCTGCAAGCCGCCATCCTCGACTGGGCCGGCACCGTGGTCGATTTCGGCTCGTTCGCGCCGACGCAGATTTTCGTCGAGGCGTTCGCCGAGTTCGACGTGCAAGTGTCCATCGAAGAAGCCCGTGGCCCGATGGGCATGGGCAAGTGGGACCACATCCGCACCCTGTGCGATCAGCCGCAGGTCGCCGAACGTTATCGCAAGGCATTCGGCCGTACACCGACCGACGATGACGTCACCGCCATCTACAACCGCTTCATGCCGCTGCAGATCGAAAAAATCGCCGAGCACTCGGCGCTGATTCCCGGCGCCCTGGAGACCATCGCCAGCCTGCGCGCGCAAGGCATCAAGATCGGCTCCTGCTCGGGATACCCGAAACAGGTGATGGACAAGGTGGTCGAACTGGCCGCGCGCAACGGTTATGTCGCCGACCATGTGGTCGCTACCGACGAAGTGCCGAACGGTCGCCCTTGGCCGGCGCAAGCCTTGGCCAACGTTATTGCGCTGGGCATCGATGACGTGGCGGCCTGCGTGAAGATCGACGACACCGTGCCGGGCATTCTCGAAGGCCGCCGCGCCGGGATGTGGACCGTGGCGCTGATCTGCTCGGGCAACGCGCTGGGTCTGGATTACGACGGTTTCCGCGCTTTGGACAGCGACGAACTGGCCAGCGAGCGCAAGCGCATTCACGCGCTGTTCGCCGGTTCGCGCCCGCATTACATGATCGACACCATCAGCGACCTGCCCGAGGTGATCGCTGACATCAACCAGCGGCTGGCCAGGGGTGAAATGCCGCAATCGAGTTGATTCCCTCGGTTGTTGCAGAAAAAAGCGCCACTGTCATCGCGACATTGGCGTTTTTTTATGCCCCGGACTGACGCAACACAGGGAAAGTCCAGTCAGCCTCGGGCAATTGCGCCAAAGCGGATTACAGTTAACCCATGCCGTCATTCAGAACGGCCGTTGCGACCCTGATCCGTGAGGTAATCCCGAATGCCGTGGACAAGTTCCGAATCGCGCTACAGCACCGTCTCGGTTTTGCTGCACTGGCTGATGCTGGTGCTGTTGGTGCTGGTTTACGCCAGCATGGAGTTTCGCGGCCTGTTCCCCAAGGGCAGTGGCGGCCGCACGCTGATCCGTGAAATGCATTACCTGCTCGGCCTCACCGTGTTCGTGCTGGTGTGGTTTCGCCTGCTCGCACGCAGCCTCGGCCCGGCGCCGAAAATCTTTCCGGCCTCCCCGGCCTGGCAAACGCTGCTGGCGCGGCTGATGCACTGGGCGTTGTACCTGTTCATGCTCAGCATGCCGATCCTCGGCTGGCTGATCACCAGCGCCGAGGGCCATCAAGTGATGTTTTACGGCTTCGATCTGCCGCTGCTGGTCGGCGAAGACAAGGCGTTCGCCAAACAGGTCGAAGGCTGGCATGTGCTGATCGCCACCATCGGTTACTGGCTGATCGGCCTGCATGCGCTGGCGGGCATTTATCACCATTACGTGGTGCGCGATAACACGTTGCTGCGGATGATGCCCAAGCGCGGCTGAGGGTCAGCGGCCGGCGAGCATGGCGCGCCGGCCCTGCAAGCCACCGCTGTGCACGAACAGCAGCCGCGTGCCCGACGCAAACCGGCCGGCCTCGACCTGCTGCTTGAGCGCCAGCAAGGCTTTGCCAGTGTACAGCGGCTCCAGCGGCACACCGCAGGCCTGCTCGGTCTGTTCGATGAACCTCAGCAAGGCCGGATCGACCTTGGCAAACCCGCCCCGGCTGGCATCGATCAAGGTGTAATCGGCGCTACCCTGCCCGGCCTGTTGCAGTATCGATTCGACCTGCGCCGCGACGCCATGATCTTCCGGCACTGCCAGCGCGCCATAGACGTGTCGCGCGCCGGCCTCGGCAAGCACCAGCCCGGCCAGCGTCGTGCCGGTGCCGCAGGCCAGCCACCAGGCGTGATAATCGCTCCAGCCCAGCGCCGCCAACTGCGCTTGCGCCTGCGTCCGAATCGCCGCACAGCCACGTGCCCCGGCTAATCCACCGCCGCCCTCCGGCACCGCATACAGCTGCGGATATTGCGCCTGCCAGGGTTGCCAGAATCCCGGCTCGTGGCGAGCGCGATAACCGCCGTAACCCAACCAGTGCAGTTGCATGCCGAACGCCTGCAAATCGTCCACTGTCGGCGTTTGCTGCGCATGCCCGCGCAGGAGGCCCACCGTGGCGAACCCCAAGCGCTTGCCCGCCGCTGCCAGCGCATGCAGGTGATTGGAATGCGCACCGCCGAGGCTGATGATGCCTTCCGCGCCGGCACGCTCGGCTGCTTCGAGGTGTTCAGTGAGTTTGAACCACTTGTTGCCGCTGATCAGCGGGTCGATCCGGTCGAGGCGCAGGATCGCCACTTCGATGCCGGCAGCGCTGAGCCAGTCCAGGCAGAGGTGTTCGAGAGGGGCTTGGGGTAGCCAATTGGCGGGAGGCAAAAGCATGAATGCCGGCTCTGTTGCAAAGAGCCGGCATCTTAACAGTCAGGCGCGAACAATCTGCCAGCGTTCGCCAGTCCCTGTGAGAGCGAGCCTGCTCGCGAAAGCGGAGTGTCAGCCAATCAACTGTCGACTGACACGACGCCTTCGCGAGCAGGCTCGCTCCCACAGGTCCGGCGCTGAGGTTAAAGCTCAGCTGCCAGACGCGACCCCTGGTTGATCGCGCGCTTGGCATCCAGCTCTGCCGCCACATCGGCGCCGCCGATCAAGTGCACGTTCTGCCCTGCCTCGACCAGGCCATCGTGCAACTCACGCAACGGATCCTGCCCCGCGCAAATCACGATGTTGTCGACCGCCAGCACTTGCGGCTCAGCGGTTTCGCCGATGCGAATGTGCAGGCCATCGTCATCGATACCGAGGTATTCGACGCTGTTGAGCATCTGCACCTGCTTGTTCTTCAAACCGGTACGGTGAATCCAGCCGGTGGTTTTGCCGAGGCCATCGCCGACCTTGGTTTTCTTGCGCTGCAACAGGAACACTTCACGCGCTGGGGCATGCGGCGCGGCCTTGATCCCGGCGACACCACCGCGGGCCTCCAGCTGCGTATCGATGCCCCACTCCTTCCAGAAAGCCGCGCGATCCTGACTGGTCGCCACACCTTGGTGGACGAGGAATTCGGACACGTCGAAACCGATACCGCCAGCGCCGATGACCGCCACGCGTTTGCCCACTGGTTTACGCTCGAGAATCACGTCGAGGTAGCTCAGCACCTTGGCATGCTCGACACCCGGAATCGCCGGCACACGCGGGGCGATGCCGGTGGCGAGGATGATCTCGTCGTAGCCGCCCTCGACCAGTTTCGCCACATCGACGCGGGTGTTCAGGCACACCTCGACATGAGTGGTCTGCAACTTGCGCTTGAAGTAGCGCAGGGTTTCGAAAAACTCTTCCTTGCCCGGCACGCGCTTGGCGATATTGAACTGGCCACCGATTTCGCTGGCCGAATCGAACAGCGTCACCTGATGGCCACGCTCGGCAGCCACGGTCGCAGCGGACAAACCGGCAGGGCCGGCACCGACCACGGCGATTTTTTTGATCTGTTGCACCGGCAGGTAATTGAGTTCGGTCTCATGGCAGGCGCGCGGGTTGACCAGGCAACTGGTGAGCTTGCCGCCGAAGGTGTGATCGAGGCACGCCTGGTTGCAGCCGATGCAAGTATTGATTTCGTCGGCGCGGCCTTCAGCGGCTTTGTTGACGAAATCCGGATCGGCAAGGAACGGCCGCGCCATCGAGACCATATCGGCATCGCCTTCGGCGAGAATCTGCTCGGCGATTTCCGGGGTATTGATGCGGTTGGTGGTGATCAGCGGAATGCTCACCGACCCGCGCAACTTGGCCGTGACTTTACTGAACGCGGCGCGCGGCACTTTGGTGGCGATGGTCGGAATCCGCGCTTCGTGCCAGCCGATCCCGGTGTTGATAATGGTGGCGCCGGCCTGCTCGATGGCCTTGGCCAACGTGACGATTTCGTCCCAGGTGCTGCCGCCCTCGACCAGATCAAGCATCGACAGTCGGAAAATAATGATGAAGTTCGGGCCAACCGCTTCGCGCACCCGGCGCACGATTTCCACCGGCAGGCGCATGCGATTTTCGTAACTACCGCCCCAACGGTCGGTGCGGTGGTTGGTGTGCGCGGCGAGGAACTGGTTAATGAAATAACCTTCCGAACCCATGATCTCGACGCCGTCGTACTCGGCAGTCTGCGCCAGCACCGAACAGGTGACGAAATCGCTGATCTGCTTCTCGATGCCTTCCTCATCCAGTTCCTTGGGCTTGAACGGGTTGATCGGCGCCTGGATCGCACTCGGCGCGACCTGCTTCGGACTGTAGGCATAGCGCCCGGCGTGGAGAATCTGCATGCAGATCTTGCCGCCCGCCTCGTGCACCGCGCGGGTGACGATGCGGTGCTTGAGCGCTTCCTCTTCGGTGGTCAGCTTGGCTGCGCCGGAATACACGCCGCCTTCGTCATTCGGGCCGATACCGCCGGTGACCATCAGGCCGACACCGCCACGCGCACGCTCGGCGAAGTACGCCGCCATGCGTTCGAACCCGCCCGGCTTCTCTTCCAGACCGGTGTGCATCGAACCCATCAGAGTGCGGTTGCGCAGCGTGGTGAATCCGAGGTCCAGCGGGGCTAACAGGTGCGGGTAATGAGCGGCGGTCATCGGTAACTCCACAACGAGCAATCACGGAAAAATTGCGGGCGCTCTGCGGCTCCCGTCAGTCATGCTCGACAGACTAAGAGCCGCATCGCTGCGGCTCAATGACCGTAACTGACAACTTATTGATCCAAATGCGCAGCGCCCCTTGGCAATCGCCGCCATGCGCCCTACCCTAGTCGCCATACCCTGCACCCGGTCGTTGTTGGTTTTCATGCGCAAACTTTTGTACCTGACGTTTTCCATGGCCCTTGTGGCTGCCCTCACCACCTACGCAATGTGGGCGGCGGACCGGCCGGTCGGGCATTATCTGTCGGACCTGCGCATCAAACTGGCGGTCGACCAGGGCACTCCCGCCGACCGCGGCAATCTGCTGGGCATCCAGCCCGAACTGTTCCCCACCGATTATCAAAGCCCCGAGCGCCTGCACCGCAAGCTCGCGGCCTATTTGCAGCAGGCGCAGGATCAAGGCTTGTTGAATGAAAAAACCGTCGTGGTGTTGCCGGAAAACATCGGCACCTGGCTGCTGCTCAGCGGTGAAAAAGACGAGCTGTATCAAGCCCCCACCGTTGACGAGGCGATGAACTGGCTGGCGGCGAGCAATCCGTTGTTGTTCGCTCGCGCCTGGTTGCGGGCCAGCGGCTACGATCGGCTCAACGACGCCCATCTGCGCATGAAAGCCAAATCCATGGCCAAGCAATATCAGGCGCTGTTTGGCGGTCTGGCCAAGGAGTTTCGCGTGACCCTGGTAGCCGGTTCGATCGTGTTGCCGGAGCCGGAAATCCGCGATGGCCGACTGAAACCGGGCAGCGGCTCGCTCTACAACAGCAGCGTGGTGTTCGGCCGCGACGGCGTGCCACTCGGCCAGCCGCAGCGGCAGATGCACCCGGTGTTCGCTCAACGTGACGTGATCCAGGCCGAGGACAAAGAGCGCATCAACGTGGTCGAGACCCCCGCCGGACGTCTCGGCGTACTGATCGGCAGCGACAGTTGGTACCCGCAAAACTACCGCACGCTCGACGAGCAAAACGCGCAATTGGTCGCCGTGCCGGCGCAGTTGCTCGGTCAGGATGCGTGGAACCAGCCGTGGCGCGGTTATAAAGGTTCGAGCACGCCCGGTTCGGTGAGCCTCAAGCCCGGCGAAGTGACTGAAGGACAGGCCTGGCACCGACTGACCCTGACTGCCCAGCCACCGAGCAGTCGGGCGATTGCCGGCGTCAGCGTGTTTATGCGCGGGCAGTTCTGGGACAAGGCCAGCTCCGGCCAGAGTTTTCTCAGCAGCAACGGTCAGCACTTCGCCGGCGACCAAGCCCGTGGCGCGCGTCTGCTGAACATCTGGTTGTAAGCCATGAAGCCACTGCCGATGCGTCTTGGGGATCTGTCGGTGGGTTTCGTGCATAGCCTCGCCGACGCCGTGCGCAGTCATGGCATCGACCCACAGCCGCTGCTGGAACAATACGGCCTCGACGCGGCGCGACTGGCCGAAGCGGGTGCGCGCTTGTCGATCCCTCGCTACATGCGCCTGGGCCACGCAGCAATTCAATTGACCGGCGATGCAGCGCTGGGGCTACGTATGGGCCAGCTCAGTCGTCTGAGCCAGGCAGGCCTTGCAGGCGTCACTGCCGCGCAAGCGCCGACCGTACGCGAAGCTGCGCGCTGCCTGATCCGCTTCGAACCCTTGTACGGCTCGAACTATCGCGGCCAATCGAGCTTTCACGAAGATGCTCAAGGCGCGTGGCTGCGCTTCTACTCGATCAGCCCGTACAACGCTTACAACCGCTTTGTCGTCGATTCGATCGTGGCCGGCTGGCTTAATCAGCTTTCCACTATCAGCCGTCAGCCGCTTCGAGCCGAGCGTATCGAGATCGAATTTGCTGAGCCTGATTATCGCCAAGCCTACAGCTCGCTAGGCGATGGGCCGATCCAGTTCGGTGCCGAGGGCAATCAATTGCGCCTGAATCTGGAAAGCCTTGCGCAGCGTAACCCCGAGCATTGCCCAAGTACCTGGCGGCATCTGCTGCAACTGTGTGAACGAGAACTTGAGCAACTGACGCGAACCCGCAGCCTGCGCGAACGCATCACGCAGTTGCTGGGGCCATTGCTTAACGGCGGTCGCGAACCGGATCTTGAAGAGGTCGCGGCACGCCTGAAACTGCCGACCTGGACGCTGCGGCGCAAACTGGCCGAGGAAGGCACGCAATTTCGCGCCATTCTCAACGACACGCGCCGGGACCTGGCAATGACCTACATCCGCGATACCGAACTGGCGTTCGGCGAAATCGCCTATCTGCTCGGTTTTGCTTCAGCCGAAGCATTTCAACGAGCGTTCAAGCGCTGGAGTGGCCAGACGCCGGGCGAGTTTCGTCGCAGTCATCGCATACGGGCTTGAAGCAGCCGCAAGTTTCTAGCTGCAAGCTGCAAGCTCAGAGCTCGGTTGCGTCGTCTGCGGGTTCTGGTTGGTCCAGTTCGTAGGCCTGGTATTCGAGCAGTTCTTCCTGATACTCATCCATCGTATAAATCCCCCAACTGCTCGTCATGAAAAATGGCTTGATCAATCGACCTGTGCCCCGAGCATAAAGTGCCCGTGTGAAGGAAAAGTGAAACGCAGCCTTCATGAATAAAACGTAGCAGGTGGTTGGGGATTTATCG
>Ga0308159_1002210_pt1 | contig 23374 bp, 23 predicted proteins | sample PhyCR1_FD_201040 | JGI IMG/M metagenome (GOLD analysis project Ga0308159, IMG submission 201040) | Phyllosphere microbial communities from UC Gill Tract Community Farm, Albany, California, United States - DLSLC.R1 | ecosystem: Host-associated > Plants > Phyllosphere > Unclassified | place: USA... | reverse complement strand
TTTGATCGCAAACACGATCTGTGCTTCGCTGAATTTACTCTTTTTCATCGCAATTATTTATTTTAAGTTATTAATAATTGCCCGATTTTTCTACTTTAAAATGGCCAAGTTTTTTGGGGGGACGTCACGTCAAGGATTGAGCCTGTTTTTTGGGGAGGTCAGGTGGATTATTAAAGAATAGATTTTGTCTCACAAAACGAATAATAAACTGAATAATTGTATATATTCATAATATGGAATATTTCCCTGCATGATAGGCCAACAATATTGAGATTCCCTAGACAACAAACCGATTGTGTCAAAACAGCACCTTTAGTACTTTAGCTTAATCAGGAAATACTGGTCACTTCGAAATATTACTGAGTTATCAAAAATTTTATTAAAATGGTACAACATCTAAAGTTATCTGACGATAAGCTTGCAGACCAAATCACTGATTATCTTTATAAAGATAGTAATTCAGCTTTGATGCTAACGGCTGATTGGGGTGCTGGAAAAACCCATTACCTAAATAATATTTATTTTCCGATCTCAAAAGGAATGGGGTTTACGCCAATAATGGTATCTCTATTTGGCGTTAAGTCAATTGAGGACATTAAAGACAGGATACTAGCCGAGCTTTATCCATTTATAAATAATAAAGCCCTGAAGCTAGGTGGACCAATCTTGAAAACGCTAATCGGCTCAACGGACCTGACTGCACTCATTTCAAAGGGAGTTTTAAATAACATTGGTGACAATATAGGTAACTTATTGTCGCAGATTAAAAAACAGCAACAAGATAGTATTAATTTTAATAAACTGTTTATTTGTTTTGATGACTTAGAACGTATAAGTGAGGCTATGCTAAGTAGCAATCAACTACTTGGATATATTAACTCCTTAACCGAAAATCATGATGCAAAAATACTTTTAGTTGCTAATCAAGATAAAATTACAGATGCAACTTTTAATACAATTAAAGAAAAAACTATTAGCAGTACAATAAAATTTAAACAAAATACATCAGCCGCATTTAACGACATCATCGATAGTGATGAAAATAAAGCTGAACATTATTTTGAGCATATTAGAAAAAATCAAAATCTCATAGAAAAATTCCTTAGTCAAAAGAATTCTCGACAATTAAATTTAAGAACATTCAAATATTTTTTGAATTATTATTATGATATAGCACAGTTTATTGTCTCTGGAACTGGCTCAAAAGAGTTAGACAAGAAAAAAGAAGTTGTTCTGGAACGACTATTAAAATTTTCCTTATTTATTTGCATTGAATACAAAAATGGAAAGATTACCAAGAATGGTAAGAAAGATTTTGAACTCGGGCACGATTATCAAATACGGAAATATTATCGGTCACCTGACCAAGTTAAAACCGAAAATGAAGAGCTATTCGACTTTTATTTTGAACATGATGATTATGTTTATTATGAGAGTATCTACAATTATTTGACTGGAGAAGATGTATTTGACAGGGAGAAGTTAGTCCAAGAGTTAAAAATTCAGTATAGGATTCAAGGTGACAAAATTTCAGAAAGTTATAAAATTTTTAATAAACTTTCAGAGGTCGATTATCTATCCCTATCAGATAATGAAATAATTTTTAATGTAAAAAAAATAAGAGGATTTGCGCTTCAAGGAGAATTTTTATATCGAGATTATTTAACAGTGTTTTATTTTATTATGAGAGATGGTAATGTTTTAAACCTAAATGAAGAAAAATTTTGTGGCGACATTCTTAAAATCCTTAAAAATAAGGCCAAAAACCATGAATATGATGTACATATTAATCGCTACTTAAATCCAGAAGAAGAAAGTCCGTTTTATGAATCATATATTAGGCTCAAAAATACCATCGTCGAGATTAATAATAACAACTATAATCAAGGACTTATTGAGAATGGATTGTATGTCGAAAAAAGGTTGAATTCGGATGTGGATGGATTTTTGAAAGAAGTTATAGGTGACTTATCTATTCCATATAAAAAAAGTAATATATCCATGGTTAGACCAATGAAATTCATCCGTGCTTTCCAAAAAGCTTCAAATAGTGAAAAATTAAAGTTTATCGATCTTTATAGAATTGTATTTAATGGTAATAAAGGTAATTATGATTCACAAGATATTAAATTCTCCAAAAAGCTACTAGAATTCATTGAAGCAAACCTGGCTAAACGTGCTCCAAGAAATGCTAGCGGAACACTGCTAAAACATCTGCAGGAAGAAGTTAAAGCCCATATTAAGCAAGCAGTGAGATTTGGGAGCTTTACTCATGAATCTTAAATTATCAATGCTGAGCAATTTCACTTAAATCATGAATTGGTTGTGAAACCAGTCGTCGTTGGCCATCGCTCTATACATAGCGGTCTGCCCCGAATTTCGCTGCTGCTCCAACCTGCTGACGTAACCGTCAACAAGATGGTCCACCATATGAGCCAGAATTCTACCCGAACCTAATTTTCGAAGAGTCCTACTTATATTGACAATTCTTCTGCTGCACGAAAGCTATAAAGAGAATTTAACTTGAACACAATTAAATGAGTACCTACACGCTCATATAAATCGTCACTCCAAATTTGACGGAACCACCTTGAGGATCCGGCAAGGGCTTAATGCCAGGCAGGAAATCGATTTCTCACAGATCAAGGCCAGTATTATGGAGGATGTATTTAAAAAAGAAAAACAGTCTGGAACTGCACTTAAGGTAAATAAACTCTCCCAACCTTTACCCGATGTCAGATCCGAAGTGCTCGCCCTTTTTCCTGAAATCAAAAGCTATTCTCTCTCTCATATTGTAATAAACAGACTCGATACGCAAAGCAACGACACCCTTACACTTTTCACTGCAGAAGTCGCCAAGGTACCCACCCCCGTCAATCAAACCAGAATCCATTCCTGGTTGAAAGGCAGGTTGAAAGTAGACTCGCTGAAAACAATTTATGCTGCGCAGTAAGCACTTAAATTAAATAGCTAATGAAGCTGGTAAGCTAAGCTCGTGCAGGAGGTAGCTAAATGCCGGATGTTCTAATGAGATCATGAATTAACTAATTATTATTGTGCAGTTACGATATACAAGACATAACATATTCACAACTTCAAAGAGTAATGCTGAAAGATTAAACGCTTTACAATAGCAACGCTTAAAAATGCTATAGAAATACCTGTAAGTACATCAGATGGATAATGTGCACCCAGCGCTAACCGAGAGTAGCCGACCAGCAAAGCCCATAGAAACACACCGGACAGAAAAAGCCTTTGTTTTTCTAAATGAAAAGCCAATGAAAAAAATATAACCATGCATGTTGTCGTATGTCCGGAAGGAAATGAGGGTGAATTGGCCGTGGTTAACAATTCTATGGCCTCGTCCTCAACGAATGGCCTTTCCCTGCGTTCTCCATATTTCAATAGCGCAACTGAAATTGTGCTGATCAATAGTGCACCTCCTATAAGTAAAAACAGACTGATATAACCACGCTTTGCTTTTAGAAACCCATATAGACCAGTTAGACATAATATGGCCGCACAAACCACGTATGCGGATGCACTTAAAAAAATAAATGTATCATCCAGAAAACCAATTCTGTGCTCATTTAAATATTTTAAGATTTCAATTTCACTTACCATAAGTTTTTACCAAAACGGGGAGATGATGGATTTGTTACCATGCTCATCCCGGTATACAAATATGGCATGTTCGTATTAAAGGGACATTAAATTTGCTATGCCATTTAATTGTTATAAGATTTAACACAGGCTGCATTCGCTTTTTAGCATAAAAAAGTAGATTTTTAATAGGCCAAAGAATTTTCCATTCTAAATTTAGTCTCAAAAAAAGAAAGTATCCATCCCCTACTATATATTTTTCTTTAAGCTGTAGTTTATATGCACTATTACAGAAAAAATGTCTCATAAAGCTAATATGTTGCTGGCTCCAGACCCTAATAGTATTTCGACTACTGTATTTTGTTTTTACCAAAGAAGTGCTTAAATAATCATAGCCAAACAGCGACCTTTCTTAAAAATGAAGGCATCCATTCCTACGGTATTTTTCAGGTTGCTGAAACAAACTATCAAATAAGAGTCGTTTATTAGAAGTTGGTAAAATCGGAGCAGAATAGATTAACTTTTAATATTTTAAAATTACATATGAGTGTAGCCCTTCTTATTTTTTCAAATCACGTTCAAAATCGAAAAAATAAATATATTTTGTGTTTTGTCTAAGTTTTTCTCATATCGATCGACTAATTGTATAAACAAGATTCTTTGAAAGAGCAATTTTCATCATTAATAACCAGTAATCAAGGCCTTATCCTGAAGGTTTGCAATATGTATTGCAATAGTAAAGAGGATAGGGAGGATCTTTTTCAAGATATTGTGTTACAACTTTGGCGGGCGTATCCAACGTTTAGAGGAGATGCTAAGGTATCTACCTGGATGTACCGTATTGCAATTAACAATGCGATAACCCGCTTAAGAAAGGAAACAAAAAGAGAAAAGTTCACAGATTTAAATAATGAAGCTCTTAACGTTAGGGCTGAAGAAACGGTTATAGATGAAAAGGCGGCAATAATGTATGAAGCCATAAAAAAGCTTACAGAAGTAGAAAGGGCACTTTCTATGCTCTACTTAGAAAACTGTAGTTATAAAGAAATTGCTGATGTCTTGGGGCTTTCGGAAACAAATGTTGGTTTTAAGCTGAATAAACTAAAGTCTAAATTAAAATCACTTATAAATACTAGATAGATATGGAACTGGATGAATTTAAAACTTATTGGAAAACAATTCAGGATAAAGAATTTACCCAACAAAGACTACCCAAGGAAAAATTAGACCAAGTTATTATGGAAACATCTCACACTTTAGACCAATTACAAAGCAAATCAACTTACTGGATTAAAACTAATAATATTAATATCAAGAAGCTTAAAAGCTTGATTATACCTTTTGTACTTATCATTTTAGTGAAGGCATATTTTATGCTGGGTAAAACTGAAACCGTAGGAGCTTTTGCAATATATATAGGTAAATCAATAGCTTACATCGGAATCATCTTGATTCATTATTTCACAACCGCTTGGATATTTAAAAGGCAAAAAGAAATATTTGCATTTAATCATACGCAAAATCTAAAAGAAACACTCACGAAAACTATTGAGGACTTTAAAAGATACTACGTAAAATTCAACATTATTTACCTCTTTCTTTATCCGCTTTATTTCTATTCAGTAATCAAGTTAATGACCTTTTGGATGCCGTCCCAAAACACGCTATTGCTCACGTGTGCTCTGTTAACAATTATTACTTTAGCAATAACACATCTATTATATAAACTGAGATACAACGACAAGATAAAAGCATTAAAGGCTAACTTAAAAGAACTAGAAGAAAATGTGTAACAGCAAAAGCACGCATCACCACTTATCAATGCGCTTTTCTGAAGCCTAACATAATGAAATTCTTAAAAAGCAGATTCCTATAGGACTTGTAACTTCAATATGAATATTTGTCTCACAAAACGAACAAATTTTCAACAATATAAATGAAAATAGAACGTAGATTAAATTTATGTTAAGTGTAGTTTTTTCAATTCTTTCCTGGTAATTTTAAGAACACATCTAAATTAAATGCTTGGCTTATGAAAAGTTCCAATAATGCTTCATCTATTTTAAAGAAATCGAAACTATTTAAATTTGTTAACATCTTTACCCTCGTTTTAATCCTGTTGATCACGTCACAGTGCTCAAAAGATTCTTTAAAACCTGAGGTCATAAAACCACTTTCAATTAATTCCGGAGACTTACAATTCCGATTAGAAGCAATTAAAAAATCTTTTTATCTTCAGAAGCTTGATGAGAAGATTAGACCTAAAAAAAGCAATGATTTATCCTGGTCTCCAGATTGGGAAAACCCCAAAATACAGATTGTAAATGATAGTGTTTCTTACGTTTTCTTTGAGTTATTGGGCATAGTTAAAGGCAGTGAAAGAACGCATACTTCTAAGCAATTTAATGGCAAGTCCTATTTAATGATAAAAAATGAAAGACAGTTTTATAAAGCTTTTTATTTTAGTCCAAGTTCCATTGCAAAAAAGGAAGATAATTCATCCTTAGAAGAATTTGATACACATCATTTCACCGGTCAACTACTATTGACAGATTTGTTAACCAATAAGAATTACCTTATTAATTATGAAAAAGGTAGAGCAAATGAAGAGGCAAAACGAGCAACACAAAACACCAAAAAGATACAGTCTAATGGAAGTAACATTTCATATTGGGAACAGAATTGTCAATATGAAATGCGATGGTGCACTTATTCGACCTTAAGCGCACCAAGTTGCACCTCCAGTGTCCATGTAGTATATAGCGCTACCTGTCAATGGCCTTCACCTATCTGTGGCTTTCCTTTTTCATTAACAGATTCTGATGAAGCCTAAGTATGTGAATATATTTGGTTTCCTGATCCTCCAACCGATCCTGATGGAGACTCTTCAGGAGGATCTTCAGATGTAGTAACCGAAGATGTACCAGATGGAGAGCCTTCGGAATCAGACTACCTATACACCTGTCCAGATAATTTTTCTTTCAGTAGCGTAACAACCCATAGTGTCTGGCAGGAAGGGGTATTAACTAATATTTATTGTAACTTGGGAATAATGGACTTTATGACGCATACAATTTCAAATGCTAAAACCGTCACAATTCCCGAAGTCGCTTTTGAACTACCTTACCATGGTGCGGATGGTGGGATTATATATACTCAAAATGAAGCAAAAGCAATATCAGCGGATGCATTGAATAGGGCTGAAGAAGATATGAGAAAAAAATATAAAGCTAATCCTTATCTGACATCTGGGCAATTAGCAGACTATTGGGTGGTAAGAATGAATATAAGAATGAAGGAAATTACACAGAATAGGGGGAAAGTAGCAAGAACTGGATCTATAAATCCAACAACACCGGCACCTAGAAAAGCATATAATCCATGTTAATTTTTTATTATCTATTTATGATAAGTAGTTTTGATTACTTCGAATATGCGAATCAATATAAGAGAGATCTGTTGCAATATGAGGGAATTCTTATTTATTCCCCTGACCATGGGGCCTTACCACAAGAAGTATTATACTTGCCATGCAAATGGAACAAAAAAGGGCATTTTGAAAATTTTTTAAAAGAAACATTTGCAAGTGGAGATAAAGTTTTATATCAGGTTTATTTCCAGGGTGTTCGCTGGGTAATGCCAAATGTAGTAGAGAAATTATCAGCCTCAAGATATATAAATATCAAGGTTGGTTATAGTGGGACTTATAAAGCTAGCTACGCTCAGTTGACTTTCGATCGAAGCCCAGATCCATTACACGATGAAACGGTGCTATCTCCCCTATCAACTTCGATAGATCTTCCTATAACTGTTGATGGTTGTCAAATGCACGTGAAACTTATGGATCTACCTAATGAAATTGGTAAGTTGAAGATTTATGAACCTATTGATTGGTAAATGCCTTGTTGGTGGTGGTACGTTAATCTGATTATTAATCCAAACTCCACTTAAATTAAAAACGATGTAAACATTTAAAACCAAGACATGTTTAGGTAGAACTAGGAATTTCCTTATAACTCATTGTCTCAAAAAACGAAGGTATCAATCCCCTACTGCATATTTTTCTTTCAGCTGTAAGATTACTTGCATCAAATACTGTAAAGAGAACAAATGTTTAAATGAATGTAATTGACGACGACTTGCATCTGCTGGAACTTTTAAAAATATTGTTTTTAGTAGAGGGTTACAAAGTATTCACAGTCCATAAAGCTGTTGATGTCGAGCGCCACATAGAACAATTTAAACCCGACCTGATATTGATGGATATTCAGCTTGGGGATGGGGACGGAAGAATAATCTGTGATCGGATTAAACAAAAACAACTAGTCAACTCATTCCCCATTATACTTATCACCGCACTTTCCTACCATGAAATCAGCGAGATTGATACGCTGGCCGACGCAGTTATTGGCAAACCATGCGATATCACTATCTTGTTGCAAACCGCAAAGGAACTCATCACCCTTTAGAGCACAAAAATTTCTTAGCCCAATCCCTGAAAGATAGAAATTATCTCACAAAGCAATTTATTTTTCGCCCATTGCTAAAACGGAATCTTTTATTTTCGTCAACGAACTTCATGATTAGTCGTAAAAATTATTTTCTCATCTATCCTGTTACGCTGCTCTTGAAGATCCCACATCCGCTTAACAACACATGTTCACCGGCTCCTATAAAATTTCGGTCAATTCAGCTACTGAAACCCCTTTCGAGTGAATGAAAAGCATTTAGTATTTTACTCTCCTTCCCGATCGTAAACGAATGCTTCACAAATGACACCTTGCTAAATTTTAAAATTGGCGCTGCAGTAGCTCTTCCAAATGAATTGCGAACTTCGTTCATTCCGAAAACTGTGGCAAAAATAAATGACCGGCGACATTAAACAGCAGCTGAAAAGTGAGGTTTTCAGTTTGCATTCCTTGGTTTAACCAGCGAATAATATTTTATCAAACTTTAGGTATTTATCATCTTTGATTTTGAAGAAGTAAATGATCGCATGCTCTGTCTCACTGATTGCATTTCCTTCTTCATCCAATTCCCCAGAAAATACAACTGAAAGCTGAAGCATTGCAGTCGGCTTATCGAAATTAGCAACCATATGATAACCTTCAGTTTTACCCTTGATATCATCAGTAATAGATTCATTAGTTTTGTAGAGTTTATTAAGATCTACCATCCTAACGCTTTCAATAAATGGCGCATTAAAAAGAGATTTGTAATGATCCTTAAAGTCATCTTCTGTAAATATTTCCTTATACTCTTTAGGCCTTCTATCTTCCTCCACACCATCATAAACTGCTGACCAAATCTGCGTGGTATCATCCATGAGAGGGAAGTTAAAATAGGTCTTCATCTTTTCCAAATCACCTTTAGATACAGCTGCGCGAAAATTTTTCAGATCATCAATCCATGTGTTGGTCGAAATATAGCCAGCCTCGGTCTTCCCCTCCATTTTGCCCTCTGGATGACCAGTGGATTGTCGCTCTTCACTGGATTTCTCGACACATGAAGACAATGCGATCATTATTGCACCGGTAAGCAATAATTTAAGTTTATACATTAATCTAATCATGAAATGGGACATATAGTCGAATAGTTTATTTAAAGATAATGAAACTTTAGAAAGAATATTGTATTCAAATCCATTGATTGTATATTTACTTTATGCGAGGAATAACAGTATGATTATCCTTTTAAAATCTAGATTAGAGATTTGGTGCTTGAGATGGCATACGCTTATTTTTTAGCGGTCGGCCTATAATTGAAACTTTAAGAATAAGTAAAACATGAAGAAAATATTGATGCTGTTTATAATAATCTTAATTTTTAGTGCCTGCAGCAATAAAAAAGAAAAATCTATGGCAATATCAGACAACGAAAAATTAGTAAAACAGTATTTTGAGCATTTCAATAATCATGATTGGACAAAGTTATCCAAAATGTATGCGGACACTTCGGAGTTTAAAGATCCATCTTTAGGGCAAGGAATTGTAAAACAAACTAGACAGCAAATAATCGCGAAGTATTCCGAACTAAATAAGATATTTCCAGATCTGCATGACCAGATTATTCAAATTTATCCCTCAGGAGATAAACATATGATTATCGAGTTCGTCTCAACCGGTACAGGCCCAGACAACTCAAAATTTGAATTACCAATCTGCACTATCTTTACAATAGAAAATGGAGTAATTACAAAAGACTTTTCTTATTTCGACAATTTTGAGGAAGAACCATCTGATAAATAATTCTGACTAATAAGTGTATTCGCTGAAAAGCATATGTAAAGTAAACCAGGATTCAAGATGAGCATTATCATCATTGTACTTTTCGATGGCAAAGCAATCTACTTTAATACATCCTAAAATTAAGCACATCATAAAAGTCCATTTAATTTAATTTGCTGAACATTTAAATCTTACTTTAAAAAATGTAAGCTATTCATCTACAGTAATCTGCTCTGTTAAAGCAATTTTCATACAACGCGGTTTGTTGTACCTAGTCGGTTTTCTAAAGTTTTGAAACCTGAGTCCCTTTTTGGGAAGGTCAGGTTGGATTATTAAAGAATAGATTTTGTCTCACAAAACCAAGGTAATCCACCCCCTACTATATGTTTTTCTTTCAACTGTTAGTTTATATCCAACAATTACGGAAAAGAGAAAAAATGGCTCACGAAGCTAATAGTCTTCTAGTTTCAGACCATAATAGTATTTCGACCTATTGTACTTTGTTTTACGAAAGAAGTGCTTAAATTACAAACGGGAAAACAGCGACCTGTCTCAAAAAATGATTTTAAATAAATTTATTTTACTCACACTATTGGTACTTTCTAGTCTAACAGGCTGGAGCCAAGTAACAGACTTGCTAAAGTCAAGAATTGAATTAGCTTTAATATCTTATTATAATGCACAAGGAAGTATAATCTCAGATCTGCCAATATATAAAAACAAAGCGTTTTCCTTTGGTTTTTCAATTTTCATAAATCAACGAGGAAAAATTGACTCAATAACATTTACAAACAAATCTAAAACTTTAGATAGTTTAATATCTTTCGGAAACATTGAGAAGCGCATACGAACTCAGGAAGATTTGTTTTTAGGTCATAAAAATAGCATAATGGTTGGAATAGCATTGGTTAGAAATCATGAAGACACGAAAATTGAAAATTTATATGATAACATAGTCAAAGGTTCAAACCCAGAATTAGTAGATTTCGATAACAGTTTTTATAAAATGTTACCCATTATACCCGATAACGACCCAAGAAAAATCTACCTATTACCAGCTTTTAGTTTGGTTCAAGTAAGAGGTAAACCATAGTTAATTGATACTACGTAGTGAAAAAAGAGATAACTGACGAAATAATGTACTTCCACAGTAACTTAGATAGAACGTTAACTTGGTACTGGTAGCCTCTTATCCTAATCAGATTCGTAAAGGAACCAGGTTAAGAGGTACAGTCCGGAACAAATTAAATTCTCAATAAACGATGAAATTATGCTTTATACTAACTTTTACATTTGTTTTATGCAATCTGAAAGTTGACGCTCAACACTATAGTAGAATCTTTGACAAATCACTAAAAGATGTTGGTTTAGAATTTAGAAAGCCTAAAGGCTTTAGGGATAGAGATTCCATAACACTTTATAATTGTGGTAATAATAAAATGCGGGCAGGGACTATTATTTATTCAATGGTTAATGAGGATAGTAGTTTGATAATTGCATTCTTTAACCTTACAAAATCTGGGAATGAAAATTATGACCCTCTAGATAATGTTATAAGGCAAAAGAACTATTATGCCGACTCTATAAAAAATAGCGTGTTGCTATATAATAAAGCTATGGCAAAAAAGATCTATAATGCTGATGTTGCAGGAGAATTTTCAAGAGATTGCCCCATAAGTTTTTTAGGCCGCTATAATACTAATAGAACTGTTTTCATTGCCAATAGTGATTTTGGTGAAGCCTCTATTATGTATTTCTTTACTGACAATATTAAAAAAGATATTACTAAAATTATTAAAGAAACCTCAGGAATGTTAAGGTTTAAATCAAAACTTAAATAACATTTATTTACCAGCAAATAAAATTCAATAGCTTTTTAGAATATTATTTCATCCACAATTTAACATCTTGAGTTGTGGATGAATACCATTATTTTGCTGGTTCCAAACCCTAATAGTACTTCGACCTAATGTATTTTCTTTTACCAAAGAATTGCTTAAATTACCACAAAAAAACTGCGATCTGTCTCAGAAAACGAAGGTATCCTCGCTAAAGTATATTTTTCTTTCAGCTGTAAGTTTATATACACCTATGACCTGTCTCAAAAAAAGATGGTAAAATTCACATAGAGTATGCTCCTACTATGGTAAAGTTAGTGCATTCTAGCATGATTTAATTTCCGATTACAAGAAAATACTTCATTAGTATCTGACAAATTAAGGCAATGAAACTCCTGATTAGTTTTGTAGATTTATGCTATGGAAGACAATATCAATTGGATCATTGACGAGAAATACATTGAGCGGGCACATTATTATAGGGGAAAAATAATCAGTCAGTTCTGTTTTTTGGAAATGACTATGAGCATGATCATCACCGAATCATTTATCTCTGATCGGGAACTGGGCAATCAAATGTACCACACCCTGCTGGAGAGAATGACCTTTGAAAACAAACGCGCCAGTTTCCAAGTCATCATCTATGGACGGGCAACAGAAAACAGGATAAAGTACAAACATATCTTCAAGGAGCTCTCCGAGCTCAACGACTTGAGAAACCAGTTCGCACATTATCCACTAATCCCTACGATTGCCGACTGGGATCAAGAAACTGGAATGGGACTGGCCAAATTCCGTGACAAACCTAACGCAATCAGGTTTAAGGTAGATGAATTGGAACATATACTAGCAAGGATAAACAAAATGGACTTTATGCTGAACCAGGCGTTCATAAGTACTGAAACTGAAAAATAAATCCAGCAAAGGATGGTATTCTTAGATTTATAGACAAAAAATATTCCTGTTATCATAGGGTGAACGGGATGATTGGCTTCATTGTTCAACGACTAGATATAGATAATAATGTCAACCTTATAAATGATGTTTTGCGAGACCAATATCCGAATGCAAATACCACTAAGTTCCTAACTAAAATTAACTCAATCGAAAGCCATAAATATCTCTATGACTCCGAACATACTGACATAGATAATAACCAATTAGTTTTATATCATTTAATGTTGGATTTTTCTTCAAATATTGAAACGGTAAATTAACTTGAATTATGGAAGGAAAATGTAAATCTATTTCAGGACAAGACAATACTTAATCATAGTAATTTACTTTACATTCATGTTAATTTCGGAATTCCGAAAATTATAAATCCAATTTTGTGGGCACATTTATTATAGATAAGCAAACTTTTAATGATCTAAACATTTTCTCAGAAGATGTAAGTTCAAATTCGATATTAAATTTATTCAAGTATACCAGAACGTTAGGTGGTAGAAAACGATTAATTGAAATGATGAATAATCCTCTCAATAATCTCTATGAAATCACTTCCCGGAGAGATAGTATTAAATTTTTCTTTGATAACCAAATTAATTTCGACATTAAAAATGAGGAAATTGATCTAATTGATTTCTATCTTGATAGCAAATTCAAGCATTTTAAAAACAACCCACTTGATGCATTATCGGATTACTTAACACGTAATTCTAGCAACCATTATTATATTATTAGAACTGGGCTAAGGTATCTTATCCAGACCACAAAATATATTTTAGAATTCATAAAGGATCAAAAGGCAAATAACCCTTCAATATATCTTTTACAAATATTCGATCAAATTCTGGATATCATTAATGGCGGTGTTTTGATGAAAGCTTCACATCTCGACGAAAAACGTCTTAGTTTCTTAGATGTAACCAATTTAGACAGAGCTATACGCGGAGCAGAAAAACACAACATAAAAAAATTTTTACAGCTGATGTATGAATTAGACGTCTTTGAAAATGTTGCTTTAGTTGCTGCTTCTAAAGGATTTTCGTTCCCGATTTTTAATAACGATGAAGATTTGAAAATAAACATTACTGGCCTTTTTCACCCTTCAATTAAGAACCCAGTTAGAAATGATCTCCATCTAGATGTTACTAAAAACATAATATTCTTAACAGGATCTAATATGGCCGGAAAGTCCTCTTTACTAAAGTCGTTAGGGTTAACAATTTATTTATCTCACCTAGGCTTTCCCGTGCCAGCAGAGACGATGAAATTGAGTGTATTTAATGGTATGGCAACAACAATTAATCTTCCTGATAATATTAACGAAGGTTTAAGTCATTATTATACGGAAGTAAAGAGAGTAAAGGAGGTTGCGGAAATCTTGTTAAGAAATCAAAATATTTTTGTAATATTTGATGAGTTGTTTAGAGGAACTAACGTAAAGGATGCCTATGATGCGTCCTATCTGATTATATCGGAGCTATCAGCTATTCGAAATTCAGCATTTATTATTTCGACCCACATCATAGAACTTGCTGCTTCTCTAAATAAATTTCAAAATATCTCATTTGGTTACTTAGACACCTATTTTGAAAACCAAAAACCGGTCTTTACTTATTCACTTAAAGAAGGAATTTCCAATGAAACCTTAGGAATGTATATAGTAAAGAACGAAGGGATTGTGGAAGTTTTAAAGATGGCTGCAAAAAAATCTTTATGTAAATCTTAGTTTAATACTCTTAATCATTAAAACTGGATTCTCAAAACTTGAGGTTATCTTATCTATAATTTTAGATATGAATTCATAATACGTTATCTCAAAAGACGAAAGTGCCCCCTACTGTCATTCATAAAAACATAAAATTTAAGGGTGAAATGCATCTTTTTTTATTTACCTTAGGTCTGCCTTATATAAACGCTTCTCAATGAAATCTAATACCGAAACTATTTTAAAATTGTTTTTGAAGACTATTAATGCAAATGTCAATAGTCAAACGGCTTCTAAATGTTTAGAAAGGCATCCTAATTATAACAGCCTCCTCGCAATAAGTGACTGCTTAAATGAGTGGGATATATCTAATAGAGCGGTGAAGATTGACAAAAGTGGATTTAGTGACGATGACCTTACTTACCCATTTATTGCTTATTTAGGTGATAAAAATGGTTCTTTTATTTTAGTGAAACGTATCTCAGGAACTACAGTAAATTATTTTGACGAAAATGGAAAAAATGCCTCAATTGATCGGGATCATTTTTTTTTGATGTGGGATGGTATACTACTTGAAGCTGAAGTTAACTCCTATGGTAAAGAAAAAAATTATAGAATTAATAGAATAAGATATTTACTTGAGAATTTAAGGCCTTCAATAGGTATAGGTATATTCGTTATTCTGCTAATATTTATAATCAAATCTCAGAATCTATCTTTTATATTTATTTCATTTATTTTACTTAAGGTAACAGGTGTTATAGTTACAAGCTTGCTTTTGGTGCAAAGCATAGATGCAAAAAATCCGTTAGTGAAGAATATCTGTGGATTAATTGGAAAAAATGATTGTAATAGTATTTTAAAAAGCGAGGCAGCAAACATCACCGATTGGCTGAGCTGGAGCGATGTTGGCTTTGTCTATTTCACGGGTTCTTTACTTTGATTATTGGTTAATCCTGCGACCTTAACCTCGATAGTTTGGGTCAATCTTTTTGCGTTACCATATACATTTTACTCTTTGACCTATCAATACCGCAGACGAAAGTGGTGTACTTTATGTTGCATTGTGCAATTAATATTACTTTTAGAAGCTCTCAATGGCTTTTTATTTTCGAGCGATTACTTAAAAATTAACCTAAATAGTTCAATTCTACTGGAAACATTAATATGTTTCACTATTCCAGCATTGGTTTGGTCGCTGTTAAAGCGGCCACTTACTCTTGCAGCTCAGGTTTTGCCACTACGTAGGCAATTGAATCTATTTAAATATGACGAATCGCTCTTTCAACAATCCCTTTCAAAGCAAGCTAGGTTTGCTGTTGGAAAAGATTTGATGCCAATTATTTTAGGTAACTACGATGCCGAAATGATCATAACAATTGTAAGTAATCCTTATTGTAGTCCGTGTGCAATCGCACATCTTTCATTGGATGAGTTGCTTAAAAAAAGGAAAGACTTGCAACTACGTATTGTTTTTATATCCGCAAATGAAGATGATGATGCTAGAACTAAGGTGGCAAGACACATAATAGCCTTGAACATGTTTAAAGATACTGAAATTGTTAAGGCGGCTTTAAACGATTGGTATTTTCAAATAACAAAATATGAAGATTGGATAGAAAAATTTCCTGTAGAATATAATGAGGAAGTTGCTGAGGCTACATCAAGACAAAAGGATTGGTGTGAAATGGCTGAAATTGACTACACGCCAGCCATTTTAATTAATGGTTATAAACTACCCGATCCGTACAGGGTTGAAGATCTTGAATTCCTAATAAATTAATTATGCTGCCGAAAATTATTCACCAAATTATAATTGGAGACAAACAAAACAAAGTTATTAAGCGCTGTCTATCATCCTGGAAAACCTTAACTAAGAGAGATTTCGAAATAAGGGTGTGGAATAGGGATACAATACAATCATTTGTACAAGAAAATTATCCATTTGCCTTAGATATCGTATTAACCGCGAGAAACTATGCAGAACTCTCTGATATAGCCAGATATCTAATAATCTATCATTATGGGGGGCATTATTATGACTATGACATCCAACTCCTGGATTTAGACTTATTCAGCAGCTTGCATGAGGACAATACCAGCGGCTTTTTGTTAGAAGATTTATCGGACGGTGCAATAGCGTGTGAGGGTTTCTGTGCAAGTCCTTCAGAACCATATCTGCATAAATTAGTTAAAGATATAGTGGAAATTTATGAAAAAGGGGATCGAGAAAAGCTGCATACGATTGATTATTCAGGCCCTTTTAGAATGCGTGATTCATTGCGAAAGTCCCAGACTAGGCAAAATATTATTCCGGTTAATGATGTGTTTTTATATAGCTATCATGAGATAAAAGAAATGCCTGAGAGAGCAATCAACCGGCCAATGATACACTATTGGATCCATTCGTGGTTGTAATGTATACTTTGCTGAATTATAGAATAAGAACCTTCGATTTAAGCCAACAATTTAAAATTTTAATAAAAACAAACTTATAAGACGAAAAGACCTAAAGAACACAATTTGGTTGCTAATCCCAGGGATTCTTCAACCATGGCATTAAGGCATAAGCCATTAGCCTACCTAAAGACGTTATAATTTTACTATTAATAAAAAAACTATGAAAAAGACCACGATTAAACCTTTGCAAATATTCAGCAGAGATCAGTTAAAAAAAATAAGAGGGGGTGATTATGGCGGATATGGCTGCAAGACAGCTTCATGTACTTGGACAGATGAAAGCGGACGCACAACAGATGGAACCTGCGGAGGCAGGGGAGAGTCGGGGGGGCCATATGGAACCATTACTATGGAATGCTTCTGTAATACGTCAAATCACACATCGCCTACACCTGTAGGTAGCAACGGCGGAGTAAGCGGATGCTATAAATAAAAATTGATAAGGTGATAGGCTAGTCGTTATTATAAAGCAAAAAAATGGCAGAATATGTCTATTAGCTTATCACTTTATTAACTTTAACTAAAATGAAAAATATACTAATTGTCTTAATAATTTGCACGCTGCAAAATTCATGCAAGCGGTCTCATGAAAAAATAGCTATACTCCATGGGACCGGATTGGACAAAAGCATTAAAAAAGTTTACTTAACTACAGTGCCAGAGTGGGATGTTTTTCTTGATTCTGCTGAATGCATAAATGGAACTTTTACTATAAATTACAGCCCGTCAAAGGGATTTGAACCCTTTTTTGCCAGTATTTGTTATCTCGACTCTTCAAAAGAAATCAAGCAATTTTATATAAGGAACGAGATAATAATGAAAAAGACAAAAAAGAATTCTTCTAACTCAGGATTTATGCTAGATTACGGAGAATCCATTTTTAAAAACTTTGATCAAAAAGACGGAGAGACCGACGTTACCCTTGAAGGAGGAAAAGAGAGTAAGTTATTTAAACAATATGAAGGTCAAAGTATTGGATTTATAAAAGGTCCCACTGATGTATCCGGATTCAAGAGGGTCATCTCAAAATTACAACAAAATCCTGATTCATTTTTTCTTTTGGCTAATATAATTCAGTTTCGAGAGCAATATTCACAAATTCAATTAGAACAAATAATTCGGACTTTTGATCCAACGTTAAAAGCTTCTGAAGCTGGGAAATTTCTTGAGGAATATGTTGCAAACATGCCCAATATAACTCAGAAGCCAGTTAACCTATCTCTTGTTTCTGATAAGGGAATTAGAATTGGGGCTATAAATAAAAGAAGAAAATTGAATATGTTAATTTTCTGGGCCAGTTGGTGTGGACCGTGTCGAGCGGAATTACCTGATTTGAAAAACATTAAAAGGTTGATAAAGAGCGATGACTTTTTCATGGCGAGTATATCTATCGACAAGGACACTTCAGCTTGGAAAAACGCGATAATTGATGATAAACCAGAATGGGATCAGTTCTTGGTTGAGAAAAAAGACTTAAATAAAATCATGGCTAGGTTTCAATTTTCATCAATACCCTTGGTTATTTTTACTGACAGCGATGGCAATGAGCTCAAACGTTTTGATGGGTATCAGCCTGGTCAAGTCCCAAATTATTTAAATTATATAAAGCAACATTTATAGCAATATTTATTAGCCGTACTAAAACAATGGCAATGCCTAGTTCAAATCAACTTATTTGATTGTACGCAGGAAAATTAATAAATTCAATCAAAGTTCTTTCTTTCCCTTATGAGGTACGTAATTCTGCTTATGGAGGACCCCAACCTATCTGTCCGTGGATCAGTATGGAAGTTTTACTTTACAGGACGAATGCCCTATTATCTTTAAAAGCAACGTTGTACATGCGCAAAAAATTCCCTTTATATATGCAACCTGATCAAATGGATTGCGGCCCAATTTGTCTGCGTATGGTTGCCAAATATTATGGCAAAAGTTTCAGCAATCAAAAGTTACGTGAAATTTGCGGCATTAATAGAGAGGGTGTTTCGCTTCTTGGTATTAGCGAAGCGGCAGAAAAGATTGGTTTTCGTACAATGGGGATCAAGCTGAGTATAAAACAACTTGCTGAAATCGATTTACCAGCTATTCTACACTGGGATCAGAACCATTTCGTTGTGCTTTATAAAACTAAAAATAACCTCTACCATATCGCCGACCCCGCTAAAGGTCTCATTATTTATACAGAGTTAGAATTCCTTGAACATTGGATGACTACACCTAATAAAAGTAATGCTGATGGGGTTGTACTCACTATATCTCCAATGCCAGATTTTTACAGTCAGGAAAATGATAAGGTAGATGGACTCGATATTGGCTATTTGTTAAAATATCTCTTCCAGTACAAACAGCTCATTGTACAGCTTTTTGCGGGCTTGGCAGTCGGAAGTTTATTACAGTTGCTATTACCCTTTCTTACCCAAAGCATAGTCGATGTTGGTATCAATACCCGCAACCTAAATTTCATTTACGTCATCCTTATTGCCCAGACTATGCTCTTCTTAGGCAGGATGAGTGTGGATTTTATCCGATCTTGGATATTGCTACACATCAGTACACGGATCAACATCTCTATCTTAACCGATTTTTTAATCAAGCTCATGAAATTGCCTATGGAATTTTTCGACACAAAAATGACGGGTGATATCATGCAGCGTATGAATGATCAGAAAAGGATAGAATCTTTCTTAACTGGATCAACGCTTAATGTAGTTTTTTCAATGTTTAATCTGGTGATTTTTGCCGTTGTACTAGCTTATTATAACATAAACATATTTATTATATTTATGATCAGTACAGTCTTATATGGCCTTTGGGTAATTGCATTCTTAAAAAAACGGCGAATGCTTGATTTTAAGCTGTTTGATATCTCGTCTAAAAACCAAAGTGCTATTGTTCAGCTCGTTAGTGGGATGCAAGAGATTAAGCTGAATAATTGTGAACAGCAAAAGCGCTGGGAATGGGAACGAATTCAAGCTGGGCTTTTTCGCTTTAATATAAAAAGTCTGGCTTTAGGCCAATATCAGCAGGCCGGTACTTTCTTCATAAATGAAGGGAAAAATATTCTAATTACTTTTTTGGTTGCAAAATCCGTTATAGATGGCCAGCTTACCTTAGGCGCAATGATGGCGGTACAGTATATAATTGGACAGCTAAATAGCCCTATAGAGCAAATGCTGGGTTTTATTCAGCAATTGCAGGACGCAAAAATATCTTTAGAGCGTTTGAATGAAATCAGGGAAATGGATGATGAAGAGCCCCGGGATAAAACCTTTGTAAAAGATTTACCTTCTGATAAAAGCATTTCGCTGCAAAATTTATCGTTTACCTATCCCGGCGCAGGGAATGAGCCCGTTTTATCTCAAATTAATCTGCACATTCCGGAGGGGAAAACAACTGCTATAGTGGGCATGAGCGGAAGTGGTAAAACCACTATTTTAAAGTTACTGCTCCGTTTTTATGAACCGCAAAAAGGCGATGTTAAAGTTGGCAACTGTCACCTGGAACACATTAGTTTCAGGTACTGGCGCAGTCTATGCGGTGTGGTAATGCAGGATGGCTTTATCTTTTCCGACAGTATTGCAAAAAATATAGCTGTGGGCGATGAATACCCCGATATGATCAAGTTAAAAGAGGCCATAAATGCCGCCAACATTAGGGAATTTATAGAAAGTCTTCCGCTTGGTTTAAACACAAAGATTGGTGCTGAAGGCAATGGCATCGGTCAAGGCCAGCGGCAACGAATTTTAATTGCTCGTGCAGTGTATAAAAACCCTGAATACATATTTTTCGATGAGGCAACCAATGCGCTGGATTCAAATAATGAAAGGGTAATCATAGAAAACCTGGAAAAGTTCTTCAAAGGCAAAACGGTTGTGGTTGTCGCTCACCGTTTAAGCACTGTGAAGCATGCCGATAATATTGTTGTGCTGGATAAGGGGGTCATTATAGAACAGGGAAGCCATGCCGAACTAACGAGGTCAAAAGGTGAATATTACCAGTTGGTTAAAAATCAGTTGGAATTAGGAAATTAATTTTGGAGTTAATCGTACGCTTTAGCAATATGCCAACAGAAGAATTAACCTATCAGGAAACAAACAGCGAAGAGGTTCAGGAAATCATCACTGCGATACCGCCATGGATATTAAGGTTCGGAATTACCCTAATTTTAATCGTATTGGCTGGTATTGTACTTTTATCGGCTTTGATTGAATATCCTGATGTAGTTAAGGTGAGTCTTAAGGTAAACTCCTTAAACTCGCCAAAAGCGGTGCTTGCGAAGCAAAGTGGTAAATTAACGGCTCTATTGGTGCAAGACGGTCAAATGGTCAATATAAACCAGCCTTTAGCTTATTTTGAAAGCACCGCGAAACCTGAACACATTTTACAGCTTAATAAAACCTTGAAAGCAATTCAATCAGCGGTTCTTAATAATACTGGCAAACCCTTTGAATTACCGGACAACTTAAACTTAGGCGAATTACAAAGCAGTTACCAAAGCTTCTATCAGCAATATTTACAATACCAGTCCACTCAAAAAAATGGTTATTATTTAAACCGAATGGCTTTTCTGGAAAAAGATTTAAGGGATATCGGTATTTTAAAATCTCAAATTTTCAAGCAGCAAAAAGTCCAACAGTTAGAATATGCTAACCAGGAAGAAGAATATAAAGCTTACCAAAAATTATATAAAAACAAAGTCATCTCCAGGAGTGAGTTTGCACAGCAAGAAAATAAATATTTAAGTTCAAAATATCCGTTGCAACAAACCGAGACCGCTTTATTAAACAATTCTGGTAATTATAGTGCAAAAGAGAAAGAATTATTAGATTTAAAACATACTATTTATGAAGAACGGGCCAAATTTCTCCAGGCATTAAACCAATGCCTTACGGTAAGCGACGCATGGATATTACAGCATATTTTAACAGCACCCTTAGCAGGTAAATTGAGTTTCGCAGGTATTGTTCAGCAAAATCAAAACGTTTTGAACAACCAAGAAATTTTTATTGTAAACCCAGAAAACAGCGATTTTTTTGGTGAAGTACAGATACCACAATATAATATGGGTAAGATTCGTAAAGGTGCGCGCACTTTAGTTAAACTTCGAAGTTATCCATTTGAGCAGTATGGAATGATTCGGGGCAGGTTATCTTATATTTCGGATGTTGCTTACCAAGATAGCGTATTTATAGCAAAAGTTAGTTTTGAACGATTTGAAAATAAAGACCCAAACTTGAAAATTGTGCTTAAAAATGGTATGCAGGCTAATGCTGAAATTATAACTGAAGAAAGTTCTTTGCTGCAGCGCTTTTTTAGAAATATAGCAAAGATGTTGAATGATGGTTAGGTTCCCAATTATTACTCGTAAAAACAAAAGTCGATAAGCCAATAACTTCCCACCGCACATTGGCGGCCTGCATAAAGGCACTCACAAAATTCAGGCTCAAAGATGGTCGACTAATCGATTTGATGGAAAAATAATTAGAACCATGAGATCTAGCTACTATCAAATAAAAAAGTCTCAAAAAACGAATGTTTATCAAAAAAAAACCAAAACCCATTCAATATTTGTGAAAATAAGTTCTTATGTGCCTCGTTCTTATTATTATCATTCTACGAGATGTTAAGAAATGATACCTCAATACTTAATCCTTCTTTATTGCTACACGTGTTGTTTCGCCCATAATGATGGTGATAATCTCTTTATCGGCCTTCTTTGTGAAAATCAAATCCAAACCTTCCTCATTTTCACCGAAAAAACGGTTTTCGCTTTCAGGAAGCAGATCTGATCTGTTTCCGTTTTTCGGAAAGACAACTAGCTTTCCATTTTCCAGCTTTACATCGAGAATTAAATGTGCTTCCAAAATTTCGTAAGTACCGACATATTTAAGAAGTTGAACAGGTTCCAGATGAATTGGTTTTTTCTTAAAGGGCAAATAATAAGGTTTACCATAAAGTATTGAAATAATTCCTTTTGCAATCATGTCCAGCCCTGGTACCTCGTAATTGGATAATAATATTACAGCTACGTCATCATCAGCAATCCTTGAAAAATTGCTTCTAAATCCCCAAACTCCTCCGCTATGTGAAACCCTGCGTTTTCCATGTAGAGAATCAATAATCCATCCATATCCGTAAGTTTTAGTGTACGGTTTGTAAGCAAGTTCAAGAGATTTTCTGGAGATAAATTTATATTTCTCCAGGATTTGATGCCACTTATATAAATCAAAGATATTGGAGTATATCGCTCCTGCAGAATACGTTCCCGCTGAATCCATTAAGGGAGTTTCCTTGTTATAATTTTTTCCGATTTTTGCCCAATATCCTTTGGCTTTATCGCTTTTTCTTAATCCCTCAAAATCGAATCCGGTGTTTTTCAACCCATAAGCACTAAAGATGTATTTTCTTATTGCTAGTTCATAAGTCATCTTTGTAACCTTGGCGATTATGTTTCCCAATAAATAATATCCACGATTACTGTAGTTAAATGATAAACCAGGTTCAGAACCGGGTGCAGTCCCATTGAGTTCAGCTAATAATATTTGTTCCCTGCTCAATACTTTTTTATCATACTTCTCTTGCTTCTCCTC
>Ga0308159_1002209_pt1 | contig 23378 bp, 26 predicted proteins | sample PhyCR1_FD_201040 | JGI IMG/M metagenome (GOLD analysis project Ga0308159, IMG submission 201040) | Phyllosphere microbial communities from UC Gill Tract Community Farm, Albany, California, United States - DLSLC.R1 | ecosystem: Host-associated > Plants > Phyllosphere > Unclassified | place: USA... | reverse complement strand
GATTCCGACGCCCGCTGCGCGTAGCGTCGCCAGATTGGCGGTGGTGGCCTCGCGATTGTCGATCAGCACGCCTTCGGTCACTTCCACCTCGATCCGGCAAGGGTCGATGCCCTGGGAAGCGGTGGCGGCCAGCATCCGCTGGGCGAGGTTCGGTTCGCGAAGCTGCACTGGCGACAGGTTGATCGCCAGCATCCATTCGGCGGGCCAGGCCCGCGCCGTGGCCAGCGCATCGACAAACAGACGCTGCCCGATCTCGCCGATCAGGCCGCTTTCCTCCGCCAGACCGATGAACACATCCGGGCTGACCGGCCCCAACACCGGATGATCCCAACGCGCCAGCGCTTCCTGCCCGATGATCCGGCGCGACGCGCAGTCGGCGATCGGCTGATAGACCAGATGAAGTTCGCCGCGCGTGACGGCCTCGTGCAGTTCATGCGCCAGCCAGTGGCGCTGCCGCCGCTCCTCATCCATCGCCATGTCGTAACGGCGGGCGCAGTGACGACCATCGGCCTTGGCCCGATATAGCGCGATGTCGGCGCAGGCCTGAAGCTCGTCGGCCTCCAGCCCGTGGCGGGGCGACAGCGCGACGCCGATGCTCATCCGCACCGCCGGGCTCGCGAGATCTTCGGCAATGACGGCATAGATGCGGCGCACCAGCGCCTCGGCATCCTCTTCTTCGGTGGTCAGATGATGGATGATCGCGAACTCGTCGCCACCGATGCGCGCGACCGTGTCGTCGCGGCCCACCGACGCCTCCAACAGGTCGCTGGCGCGCTTGAGCAGGATGTCGCCGGCCGCATGGCCAAGCGTGTCGTTGACCCCCTTGAACCCATCGAGATCGATCGCCAGCAACGCGATCCTGCGGCCCGCCTGCAGTGCGGCATCCAGCCGGTCGGCAAAAACGACGCGGTTGGCCAGCCCGGTCAGGGAATCGTGATGCGCCAGATACTCGACCTGACGCTGGATACGTTCGCGTTCCTCGACGGCGCGGGCCAGCATGTCCATGCCCCGCGCCAGCTCGCCCAGCTCGTCGCGGCGATGCAGCCATAACGGCACCAGCGGCTTTCCAGTGCTCATCGCGCGCATCCCCGCAACGATGTCCATCAGCGGCCGCATCACCCGGATGCGAAGCCAGAGGATCAGCCCGCTGACCAGGATGACGAGGAGCAGTCCGGCCAGCATCATCTGGGCCAGCACCCGCCGCGCCAGTGCCTCCACCTCACGGGTTTGCCAGGTCAGGCGGCGGCTAAGCTTTCCGTGCACCATCTCGCGATGATGCTCCATGTCGTGCAGCCGGGCGATGAACAGCGGCATGGTCCGCTTCAGCAAAGCCGGGTCGGCCGCAGCCTCGGCGATCACGCGCCGCGCGCTGTGCAGGAAACGCCGTTCCGCCGACACCGCCGTAAGCTGGGCCGAGCGGATCGGGTGCGACATCCGGTCGTTGCGGACCACCGGCTCCGCCAGCCATGTCCGCGCCGTCGCATCCAGCCCCTGCCAGCGCTCGGCAGCTACGCTCTGTCCCCTTTCCGACCGGCGAGTCAGGTCGCCGACCTGGATTCGGAAGTCGCGAAGTCGCGCGTCCCTCTTGTCATGCTGGTCCAGCAGGGATGCGATCTCATGGGTCGACCGGACCATCCTAAGCAACTGGTTGTTCAGCAGAAGTCCGCATCCACCCAGCGCCAGACTGACGCCCAGCACAACCGTCAGCATCGTCGCGAAACGGAATTCCAGGGATTGGATGCGACGACGAAGCCAGATCATGGTCAGTCGCGTATACAGTTTCCTCTTAAAATAGGTGAAGCAATCACGGCGAGCCTGCCCAATTCTGGTTCAGTCCTGCGCGAAGACCAGAGTATTGATCGGTCGGTCCCGTTCGTTGACGGTCAAGACCCGGCCGTTCATCGGCAAGGATCGTTGCGGACAGGCGGGGCGCGAACACTGGCGGCATCCCGGTCCGATCGGCGTCGCCGTCTCGGTCAGCGGGTGGCCGCGCGCCGCCGCGACCTGCCCCGCCAGCCCGGCCTCCACGCCCAGGACGATGGCGAACCGTGCCCGCACCCCGGATGCGTCACGCCCGGCCCGCTCCTGCGCGCGGGTGATCGTCGCAAAGCGGCTGCCGTCCGGCATCTCGACCAGTTGGAATATCGCCTCCCCCATCCGTTCGAACGCGGCAAAGACCTGCCAGAGCGGGCATCGCCCATCCGCCTCGACCAGTACCGGATTCGCCGATCCGGCATAGCGTTTGGACACCTGCCCCGCCCGGTCGATCCGCATCAGGAAAAAGGGTAGTCCGCGCGCGCCGACCCGCCCGAGCGTCGTCAGCCGATGGGCCAGTTGCTCGTGCGACACGCCGAAGCGCCGCGCCAATATGTCCAGATCATAGCCGGTCGCCTCGCACGCCCGCAGGAACCGGGCATAGGGCATGACCAGCGCGGCCGCGAAATAGCGGTGCAGATATCGCCGGAACAGCCGCTCGGCGAGCCGGTCGCCAAAGGCCGCGCCGCGCGCCAGCGCCTCGATCTCGGCGCGCGCCTCCAGCTGGGCGAGTTGCGTCGCCAGGGCAAAGACCCGCGCCGGACCGTCCAGCATCTCGGACAGTTGCAATTGGCGCGCATGGAGGTCCAGCCGGGTCAGCAGTTCGGGCAATATGTCGATCGGCAGGATACGGATGGTCAGCGCGTGGCGGACGCGCAGCCGTTCGGCCAGCGTGGCATAGAGATCGCCTGCCCCCATGCGCAGTTCGTCGGCCAGCCCCTCGGCGGCGGCGTCCAGATCGGGAAAATGGTTACGCCACCGCTCGATCTCGCGCCGGACACTCACGGTCGGGTCGGGATTTGCCGGAGCCTCCGTTCCTCCACCGCCAGCCCCGGCGAGCCGGTCGAACGCGCGCGCGAACGCCTCCGCCCCGCCGGGCGCGGCCGCCAGCCATTCCTCCAGCTCGGCACGGTCGATCTCCAGATCGGCGAATAGCGGATCGGCCAGCCGCCGCCGCATCGCCGCCGCGCCGCCGCCCGGCGCATCGCTGGTCAGCGCGCGCGGATCGAAGTCGAACGTCTCGACCAGCCGGACCAGCAACGCGGCCGAGACGGGCCGCTGGTTGCGCTCGACCAGGTTCAGATAGCTGGGCGAGATATCCAGCATCTCCGCCATCGCCGCCTGGGACAGGCCGTTCTGCCGCCGCAGCCGCCGCACGGCATGGCCCGCAATGACCTTGGCTCCGCTCATCGCCGCTCTCCTTGCTCACCAAGCTGCGCCGCGTTCGGGAGACTGTCAATTCTTTACAAGGCAACATTGCACGATGGCAGGATCGGCGACGGCACGACGCGGTGGCACGCGCACTACCCCTTCTGGAACGATGATCCTCGCGGCAATCTCTCGGTCAAGAACAGTCAAATTGTAAAGGACGATGCGATGCCGAGCTTCCAGGATCTGATACCCGCCCCCGCCGGGCGGTTCGACGGCATCGCCCGTCCCTACACCGCCGCCGATGTCGCACGGCTGCGCGGATCGATCACGGTCGAGCATACGCTGGCCCGGCGTGGTGCGCTGAAGCTGTGGGAGTTGCTCCATTCGGAGGATTATGTCCCGGCGCTGGGCGCCCTGTCGGGCAATCAGGCGATGCAGATGGTTCGCGCCGGGCTGAAGGCCATCTATCTTTCGGGCTGGCAGGTCGCGGCGGACGCCAACACCGCCGGACAAATGTATCCCGACCAGTCGCTCTACCCCGCCAATGCCGGGCCGGAGCTGGCGCGGAAGATCAATGCGACACTCGCCCGCGCCGACCAGATCGAACATGCCGAGGGCGGCGCGACGCGCGACTGGTTCGCGCCCATCGTCGCCGATGCCGAGGCCGGGTTCGGCGGGCCGCTCAACTGCCACGAGATCATGAAGGCCTATATCGCGGCAGGGGCGGCGGGGGTGCATTTCGAGGACCAGCTGGCCTCGGAGAAGAAGTGCGGCCATCTGGGCGGCAAGGTCCTGATCCCCGCGCAGGCGCATATCCGCAACCTGGATGCCGCGCGGCTGGCGGCGGACGTGGCGGGCGTACCGACCGTCATCTGCGCGCGCACCGACGCCGAGAGCGCTCGGCTCATCACCTCGGATGTGGACGAGCGCGACCATGAATTCCTGACCGGCGAGCGGACGGCGGAGGGGTTTTTCCGCCTGAAGCCGGGCACCGGTGTCGACCATTGCATCCAGCGCGGCCTGGCCTTCGCGCCGCATGCCGATCTGCTGTGGTGGGAGACGTCCAAGCCCAATCTGGCGGACGCACGCCGCTTTGCCGAGGCGATCCGGCGCGAGCATCCGAACAAGATGCTGGCCTATAATTGCTCGCCCAGCTTCAACTGGGAGGCCAATCTCGACCGCGACGACATCGCGCGTTTCCAGCGCGAGATCGGGGCGATGGGGTACAAGTTCCAGTTCGTCACGCTCGCCGGGTTCCACCAGCTCAACTACGGCATGTTCGAGCTGGCGCGCGGATATCGGGATCGCGGCATGGCCGCCTATTCCGAGCTGCAACAGGCCGAGTTCGCCGCCGAGGCCAACGGCTATACCGCGACCCGCCACCAGCGCGAGGTCGGGACCGGCTATTTCGACCTGATCGCGCAGATCGCGGCGGGCGGTGACAGCTCGACCACCGCGCTCGCCGAATCCACCGAGGCCGCCCAGTTCGTCCAGGCTGCCTGACACCCATAACGAAGGAGAATATGCCATGCCGACCGAACCGCAACGCAGCCGCGCCGTCTTCTCCACCGAGGATTTCGCGCTGATGAAGGAAGCCATCGCCGAACACGTCAAGCGCGTCGCCGACGACCCCCGCTCGATCAAGTTCGCGCATCTCTACCACCGGCTGGGGCGGATCGCGTCCTGAGGTAATCCCTTGGCCTTCGACTTCGCTCAGGCTGAACGGAGGGTTGTATCCAGCTCCCCCACCTCCGTTCGCACTGAGCGTAGTCGAAGTGCACGCCGGTCCCTCTGCCAAACAGGGCTGCCGACCCAAGGAACAACCGCCCCCATCGCACGCTGTACCGGCCATGCCCGACACCGGCCTGACCGCACGCATCCGCAAGAATATCGTCCTGTACGGCGCGCTGGCGGCCAATCTGGCGATCGGCGTCGCCAAGTTCGTCGCCGCCGGGATCACCGGCTCCTCCTCGATGCTGACCGAGGGCGTGCATTCGGTGGTCGACAGCGGCAACCAGATCCTGCTGCTCTACGGCCAGAAGCGCGCCAAGCGCGGCCCCGATGCGATCCACCCCTTCGGCTATGGGCGAGAACTGTATTTCTGGGCGTTCGTCGTCGCGATCCTGATCTTCGCGCTGGGCTCCGGCATCTCGATCTATGAGGGCTGGCTGCACATCAAGTCACCCGAGCCGCTGCGCGATCCGACCGTCAACTATATCGTCCTCGCCATCGCCTTCGCACTGGAGGGCGCGAGCTGGGCCATCGCCGTGCGCGAATTCTCCCGCACCAAGGGCAATAGCGGCTGGTGGCGCGCCATCCATGATTCCAAGGACCCGCCGGGCTTCATCGTCCTGTTCGAGGATTCGGCGGCGCTGGCAGGCCTCGTCATCGCGGCGCTCGGCGTCTGGCTGTCGCACGAGACGGGCGATGCCCGGATCGACGGGATCGCCTCGATCCTGATCGGGTTGGTGCTGGGGCTGGTCGCGATCCTGCTCGCGCGGGAATCCAAGGGGTTGCTGATCGGCGAGCGTGCCGACCCGGAGGTGGTCGAGACGATCCGCGGCATCGTCGCCGCGCGTCCCTGGATCACCCATGTCAATCATGTCCGCACGATCCACACCGCGCCCGACAGCATCTTCGCTGCGATCAGCGCCGATTTCGTCGACAGCCTGCCCATGGGTGCGGCGGAGACGATGATCGAGGTATTGGAGGACGATCTGCGGCGCGCCGTGCCCAGCCTGTCGTCCATCTATATCCGGCCCGAAAAATACGAGAATGCGGCTGCGGCGATCCCGCAACATAGGTTATGAGGGCGGTCATGACGATCTTCCTGCGACTCGCAATGGCCCTGGCCCTGACGTTCGGCTGCGCGCTGCCCGCGCAGGCGGCGGTCACGATCACCTTCTGGAGCCATGAGCTGGGCAACAGCTTCCCCCATGCCTTTTTCTCGCTGCGCGGCACGGTGGATGCGACGGGCCAGCCGGTCGACGCCAATTACGGCTTCACCGCCCGGTCGGTGTCGCCCGCCATTCTGATGGGCACGGTCAAGGGACGGCTGGACATCTCAAAGCCCTTCTACATCTCGACCAGCGACGCGCAGTTTTCCTACGTCATGACCGATGCGCAATATGGCGACATATTGGCGCTGGTCGCGGCTTGGGACGAGAAGACGGGCGACTCGCACTACAATCTGAACGACCGCAACTGCGTGCATTTCGTGCAGGAAGCGGCGCGGCGGCTGGGCCTGGTCGGGCTCGATCATCCCGAACTGATGAAGAAGCCGCGTTCCTATCTGAAGGCCGTGGCACAGGCCAATGTCGGCCGGGTCACGCCGATCGGCCAGCATGGCAAGGAGTATCTCGCCTCGCTCCCGCCGCTGCCCGCCGCGCCGGTCACGCCGTCTCCCGCCCCGGTTCAGGGTGCCAGCGGCTCCAGTTCGAGTATGTCGACGACCGATTCATAAGCCGGATAGGGAAAGGCGATCCGCCAGTGGGTCGCATCGACCCGCTCCACCACGCCCGCCATGTCGCGCGCTCGGTCGCGGCCATAGGCATAGGACCGCTCCTCGTCGCCCAGGATCATCGTGCCCAGGAAGATGCTGCGCGCATCGGTGTCGGGATAGAGACGCCCGGTCAGCCGCTGTGACCCGTCGATCTTGGCCAGTTGCCGGCCGCCGCCCGCCACCCGACAGCGGAAATAGGGATAGGCGACATAGGTCAGCGTCGCGCGCCCCTGCGACCCCAGCTTGACCGTACGACAGCGATAATCGCCATCGGGCAGCCTGGGGTCGGCGATCGAATAGTCGGGATCGGCCAGTTGCCCCAGCGCGGCGATCTCGGCCGTCGCCCCGCCTGCCCGCGCCTGTGCCAGCCCCTTGACCCAGGCGCTGCGCCACCCGCGCAGGCGGATACGGTCATCCTCGGTCGCCGCCAGTCGCCAGTCATTGGCCTCTTCGACCCGCTGCGCCTGCGCGGCCGCCACGCCGCCCGCCGCCAGCGCCGTGCCCAGCAGGACCAGCGGCCACCTCACTGCGCGGTCCAGCCGCCATCGACCGACAGGTTGGCGCCGGTGATCGACTTCGCTTCGTCCCGACAGAGGAACAGGGCCAGGGCCGCAACCTGTTCGATGGTGACGAATTCCTTGGTCGGCTGCGCCTTCAGCAGGACATCGTCGATCACCTGTTCGCGGCTGAGGCCCCGCGCCTTCATCGTGTCGGGAATCTGGTTCTCGACCAGCGGCGTCCAGACATAGCCGGGCGAGATGCAGTTGGCGGTGATGCCGTCGGTCGCGACCTCCAGCGCCACGGTCTTGGTGATGCCGACCACGCCGTGCTTGGCCGCGACATAGGCCGACTTGTTGGGGCTGGCGACCAGGCTGTGGGCCGAGGCGGTGGTGATGATCCGCCCCCAGCCCTTTTGCCGCATATGCGGGATCGCGGCGCGCATCGCATGCCAGGCCGAGGACAGGTTGATCGCGATGATCGCATCCCATTTCTCGACCGGAAACTCGGCGATCGGGGCGACATGCTGGATACCGGCATTGTTGATGACGATGTCGACCGAACCGGTTTCCTTCGCGGCGCGCTCGATCATCGCCTCGATCTGGTCGGGTCGGGTCATGTCGGCGGGATCGTAAAGCGCCGCCGCGCCGCTGGCCTGTTCCAGCGCGGCGCGGTTCGCCTCGATCGCATCCGCCTCGCCAAAGCCGTTCAGCACGACCGCCGCGCCCTCCGCCGCCAGCGCCTTGGCATAGGCCAGGCCGATGCCCGAGGTGGAACCCGAGATCACCGCCGTCTTGCCCTTCAGGAACATGCCATTCTCCCGTGCTATGCACCGCACCATGCGATCAGATACCGACCCGTGCAACCGCCGGAAGGCTTTGCGGGTTCAACCATCCGGCGACGACCCGCATAGGCGGGCACTATGACAAAGGGGTGAGACGATGCGGCTCGACGATTACGACAATAATATTGATGTCGGCGAGGCGCAGAGCGGTGGCGGCGGCTTTGGCGGCGGCGGCGGCGGATTGCTGTTCGGGCTGTTGCCGCTGATCGGCAGCCGCTTCGGCTGCGGCGGCATCGTCGTCGTGCTCATTATTCTGGCGGTGGTCGGAATGAACCCGCTCGGCCTGCTGACCGGCGGTGGCGGCGGCAATGCGCCCGTCACCCGGTCGGCGGACTCATCCTCGGGCCAGAGCGTCCGCCAGATCTGCGAAGCCTCGCCCGAGCGCCGCGATACCTGCCGCGCATTCAGCAATGCCGACAACACCTGGGAAAAGATCTTCGCGGAGTCGGGCCAGCGTTTCCAGGCACCCGGCCTGCGCTTCTTCAAGCCGGATGCGAACAGCGCCCAGTCGGGGTGCGGCGTCGCGCAATCGGCGGTCGGCCCCTTCTATTGCCCCACCGATCGCAAAATCTACCTCGACACCAATTTCTTCAACGAGCTCGCCAACCGCTTCGGCGCGAAGGGCGACTTTGCCCGCTATTATGTCGTCGCGCACGAGTTCGGCCATCACATCCAGACGCTGCTCGGCACGTCGGACAAGGTGCGCCAAGCGCAGCAGGCGGCAGGCCAGGCGGAGGGCAATGCCCTGTCGGTCCGGCTGGAATTGCAGGCGGACTGCTATGCAGGCGTCTGGGCCGCGAAGAACCGCGACCGGCTGGAACCCGGCGATGTCGAGGAAGGCATGACCGCCGCCCGCGCCATCGGCGACGACACGCTCCAGCGCGAAGCGACTGGCCGCGTCGTGCCCGACAGCTTTACCCACGGCACGTCCGAACAGCGGATGCGCTGGCTGCGCCGGGGTATCGAGACCGGCGATCCCGCGCAGTGCGATACGTTTTCCGGCGCGACCTGAGGGGTTTCGCGACTAACTCCGCTGCTTACGCTCCCCCTCCCGCCTGCGGGAGGGGGTTGGGGGGAAGGCAAGCCCCAAGCGACGCCGCTCGACGCACCGCCCTCCCCCAGCCCAGTTTCAGGTAAACGATGCCCCGCATCGTTTGGGTCATGCCGGGGGCATGACCGACCTGAAACTCGCCTGCGGGAGGGGAGTAGAAGAGGGGAGTCCCCTCACAGTTTGACGAGCATCTTGCCCTTGTTACCGCCAGTGAACAGCGCCAGGAACGCCTCCGGCGTCTTGTCCAGCCCCTCGAACACCGTCTCTTCGCGCTGCAAACCGCCATCCTTCAGGATCGCAGCCATGTCGCGATAAAAGGCCGCGTGGTCCTTGAAGTCGCCGACGATAAAGCCCTGCATCCGCACCCGGTTGCCGATCATCCGCGCAAGATATTTCAGGCTCGTCGGCTTGGCGTCGTTATAGACGTCGATCATGCCGCAGATCGCAAAGCGCGCATTCTGCCTGGCATGGGCCAGCGCAGCGTCCAGGTGATCGCCACCCACATTGTCGAAATAGACGTCGATACCATCGGGCGCCGCTTCGCCAAGCGCCTCGACCACCGACTGGCCGGACTTATAGTCGATCACGGTATCCGCGCCGAGCGAGCGCACCCAGTCGCACTTCTCCGCGCCACCGGCCGATCCGATGACCGTCATGCCCTTGGCCTTGGCGATCTGAACCACCGTCGAGCCCACCGCCCCGGCCGCCGCCGAGACGAACACCGTCTCGCCCGGCTTGGCCTCGGCCACCTGGAGCAGGCCGTAATAAGCGGTCATACCCGGCATGCCGAACTGCCCCAGAAAGGCCTGCGGATCGACGCCCAGATCGGGGAGCGGCTGGACATGCGCGGCGGACAGTACCGCCTCGTCGCGCCAGCCCGCCATGTGGCTGACCAGCGTGCCGACCGCGATTCCATCCGCACGGCTCTCGACCACCTCGCCGATCGCGCCGCCCTGCATCGGCTCGCCGAGCTGGAAGGGCGGGACATAGCTCTTCGTGTCGTTCATCCGGCCCCGCATATAGGGGTCGACCGACAGCCAGCGATTGGCGACCCGCACCTCGCCCTCGTTCAGGGCGGGCAGTTCGCGCTCGACCAGCGCGAAATCCTCCGTCACCGGGGTGCCCTTGGGGCGGGCCGCCAGGGTCCAAGCCTTCATCATCATATCCTTTTCATCGATGTTTGCGGACATGGGAAAGGGCCCGGGTGATGTCCACCCGAGCCCTTCAAGAAAAGTCACCATTCAGTGACGTTTTTCTTTATCAATAACCCCGGCTGGTGTCCGAGGTGCTGCCCGATGTGGTGCCGATGCCGGTGGTCGTGCCGGTGGTGCTGGTCCCCGTGCCGGTCGTGGTGCCGGTGGTCGAGGTCGCACCCGTCGTGCTGCTGCTATTCTGTGCCGAGCTGGTCGTACCGGTCGCACTCTGGCCGTAACCGCTCGATTGGCCGCCCGTGCCGGTCTGACCATAGCGATTGGCCTGACCGTAGTGGTCGTTCTCGTTGGTGCGATCGCCGAACATGGCGCGCGCATTTTCCTCATCCCGCCACTGGGCTTTGGCCTCCTCGGCGGTCTTGGTCAGCGTGACCTTGTCCTCGACGGACTTCAGCCAGCGCGACGGGATCGAGTGGTGCTGGCCGCCCGCATCCTTGTCGTTCTTGGTCAGCAGGATGCGGTCGCCGCGCACCTTGTCGACGGTGCCGACATGGCTGCCGTCCGAGCCGACGACTTCCTGATGTTCCTTCACCTTGGGCAGAAGGCCGCGCTGGCCTTCGCGTTCGGTGCGCCAGCTCGAGAACTCGTTCTGGAACTTGGTGCGGTTCTCGCTGCGATATTCGTCATAGTCGCGGTCGAGCGCGGCGATCTGGCCCGAGCGCCAGTGATTATAGTCATGGTCCTGCTGGGCGTAATAGCGCTCGTCGAAGCGCGCATCGGCTTCACGGCGACGCTCGGCATCCTCGTCACCGAACCACGAGCGGACTTCGTCCCCGGCGCGCGCGAAGAAGCCACGATCCTCGTAATCATAGCCCTGCGGCTGGCGACCATAGTCGCGGCCCGACTGCTGCTGGCGGCCATAGTCCGAACGGTTATAGTCCGAACGACCATAGTCGTTGCGGCCCTGGCGGTCGTCGCGGCCGTAACGGTCGCCGGTATAGCCATAGCCGCGCGACGAATCGCCGTAGCTAGACGTGCCGCGATAGCCTTCGCGACCCGAGTCGCGGTCGTAGCGGTTCTCGCCGCCACGATAGGCGCCATAATTGCCCGAGCGGCCTTCGCCGTATCGACCTTCATTCTGGCGGCCGCCAAAGTCCTGGCGCCCGAAATCCTGGCGAGACGCACCATAGCTGTCGCGGTCATAGCCCTGACGGCCATAGCCCTGATTGCCGTAATCGCGCGCGCCGTATCCACGGCGGCTGTCGTTCCGGCTGTCGTTGCGGTCGTCGTCGAACGCACCGGCGGCCTCATAGTCACGGGCGCTGGAATAGGTGTAGTCGCGCCCCGAGCCGTAGTCCCGGCCATAGTCGAAGTCGCGGTCGCCACGATTGGCGTCGCGGGAATAGCGGTCGTAAGCCATCCTAAACCCTCCTGAATTTCGATCCTGCGGGGGCCGACGCCGCTCGTCTGGCGGGCCGTGCCTTCCGCGTGTTTCAATGAGGCAGATCAAGACAGGTTCCGTTGGCGACGTGGCAGCCGCGACGGACGGAGTGATGCGAAAGGCCGAAAGCAGGCCAAAATTTTTAGGTATGGCCGTCAAAGCGGTGTTGCGTCGCCCCGAATCACGGGTTAATGACGTCGCTCCCGACCATGGTCGGGTTACGGGGCGGGGCTGTAGCTCAGATGGGAGAGCGCTGCAATCGCACTGCAGAGGTCAGGGGTTCGATTCCCCTCAGCTCCACCACCCCGCCTTCCCTTCCATCGCTGATACCCGCCGACGCCCTTGAGGCGTTGTCCGTGCGATGACTCCCGATCCCATCCCTGCCGCTACCCTGATCCTGATGCGCGAGGGGCCGGACGCCGACGCGCTCCCCGAAATCCTGATGGTCGAGCGGGGCGCGGCACTCGCCTTTCTGGGCGGTGCGATGGTGTTTCCGGGCGGGCGGGTCGATCCGGGCGATCATGCGCTGGTCCCCGCCGACGCCCCCGACCGGGAGGAAACCGCCGCCCGCATCGCCGCGATCCGGGAGACGATCGAGGAAGTCGGCTTGGGCATCGGCCTGTCGCCCTCCCCCGATGCGGCGACGCTGACCCGCCTGCGTGCAACCATGACGGCGGGAAGATCCTTTGCCGAGGCACTTGCCGAGCACGGCCTGACGATCGACACACAGGCGCTGACGCCCTTTGCCCGTTGGTGCCCCGAACATGTACCCGTCCGCCGCTTCGATGCCCGCTTCTATCTGGCGGCGATCGCGCGGGAGGCGTCGAACCCCACGATCGACGGTTCGGAAACGGTCGGGGCCGTGTGGATGACCGCCCGCGACGCGCTGGCGGCAGCGGACGGCGGTGCGATCCGCATCATCCTTCCCACCCGCCGGACGCTGGAACGATTGGCGCTCTACCGCGATTTCGCTTCGGCCACCGCCGACGCGCGGGCCTGGCCGATCCGACGGATCATCCCTTTTCAGGCGGAGCGTGACGGCGTGGCTTGTATCTGCATCCCCGACAATCTGGGTTATCCGATCACGGCGGAACCCGTCGCCAGCGCGAGACGCGGCTGATGCGGGCGCTCCGGCGATGGACGACCGCGCTGGTCGTGATCGCCGGACTGGCGATGCTTGCGCTGCTGCTCTGGGGCTGGGCACGGCGGCATCCGCAGGATGTGCCCTGGGCACCGCTCGATCTGGGCCAGCCGGTCGGGATGTTCACCGGGCGCAAGCTGACCGCACTGACCCAGGACAGAGCACAATGCCTTGGCCTGCTCGACCGCGCAGGCATCCGCTACACCGCGCTGCCCGCCCGGTCGGACCGCGCGCAATGCGGGTATGACGATGCGGTGCGCTTCACGGCAGGCGGGGCTAGGGCCATCGGCTATCGCCCTGCCGCACTGGGGGTGTCGTGCCCGGTCGCGGCCTCCCTCGCGCTGTGGGAATGGGATGCGGTGCAGCCCGCCGCGCGCGATCTGCTGGGCAGCGAGGTCGCCGCGATCGATCATCTGGGCAGCTATAATTGCCGCCGGATCAGCGGCCGCAGCACCAGTGACTGGAGCGAGCATGCCCGCGCCAATGCGGTCGACATAGCGGGCTTTCGCCTGAAGGACGGGCGGCGGATCAGCGTGCTGCGCGACTGGAAGGATCAGGGGGCGAAGGGCCAGTTCCTGCGCCGTGTCCGCGACCGCGCCTGCGACCTGTTCGCGACCACGCTATCGCCCGATTACAATGCGGCGCATGCCGACCATTTCCATCTGGATCAGGCCTATCGCGGGCCGATGGGCTGGCGCGCGTGCCGGTGAGGGTAAATTCCTCCCCTTCAAGGGGAGGAACAGGAACGATGGCGGAGCCCCCCGGCCCGCCATCGCGCACCATCAGTTGGCCAGCGACGTCCCATTGGTGTCGACCTTCTCGACCCAGTGCGGGAAAAAGGCTGGCTGACGGCTCGACCAGCCCGCTGCGGTGGCCGCCGCCTCGCTGATCGACTGGAGGAGCTGCCGCCGCAATTCGGGGTGCAGATGCGGCAAGGCTGCCGCAGCACAGAAAATCGAGGGCAGCCACGGGCGCACCTCGGCGCCGATCAGCCGCTCATAGAGGAACCGGAAGGCCGAAAAGCTGGTCAGTCGCCCCTGCCCCAGATCGAAGGCCGCAATCGTGACGAACGGCGCCATGAAGGGCTCCAGCGCCTCGAGGCCGCTATCGACCGGGATCAGGTGTCGGATTTCCGGAAGGTTGCGGTACAACCGGGCCTGGGCGCGGATGCTCGCCGCCTCGACCACATCGCGCGACCAGCGCGTCATCGCGTCTTCACGGTCCAGCCCGATATCGAGCGACCGCCGGATATAACGCTGCGTTGCCGCCGCGAAGCCTGCAAATTCCTTCATTTCCGCCAAGGTCATCGCGCCTTCGGCCGGTCTGCTCCTCGATCCCATATCATCACCCCGCCCAATCGAAACTGACCCGATCATCATGCGCCCATTTGGTTAACGCAACGCTGAACGAGCCAGGACAGACGAACATGAAAAACGCCGCGCCGCAACATAGATTGCGACGAATGGCTATCGTAGCAATCAATTTCCCGAAGGACGCCCATCTTCGACATATTCGGCAAGTTTGTTGCGATCGCGCAACGGCGGGAGAATTCCGTGTGAAAGAAGTGGGGGCGAGAGCCTTTTCCGGCCCTCGCCCCCGGTCATGCGGTGCGATCAGCGATCCTCTTCGCTATAGCCCGACGACCCGGCCGGGCCGTCGCGGCCGGGCTGGGTGATCGAGGGCGGATCGCTGGCGTCCATCGATTCGTCCAGGCTCTCGTCGAGCTGGGCGTCGACATCCTGCGGATTCTTCTGCAAATCCTCGGTGATGGCGGGATCCTGCCCGGCATCCTGTTCGGGGGGACGCGGGCGGTTGCCCTGCTCGGCCTGCTCGCCGCCGGGCGCGACCGAGACGCTGTCCAGCGCGCGATCGTCGATGCTGTCGTTCATGTCACTTCCCCATCATAGTGGACAAGATCAACGAGCCAGATCGGACAAGCGTTCCTAAGCCGATCCGTCCAATCGCCGCACGGTAACCCGTTGATCGCAAAGCTGTGCCTCGCCGAATACGGTCATGAAGGCGATGTCGGTCGCATCGCGGCCGACGCACACCCGCGCGATCTCGTCGGCCTGCGCCATGCCGGTCGCGTCGACCAGGTGCCAGCCGCCCTCCAGCCACAGTTCCGCCACGGCGTGGAAATCGGGCGGGTCGACGCCGGGCGCATAGGCCGCGACACAGCGTGCCGGAATCTCCGCCGCCCGCGCCAGCGCCACCAGCAAATGGGTATAGTCGCGGCATACCCCGCTGCGTGATCCGAAGGTATCCAGCGCGGTCGTGACGCCGCTCGACCCGCCCGACTGATAGGTCATGTGGGTCGCCACCCAATCGGCCAGCGCCGCCGCCATCGCGCCGCCGGAAAGCCCAGCGAAACGCTGGCGGACAAAGCCCTCGAGCCGGTCCGACTCGCAGTAACGGCTGGGCAGCAGATAGGGGATGAGGTCGCCCGAGAGCCCCCTGGCCGGGGTCGCCGCCAGTCCTTCCAGCCGGACGACGGGGCGTTCGACCACGACCACCGCCTCATAGCGCGCGAGCAGGCCATGATCGGCACGTATCCAGCAGCGTTGCCCGATCCCGTCCTCGCCGCGCACCGCCGCCACGGGATGATCGGACCAGATGGTCAGCGACTGATGCTCCAGCCGCTGGTCGGGGGTCGCCGCCGCCTCGATCTGGAGCAGGATATCGGCCGGTTGCTTCAGGACATAGTCGAGCGTCACGTCGATCGACAGGCGCATGGCCGCATCCCCTTCTCATGAAAAAAGGCCCGGCGGATATCCCGCCGGGCCCGTTGGATTGGCTCTGTCGATCCGATCAGTCGCGGCTGGAGCCGGTCAGACGCAGAAGGAACATGAACATGTTGATGAAGTCGAGATACAGGCTCAGCGCCGACATGATGACCACGCGGTCCTGCATGCTGGTGCCGCGCACCTCGTAATAGAGCGACTTGGTGCGCTGCGTGTCATAGGCGGTCAGGCCTGCGAACAGCAGCACGCCGACGAAGCTGATCACCAGACCCATCGTCCCCGACTGGAGGAAGATGTTGATGATGCTGGCGACGATCAGGCCGACCAGACCAATGATCAGGAAGGTGCCGAACGCCGACAGGTCACGCTTGGTGGTGTAGCCATAGAGGCTCAGCGCCGCGAAGCCCGCTGCGGTCGCGAAGAACGCCCCCGCGATCGAACCGCCGCTATAGACCAGGAAGATCGTCGACATCGACAGGCCCATGACGACCGCAAACGCCCAGAAGAGCAGTTGCATCGTCGAGGTCTTCATACGGTTCACGCCCATGCTCAGCGCGAAGACGAAGCCCAGCGGCGCGAACATGATGACGTATTTCAGCGCGCCGCCGTTCAGGAAGACCTGCGCGGCCATGCTGTCGCGGCCACCCCATGCGAAGAGCAGCGCGACGATACCCGTCAGCAGCACGCCCGACGTCATGTAGTTGTAGACGGACAGCATGTACGAACGCAGACCCGCATCATAGGCGGTCGAGCCCGTGGTGGCTGTGGTACCGAACGGCGCGGCGCTCGGCCGTGGATCAGACCAGTTTGCCATGGTGAACTATTGCTCCTTTGCCCGGCCATATGCCGGTTAAGCGAAATATCGCTCTGTTGGGGACGCTTTTCAAGCGGGGGAGGTTCCCGTGGGCGCGACGGAATGCGATAGACATATTTTGTCATGGTCCGCCTGTTCGTCGCCCTCCGCCCGCCGCCCGCCATCCGCGACATGCTTGCCGATGCGATGGACGGCGTTCCCCAGGCGCGCTGGCAGGACGACGACCAGTTGCACCTGACCCTGCGCTTCATCGGCGAGGTCGATCGCCCCGTGGCGGAGGACATCGCCACCGCACTGGGCCAGGTTCATGCTCCCGCGCCAACCGTTCGGATTTCGGGCGTCGGAGCCTTTGATCGCAGGGGGCGGGTCGACACGCTCTGGGCGGGCGTCACGCCGCACGATGCACTGGCCCATCTCCATCGCAAGGTCGACCAGGCCTGTCTCCGCGCGGGCCTGTCGCCCGAATCGCGGGCCTATCTGCCGCACATCACGCTTGCCCGCCTGCCCGGCTCGGCGGGACGCGCACCCGAGATCGAGGGGTGGCGCGCGGTCCATGCGGGCCTGTCGAGCGAGCCTTTTACCATGGGGCATCTGGTCCTCTACCAGAGCCATCTGGGGCATGACGGCGCATCCTATGAACCCGTAATGCGTTGGCCGCTTGAAACCGGCGGGTAACACGCCGCAACTACGCATATCGAACAGGGAGCTTGCGTCATGAAATATCTCACGCTGTTGACCATCGGCACCGTCGCGCTGGGCCTGGGGGCCTGCGACCAGACGAAGATGGAGACGGGCTCCCCCACGCCGAACGGCGCCAGCGCGACCGCGAGCCTGCGGACCGGCACCGGCGCGGATGCGGGCCGCGCCACCGCGACCGAAGTCGCCGGGGGACTGCGCATCACCCTCGACGCGATGAACGTGCCGGCGGGCATGCATGGCGTCCACGTTCACACCGTCGGCCGCTGCGACGCGCCGGACTTCACCACGGCGGGCGGCCACTGGAACCCCAGCCAGCGCCAGCATGGCAGCTTGAACCCGCAGGGGCCGCATGAGGGCGACATGCCCAACATGACCGTCGGCAATGACGGGCGCGGCACGCTGGGCGTCGTGCTGCCGGGGGCCACCATGGCGGGCCTGCTCGATGCGGACGGCTCGGCGATCGTGATCCATGCCGCCGCCGACGACCTGAAGACCGATCCTAGCGGCAATAGCGGCGGCCGCATCGCCTGCGGCGTGTTCCAGGCCAACTGATCCTCAGCCGATGATCACCCCCCTGCCGACCCGCGCCTTTGGCGGTTTCCTGTTCGACATGGACGGGACGATCCTGAGTTCCATCGCCTCGGCCGAACGTGCCTGGACCGTCTGGGCGACACGGCAGGGGCTGGACGTTGCGGCGTTCCTGCCGACCATCCACGGGGTTCAGTCGGTCGAGACGATCCGGCGGCTGAACCTGCCCGGCATCGATCCGGTGGCGGAAGCACATGCGCTGACCGAGGCGGAGATGCTGGATGTGGACGACGTCGTGCCGATCGGCGGCGCGGCCGCGTTCCTGGCCGCGCTGCCGCCCGATCGCTGGGCTATCGTGACATCTGCGCCCAAGCGGCTGGCGGAGGTGCGGCTGAAGGCGGCGGGGCTGCCTTTACCTGGCGTGTTCGTGACGGCGGAGGATGCGGAACGGAGCAAGCCCGCGCCCGATGGCTTCCTGCTCGGGGCCAAGCGGCTGGGCGTCGCGCCGGAGCAGTGCCTGGCCTTCGAAGACGCCCCCGCCGGGATCGCGGCGGCCGAGGCGGCGGGAATGACGGTGGTGGTGATTACCGAGACGCATCGGAGGGCGATGGATACGCCCCATGCGACGGTGGCGGATTATCGCGACCTGGCGGTGGAGTGGGATGGCGCGAGTTTGAAGCTGGAGCACCGGGTCTGATCCCATCTGTTCCCCGGCGAAGGCCGGGGCCCAGTTGCGGTGTACTCTCGACAGCGCGAGGCATTTGCCTCCCACGCAACAACATCCCGCCATTTCGGCCGAATAGAAACTGGACCCGGCCTTCGCCGGGGAACGGATTAGGGAAAGGTTGCCCTCCCCTACCCCCGTTCAGCCTGAGCATAGTCGAAGGTTAAGGGGCAACCTCCCCTCAAACCGTGAAGCTCTCTCCGCACCCGCACGCGCCCTTGGCATTGGGGTTCTGGAACACGAACCCGGCGGTGAAGTCATCCTCGACCCAGTCCATGGTCGAGCCGATCAGGTACAGGATCGAGCCGCCATCGACGAACAGCGTGCCACCCGGCGTGTCGATCTTCTCGTCGAACGCCTTGGCCTCGGTGACATAATCGACCGAATAGGCCAGCCCCGAACAGCCGCGACGCGGCGTCGACAGCTTCACCCCGATCGCGCCTTCCGGGGCGCGCGCCATCAGCTCGGCAACACGCGCCTCGGCGGAGGGCGTCAGGTTCAGTGCGGCGGGACGCGGGCGCAAGGTGGTCGCCATGGTCAGAGCATCCCCAGTTCGAGCTTGGCGTCGTCCGACATCTTCTGCGGGTCCCAGGGCGGATCCCAGACGAGGTTGACGTCGGCCGTCGCGATCCCCGGCACCGCCGAGACGCGCAGTTCCACCTCGCCCGGCATCGACTCGGCGACCGGGCAATGCGGGGTGGTCAGCGTCATGGTGACGACCGCATGGCCGCCCTCGGTCACTTCGACGCCATAGATCAGCCCCAGGTCATAGATATTGACCGGAATCTCGGGGTCGAAAATATCCTTCAGTGCATCGATGATGCCGTCATACAGCGCCCCGCCCGGCTGGGTCGGATCCTCGGCGGTCGGCTTTTGCGAGAGGAAGCCCGACAGGTAATCGCGCTGGCGTTCCGTAGCAGCTTCGGCCGCCGGTGCCTCGACCACGTCCTGCACGCGCGCCTTGGGCGGCGATGCGACGCTGTCCACTTCCTCGATTTTGTAATCGCTCATCCGAAAATCCTCGTGACCCGCCGGACGCCATCCACCAGCGCCGCGACGTCATCGGGTCCGTTATACACGCCGAAGCTCGCCCGCGCGGTGGCGGGCAGGCCGAGCGCCTCCATCAGCGGCTGGGCGCAGTGATGGCCTGCGCGGATCGCCACCCGGCTCTCGTCCAATATGGTGCCGATATCGTGGGGATGAACCCCCTCGACCGCGAAACTGACGATTCCCGCCGAGTCCTCCGGCCCCAGCAACCGCACCGAGTTGATCGCCGACAGCCCCTCACGCGCCTGGGCGACCAGCGCCGCCTCATGCGCATGGATCGCGTCCAGCCCAATCGCCGACACATAATCGATCGCGGCATGCAGCCCCAGCGCACCCACGATATGCGGCGTCCCCGCCTCGAACCGGCCGGGCGGCGGGGCATAGGTGGTCTTCTCGAAGCTCACCCGGTCGATCATCGAACCGCCACCCTGATAGGGGGGCATGGCGTCCAGCAGTTCGGGCCGCGCCCACAGCACGCCGATGCCGGTCGGGCCATAGAGCTTGTGGCCGGAAAAGACGTAGAAGTCGCAATCGAGCGCCTTCACGTCGACCGCGATACGCGGCACCGCCTGGCACCCGTCGAGCAGGATCTTCGCACCTACGCCATGCGCCAGATCGGCGGCACGGCGGCCGTCGAGCACCGAGCCCAGCACGTTCGACACATGGCCCAGCGACACCAGCTTATGCGCGGGCGTCAGCATCCGCTCCATCGCGTCCAGGTCGATGCGGTGGTCTGCCGTCAACGGCAGCACGTCGATCGCGACGCCCAGCCGCTCGGCGACCATCTGCCACGGCACGATGTTGGAGTGATGCTCCAGCATCGACAACAGGATGCGGTCGCCCGCCTTCAACTGCGTCGCCGCCCAGCACTGCGCGACCAGATTGATCCCCTCGGTCGCGCCGCGTGTGAAGACGATCTCGTTCGCCGAGCCAGCCCCGATGAACCGCGCCGTCGCCTCGCGCGCCTTCTCATACGCGACCGTCATATCGGCCGAACGCTGATAGACGCCGCGATGCACGGTGGCGTAGCTGGTGTCATAGGCGCGGGTGATCGCGTCGATGACGACCTGCGGCTTCTGCGCGGTCGCGGCGGTGTCGAGATAGGCCCAGCCGTCCGGGATCGCGGGGAAATCCGCGACCCGGTCCAGGGGGGATGCGCCAACCATCAAATCCTCCCCAGGCTATGCTTGGGGAGGGGGACCATGCGCAGCATGGTGGAGGGGCAGCGCCCGGCCAGCCCCTCCACCACCGCTTCGCGGCGGTCCCCCTCCCCATCGGTGATGGGGAGGATTTGGGTCATGGGCATCAAAGCGCCGCCTCCAGCCAAGCGTCGGCATCCGCCGCAAAGGCTTCGCGCACCACCTCGTTGCCGATTCGGTCGATGGCGTCCGCCACGAAAGCACGGGTCAGCAGCGCCTGCGCGCGCGGCTTGGGGATACCCCGGCTCTGCATGTAGAACAGCGCCTTGGCATCGAGTTCGCCCACGGTCGCACCATGTGCGCACTTCACGTCGTCGGCGAAGATCTCCAGCTCGGGCTTCAAATTCACCGTCGCCGTCCGCTGGAGCAGCAGACCGCGCAAGCTCTGCTCGCCATCGGTCTTCTGCGCATCGCGCGCCACTTCGACCCGCGCGGCGAGGCTCGCCTGGCTGCGATCGGCGGCGACCGCGCGCCACAGCTGATGGCTCTGGCCGTTCAGCGCGGCATGCCGCAGAGCGACAGCGCATTCCTGCTTGAGTTCGCCCTTGGTCAGCAACGCGCCGCCGAACTCGGCATAGGCGCCATCGCCGGTCTGGGCGATCCCGCCGTCGATCCGCACGCCCATCGTCCCCGCCGCCAGGAAGGTCGCGGTCAGACTCGCGCCCTCACCCAGTTCGGCTTCCTCACGCAGCGAGACGAAGCCGTCATCCTGCAACAACCGCACCGCGCGCATCAGTCGCGCCGACGCCGCCAGCTTCACCCGCGTCAGCCGGTTGGTCCAGCCGCGCCCGACATAGGTCTCATAGACCTGCGCCGCCGCATCTTCGGCCAGCACGATCTCGGCGGGCAGGTGATTGGCTGCGCCGCTGGCGACATGGACGATCTGCACCGGCTCGGCGACCGCATCGCGATCCAGCCGCAGCGACCAGCCACGCCCCAGCGCCTGCTTGCCCAGCGGGTGATTGCTGGCGTCGATCTGGGTCAGCTGCACCAGGCCGATATGGCTGGCGCTCTCATCCAGCACGCCGTCGACGAACAGCAACCGCGCGCCCGGCAGATCGAGGAAGCGATCCGCCCCCGCGACCGGCACCGCCCGCTCGCTTTCCGCCGCGCGGCGAAGGGCGTCGATATCGGCCCAGCGCCATGCCTCTTCGCGGGTCGAGGGGAGTTCCAGCGTGGTCGTCACGCCGCCGCTCCCTCGACGCCCGCATAGCCTTCCCGCTCCAGTTCGAGCGCGAGTTCCGGGCCACCCGAGCGCACGATGCGGCCATCGGCCAGCACATGCACCCGGTCGGGCTGCACATAGTCGAGCAGCCGCTGATAGTGCGTGATCAGCAGCACCGCCTTGTCGGGCGCCCGCATGATCCGGTTGATGCCGTCGCCGACGATGCGCAGCGCGTCGATGTCGAGGCCCGAGTCCGTCTCGTCCAGGATCGCGAACTTGGGGTTCAGGATGCCCATCTGGACCATCTCGTTGCGCTTCTTCTCGCCGCCCGAGAAGCCGACATTAACCGGACGCTTGAGCATGTCCTGGTTCAGCCCGAGGCCATCGGCCTGCGCACGCGCTAGCTTCAGGAATTCGCCACCCGACAGAGGCTTTTCGTCGCGCTGCCCGCGCTGCGCGTTCAGGCTCTCGCGCAGGAACTGGACGTTGGACACGCCGGGAATCTCGACCGGATATTGGAAGCCCAGGAACAGACCGGCGGCGGCGCGCTCGTTCGGCTCCAGTTCGAGCAGGTCGACGCCGTCGAACGTCACCGAACCCTCGGTGACTTCGTAACCCGGACGCCCGCCCAGCACATAGCCGAGCGTCGACTTGCCCGCACCGTTCGGCCCCATGATCGCATGGACCTGACCCGCATTCACCTCGAGCGTCAGGCCTTTGAGGATCGGCTTGCCGTCGATTTCGGCGTGGAGGTTTTCAATTTTCAGCATTGTCATATCCCTGTCAGCCCCTCCCCTTCAGGGGAGGGGTTAGGGTGGGGCGTCCGCCGCGCGGGCATCGCTTGCAGCGTGCCGAGCAGGTGCGCCAAAACACCCTCGATATTGTGCATCACATCGGTGTTGCCGATGCGAACGATCTTAAAACCCAATTCCGCCAGCGCTGCATCGCGTCGGTTGTCCCTACTCGCATCGGCGTGCGTATCGCCATCGACTTCCACGATCAGGCCCGTCGCCGGGCAGAGGAAGTCTGCAATGTAATGGCCAACCACCGCCTGCCGCCGGAATTTGAAACCGCCCAGTTGCGACCGCGACAGATTCGCCCAGAGGCGCTTTTCCGGTTCGGTCGGATCGCAACGCATTTGGCGCGCGTGACCCGACAAACGATCCAAAGCCCGCGCGGACATGCCCCACCCCCGGCCCCTCCCCTGAAGGGGAGGGGTGTCGAGGCGTCGTGCATCGTCGCGCGGGGTCAGCATCACCCGACCGAACCCTCCAGCGAAATCCCCAGCAGCTTCTGTGCCTCGACCGCGAACTCCATCGGGAGCTGTTGCAAAACCTCCCGCGCGAAGCCGTTGACGATCAGCGCGACCGCTGCTTCCTGGTCCAGACCACGGCTCATCGCGTAGAAGAGCTGGTCCTCGCTGATCTTGCTGGTCGTCGCCTCATGCTCGATCTGCGCGCTGGGGTTCTTCACCTCGATATAGGGCACGGTGTGCGCGCCGCACTGGTCGCCCAGCAACAGGCTGTCGCACTGGGTGAAGTTGCGGACATTCTCGGCGGTCGCCGCCACGCGGACGAGGCCGCGATAGGTGTTGTCCGAGCGCCCGGCGGAAATCCCCTTCGACACGATGGTCGAGCGGGTGTTCTT